>Ga0316616_100000640_pt1 | contig 12015 bp, 12 predicted proteins | sample OWC_Aug_M1_C1_D1_FD_207660 | JGI IMG/M metagenome (GOLD analysis project Ga0316616, IMG submission 207660) | Wetland soil microbial communities from Old Woman Creek delta, Ohio, United States - OWC_Aug_M1_C1_D1_B | ecosystem: Environmental > Terrestrial > Soil > Wetlands | place: USA: Ohio... | reverse complement strand
GGGCCTGCGTGGTGCGGCTGGCGACGCCACCAGTCTGAACGTCTGAGTGTTAGTCCGAACGCGGGAACGCAAGGCGCGTGCCGGCCGAGGCAGGTTGCGTAGAATGAATTCGAGTCGGGGATCGTCTCCGCAGACCGCTTGTCGCAGTGGCGGCGAGGTGCCCGGAGCAAGTCGAGGCGAATCCGCACGAGGGTATCCAGCCGATGACCAGCCCGAACACGGCCGTGCACAGTCTGTCGCCTCCGCAGGCCGCGGAGATCCTGCGTGCCAGCGCCGCGCTGATCGCCGACCAGATCGCGTCGGCGCTGCCGAAGATGTTCGGGCCGGCGCTGGAGCGGCTCGCGTCACGGCCGGACGCCGATGGCGGCGTCACCGGCGCGCGGCGGATCCTGTCGACCCGGCGTGACGACTTCCGGCGCAAGTTCGGGTCGTACCTGAAGGAAACCCAGCAGGAGGCGCTCGGACGCCTGCTCAAGCAGGACCGGCGCGTCAGCGGCGCATTGTCGTTCACGGCCGACTCCCTCAGCCTGGTGGACGAGGAAGCCGATGTCCCGGCCGAAGCGGTGGCCAAGGTGGTCCGCCGCATGCGCGGGCTGCTCGAGCGGCAGTCGCGCGACCTGCAGATGGTCGCGGCCTTCCTGGCCGGGCGCGACAGCATTCGGGGCGACGACGATCCCTTCGCGCCCGAGGTCTTCATGAAGTCGCTGCTGAACGCCGCGCGCGACCTCGACCTGGAGCCGAGCGGCTGGGACGCGCTGCTCGAATCGCTCGAGAGGCCGATGACCGAGGAACTCATCCGCGGCCATGAGGCGCTCGCCGAGCACTTCCGCCGGCATCGGATCGAGCCGGTGGACATCCGCCGCGAGATGGCGGCGAGGCAGGCGCTCGGCCGGCCGACGCTCGGCGGCGCGCCGCCCACGCTGGGCGGGGGCACGCAGTCGCCCAGGACGATGGCGCCGACGACGCTGGCGCGGTCGACGCAGACGACAACGGGAAGTCGCCTTGGCTGGATGGAATCGGTGGCCCGCATCAGCGGCGTGTCGCCCGGTTCGGAACTTGCTGGCGGGCCGGTCACCGTGTCGGCCGCCGAGGTGCGCGGCTCGATCGAGAACATGATCCAGCGGATGGGCGCCGCTGCCCGTGGCACGCCGCTGCCGCCGATGTCGGCTGCCGTGGGTCGGCCCGCGGAAGGGCTGATCTCGGCCATCGACGAGATCCAACGGCTCGGCGCGCAGGCGGGGCCGGGGCAGCCGCTGTCCGAGGCCATGGCGGCGGCGGACCAGGGCGCCTGGCGCGACCTGCTGCTGGCGAAGTCGACGCGCACGGTCGACAAACTGACGATCGAGATCGTCGGCATGGTGTTCGACAGCGTCCTGCAGGACAGCCAGGTCCCGGCGGAGATCAAGGCCATCCTGTCGCGGCTGCAGATTCCGGTGCTGAAGGTGGCACTGACGGACGCCGAGTTCTTCGCCTCCGGCGCGCACCCAGCGCGCCGGCTGATCGACCGGCTGGCGTCGACCGCGGTGGGCTGGGAGCCCTACGGCGACGAGAACCAGCGCTACAAGTCCGAGGTGGAGCGGATCGTGCAGCAGGTGCTCGAGCGCTTCGACAAGGACGTCGGCACCTTCGACCAGCTGCTCGGCGAGTTCGAGGCGTTCATCGGCGAGATGCCAACGCGCGATACCGATCCCGTGGCCCGCGCCAAGCGCGCCCTGGAAGAGGCGGAAAAGCGCGAGGTGCTGGCGATCAACACGACGATCCAGGTGCGGCGTGCCTTCGAGCATGTCGAACTGGAGCCGTTCCTGCGCGAATTCCTCGTCGGACCCTGGGTGCAGGTGCTGGTCAGCGCCACGCTACGCGACGACCAGACCCCGGGGTTCTCGAAGGCCTTCCGACACGTGATCCACGACCTGGTGTGGAGCGTGCAGCCGAAGGTGTCGTCCGACGAGCGCAAGAAACTCGTGACCGTGATTCCCGCCATGACGCGCGTGCTGCGCGACGGCATGGCCATGGTGCAGATGCCCGAGGTCGATCAGCAGAACTTCCTCAAGCAGCTAATGGGTTCGCACGCGATGGCGGTGCGCACGGTCGACCAGGCGACCTACATCAGGGCCAGTGTCGCCACCGGCGAGCTGAAGCAGAAGCTCGACAAGATGCAGATCACCGGCTCGGTCCCGCTCAGCGGCACCGGCGCATCGGTCCGGGTCAGCGCGAACGCGGTGCGACGCGCGGCCGAGCACCATGCGGCGCAGCTGATCATTCCGGAGCCGCCGGCCGGCGTCGGGCCGCTGACCGATGCGCAGGACGCGGACTTCGACGCCCAGATCGCCGGCTGGCAGCGCGGCAGCTGGTTCAACCTGCACGACGGCCACCAGACGGTCAAGGTGAAGCTGCGCTGGATCAGCCCGCTGCGGACGCTGTTCATGTTCGCCGGCAGCGACGACAAGAACACCCGGGTGCTGTCGCCGGAGACGATCAAGTCGTATCTCAAGCAGGGCTGGTTGAAGCCGCTGGAAGCCGAGCCGTTGATGAAGCGGGCGGTCGATCGCGTCGTCGACGAACTCGAAAGATCGCCGGACCGCGCCGACCGGTTGGCGGAAAAGCTCGGCGCCACCACGGCACCGCACGTGTCGTAGGCGCAGGCGCCGGCGCCGGCTGGGTCCCGGTGGCGCGGCGCGCCTCGGGCCGGATTACCGAGGTTCAGCGCGCTTTGCGCGTGCCACGGATAGGCGCTGACGCGCCTTCGGGATGCCCGCCGCAGCCTGCCCCCGAGCGCTCTTGTCGGGGCCGGGGACGACGGCGATGTCCCAGCGCACCGCGCGCGCCGGCAAACCGCGCCGTCACTTGCTCAGCATCCGCATCGCCCGGGTCAGGCCTTCGAGCGTCAGCGGGTACATGCGGTCGGCCAGTAGCTGGCGGATCACCGAGATCGACTGGCGGTACTGCCACAGCCCTTCCGGCTCGGGGTTGATCCAGACGAACTTCGGGAAGTGCTGCGTGAAGCGCTGCAGCCACACGGCCCCGGCCTCCGGGTTGTTGTGCTCGACGCTGCCGCCCGGCTGCAGGATCTCGTAGGGGCTCATCGTCGCGTCGCCGACGAAGATCAGCTTGTAATCGGGGTTGTACTTGCGCAGCACGTCGACGGTGTCGAACTTCTCGGCGAAGCGGCGCCGGTTGTTGCGCCACAGCCGCTCGTAGATGCAGTTGTGGAAGTAGTAGAACTCGAGGTGCTTGAACTCGGCCTTGGTGGCGGAGAACAGCTCCTCGACCCGCTTGATGTGCTCGTCCATGGTGCCGCCGACGTCGAGCAGCATCAGCACCTTGACCGCGTTGTGCCGCTCGGGCACCAGCTTGAGATCCAGCCAGCCGGCGTTCCTGGCGGTCGACTCGATGGTGTCGTGCAGGTCCAGCTCGAGGTCGGCGCCTTCGCGCGCGAAGCGGCGCAGCCTTCTCAGCGCGACCTTGATGTTGCGCGTGCCCAGCTCGACCTGGTCGTCGTAGTCGCGGTAGGCGCGTGCCTCCCAGACCTTGACCGCGCTCTTGCCCCCCTTGCCGGGGCCGCCGATGCGGATGCCCTCGGGGTGGCGGCCGCCGTGGCCGAACGGCGACGTGCCGCCGGAGCCGATCCACTTGCTGCCTCCGTGGTGCGCCCCGTCCTGCTCCGCGAGCCGCTTGCGGAATTCCTCCATGAGCCGGTCGAAGCCGAGCTTCTCCAGCTTTGCCAGTTCCTCGGGGGTGAACTCGCGCTCGAGCAGTTCCCGGAACCAGTCGTCCGGGATCTCCTTCAGCAGTCCGGTCGAGGACTGGATGCCGTTGAAGAACTCGCCGAAGGCGCGGTCGAACTTGTCGTAGTTCGCCTCGTCCTTGACGAGGGTGGCGCGCGCCAGGTAGTAGAACTCGTCGATCGACGGGCCGATCACGTCGCGCTTGAGCGCCGCCAGCAGCGTCAGCAGTTCGTTGCTCGACACCGGCAGCCGCGAGGCGCGCAGGTGGTAGAAGAAGTTGATCAGCATGGCGCTATCGGTGCCGCGCCAGGCGCAGCTCGAGGTGCCGCTTCACGTCGGGCCATTCGGCGGCCAGGAGGCTGTACATCACCGTGTCGCGCACCGTGCCATCCCGCCGCGGCGCGTGGTGCCGGATCACGCCATCCTTCTTCGCGCCGAGCGCCTCGATCGCCGCCTGCGAGGCGAAATTGAAGCGGTCGGTTCGCAGGCCGGCGACCTGGCATCCCAGGGCTTCGAAAGCGTGGCCGAGCAGCAGCCACTTGCACGCGGTGTTCACGTGCGTCTTCTGGCAGCGGCGCGCGTACCACGTGTATCCGATCTCGACGCGATCGATCGCGGGCACGATGTCGTGATAGCGCGTGCAGCCGACGATGGCGCCGCTGGCCAGGTCGCGCACGGCCCACGGCAGCATGTGGCCCGCGGCCTGGCCGCCCAGCGCCGCGGAAATGTAGGCGTGCGTCTCCCCGGGGGCCGGTACCGACGTGAACCATAGCTGCCACAAGTCGCCGTCGCTCGCCGCCGCGACCAGGCCATCATGGTGCTCGCGTGCCAGCGGCTCCAGCCGCACGCCGTGACCTTCGAGCGCGACGGGGCTCGGGGCGATCATCGGTGCGTCTGGACTCCGGCCAACCGCAACGCTCGGCTCCCTCCTGCCCGGCAGCCGCACGTACCGCGGAGCGCGTCGTCCCCGTTCCCGACAGTGGCGATCGAGGGAAGGTGGCGGCGCGGCCCCGGCGTCGTTCGATCCGACGGCGCTGGCTTCCCGCCGGCGCGGGGATGGCACGACCGCGGGCGGCGCGGGGCGGACATCAGCGGTTCTGCCGCGCCATGAAGACGAGCCGCTCGAACAGGTGCATGTCCTGCTCGTTCTTCAGCAGGGCGCCCGCCAGCGGCGGCACGAACAGCTTGTCGTCCCTGGCGCGCAAGGCATCCGGCGAGATCTGCTCGGCGACCAGCAGCTTCAGCCAGTCGAGCAGTTCCGAGGTGGACGGCTTCTTCTTCAGCCCCGGCACCTCGCGCAGCGAGAAGAACGCCGCCAGCGCGTTGCCGAGCAACTCCTGCCGCAGGCCGGGGAAGTGAACGTCGACGATCGACTGCATCGTCTCCTTGGTCGGAAAGCGGATGTAGTGGAAGAAGCAGCGGCGCAGGAAGGCGTCGGGCAGTTCCTTCTCGTTGTTCGAGGTGATCACCACCAGCGGCCGGTGACGGGCGCGGACGGTCTGGCGCGTTTCGTAGACGTAGAACTCCATCCGGTCGAGTTCGCGCAGCAGGTCGTTGGGGAACTCGATGTCGGCCTTGTCGATCTCGTCGATCAGCAGCACCGCGGGCTGTTCCGACTCGAAGGCCTGCCACAGCACGCCGCGGACGATGTAGTTGCCGATGTCGTGCACGCGGCCGTCGCCGAGCTGCGAATCGCGCAGCCGGCTGACCGCGTCGTACTCGTACAGCCCCTGCTGCGCCTTGGTCGTGCTCTTGATGTGCCAGGCGAGCAGCGGCATGCCCAGCGCGCGCGCCACCTCCTCGGCCAGCATCGTCTTGCCGGTGCCGGGCTCGCCCTTGATCAGCAGCGGCCGCTGCAGCGTCAGCGCGGCGTTGACGGCGAGCTTCAGGTCATCGGTGGCGACATAGCTGTCGGTGCCGTCGAAACGGACGGCCCCAGGGGAACGCGACATGAGCAGCTTCCTTACGGCGGCAGAGGGCGAGGCCAGTATAAGGAGACGCCGCCGGCGCCGGCTCGGCCGCCGCGGTCCGTTGGACCGGCCACGGTTCGGTCGCTAGAATCGCGCGGTTTTTCGCGCCGACCGACCGCCGTGCCGGCCGCGCTCCCGGCTGTCGGCCTCTACCTCACTGGACTCCGCGCAATGAAGCGAATCCTTCTTCTCCTGGCTGCGGCAGTCGCGTCGGCGGCGCAGGCGCAGCAGCCACCCGCCGCCGGGGACGCCAAGGCGGCCGAGCCGTATGTCTCGATGTGTGCAGGCTGCCATTCGATCCCCGGCTACCAGTCGTCGTTTCCGTATGTGCACCGGGTGCCGAAGATCGCCGGGCAGTCGGCGGGCTACATCGAGGCGGCGCTGCGGGCCTACGCGAAGGGCGAGCGCAATCACCCGACGATGACCGGGCTGGCGAAGACGCTGTCGGACAAACAGATCGCCGATATCGCCGCGTACTACGCCGAGCGCGGCGCCACGGCCCGGTGAGGGGAGCGAGACCGATGAAGAAGCTGATCGCTGTCGCGGCCCTCGCCGCGCTGACCGTCCAGGGCGCGCTGGCCGCCGACATTGCTGCCGGGGCCAAGCTGGCCGATGCCCAGTGCGCCGCCTGCCACGGCAAGGACGGCAAGACGCCGACCGATCCCACGTATCCGAAGATCGCCGGCCAGTACTCCGACTATCTGCTGAAGGCGCTCAACGATTACCACAAGGGCCTGCGCAAGAACCCGGTCATGGCGGCGATCGCCAAGCCGCTGAGCAAGAGCGACATGGAGAATCTGGCAGCCTACTTCGGATCGCTGCCGGGCCCGCTGACACATCGCAAGTAGGGTCACGGCGGGCCACGGCGCGCCCGTAACCGGCTGCTGCCCTTCGGGCCGGCCGGGCCCGCCCGGGGCGCCGCGAATCCCAGGACGACGCACCTCGCGCGTGGCCGCCGCCGCCGCGGATCTACCTGCCGCCTCGCCGCCGCAGGCAATCGAGGTAAGCGGCATTGACGGCATCGATCTCTGGCGCCAGGACGCCGCGCTGCGCGCTCCAGACGATCTCGCCGAGGCACTCCATCGCCTCGTGCGCGGCGGCGTGCTCCTGCCCGGCTCGCTCGGCCAGGCGCCGGACGGCGGCAACGACCCCGGGCGGCTGGTCGATCGACAACTGCTCGTCCAGCGCGAGATGCATCGACAGGTGCAGGAACGGATTCGTCTGGCCACGCTCGACGGAGAACTCCTCGGCCACGGCGCGTTCCTCGTCCGCCAGCAGGCCGTGGTATTCGGGATGAACGGCGATCCACTTGAGCGCGGTGGCCTCCAGTGGCGTCAGCACGCTGCCATCGCCGTGCTTGCGCCAGACGGAGCAGAAGAAGCGACGCACGTCGTCGCGTGACGGATTGAACATGCCCTCGGGATCGGACGCGGCGGACTTCCGGCGACAAGGCGCGCTGCTGGTGGCGATGTCGGCGGCCGCCTTCGGCGCGATGCCGATCTTCGCACGGCTGGCTTATGCCGCCGGCGTCGATCTGTACGGGATCCTGGTGCCGCGCTTCGCCCTCGGCGCCGCCGTACTGGCCATGATCGCGTTCGCCCGCGGTGCCCGCTGGCCGCGCGGCCGCACGGCCCTGGTGCTGGTGGCGATGGGTGCGATCGGCTACACCGGCCAGTCGTTCCTCTACTTCAGCGCGTTGCAGCACGCCGATGCGAGCCTGGTGGCGCTACTGCTGTATTCGTTCCCGTGCATCGTGGCGGTCCTTGCCGCCGTGTTCCTCGGCGAGCGGCTCGATGGCGCACGCATCGCCGCGCTGCTGGTGGCCAGCGTCGGCCTGGCGATGACGGTCGGCGGCGGCCGGGGAACGCCGCTCGGCGTGGTTCTCGGCCTCGGCGCCGCGGTCGTCTACTCGCTGTACATCGTCGTCGGCAGCCGTGCGATGCGTGATGTCGATCCGATCGCCGCCAGCAGCGTGATCTGCGCCGCTGCCGCGGCGAGCTACGGCCTGATCGTCGCGGGACGCGCGTTCGCCGGGCAGAGCCCCGGCTGGCCCGCTTCGGCCGCCGGCTGGTTCTGGGTCATCGCGCTGGTGCTGGTGAGCACCGTGCTTGCCGTGGCCACGTTCTTCGCCGGCTTGCGCCGGCTCGGCGCCACGCTGACGTCGGTGCTGTCCACGCTGGAGCCGGTGGTGAGCGTCGCACTCGCCGCCGCCGTGCTCGGCGAACGGGTCGGCCCGCTGCAGGCGCTCGGCGGTGCGGTCGTCATCGGCACCGCGATCTGGCTGGCGCTCCGACCCGCGCCGCGCGCCTGAGCGATCAAGCGGGCGCCGCGGTCTTCGGCCGGTGCTCGCACCACGGCGCGATCGCGCAGCGCCAGCATTCCGGCCGGCGGGCCTTGCAGACGTAGCGACCGTGCAGGATCAGCCAGTGATGCGCGTCCTGACGGAATTCATCGGGGACGAACTTCTCCAGCCGACGCTCGACCTCGTCGACGCTCTTTCCCGGCGCCAGTCCGGTGCGGTTGGCCACGCGGAAGATGTGCGTGTCCACGGCGATCGTCGGTTCGCCGAAGGCGGTATTGAGCACGACGTTGGCCGTTTTTCGGCCCACGCCGGGAAGCCGCTCGAGCGCCTCGCGGTCGCGCGGCACCTCGCCGCCGTGCTGCTCCAGCAGCATCCGCGCCAGGCGCACGACATTCTTCGCCTTGGTGCGGAACAGGCCGATGCTCTGGATGTAGGGGATCAGGCCCTCTTCGCCGAGCGCGGCGATGGCCTGCGGCGTGCTCGCCACGGCAAACAGCCTCGCGGTGGCGAGGTTGACGCTCCGGTCGGTCGCCTGCGCTGAAAGGACGACGGCAACCAGCAGTTCGAACGGCGTGCGGAACTGCAGTTCGGTGGTCGGATGGGGATTCGCGGCGCGCAGCCTCTCGAAGATGGCGCGGCGCTTGTCCGGATTCACGAGGCCCCGTCCGTCGCGGTCTGGCGGCGACGCGCCCGCGCCCGCTCGATGGCCGCCTGCACCACGGCCTTCTTGCGCGCCACTTCCGCCGCGGTGAAATCCTCACGGGCCTCCGGTTCGTCGAGCGTGGCCAGCGCCCGGGCGGCGAGCCGGTCGTCTTGCTGCGCCCGCTCGCGCTCCAGCCTCCGCCTTCGGGCGTCGAACCGGGTGCGGGCGGCCGTGGCGTCGGCGGTGGTCCATGGGCGCTCCGGTGCGGCCGGCACCATGGCGATGCAGTCCATTGGGCACGGCGGCAGGCACAGGTCGCACCCGGTGCAAGCGCTGGCGAGCACGGTGTGCATCCGCCGTGGCGCGCCGACGATGGCGTCGACCGGGCAGGCCTGGATGCACAGGGTGCAGCCGATGCACAGCGTCTCGTCGATCAGCGCTACGTGCAGCGGTCTTTCGGCACCGTGCGCGGGATTCAGCGGCAAGGCCGGACGCTGCAGCAGGTCCGCGAGTCGGACGATACCGGCGGCGCCGCCCGGAGGGCACTGGTTGATCGCGGCGTCGCCCGTCGCGATGGCTTCGGCATAGGGGCGGCAACCCGGGTAGCCACACTTGGTGCACTGGGTCTGCGGTAGCAGTGCGTCGATGCGGTCGACCAGCGTGGTGGAATTCATCGGCCGGGACGGGTTCAGGGCGCGGGCGTCGTATCGCGATCGGCACCGGTGTCGCGGGGCGGGCGGCGGGCCGGTTCGTGCCGCCGGCGCGCCGAGGCGCAGCGCCCGCAGTTCAGTCGTGCTCGCGGATGAATTCGCCGATGCGCGGATAGATCATCTCGCGCCAGCGGCGACCCGAGAAGATGCCGTAGTGGCCGGCACCCTCCGCCGTCAGGTGCCGCTTCCTGTCCTTCGGGATGCCCGCGCACAGGTCGTGCGCGGCCCGGGTCTGGCCGCTTCCGGAGATGTCGTCGAGTTCGCCCTCGACGGTCATCAGCGCCACGGTGCGGATATCCTGCGGCCGCACCGGCCGGCCGCGGACCTGCCAGGTTCCCCGCGGCAGGCGATGTTCCTGGAACACGATGCGGATCGTGTCGAGGTAGTACTCGGCGGGAAGATCGAGCACCGCGTTGTACTCGTCGTAGAAGGCGCGGTGCGCCTCGACGTCGTCGAGGTCGCCCTTGACGAGATCCGTGTAGTAGTCCCAGTGCGAGTTCAGGTGCCGGTCCGGGTTCATCGCCACGAAGCCGGCGTGCTGCAGGAAGCCCGGATAGACCTTGCGCAGGTAGCCCGGATGCGACGACGGGACCGTGAAGATCACGTTGTTCTCAAACCAGGCGAAGTTCTTGCGCGTGGCCAGCGCGTTGACCTGCGTCGGGTTGCGTCGCGTGTCGATGGGTCCGCCCATCATCGTCATCGATCGCGGCAGCTTCGGGTCGTTGTCCGAGGCCATCAGCGACACCGCGGCGAGCACCGGCACCGTCGGCTGGCAGACCGAGATCAGGTGCACTTTCGGGCCGAGGAAGCCGATGAACTCGCGCACGTACGCCACGTAGTCGTCGAGATGGAACGGACCCCTGGAGACGGGCACGAGGCGGGCGTCGATCCAGTCGGTGATCCAGACGTCGTGCTCCGGGAGCAGCGCGCGCACCGTGTCGCGCAGCAGCGTCGCATGGTGCCCCGACAGCGGCGCCACGATCAGCACGCGCGGATCGGCCGCGCGGCGCCGCTTCGGCGGCAGTTCGCGGCGGAAGTGCAGCAGCCGGCAGAACGGCTTCTCGATGTCGACGTCCTCGACGACCGGCACCGCGCTGCCGTCGATCGTTGCCGGGCTCAGGCCGAACGCCGGTTTGGTGTAGTGCTTGCCGAGCCGGTGCAGCACGTCGTAGCCGGCGGCGAGCCGGCGCGACATCGGCGTGTAGGCCAGCGGGCTGTACGGGCTGGAGAACAGTTCGGAGGTCGCCTGCGCCCACGCCGACAGCGGGTTCATCAGGCGACGTTGCAGTTCATGCAGGTGGTAGAGCATTCCGCCCTCCGCGCAACATGTGCTCCGAACCGTTCGTTTCCAGCGGCGGGCCGGACGAGGCCGGCATGGCGCCGATGCCGCTGCCGGCGCGCACGGCCCGCCGGCAGCGTCCTCACCGCCGACTGGTCAGGCCAATGAGGCGGCGAGCATACCGGAACCGGTGCCCGAAGGAAGCAGCGGGCTACCAGTAGTTCTCGACGGCCAGGTGGCCCGGGGCGCCGCGACGCGACGTGGTGTAGCCGCGCGCGGCCAGCAGCCTGCGGGTGTCGTCGACCATCTCCGGATTGCCGCAGATCATGATCCGCGACCGTCCCTGGTCCAGCCGCATGCCGACCTGCTGCTCGAGCGAGCCGTCGTCGATCGCGGCGGGGATGCGGCGGGCGAGCGCGCCGGGCACCGACGAGCGGGTCACCGCCTGCACGTAGTGCAGCCTGTGCGCCATCGCCGCGAACAGGTCGTGGCGACGGAAGTGCTCGATCGTCTCGGCGTAGGCCAGTTCATTCGGATAGCGCACGCTGTGCACGAGGATCAGGTTCTGGTACGACTCCCAGGTCCGCGGATCCCACAGCATCGAGATGAAGGGCGCCAGTCCGGTTCCGGTCGACAGCATCCACAGGTCGGCGCCGCCCTCGAAGCGGTCGAGCGTGAGGAAGCCATAGTTGGTCTTTTCTACGAAGACCGTGTCGCCGATCCGCAGCCGTGACAGTTCCGAGGTGAATTCGCCACCGGGCACCACGATCGAGTAGAACTCGAGGTGCTCGTCGTAGTCGGCGGAGACGATCGAATAGGCGCGCCAGGCGATCTTCTCGCCGGACGGGTTCTTGGGGTTGTTCGGATCGGGTTTCTTCACGCCGAGGCGAGCGAACTGGCCGGGCACGAAGCGGAAGCCTCTGAAACGCGTCAGGCGGAAGGAGAACAGATTCGGCGCCCACGGATGGATCCACAGGATCTTCTCCGCGGTGTACTTGTCGGGGGCGACCATGCCGGCGTTCGTTCAGCGTGTGCGCGACGCTGCGCGTCGCACGTGCACCTTGCGCGGCGAAACTGGCGCGCCGCCCTTGGGGCGGCCCGGCGGGCGGCGCGATGACAACGGCGACGAAGAGAAAGGGCGCCAGCCCGCAGCGGGGTTCAACGCTCGAGGTACTTCAGCTTGTCGCGGACATCCTTCCACTCGTCGGCGTCTTCCGGGTGCGGCTTCATCCGCGTGATCGACGGCCACTGCTGCGACAGTTCCACGTTCAGCGCGATGAACTGCCGCTGGTCCTCGGGAACGTCCTCCTCGGCGTAGATGGCGTTGACCGGGCACTCTGGGATGCACACCGCGCAGTCGATGCACTCGTCGGGTTCGATGACGAG
>Ga0316616_100000638_pt1 | contig 12019 bp, 10 predicted proteins | sample OWC_Aug_M1_C1_D1_FD_207660 | JGI IMG/M metagenome (GOLD analysis project Ga0316616, IMG submission 207660) | Wetland soil microbial communities from Old Woman Creek delta, Ohio, United States - OWC_Aug_M1_C1_D1_B | ecosystem: Environmental > Terrestrial > Soil > Wetlands | place: USA: Ohio... | reverse complement strand
GAGGCGCTTGCCGATGTAGTCCATCTTCTGGGCGAGGGGGGTGGGCTCCTCCTCCACCTCCTGCAGCATCTTGGCGATCTTGCCGAACTCGGTCTCCATCCCGGTCCCGGTGACGACCGCGCGCGCCCGACCGTAGGTCATCACCGTGCCCGCGAAGACCATGTTCTTGCGGTCGCCAATGGAGGCGTCCTGGGCCATGACCCGGTTCGCCTCTTTGTGGACCGCCGTGGATTCCCCGGTGAGCGCCGCCTCGTCTATCCGGGCGTTCGCCGCCTCGATGAGCCGCCCGTCCGCCGGCATCCGGTCCCCGGCCGTGAGCAGGATGATGTCGCCCGGCACCACCTCCGCCGACGGAATCTCCGCCTCCTCGCCGTCCCGCAGCACCGTGGCCGTCGGCGAGGACATGGCCTTCAAGGCCTCCATGGCCCGTTCGGCCCGGTACTCCTGGTAGAAGCCCAGCAGGGCGCTGGCGATCACGATGGCGAAGATCACGATGGCGTCCAGGGTCTCCCCCAGGAAGAGGGAGAGGACGGTGGCGACGAGCAGCAGGATGATGAGGAAGTTCTTGAACTGCCCGAAGAGGATCTCCCACGGACTGATCTTTTCCTCTTCCTTGAGGACGTTGGGGCCGTACTGTTCCAGGCGCCGGGTGGCCTCGGCCCGGCTCAGGCCTTGCGCGGGTGTCTCAAGCGCCTTGAGGACCTCCGCCGCCTGCATGGTGAACCAGAGCTGCTGTGCCATGACCTACCTCTCCCCTCGTGTCGCGCAGCGGGGCTCCCCGCCCGCAGATTTGAGATAGATGTCGGCGAAACGTTCCGACGCTATGCCAGAGCCCCCCGCTTTCCAAGTGAAAAGCGGCGGCGGGCGGAAAAAGGGCGCAGGAATGAACAAATTCACTGGCGGTGCGCGAGCTGCGCCCAGGTCCGGGCCATCGCCTGCTGCAAGGCTGCGCGAAGCGCGTCCGCATCCAGGACCGGGGCGAACCCGAGCCGGCTGCGGATGCGACGGTCGTCCAGATCCCAGGCGTCGGCGAGGAACGCGGCCCCCGTCCACTCCGACGGGTGGATCACCTCCACACACGCGCTGGAGCCCGTCACCGCGACGGCCATCCGGGCTACCTCTTCCCAGGTGATGTAGCCGCTGGCGAGATTGAAGACCTGCCCGAAGGTCTTGGAGTTGCCAAGGCTTAGTTCCAGCGCCTGGGTGAAGTCCGCCATGGCCAGGAAACTGCCCCCGCAGTCGGCCGGAACCCGCACGGCCTGGCCCGCAGCGGCGGTGCGGAGCATGTCGCGCAGGTGTCGGCCGCCTATCGCCCCCCCGAAGGCCCACCAGAACCGGAGGATCGTCACCGGGAGCCCTCCCGCCATCCCGGCGAGGAGGGTGAGCTTTTCGGCGAAATCTTTCGCCACACTGTACGCGGGCTTTCGCCCCTCCAGGACCCGGAGCGGATGCTCCTCGTCGATCGGGACCCGGAGCGGCTTGCCGTAGGCCACGGCGCTGCTCGTGTACACGAAGTGCTGGCACCCCTGGCTGCGGGCAGCCTCCAGGACGTTGAGGTGGCCCCGCAGGTCCACGTCCAAGAGCACCCGGGGGTCATCCGAGAACGACCAGGCGAGGTGGATGATGACCTCCGCCCCCGCCGAGGCCTCCGCAACCGCGGCCTGGTCCTCCACCCCGCCCTGGACCAGGTGAAGGCGCGGGTCCGGAGTCCCCCTGAGAGCGGTCATGTCCTTGTCGAGCACCACGACGTGGTGGCCGCGGGCCAGAAGGGCCGGGATCAGATCCCGCCCGACGCTCCCGTTCCCGCCGGTCACCAGGATCCGCATCGGATTACTCCCTGCAGGCTGGGGCGGACAGGCTCACCACTCCCGATAGATGCGGAGTTCATTCTTCACGGACCGCACACCCGCCACGCCCTTGGCGATCTCTTCGACTTGATCCTTCAACGGAGCGGCAAACACCACCCCCTTCAGCGTGACGTCGCCGTTTGCCGCCTCCACATTGAGGTCGAGCCGCATCGTATCTCGGGTCGTCTTGAGAATCGCCTTGATCCGTGCCTGGAGGCTCAGGTCGCGAATCCTCGCCCGGGAGGCCTCGGTTGCCTGGCACTCTGGTCGGCGGACGAGCTGCACGATCTGGTGCACGGCCGACTCGGAGGTGAGGCGTGCGGTGTTGAGGACCATGTCGTAGAGGAGGGGATCCCCTCGGGTCTCGCCGAAGAACTGTCGCGTCCGTGCTCCAGCCCCTTCGTCCGCCTTGCGGATCAGCTCCGTCGCCTTGTCCCGGGACACCGATCGCCTGGCCATGACCCTGGTGATCCGCGTGTCGATGGGCGCACACACTCGGACGCGCACGCAGTGGGTGACCTTTCGGAGCAGCAGGGTGGCCCATCGGCCCATGATCACCACGTTGTCGCGTTCCGCGATGTGCATCACCTCCGCCGCCACCGTCGCGAATTCCACCTGGGCGGCCTCCGCCAGGCTTTCCCAGAAGCCGGGCTTGCTCTCCACGACGGCGATGAGCTCGTCCTCTGCCACGCCGAACACCTCCGCCGCCTCCTTGGTGATCTCGTCCCGGATGTACTCGTAGCCCAGGGCCTCGGCCACCTTCTTGGAGATGCCGGTCCCACCGCTGCCGTATTCGCGTGTCAAAGCCACTATCGGCATGGCGCTCTCCCTCGTCTGTCTGTGTAGAGATTCCCTTCCCGGCACGCGCAGAACGCCGGGCCCTCTTGGGAACGGGAGCGGTGTGTAGGCGACATGGTCCTTACACGACCATGGCTCCAATCCGCCATTGGGGGCTACTCAGTGTAGCCAACGCACCGCCCCCGTGGTATCACGCCCTCGGTGCCGCCCTGAGCGGCCGCCGCATCCGGTCACGCACGGCACGAATCAGCGGCCAGAAACCGATCAGGATCGCCAGACACATGAGGATCAGGGCGATCGGAGGCCGGAAGAAGACCCACACCGACCCCTCGGACATGATGAGGGCCTGCCGCATGGAGGATTCGGCCAGGTTCCCCAGGACCAGGGCCAGCAGCATGGGGGCCATGGTGTAGTCCAGCTTCTTGAAGAAATACCCGATGACCCCGAAGAGCAGCATGTACCAGACGTCGATCATGCGGTTGTTGACCGCGTAGGCGCCCATGGCGCAGATGAAGATGAGCAGGGGCATCAGGATGGGGAAAGGCACCCGGAGGACCGAGGCGAACAGCGGCGCGAATGCCACCACCACGACGAGGCCCAGGATGTTGCCGATCCACGTGCTGCCGATGAGCCCCCACACGAAATCCGGGTGATCCCGGAACAACATCGGGCCCGGCTGGAGCCCCCAGATCATGAGCCCGCCCAGGATCACGGCGGCCGTCGGCGAGCCGGGGATCCCCAGCGTGATCATGGGGAGCAGTGCCGAGGTGCCCGCCCCGTGGGCCGCGGCCTCGGGGGAGAGGACCCCGGCCACGTGCCCCTGGCCGAACTCCTCCTGCTCCTTGCCGGCGCCCGCCTTGGCGAATCCGTAGGCCATGAAGGAGGCCGGCGTCGCGCCGCCCGGCATGACCCCCATCCAGCAGCCGACCAGGGCACTCTGCACCACATTCCGAGGGTACCGCACCATGGCCCGGAACGTATCGGCGATGTCTGCCAGCCGGACGTTGGCCTTGAAGCCCTCGATCTTCAGACCCTCCTCGACGGTGAGGAAGATCTCGCCGATGCCGAACAGGCCGATGACGGCCACGATGAAGCTGAAGCCGCCCATCAGGCTCGTGGACCCGAAGGTCAGGCGCAGTTCCCCGCTGATGATGTCGATGCCCACCGCCGCCATCGTGAAGCCCAGCGCGGTTGCGACCACCGTCTTCATGGGGGACCTGCCCACCAGACCGACGAAGGAGCTGAACGTCACCATCATGACCCCGAAGGTTTCGGGCGGGCCGAACCGCAGCGCAAAGGCCGCAATGACCGGCGCGAAGAACGTCAGGATGACCACCCCGAACAGCGCGCCGACGGAGTGGGCGAAGAAGGAGAGACAGAGCGCCAGTCCGGCCCGACCCTTCTTGGCGAGGGGATACCCGTCGAAGGTCACCGCCACGGCCCACGGCTCACCCGGGATGTTGAAGAGGATCGAGCAGATGGCACCCCCGTAGAGGGCCCCCCAGTACAGGCAGGACAGGAGGATCACCGCCGAGACGGGCGGCATGACGAAGGTCACCGGGATGAGGATGGCGCACCCGTTGGCGCCGCCCAGCCCCGGCAGCACGCCTACGATAACGCCCAGCACGATTCCCGCCACCGCCGCCAGGAGGTTGAACGGCTGCAGGGAAACCTGGAGACCCATGGCGAGGTTGGACAGGATTTCCATGTCCGGAGTCTCCTCTCCCCTCAGAACCCCAGCCGCGCGCCGAACATCCCTTGCGGCATGGGAATCAGGAAGATCTTGTCAAACACGATGTAGAAAGCCACAGGGACCAGGACCCCGATGAGGAGCGCCGTCCCCCAACGGAAGTCTCCCACCCACTTGATGTATCCGGTCAGGTAGACGATCGCCGCGACATACAGGCCGACGATCTCGGTGAAGAGGAGCATCAGCACGGCCGGGATGAGGACCGTGAGGATGGGCTTGATGGCCTCAGGGGGAGTGAGCGGCTTGTTCGCCCTCGCGACCCCCTTCCGCTGGATCGCCTGCCAGATGGTGAAGAGGGATCCCCCGACGATCAGCAGGGCCAGAATGAACGGAAAAAAACCGGCGCGAGGGCCTTCCATCGCCCACCCGTACCCCAGACGGATGGCATCGAATCCCACCACCACACCGATCGCGAGGATGATCACCGCCACCGCGAGGTCTGCGGCTCTCATGCTCATAGCCCTCTCCTTGCTGCGTTGTGCCTCGTTATCCCGGAACGGATACCCTCCTGCCGGCCGGCCCGGGAGCCGCAACGAGGACACGCTTGCCGGGAGCCCAGGCGCCCCCCCGACACCCATGGCGTTTGGCTCGAGAGGCGCCTGGACGGTCCTGGCGTGTGCCGACGGACCCGCGGGCGATGGAGTGTCTCGGCACGCGATGAGACAGTCCCGCTCCCAGCGCCCGTGCACAGCGTCCCGCTATTTCTTGAGCATGCCGCCCTTGTCCATCAGGTTCTTGTGCAGGGCCTCGGCCTCGGTCAGCCACGCGACGTACTCGGGTCCCGACAGAAAGGCGGGCTTGAGGGCGTTGTCCGCGAGATACTTCTTGAACTCGGGCGTTTCCGTCACCTTCTTGAACAGCTCGATGTAGCCGGCCTGCACCTCGGCCGGGATCTTGGGAGGCGCGAAGATCCCGCGCAGCATCAGGTAGCTGATGTCCGCGCCGACCGCCTCTTTCAGGGTCGGGATCTTGTCCCACTCGGGCAGCGGGATGCGCTCCTTGTCGATGACGGCCAGCGGCCGGAGGCTCCCCGCCCGCCAGTGGCTCACCGCCTCCGCGGGATTGTTCACCGTGGAATCCACATGCTTCCCCACGAGGTTCACCGCCACATCCCCACCACCCTTGAAGGGGACGTAGGAGAACTTCAGCCCCAGGGCCTGCTCCAGCTGGACCGTGATGATCTGGTCCTCCTGCTTCGTGCCGGTCCCGGCCATCTTGAACTTGCCGGGCTCCTTCTTGACGGCGTCGAAATACTCCTTGGCCGTCTTGTACGGGCTCTCGGCGTTGACCCAGAGCACGAAGTAGTCAAGGGCCAGGCGGGCAACCGGGGTGAGATCCTTCCAGTTGAAGGGCACACCCGTCGCCAGCGGCGTGGTGAAGAGATTCGAGAGCGTGATGACGACCATGTTGGTGTCGCCGGTCTTGCCCTTCACGTACAGGAACCCCTCGGCCCCTGCCCCGCCGGACCGGTTGACCACCATCCACGGCTGGCTGGTGATCTTGTTCTTCTGGAACAGCGGCGCCACGAAGCGGGCCATGATGTCGGCCCCGCCCCCTGCCCCGGCGGGCACGTTGAACTCCACCGGCCGCGTGGGCTCCCAGGCCGCCGCGGCGCTGCCGCCCCACAGGCCCAGGGTCCCGATGACCAAGGCGATCACGACCGGCCACTGCCCTATGCCAGGCGTCCTTTGTGTCCTCATGTCTGCCTCCCTCTCTCCTTCCCGGCGGGGAGATGCGCACGGCGGCTCCCCAAGCCCGCATCATTCGCGATCCTGCCTCGCGAACGATGCGGGCTTAACACAAGCCCTTGTGATCGGTGGCCGAGGACGGATCATGCATCCCTTGGGTCTCTCGACACTGGATCCATCCCGTGGAAAGCAGGACGGGTACTCGACGCACCGACCCCCGGGCCTCATCCCGCTACAGGCTTGGCCGTTCGTAGGTAAGCCCGGAGCATTCACGGTTCTTTCGTGAATGCTCCGGGCTAGTGCCGAGCCGTTCCCGTCCCTTCCCCCAGGTCCATGGCCTCGAAATCGCGCGGGGGCGGGATCGGGATCTCCACGGGCATGCCGGGGGCCTTCAGTTTCGCGTCCACGAAGGCCTGCATCTTCTGGACGTGCTCTGGCTGCAGGTGGGCGAAGCGGCCCATCAGCTTCAGGTACTCGCTGACCGGCTTGTACTGCTGCGGCCGGTGCTGGTACTTGTACTCGCCGTTCTCCCACTCGTAGATGGTGAACATCCCGGTCTGCACCGCCAGGCGTGCGATCTCGATGGTCTGGTCCTCGGGGAACTTCCAGCCCTTCGGGCAGGGCGCGTGAATGTGGAGGAACGTCGGGCCCTTGTAGTTGAGGCCCTTGCGCACCTTGTTCATCAGGTCCACCGGGTAGGCGATGGACGCCGTGGCCACATACTTCACCGCCGGGTGCCCGCCGATGACCAGCTGCGGCGGGTCCTTGGGGAAGGTCTTCTTGCCCTCGGGGATCAGCTTCCCCGGCGGCGTGAAGGTGGTGGCGCCGCCGTACGGCGTGGTCGGCGAGGTCTGGATGCCGGTGTTGGCATAGGCCTCGTTGTCGTAGCAGATAAACAGGGAGTCGTGCCCGCGGTACATCATGGCCGACATGGCCTGCAGCCCGATGTCAACGGAGCCGCCATCACCCGCCATGCAGATGACGTTTGGCAGCTTCCCTTCCCACTTCCCCTTGCGGATGAGCACCTGGTACGCGGCCTCGATCCCCGAGGCCACGGCCCCGCCGTTGGTGATCTGGGCGTGGATCCAGGGCACCGCGTAGGGGGTGCAGAGGTAGCTCGAGTTCGCCACGTACATGCACCCCGTGGGGCCGACGAAGATGGTGTTGGGCCCCGCCGCCTTGGCCACCAGCTTGTACTGCAGCGCCGGGCCGCAGCCGGCGCAGGTGCGGTGGCCCGGGACATAGTATTCCTCCCGCGGCATATCGCGAATGCGCTTGATGGGAGCCAATTCCTGCGTCTGCACCGCTGTCGTCATACTCGACTCCTTTCTTCGCACGCGAAACGTAAAGCGTAATCCGCAAGCTCACGTTTTACGGTTCACGTTCTCCTAGTCGGGCTCAAACCCGATCCAGTGAACCTTCTTGCAGACCTTCCCGTCCTGGATGGCCTTCGTCAGGTGCTTGGCCATGTACTCGAAGTCCTCGACCTTCACGACCTCGCCGCCCAGGCCGGCCATGAACGAGGTCACCAGCGGCCTCTTCGGGACGTCATACAGGGACGTGCAGACCTCGAACATCAGGCCGCCGCCCCGCGTGGCGCCGCCGTAGGACGTCTGGGTCTCGACCACGGCCACCGCCTTGACCTTGGAGAGGGCCTCGGCCACGGCCTCGGTCGGCCAGGGGCGGACGAAGCGCAGCTTTGCCATGCCGATCTTCACGCCCTGCTTGCGCAGCTTCTGGATGGCGGCGCGTGCGGTCGCGGCGTGCGCCCCCTGGATGAAGATGGCCAGGTCGGCATCGTCGAGCATGTACTCTTCCACGAAGGGCGAGTACTTGCGCCCGAAGATCCGCGCGAAGTCGTCGATGGCCTCCTTGGCGACCTTGGGCACCTCGTTCATGGCCATGGCCCGAGCCAGCTCCAGGGCATCGCCCTGGTCGGGGCGGATCTGCGGCCCGTGCGAGATGGGCTTCTTCGGATCCAGCCGGTGGTCCATCTTGAGCGGCGGCAGGAACTCGTCCACCTGTGACTGGTCGGGGAGCACTACCTTGCCCGGGATGTGGGAGACGAAGTAGCCGTCCTGGCAGACGAACTGCGGGAGGTAGATTCGCGGGTCTTCGCCCACGCGATAGTTGATCAGGTGGTTGTCGAAGGCCTCCTGCGGCTCCTCGGCCCAGCCCATGATCCAACCCATGTCGCGGACACAGAAGGCATCCGTGTGCTCCGAGCCGAAGTCGCCCGGCGGGTCCAGGGTGCGGTCCGCGATCATCATCTGCACCGGGAGTCGCGCACCGGCGATGGGCGAGTAGACCTCGTACGCATAGGTCACCCCGACGCCGGAGCTGCCCGTGAAGGTCCGTGCCCCGCAGGCCGAGGCCCCGTACACGACAGAGAGCTGGGCGTGCTCGCCCTCGCCGTGGATGAACTCCGCGTCCAGCTCGCCGTTGGCCACCAGCTTGGCCAGCTCCATCATCACCGCCGTGTAGGGGCGGATGGGGTAGGAGCAGATGACCTCGACCTTGGCGGCCTTGGCCGCCTGCGCCGATGCCGCGCATCCGCTGATCATCACTTCTTTCGCCATGGTGTCCCTCCTCAGAACGGCTTGTCGAGCCGGACCACGCCGTCCTCGAAATCCAGCTCGTGGGCCTTGCTCAGCGCGCCATGGGTGCACTCGTTCACGCAGATCAGGCAGCCCTTGCAGTACTCGGCGTTCCAGACGACCTCATCCCCGGCCTCGTTCAACTGCCAGCAGGCGTCCGGGCAGTAGGCCACGCAGCTCAAGCACAGGTTGCACTCCTCGCGGTTGATGACCGGCCGGTAGGTCCGCCAGTTGCCGGTGATCATCATGCGCTGTTCCGAGACCGGCGCCGTGGTGCACCCGGCGAACGGCACTTGCTTGTGCTCCGGAATCAGATACATCACTCGACCTCCTCTGAAAGACGTCGCCGTCAGTTCAATTTGTGAATCACCGCCTGCTCGTACCCACCCTTCAGGGCGGCCTTGTTCGCCACGACCTGCTCCAGGGACTCCAGCTTGACCAGGCCGGTAGCCTTGGCGAGTGCGCCGAGGAGGGGGGCCGCCACGCCCGCCCCGAGTTTGGTGGTGTCGATCCCACCCTCGCTCCCGGAGAAGTCCACGGTGCGCAATCCCGCGATCCCGTCCGCGTCCACGCACACCACGGCCTTCAGGACGTCCTTGTTGGGGACGAACTTCAGGATCTGCTCGGGCTTGCGCGGCGTGTTCACCACCAGGACGCCGCCCTTCTGCATCCCGCGCAGCACGTTCATCCCCTTGACGATGGCATCGGTCACCAGGACCACGACTTCCGGCTGGTGGTTTTCGTACTCGTAGCGCATCTCGATCTCTGTGTCGCTGATGCGCGCATACTTGCGCACGGGCACGTTCACGCGGTCGGGGAGGTCCACGTAGTTGTCGAAGGCCTGGACGAATTTCCCCTCCTTGGAGCCGGCCAAGGCCAGGCCGTTGGCCACGTCCCGGCCTTCCTTGTCTTTGACGACCCCCGACGTCCAGACCGTGATCTCATGTACCTTGCTCATACTGCCCTCCTTTGCTGAAGCACGCACGGCGGAAAGCACTATCTCCTACGTCGTGTGGCCTGCCGCTGCTCACCTCCCTTCCTTCTGGCGTCCGGGGAACGCGCTGCCGTTCCCCGATTTCATGCTCCGCGTCTGCGCCAAGGCCTCCACCAGGTGACGGCGATGGACGCAGAAGGCTTCGGACGACGTCCCCCCGGATTCCTCGAGCGCCAGGATCGCCGCGCGCTTGCAGACCAGTTCCAGGTCGGCCCCCGTCCAGCCAGCCGTGGCCTCCGCGATCTCGCCGGGGTCCACCCCGTCGCCCAGCGGCAGCCCACTGGTGTGGATGCCGAGGATCTCCTGTCGCTCCTCCCGGTTGGGCAGCGAGAGCTCCAGCACGTAGTCGAACCGACCCACCCGCAGCAGGGCCGGCTCCATCATGTCCGGCCGGTTCGTGGCCGCCAGCACCAGGACACCCAGCGAGCCGTGCAGGTCGTCCAGCTCGCGGAATAGCTGGCTCACCAGACGCGGGAAGTGGCTGCCGGCCTCGTGGACGGTCCGGATCGGCGCGATGGACTCGATCTCGTCGAAGAAGACGATGCAGGGCGAGGCCTGCTTGGCCCGCTTGAACACCTCGTGGAGCCCCTTCTCCGACTCGCCCACCCATTTGGACAGCAGGCTGGTCTGGTCCACCGTGATGAGGGTCAGCCCCAGCTCCCCCGCCAGGGCACGGGCCAGGAGCGTCTTCCCGGTCCCCGACGGCCCGGTCAGCAGGATCCCCTTGGGTGGGTTGAAGCGTGCCTGGGCGGACAGGGCGCTGCCCTGCCGCATGAGCTGCAGGATCGAGTGAACGGTCCGCTTGATGTCGGTGAGTCCCCCCACATCCTTGAGGGTCAGTCGCGGCCGCTCGGCCAGGAACTCCCTGGTCGAGGTGGGCTCGACCATCTTGTAGGCCTCCAGGAAGTCGTCCTCGGTCACCTGAACCGCCGAGGAGAGCAGGCGTGGCTTCTCGCCGACCTCGAAGCGGATCTGGGGGATCAGGCGGCGGAGCGCCACCATGCCCGCCTCTTTGCAGAGGACCGCCAAATCCGCGCCCACGTACCCGTGGGTAATATCGGCGATCTTCTCCAGATCCACATCCGGGGCCAGCGGCATCCGCTTGGAGTGGATGCCGAGAATCTGGCGGCGGGCCGCGCGGTTGGGGACGCGGATGCTGATCTCGCGATCGAAGCGCCCGGGGCGCCGCAGGGCCGGATCCAGCAACTCCGGCATGTTGGTGGCGCCGATGACCACGACCTCGCCCCGCTCCACCAGGCCGTCCATCAGGGCCAGCAGCTGCGCCACCACCCGCTTCTCCACGTCGCCGATGACCTGGGCGCGCCGCGGCGCCACGGCGTCCATCTCATCCAGGAAGATGATGCTCGGGGCGTTGCGCCGAGCCTCCTCGAAGACCTGGCGGAGCTTCGCCTCGCTCTCGCCGTAGTACTTGTGAATGACCTCAGGGCCGTTCACGTGGATGAAGTGTGCCCGGACCTCGTTGGAGACGGCCCGGGCAATGAGGGTCTTCCCGGTGCCCGGTGGCCCCACCAGCAAGACGCCCTTGGGGGGGTCGATCCCCAGCAGCCCAAAGATCTCCGGGAACTTCAGGGGCAGCTCGATCATCTCCCGGACGAGCCGGAGCTCCCAGTCCAGGCCCCCGATGTCCTCGTAGGACACCCGGTAGGCCTTGGTCGCAGACACCTCAACCGGCCGGAAAGAGATCACCGTATCGTTCGTGATCAGGATGGCCCCGCGCGGCGCCGCACCTTCGACCGTGAACATGCGTGGCCGCGAGCCCAGGAAGGTCACCTGCAGGGTGTCGCCCAGCACGACGGGAATGCCAGAAAGCAGGTGACGCAGGTGCGGGATCTCGGCCTCGCTGGGCATGGGGACGCCCGCCTGCACAGGAGCCAGGAGGAGGGAGTTGGCCGGCTTGAAGGGGACCTTCCGGACCGTGGCCCACTCGTCGACGCCGATCTCCGCGTTGGCCCGCGTGGTCCCATCAACCAGGAGGAGTTGCTGTCCGCAGTGGGTGGCCGGCGCCTGGGCCGCCCGCGCCACCGTGGACCGGCGCCCCGTGATCATGAGGACGTCCCCGGGGACCGCATGCAGTCTGGCCAGATCGTCCTTGTCGAGGCGCGCCAACCCCTTCCCGACCTCCTCGACGAAGGCCTCCGCCACCCGGAGCTGCATGCCGCCGAGATCCTTCTCCTTGTCTGTCATGCGGGCACCCCAGGGTCGGAGGAGGGCGCTGGGCTCCCGGGCTCCGCCGGCAACAGCTTCCCTTTCGAGAAGACCAACCTCTCGATGTCCCGGATGTGTTCCTGCATCTGCCGTTCAGCGGCCCTCGCATCGCGAGTCTC
>Ga0316616_100000637_pt1 | contig 12020 bp, 6 predicted proteins | sample OWC_Aug_M1_C1_D1_FD_207660 | JGI IMG/M metagenome (GOLD analysis project Ga0316616, IMG submission 207660) | Wetland soil microbial communities from Old Woman Creek delta, Ohio, United States - OWC_Aug_M1_C1_D1_B | ecosystem: Environmental > Terrestrial > Soil > Wetlands | place: USA: Ohio... | reverse complement strand
AACCGTCCAGCAGCGCAATTACGAGGGCCGCGCGTGCGCTGCAGCAAGCAGTCCACTAGACTCGCGCTTTTCGCCCTTTACACCCGCTAAGGAGAACCCATCCCGTGTCCAAGGCAACCCATTGCGGCCTGCTGGCCCTGACCGTCGTCGCGATTCTTGCAGGCTGCGGCAAGAAGGAAACTCCCCCGGCCGAGACCGCCGCAGCCCCCACGGCTCCGGCGGCAAGCGCGGCACCCACCATGCCGGCCGACCACCCGGCGGCCAAGCCCGGCGAGGAGGTCGACCTGTCGGGGATCGCGAAGGCGGACGGTGGCAAGACCGTCGCCGAGGTGTTCGCCGAAAAGGACGCGCTTGCCGGCAAGCCCGTGGCAGTGCGCGGCAAAGTCGTGAAGGTGAATGCCGGCATCATGGGCAAGAACTGGCTGCACGTTCGTGACGGGTCCGGCGCGGAAGGAACGAACGACCTCACCGTGACCACCGCGGCCGAGCTGCCGGCACTCGGTGCCACCGTCGTCGTGATCGGGCCGGTCACGCTGAACAAGGACTTCGGCATGGGTTACGCGTACGACGTTATCGTCGAAGACGCCGAGGTAAAGGTGGAATAAAAACTGGCTGACCTGTGGTTCCCGGTGACCGGCGAACTGGTCACCGAAAAAAAGAAAGGCCGGGCATCTGCCCGGCCTTTTTTTTAGGTTGCTTGTTGATCTTCGGGGCGGCGCGGGTTGGGCACTAAGGCCCAACCCGCTCGCCTGAAGCCTACTCGAACATGACCTCAGTCATTCGCGTCAAGAATGGTCTGGCGGCCGTTCGGGAACACCGCCGGGTTGAAACCATTCTGATACGCGTGGGCCTTCACGTCGGTGCCCGTGTGGCAGGTCACGCACGCAGCCGCCGATGCGCCCTGGAGCGTGTCGTCGGTCTGCGTCTTCCACGTCGTGCTGCCCGCATTGAGCGTCGTCGCTACGGCCTTGGTCGGATTCGGGAAGTAGCTTGCCGTAGCCGCAGGCAGATCCAGGTACGTGCCGTGGCAGGCCTTGCAGTCCTTCAACTGCCGCGGATAGGTCGGCTCGTAGAAGTTGAACGTCTTGCAACTCTGCGCCGCGACCGTCGCCCCGTAGACCAGGTACATCGGATCACCCGATTCTGCGTTCGTGCCGCAGCTCGGCGGAGCCGCCCAGTTCGGACCCAGCAGCGACTCGACTGGCGCCCAGCCATAGATGCCGTTTGTCCGATAGATGACGTACTGGGGCGACGTGCTCTCACCGGCCGAGTGGATGCGGTGCAGCATGGTCTTCATCTCGTACGTCTGGCCGACCAGGCCGTCGTACGTCTTGGTCGTGTCGACGAGGCCGTTGGTGCCGATGCCCATGGAGGTGTATCGGACGTCCTGCTCGATCGACGCCGGGTTGTGGCAGATGACGCACATGTCATTGTTGTCTACCCGGGTGTTGCCGTGCTGATAGAGCGAGCCCACATGGCACTTCAGGCACAGGGTGGTGTCGACCACCGTGCGGCGCGCCGGAGCCGGAGCGCCCGTGCCGACCGTGAACGTGTAGGTCGGGGTCTTGGCGCGGACATACGTATAGAGCCATTCGTACTCCGGATTCGCGGCCTTCAGCGCTGCGGACACCGGGAACATCGGCTTGCCCACCAGGGCCACGATGGCCCGCTTGCCTGTCGTACCCGCCTCGGTTGCAACGGTCGTGGTTGCCACGTTCCCTGCGCAGGTCGTGTTCGTCGCGCTCAGGTTCGTGGTGCCGGAGGGCTGGCCCGGCTTGGTCGCGCTCGTGCTGGAGACCCAATCGTCAGCCAGGACGTAGTTGCGCACGATGCCGAACTGTCCATCGATCTTGGTGGTATCGGTACCAGCCGGAACGATGAACAGCGGCGCGGTCGGCCCAACGGTGGCGTTGCACGGATTCAGCGCGGCGCCGTTGTAGGTGGCTGTCCAGGAGATCTTCTGGTTCGTCCCGTCGTCGACGACCCCGGTGATCGTCAAGGCAATCTTCTTGCCTTCGGTGACGGAGGTATCCACGCCGTCCCAGATGACGCCCACGCGCTCGGTCTCGATGCCGTTGTGGAAATCGGTGACCTTGACGAGGTTGGCCGCCTCCCCGACGCCGCCGATCTTGTGGCACGTCTGGCAGTTCGTGGTCTCGTCCATGGTCTCGTGGAAGGTCGATCCGGAGGCGGCGAACTCTTCCTCCCAGCTCTCCATCGAACCATGGCAGCTGAAGCAGCCGGCACCGGTCACCGGCATCGCGTTGGCCGCTGCGAGGGTGGACGGTGTGTCGTGACAGACGCTGCAGTTCGTCATGAAGGTCGGGTAGCTGACTGCGTACACGTGGGTCGGGTCGAACTCCCACTCGCCGTCGGGCATCTGCTCCGAGTTGTGGATGCCGTGGGCGAGCTTGTAGAACTCGGCATTCGGCTCCGGCGTCGTGATGTTTGTCGCGTCATGGCACACGGTGCACTGTTTCGCGCCCATCGGCTGGGCACGGTGCATCCCCTGGCCGACGCCGCCGTGGCAGTTCTGGCAGGACTGGTCGCTTACCAGGTCGGTGTGCGGAGAAGCCGGGTAGTCGGCGACCACGAACGAACGGACGCTGGAGTTGGAGCCGCTCACGACCCGCACCGCGTACCGCGAATTGGCGGGGTACGCCGTCGCAGCATTGGTGATCGTGATCGTGTAGTTGCCGCCGGTGCCACCGCTCAGCGCGGCAGGCGTTCCAGAGTCGGACAAGTCTGATTGTGTCGTCCCGTCGAAGCGGTAGTCAGCGCTGATCGAGTTGAAATCGGTCGCGTTCACGCCGTCTACCTTCAGGTTGAAGGTGATGGCGAGGTTGGCGCCGCTCGGCGCGATATTGACGTTGGTGACGGTCGGCACGCCGGTAACGGCATGCGCTACCTTGGCGCTGGCGGTGCCAGTGGTGCCGTGGCAGACCGTGCAACTCTCGACCGGGTTCTGCGAAGCGGTCGGACCGGTCGGCCCTGTGGGGCCGGTCGGGCCGGGAACCGTGCTTCCCGGGCCAGTTGGGCCGGTCGGACCGATCGCACCGTCCTTGCCGTCGTCGCCGCTACAACCGGCGAGGCCGATCGTCGCAGCGAGCGCCAGCATCGCAATCAATGGCACACGCGATCGCGTGATGCCGTGGGCGCCTGCAAGTTTCATGATTGACTCCCTTGGGAACTCGCGTTCCAACGTCGAAGGTACGGCGGTGACTCACCGCAAATCTCGGGGGGATCGTACTCCCGCGCGAAAGTTCCCAGCACTGCGGATACCCGCAATTCTTCGAGGACCAATACGGGTAGACCGCCGCAGCACGCTGCGCCGGCCGTCCGGCGGAAGGGGCGCGGTACCGGCCACTGGACAGGGACTGCCCAAAAAAAGAGGTGGGCCGAAGCCCACCTCTGAAGACACCTCGGATCGAGGGACCGAGATGGGCCCTCAGGCCCACCTCGCCCGCCCCGCCTACTTGTAGAAGTTCATCATCCTTTCGATCATCGCGTAGACATAGTCGACGCCGGTGCTGGTCTTGCCGTTCGCGACGGTATAACCACCCATGGCCGTGTGCGAGTTGAAGGCAATCAGCTCGCCTTCGGCGTCCTCGTTGATCAACACGGCCCGGTGGCAACCACCGCACGCCCTGTTGGACGGGCCGACCACGTACGACGGCACGTTGCCGATAGTCCTCTTCGCAGGAGGCGGCAGCGAGGCGCCGGTGGCGAGGTTGACCCAGCCCTTGGTGAGGTCCCAGGAGGCCGACTCGATGCCAGGCATCGACTTGGTCTGGTCAGCCGGGTTGTAGCTCGTGAAGGTGCTGGTCGCCGCCACGTGGCACGCTTCGCAGTTCTTGATCGTGAAGTTCGGGAAACCGTGCTCCACGTGCTGCGCATACCGCTTCGCGTACACCGGATCTGCGAAGTCCACTGCGTTCGTGTCGAGGTACTGCATCTTGTGGATCGAGTGGATGTACGAGTCGATGCCGCGCGACTGCATCTCCAGGTGCGCACCACCCGAGGTCGTCACGTGGCAGGTCCTGCACACCGTCACCTTGCCGCCAAAGCCTTCGCCCTGGTGGAACGTCGTGCCGAGCGCATCGTGGCAGAGGTTGCACTTGGCTTCGCTCACCAGCGCATTCGTGCCTTGGTAATAATTGTCGACGAAAGCCTTGCCAACGAGGTCGAAGGTCTTCGACACCGCGGTCAGGGCAACTTCCTCGCCGTTGACGGCCAGCTGCGGCAGGACCGCGACTTCCGCCTTCTTGACCTTGCCGCTGGTGATCAGCGTCGGAATCGCGGCCAGCCCATAGCTCGCGGGCTGCACGTACTTTGACAGGTCCGCCTGCACGTGCCAGGCACCCGGCTTGCTGTCCGCCATCACAGTGTACAGCCGGTTCGTCTGCAGCGTGGAGACCGGGTTGCCGTCAACCAGCATCTCGTAGCGGCAGCCGACCTTGGGCGCCGTCAGCGGCGTCGGAGAACGATCGTTGTAGCAGGTCAAATCGCCGGCGTCCCTGGTGTGGGAGCTGACGAGCATCTGCTTGGCGTCATAGCCGTAGAACGAGAGGTTCAACGAGGGGACGATGTTCACATTGGCCGAACTGAACTTGATGTCCAGCACGTTGCCGGTCAGCGTCACCGCATCGATCGAGACCTTGTTGAGGTCGGCATACCGCTGGCCGGACGCGTTGTAGATCTGCGCATCGTAGCCGTTGTGGTACGTCTTGAACGTCGAGCCAGGGCCGGCCGCTCCGTGGCAGTCGCCGCAGACCATGTCGACCGAGTGGAACGTCGTGCCCGACTCTGCCCACAGCTCTTTCAGTGCCGGCGCGCGCTTCGGCTGGTTGTACTTCTGCGCGGTCGTGGCCGGCGGAACGATGCCCCACGCATCTTTCCCGTCTACCGCATGACAGCTCTTGCAGGTGTCGATCTTGAAGTTTGCATCCGTCAGGATCTTGTCGAGCTTGCCCTTGTGGCAGGTCGTGCAATTCGCCATGGACATCGGATACGGGAACTCCATGGCATGCGTCTGGTGCGTGTCCTGCATCACGCTGGCCTTGTACGCGTACTTGACCGGATCCGGGGCAACGCCCGTGGCCCACTGGTACGGCTGATCGACCATCTGCTGCCAGTCGAGGTGGCTGCCCTTGCGATCGTCGAAATGGCACTCCTTGCATGCGGCGAAGTCCGAAAGGCCGTCGACCACTGCCGCACGGTAGCCGTGCTTCAGGTAAGGCGCGCCGTGGCAGGCTTCGCAACCGCCGACGACGGCCGTCGACGCGTACTTCGTGGCCGGAGCAGCCGCATTACCGACTGCGAGGCCATCGTCCGCGACGTCTCCGTACAGCGTAAAGCCCTCGGTTTCCAGCACGCCCGCGGCGATATAGGCATAGGCCTGATAGCCCGCAAGCGCCAACGGGTTGAACTGGACGTTGGTTTGCTTGATTACGTAGGTACCCAGCCCACCCGGCTGCAGGGCGATCGTCCCGGTCTGGGGACCCCAGCCTGTAGCAGGAGGAACAGGGGCGGAGACATTCGAGCCCAGGCCGGTGGTGTACGCATCCTGGAAGGGATACGTGGCTCCCGGGAAATAGCCCTGCAGCGTGAATCGCTTCTGAGGCAGCCCGGCCAGTTTCTCGTCGTTGTACGGCAGGCCATTCTTCGTGATCTTGACCTCGAGGGTCACGTCGAACCTGCCCAGGGTCGCCGACGGCACGCTGGTCACGATGAGACCGTCACCGGTGACGTCTTCGATCGAGATCTTGTACTGGCTCTTCGTCTTGGCGTCGAGGTAGTCCTTGTAGATGCTCTGGTGGTCGTCGCCCGCTCCACCATGGCAGGTGACACACGACTCGGGTCGAGCCGTGGCGATAGGATCGACAACCGCCGCCGGGCCGGTCGGGCCGGTCGGGCCGGTCGGGCCGGTCGGGCCGGGAACCGTGCTGCCCGGGCCAGTAGGTCCGGTCTTGCCATCGTCGCCTGAGCAACCGGCCACGCCGATCGCAGCAGCGAGCGCCATCATCGCAATCAATGGCACACGCGATCGCGTGAAGCCGTGGGCGCCTGCAGATTTCATGTTTGACTCCCTAAGAAACGAACGCATTCTGCGCTGGGAACTTGCGGCGCTTCCGAGGCGCCTCAGGTTTGGGCGCGATCATACGGAAGGCAAAAAGTTCCACGCATCGCGGTTAACCGCAGCGTGTTCGCGCACTTCTGACGCGACGCCGACCAGACAAGAATGAATCTCGAATGGGAGTCGGAGTACGAGCTATCCGCCTCGGTCGATACGGATGGCGCTTACGTGCTTCCAGCGGCGCTAGCAGATGCGCGGCAGCGGATCGTCTTCCAGTTCTTCGATCACGCGCTCGCCGCCGATGGCGGTCTCGAGCACGACACGTGCGGGTTGCTCGCGCACAGCACCGATGATGGCCGCATCTCCCCCGCCAGGCGCCGAGCGCAGCGCGGCGAGCGCGCGATTCGCATCGTCCGCGGCGACGACCGCCACGACGCGGCCCTCGCACGCGAGAAAGTACGGGTCGTAGCCGAGCATCTCGCACACCGAGCGCACCGAATCGCGCACCGGCACGTTTGCTTCCTGCAGCACGACGCCGAGGCCAGTCGCCTGCACGATCTCGTGTGTGACCGTCGCAAGCCCGCCTCGCGTCGGATCACGCATGAAGCGCAGCCCAGGCACAGCCGCCAGCGCACGCGTCAGCGGCAGCACGCTTGCCGCGTCGGACTTGAGGTCGCCACGCAGCCCGAACTGCTCGCGCGCCAGCATGACCGCGATGCCGTGGTCGCCCACGGACCCGCTCACCAGCACGACGTCACCGGCCCGGATGCGATCGATGCCGAGCCTGAGCGTGGGGTCCTTAACTCCGATGCCGCTGGTATTGAGGTAGATGCCGCCGCCTTCACCGCGTCTCACCACCTTGGTGTCCCCGGCCGCGACGACCACGCCGATCTCATTCGCAGCCGCAGCAATTCCTGCCACGACGCGCTCTAGCACCGCGAAATCGAGGCCTTCCTCGAGGATCACGCCGAGGCTCAGGTATTTCGGGATCGCCCCTGCCACCGCGAGATCGTTGGTGGTGCCGTGCACCGCCAGCGAGCCGATGTTGCCGCCCGGAAACTCGATCGGCTGGACCGTGAAGCTGTCCGTCGTGAAGACGAGCTCGCCTGCGCCGGTATCCCACGGCAGCACCGCAGCGTCGCTGTTCGTGTCCAGCAGCGGGTTGCCGAGGTGACGCGCGAAGATCTCTTGGATCAGCTCGCGCATGTAGCGCCCACCGTTGCCGTGGGCCAGGGAAACATGCGTGTCCAGCATCGTCACGAACGCACCTCGCGGTCCGGCCGCCCGATGGATCCCAGCGGCACGCGCGCCTCCTCGTTCCAGGCGTCGAGCTCGGCGCGGATGTGATCGCGCATCTGCTCGCGCACATCGTTCACCGAGTTGAAGAACTCGGCCATCATCAGCACCCAGCAGTACATGCCACGGCGTGTCAGGCGCAGTGCGTCGGGATCGTGACGCGTCGCGCCAACCATGCGCATCGCAAGCAGCTCGGGCGCCATGCGCAGCCAGAAGGCCGCGCCGTAGCGCTCGGCGATGTACTCGCGCTTCAGCGCGCCGCCGAAGAGCCGCACCAGGTAGTCGTAGCGCATCCGCTCCTTGAGCCCGAGCGTGCGACGTTGCGTGATGCCGCTCTGACCGCCCTCGACGCGCCGGCAGTAATGGTTGAGCGAAAACGTGGTCGAGTACATCGCGCCACCAACGTAGCTGAATGCGCCGCTGCCGACGCCGACGTAGTCGTCCTCGTCGATGATGTACTCGTCGAACTTGCCGTCGCCGCGGGTGAAGCACCACGCCGACGACGCGCGATGACCCGGCAGCAGCCTGTCGAGCACTCGCTCGTACATCACGTGGCGCCGCGACTCGTCGGCGTCGCCCATGGTCTTCTGCATCTTGTGACGGGCCGTGGCCGCCGTCATCAGCGGGTAGAAGGAAATCTGGTCCACGTCGAGCTCGAGCAGCGTGTCGATGTCGTGGTCCAGCATCGCGAGCGTCTGCCCGGGCAGGTTGAAGATCATGTCCACGTTCAGCGTCGGGAACACACCGCGCGCCGCCGCGAGACGCGCGCGGATCCCGGCGCCGCTGCCGTACTTCTCGAGCCGGTCCATCCCGGCCAGCAGTCCGTCGTCGAAACTCTGCACGCCGACCGAGCAGCGCGTCACGCCGGCATCGCGGTACCGGCACAGCACCTCGGGCTCGAGATGGTTCGGGTTGGTCTCGATCGAGATCGTCTGCACCGGCGACAGGTCGCGGATCTCACGCAGCGTTGCGAGCAGCTCGTCCGGGTTCACGGTGGGCGTGCCGCCGCCCACGTACACGTCGCTGAAGCGGAAGCCGGCCTCGTGATAAAGGCGGATCTCGCGGCGCAGCGCTTCGAAGTAGCGCGCGGTCTTCGACTCGTTGTAGCGCACGCGGTGGAAGGAGCAGAAAGGGCAGAGGACCTCGCAGAACGGCACGTGCACGTAGAGCTGGCACGGGCGCGCCGGCGGCGAGGGCATGACCTCGGCCGTGTCGTCCTCGTCGAACCGCATCGCACCCGCGTATTCGCGGCGCAGGACGTTCAGGAAGGGGCGTTCGAACCAGAGCATCTGCGCAGTGTATCCGTCTGGACCCGGTCCAATGCCGATCAATGCGCGACGGGGCCGGCCTGGCGCCCCAGGAACTCGGCAACCTGGCCGTAGCCGAGGCCGCCATCGTTGCAGGGGATCCGCTCCGGCAGCAGGACGCGAAAACCACGGCGCTCCAGCCCGGCGTGCGCGAGCCCGGCCAGCAACCGGTTCTGGAACACGCCCCCGGTCAGGCCGACGATCGCGGCACCCGAGCGTGCCCGCTCACCCTCCGCCACGCGACAGATCGCGTCCGCGAGCGCGAGGTGCACCGCGGACGCACGCGCTTCCACCGTTCGCCCGCCATCGCCGCACCAGTCGAGCAACGGGGACCAGTCGATTCGCGGCAACCCCTCGACATCGACGGCAATCGGAAGCTCCGGGAAATCACCCTCGGAGCCCGCACGCGCCTCGAGCCACATCGGCCCCTGTCCCTCGAAACTCGTCTCGGCCACGCCGAGCACGATCGCCGCCATTGCGTCGAAGACCCGGCCCGCCGCGCTGGACCGCGGCGCGTTTACCCCGCGGTTCCAGGCCTCGTGCACGATCGGATCGGGCACCGCGAGCGGGCAGTCCGCGCCGGATTCCCATGAAAGCGCCGCCGCGCTGCGCCACGGAGATCGCCCCGCCTTGTCGCCTCCCGGCAGCCGGAACGAACGCAGGCTCGCGGTACGACTCCACGCACCCGGCCGACCGGTGAACGTCTCGCCGCCCCACAGCGTGCCGTCCGCACCGTAGCCGACGCCGTCCCACGCGAACACGATCGCCGGATCGGACACGCCGTGCTCGGTCACGAGAGCCGACGCATGGGCATGGTGGTGCAGCACGGTCGAGTACGGCCGCCCGCGCGACTGCACCCAGCGTGTCGTCGTGTAGCCGGGATGCGCGTCGCAGAGCCAGTGCCGGGCAGTCACGTCGTACAGGCGCTGCAGGTCGGCGACGACCTGCTCGAAGACCTGCTCGCTGCGCAGCGTGCCCATGTCGCCGATGTGCGGCGAGACGACGATGCGCCGGTCCCAGGCGAGCGCGACGGCGAGCTTCAGGTGACCGCCAACCGCAAGTACCGGCTCCGGCAAGGCGGCCGGCAGCTCGAGTTCGAGCGGAGCCGTCCCGCGACCGAGGCGGATCGGACGTGCACGCCCCGCGGCAACGCGCATTACCGAATCGTCGGCCGGCCGGACGATGGGCCGGTCGTGGTGCAGGAACGCATCGGCGACCGTCGCGAGCCGCGTGTCGGCCTCCGCGGGATCCGTGAGGACGGGCTCCCCGCTCACGTTGCCCGAGGTGGCGACCACGGGCCCGCCGAACGCATCGAGCAGCAGGTGGTGCAGCGGGCTGTAGGGCAGCATGGCCCCGACTTCGCCGAGGCCCGGCGCAACCGAAGGCGCGAGACCGGAATCCTTGCGTCGCCGGGCCAGCACGATGGGTCGCGCCGGATCCAGCAGCGCCGCGCATTCGGCGCCGTCCGGGTCGAGCTCGGCGCGCAGCGCGTCGAGCCCGTCCGCACCGGCCTGCGGAAACATCACGGCCAGTGGCTTGTGCGGACGCCGCTTGCGCTCACGCAGGCGCTGCACCGCCGTCTCGCTGCGCGCATCGCAGACCAGGTGATACCCGCCGATGCCGCGCGCCGCGAGCACCCTGCCCGTCTTCAGCACCGCGACGGCCGCGGCGATGGCCGCCTCGTCACCATCCGTCGCGGGCCGGCCAGTCTCAGCCAACCTGAGGTGCGGGCCGCAGACCGGGCATGCGATCGGCTCGGCATGGAACCGGCGATCGAGCGGATCCTCGTACTCGCGCCGGCACTCGGCGCAGAGATCGAAGCGCGCCATGCTGGTGTTCGGGCGGTCGTACGGCAGCGACTCGATCAGCGTGTAACGTGGTCCGCACTGCGTGCAGTTGATGAACGGGTAACGGTAGCGGCGGTCGCCGGGATCCGCGAGCTCGCGCACGCAGTCATCGCAAGCGAAGAAATCCGGTGGCACCGAAACCTGAGGCGTGTCGGCCCCGCTGCTCGCGGCGATGAAGAAGCCGCCTTCGGCGGGCGCCTCGCAGCCGGCGATCTCGCGGATCGCGGGCCTCGCGAGCGGCGGAGCACGACTGACGATATCCGTCGCGAAGGCCGCGACGCTTTCAGTCGTACCGCAGACCACGACCTCGACGTCGCCGCGCAGGTTGCGAACGTGTCCATCGAGCATGTGCTCGTGAGCGAGCCGGAAGACGAACGGACGGAAGCCGACCCCCTGCACCCTGCCGGTCATGACTAGCCGGCGGGCGATCCTGGCTGCAGACGATGCGCTCACGCGCCGTCGGCCCCTGACGCCTTGCGTCCGGCCCAGACGTTTTCACGCACTCCGTTCGACCACCAGATGCGGCAGGCGCCTTCGTCGGACACCATGCACGGCCCCACCGGCTGGCGTGGCGTGCATGCGAGGCCGTAGAGGCGGCACTCGTTCGGATAGATCTTGCCGAGCACGACCTTGGCGCAATCGCAGCCGGGCGGCATCTCGCCCGCTCGCTTGCGGGCGACCTCCGTGTAGGAAGGCAGTTGCGTGCGTGAATCGTTCGCCGCAAATCGCGGCTTCAGCACGTAGCCCGACTGCGGGATGGCGCCGATGCCGCGCCAGTTTCCGTCGACGATGTCCATCGTCTCGTCCATCAGGCGCTTCGCCGCGACGTTGCCGCCCGGACGCACGACCTGCGGATAGCAGTTGTCGAGGAAACACTTGCCGTCGAGCTTCTGTCGCAGGACGGAATACAGCGCCGCCAGCAGCGAGTCCGGCGAGAACCCGGCCACCGCGGTCGGCAATCCGTGATCGCGCGGGACGAACTCCCACTCCTCCGGCCCCATGACCGTCGCCACGTGACCTGGGGCGATCAGCGCCTCGAAACCCGGCTCTCCGGAATCGAGCAGCATCGCGACGGCAGGCCACGTCCGCCGTCCCGACATCAGCAGCATCAGGTTCTCCGGGGCGCCTTGCGCGATCAGCGCCGCGGCCGGTGCGGTCGTCGTCTCGAAACCAGCGGCGAGGAACACGACCTTGCGAGTCGGATTCGCCGCGGCGATGCGGGCCGCCTCGAGCGGGCTCGCGATCGGCCGCACGTCCGCGCCTGCCGCCTTGGCCTGCTCGAGCGAACGCGGCTCGCTCTTCGGCACGTTGACCGGCACGCGCAGCATGTCCCCGTACGCGACCAGGATCACGCCCTCGTGCAGCGCGAGCTGGATCGCCTCGTAGATGTCTTCCTCGGGACAGATGCAGACCGGGCAGCCCGGACCGGGAACGAGCTCGATGTTCGACGGGATCGCCTTGCGCAGCCCCGCGGTCGTGATCGACCGCTCGTGG
>Ga0316616_100000636_pt1 | contig 12021 bp, 9 predicted proteins | sample OWC_Aug_M1_C1_D1_FD_207660 | JGI IMG/M metagenome (GOLD analysis project Ga0316616, IMG submission 207660) | Wetland soil microbial communities from Old Woman Creek delta, Ohio, United States - OWC_Aug_M1_C1_D1_B | ecosystem: Environmental > Terrestrial > Soil > Wetlands | place: USA: Ohio... | reverse complement strand
ATGGATTTAAAAGGGAAAAGTGTACTCTGCCGGTTCGATTTCAATGTGCCGCTCGACGCCGACCTCAATATCGTCGACGACACGAGGATCAGGGCGGCGCTGCCGACGATCAACTACGCCCTCGATGAAAATGCCCGGGTCATCATCGCTTCTCATCTGGGACGCCCCAAAGGGAAACGGGTGGAGCGGATGAGCCTCGCGCCGGTCGCCAAGAGGCTATCGAGACTCCTCGGGAAGAATGTTGCGATCCTTAAGGACTGCACTGGAGAAGAGGTCCGGAAGGCCATCGCGGAGTTAAAACCGGGGTGCACGGTCATGCTGGAAAACCTCCGATTTCACCCGGGCGAAGAGAAGAACGACGAAGCCTTTGCCAGGGAGCTGGCCAGCTACACCGACGTCTACATCGACGACGCCTTCGGCAATGCCCACCGGAGCCACGCCTCGAACGTGGGGGTAACGAAATTCGTGAAAGAGTGCGGGGCGGGATTCCTCATGAAAAAAGAGCTGACCTACTTCAGCAAGGCCCTAGAGAAACCGGCCAGGCCGCTCGTGGCCATCGTCGGCGGATCAAAGGTTTCCGGGAAGCTGGAGGCGCTGGGAAACCTCATCAAACTCGTGAACAAGATGATCATCGGCGGCGGGATGGCCTTCACCTTTCTGAAGGCCCAGGGATACGAAGTGGGGAAATCCATTGTCGAGGACGAGCTTCTGGGCAGGGCCCGCGAAATCATGGCGGAGGCAAAAGAGCACGGCATCAGGGTCTACCTGCCCGTGGATTGCGTGATCGCGGAGAGCATGGAGGAGGAGGCCGAGACAAAAATCGTGCCGGTCCAGGAAATCAATGCCAACTGGATGGGCTTGGACATCGGGCCCGCGACGATCACCCTTTTCACGGAGGCCCTGAACAACGCAAAGACCATTGTCTGGAACGGCCCCATGGGCGTCTTCGAGAAGGATGCCTTCAGCCGGGGGACCTTTGCCCTGGCCCACAGCGTGGCCAACTCCTATGCTCTTTCCATCGTCGGCGGCGGGGACACCGATGTGGCCATCGACAGGGCGGGGGAGAGGGACAACATGTCCTACATTTCAACGGGGGGCGGCGCCTTCCTCGAGCTCCTGGAAGGGAAAAAACTGCCGGCCATGCTCGCCCTCGAGCAGTGCGTGAGCGGGAGGAAATAGGACGGACGACCGCCAAGTTTCGCTCTTCCGCACAAAGCAGATGAGCGCCTTGCCCTGCAAGGCGCTTCATCTATTATGCCGGGCCCGGAAGACCCGGGTTTCTCGCCGGATGGGCCATGAAGAATCTCAGAATGATCATCGAGTACGACGGGACCGGCTACTACGGGTGGCAGCGCCAGCTCGGTGATATCACGATCCAGCAGGTGCTCGAGGAGACCCTCCGGCGGATTACCGGTGAGAAGGTGACGCTTCATGGGTCGAGCCGGACCGATGCCGGGGTCCACGCCCTGCACCAGGTGGCCCATTTCAGAACATCGTCCAGGATCCCGGAGAGGAATCTCCTGCTGGGCCTGAACAGCCTCATTCCCAGAAACATCGTGGTCAGGGACCTGGCCGAGGTGGATGAAAATTTCCACGCCCGCTACTCGGCGAAGAGCAAGAAGTATTTTTACCGGATCTTCAACAGTGGTATGCGGGCGGCCCTTCAGCGGAATTACTGCTGGTGTGTCTTCAAGCCTCTCGATGCCGGACGGATGGCGGAGGCCGCATCCGTCCTGATAGGCGTCCACGATTTTACGGCCTTCTGTTCCGCCCACACGGACGTGAAGAGTTCTGTCCGCGAGGTTTACGATGCCCGCGTGGAGAGGGAGGAGAGGTCTTTTTTGAGATTCTCCATCGAGGCCAATGGTTTCCTGCGCCACATGGTTCGGGCCATTGTCGGAACCCTCGTTGACGTGGGCAAGGGGAAACTCACCCCGATGGATTTCCGAAAGATCCTCGAGTCAAGGGACAGGAGCAAGGCCGGTGTGACCGCACCGCCGCAGGGCCTCTTTCTCGCAGGAGTGAAATACGAATGAGAATTCTGGTGCTGGGCAGCAAAGGGCAACTGGGGACGGACCTCATGGAGGTCCTCGCACCCGCGCACGTCGTCCGGGGGGTCGATATCGATGATTTCGACATCACCTCCTTTTCCGACTGCCGGGAAATCATCGCGGAGTTCGGTCCCGAGGCCGTTGTGAACGCCGCCGCCTATACCAATGTCGACGGCTGCGAAACGGAGCGGGACCTCTGTTTCGCCGTCAATGCCGAAGGGGTCCGGAATATCGCCCGGGCCTGCTCTGATCGGGACATCAAGGTGGTGCATTTTTCAACGGATTACGTCTTTGACGGCACGAAGGGAAAGCCTTACGTGGAAGAAGACCTATGCAACCCCATCAATGTTTACGGCCAGTCGAAGCTGCAGAGCGAAATCTATCTGAAAGAATACGCCGGGGACTATCTCCTCATCCGGACGGCCTGGCTTTACGGCAGGACGGGCAAAAACTTTGTCAAGACCATCCTGGACAAGGCCAGGCAGGAGAAAAAACTGCGAGTCGTCAACGACCAGGTCGGCTCCCCCACCTACAGCGCCGATCTCGCCCTGGCGGTGAGACTTCTCCTCGAGGGGAATCACGCCGGGGTCTTTAACGTGACAAACAGGGGACGCTGCAGCTGGTACGACTTCGCAGTGAGAATCATTCAATACGCCCAGATTCCGGACGTGGAGATAGAGGCCATTTCCTCGGGCATGCTCCAGAGGCAGGCGCTCCGGCCGGCCTATTCCGTACTGAGCTGCCGGAAATTCATCCAGGAGACAAATAAAACGACCCGCTACTGGCAGGTCGCCCTGAAAGATTTTCTGATGAAAACCTGGGCAAAAAAAAACATGCCGAAACCGGAGGACGCCTGATCCGCCTTTGTTTCGTGAGGTTTCAAGTTGAGCGACAAGATCACCATCCTGCCTGAAGAGCTGACCAACAAGATCGCCGCGGGCGAAGTCATCGAGAGGCCGGCCTCGATCGTCAAGGAGCTCCTGGAGAACGCCCTGGACGCGGGGGCGACGGAGATCACCGTGGAGCTCCGGAAAGGCGGAAAGGAATTCATCCGCGTGATGGATAACGGTGAGGGGATGGGGCGCAGGGACGCTTCCCTGGCCTTTGAGCGTCACGCCACGAGCAAGATCAACAGTTTCGATGATCTCTACCGGGTCCGGACCTTCGGTTTCCGGGGAGAGGCCCTCCCCAGTGTTGCGGCCGTATCACGGGTGGAACTCCTGACGAAGCAGGGAGAGTCGCCTTCAGGCACCCGGGTGGTCATCGAGGCGGGGAAGGTCAAGACCGTCAGCGACACCGGCTGTCCCGCAGGCACCTCCGTGTCTGTCAGCCGAATTTTCGACAACGTCCCCGTCCGCAGGAAATTTTTGAAACAGGATGCCACCGAACAGGGGCACTGCATCGACGTCATTTCGAGGATCGCCCTGGCCCATCCCGACGTGCGGTTCTCCGTCCTCGCCGGCGGCAAGCGGCTCCTTGATATCCCCGGTACGGGGGATCCCCGTGACCGGATCGTTTTCATCCTCGGGCAGGATCTCCGGGACAGCCTGATCCCCGTGAGGAAGGAGAGAAAAGACATGACCGTTTCCGGCTTTGTTTCCACGCCGGAGCAGACCCGGGCGACCGCGAGGAACATGTTTTTTTACGTCAACAGGCGGTATGTCCGGGACCCGGTAGTGAGCCACGCCGTCATGAGCGCCTACCGGGGGCTCATCGAAAGCAAGCGGTACCCTGCCGTTTTGCTCTTTGTCGATGTCCGGGTGGAGGATGTGGACGTCAACGTTCACCCGACAAAGATGGAGATACGGTTCAGGAACCCCGGCGAAGTCCATGACGTTGTTGCGGAGGCCGTCGCTGAGCCCCTCGCGAAGCTCAGCCCCCGCCCGGGAGCGGCGGCGGGGGCCGAAGGAACCGCCGGTGAGGCCGCGGAGAAATACAGGGCCGGTGTGTCCGAGGCCATGAAGCGATACCGTGTATCCGCGGGGAGGGACAAGGCGATTTTCAGACCCCTTCAGAGGGAAGAGGAGACGCTGAACCGGGAGAGCGGCCCAGCCGGAACGGATCTCTTCGAGAGGAGCGAATCACCGGATGTCCGCATCCCCTTTTCAGCCCTACGCTATGTGGGGCAGGCCGGCGGGACGTATCTCTTCTTTGAGCATGAGGGGGGTGTTGTCGTCATCGACCAGCACGCGGCCCACGAGCGGATCCTCTTCGAAGAGCTGAAACGACGCGCCGCCGGGGAGACCCCTCCCTCCCAGAGGCTCCTCATGCCCGAGGTGGTTTCATTCCCTCCCAAGGACTACACAAGCATCATGGCCTGCATGGACTCCCTTCGGGGATCGGGGTTCGAGGCGGAACCCTTTGGGGGGAATGCCGTTGTCGTTAAGGCCGTTCCAGCCATCCTCTCCCACGTCCATCCCGGCGTGCTTTTCAGGGATCTGGCCGATGAAATGTCCGAATGGGGAAAACCCCAGGGGCTCAAGGACCTGAATGAGAGGATTCTCACCTTCATGGCCTGCAGGGGAGCCGTCAAAGCCAGCCAGGATCTTTCCCTCCCGGAGGTCGAGGAGCTCCTGAGGAAACTCGACGCCGTACCCTTTTCTTCGAGCTGCCCCCACGGGAGACCCGTTTTCGCCCAGCTCACATTCCAGGAACTGGAGAAGTTATTCAGGCGGTCGTGAAAGGAGCCGTGGCAGAAAAGACGCTGAGGCCGAAAATCGTCATCATCCTCGGAGCCACCGGTACCGGCAAAACGGACCTTTCCCTGAAGCTCGCCCCGGAGCTGGACGCCGAGATTATCAGCGCTGATTCCATGCAGGTCTACCGCTTCATGGACATCGGCACGGCAAAGCCCTCGACTGGGGATCGGGCCCGGGTCAGGCATCACCTCATTGATATCGCGGACCCCGACGAGCAGTTCAACGCGGCACGCTTTGCCGCGAAGGCAGGCGAGATTATCCGGCGCCTCAGCGCCGAGGGCAGGGCGGTTCTCGTCGTGGGAGGCACGGGACTCTACATCAGGGCCCTGACGGGAGGGCTCATCGACGGGCCGAGCCCGGACCGGGAATTTCGCCGCGGACTGCGTGAGGACTTGAAGAAATTCGGTGCGGCCCGACTCCACGCAAGGCTGAAGGAGCTGGACGCGACAGCCGCGAGGAGGATCGACGTGAATGACGCCGTGCGGATCATCCGGGCGTTGGAGGTTTGTGAACGGGGCGGGGAGTCCATCAGCAAAAAGCAGGAGACCCACGGGTTCAGGCAAAGGCATTACGATTTCCTGAAAATCGGACTTCAGCTTCCCCGGCAGGAGCTATACGACAGGATCAACAGGCGTTGCGAGGACATGATCGAGCGGGGGATCATCGACGAGGTTCGAAACCTTCTCGCGCGCGGCTACGAGAAAAAAGCCAGGGCCCTCCATTCCCTGGGCTACAAGCATATCATCGGATACATCCGCGGGGATCTGCTCCTCGAGGAGGCCCTGCGCCTCATGCAGAGAGACACGAGAAATTTCGCGAAGAGGCAGATCACCTGGTTCGGGGCGGACGACGACATCGAATGGTTCAGTCCACTGGCCGAAGAGTCCATCCTGGCGCGGATCAGGGGTTTCCTGGATGGCTAATCATCTCCAGGAATTTCCTTGACTTGTTCAGGGTATAACGATAAAGAATCGCCAATTGCCTTTGAAAAATGGGGGTTTAGGGGGAAATCCACGATCCGGCCTGATGTTCTGATGCTCTCCCCGGCAAGAGGGGGAGTCCTCATAAGCAAAGGGAATGAATAAAAGAAATGGGAAGTAAGGGCCCCGGACGCCCGCAGGGGTGCGATGACAACACCCGGGATCCCTGTGAATAAAAACGAGTGATGGAGATGTTCCCCATGGAAGACAGAATGCTCCCGAAGACGTTCGAACCGGCCGAGGTTGAGAAAAAGTGGTATCAGATGTGGCTCGAGCGCCGCTATTTCCACGCCGAGGCCGAGAGCACCAAAAAACCCTTCTGCATTGTGATCCCCCCGCCCAACGTAACGGGCATGCTGCACATGGGGCACGCGCTTAACAATACCCTACAGGATGTCATGACGAGGTTCAGGCGCATGCAGGGGTACAACGCGCTCTGGATGCCCGGGACGGACCACGCCGGCATTGCCACCCAGAACGTCGTGGAGCAGGAACTCGCCAAACAGGGCATCACCCGGCACGACCTGGGACGGGAGAAATTCATCGAGCGCGTCTGGCAATGGAAGGAGAAGTACGGCAACGTCATTCTCAACCAGCTCCAGAGGCTGGGCTGCTCCTGCGATTGGGAGAGGGAGCGTTTTACCATGGACCCGGGCTGCTCACAGGCCGTCCGCGAAACCTTCGTCCGGCTTTACCATGACGGACTCATTTACCGGGGCGATTACATCGTCAACTGGTGCCCGCGATGCCACACGGCCATTTCGGATCTCGAGGTGGAGTTCGAGGAGGAAGCGGGGGCCCTGTGGGACATCCGCTATCCTTACGTGGACGGGAAGGGTGAGATCGTCGTGGCCACCACGCGCCCCGAGACGATGCTCGGCGACACGGCCGTCGCCGTCAACCCCAAGGACAAGCGCTACCAGGACGTGATCGGCAAAAAAGTCATCCTGCCGCTCGTCAACCGGGAAATCCCGATCATCGGCGATGATTATGTGACCATGGATTTCGGCTCCGGGGCCGTGAAGATCACGCCCGCCTGCGACCCCGCCGACTTTGAAATGTCGAAGCGGCACAACCTCGAAGTGATCAAGATCATGGACGGCAGCGCCGTCATCAACGAAAACGGCGGCCGGTACCAGGGGCAGGATCGCTATGTGGCCAGGGAAAATGTCGTGAAGGATCTCGAGAAGGGCGGCTACCTCGTCCGCAAGGAGGCCTACACGCACAACGTGGGGAAGTGTTACCGCTGCAAGACGGACATCGAACCCTTTGTGTCCACCCAGTGGTTTGTGAGCACGAAACCGCTTGCCAAGATGGCCTCCGCCGCGGTGATCAAGGGGCAAACCCGGATCGTCCCCAAGATGTGGGAAGGGACCTACTTCGACTGGCTCGACAACATCCGCGACTGGTGCATCTCCAGGCAGATCTGGTGGGGTCACCGGATTCCCGTCTGGTACTGCGAAGGGTGCGGGGAGATCATCGTCGCCTCGGAAGACCCGACGAAATGCACGAAGTGCAAGGGCGCCAAGCTCCGTCAGGAAGACGACGTGCTCGACACCTGGTTCAGCTCAGCCCTCTGGCCCTTCTCCACGCTAGGCTGGCCCGAGAAGACCCGGGAGCTGAAAACCTTCTACCCGACGACCCTTCTGGTAACGGGGTTTGACATTCTCTTCTTCTGGGTGGCACGCATGATGATGATGGGGCTCTACTGCATGAAGGACGTGCCCTTCACGGATGTCTACCTTCATGCCCTGGTGCGGGACGAGCACGGCGACAAAATGAGCAAATCCAAGGGAAATATCATCGATCCCCTCGACATGATCGACAAGTTCGGCTGCGATGCTTTCCGTTTCACCCTGGCGGCCTTCACGGCACAGGGACGGGACATCCGCATGTCCGCGCAGAGGATAGAGGGTTACAAGCACTTCACGACGAAGATATGGAACGCCGCGAGGCTCTGCCTCATGAACACGGAGGACTTCCCCGGCGGGGATCTGAAATTGAAAAAGGAGGATTATTCCCTCTGCGACCGGTGGATCCTCTCCCGGCTCAACGGGACCGTCGCGGAAGTTACGAAAGCCCTCGACGAGTATCGTTTCAACGACGCCTGCAGCACGATCTATTCCTTCATCTGGCACGAGTTCTGCGACTGGTACCTCGAGCTCGTCAAGCCTGTCCTGTACGGCAAGGGCGATCCGAAAAAGAAACTGGCCGCCCAGGAAACGATGCTCCGGGCACTCAGGACCACCGTCCAGCTCCTTCACCCCTTCATGCCTTTCGTGACGGAGGAGATCTGGCACCGCGTCGTCCGGGACGGGAGCTCCGTCATGGTGAGCGCCTTCCCCGTGGAGGACGCGGGCCTGCGGGACGACCTCGCCGAGAAGGAAATGGGGATGATCATTGATGTGGTGGGCATCGTCCGGAACATCCGGGGCGAGAAGGGCATCTCACCGTCGAAAAAGCTCAAGGTCCTTCTCTCCTGCGCCGACAAGGCTCTCATCCCGCTTCTCGAAGACGGCAAGGACTTCGTTTCGAACATGGCAAGGCTCGAGGACCTGAAGATAGCCGGCGCCGTGGAGGATCCGAAAGGGGCCGCGACGGGTGTCGCCGGCTCCGTGAAGGTCTTCGTCCTCCTCGAAGGGGAGATCGACAGGGCGGGCGAAAAAGCGAGGCTCCAGAAGGAGATCTCGCGGCTGGAGAAAGATCTCGCCGCCGTGACGAAAAAACTCGAAAACAAGGATTTCAGGGCGAAGGCGGCCGAGGCGATCATCCGCAAAGAAGAAGACAAGAACAGGGATATCCGGGAGAAGCTCGGGATCCTGAATGCGGCCCTGAAGAAACTGGGATGAACTTCGCGAAGACGGGTCTGTCATGGAGATGATGGGGTCCTCTCAGGGGGAAAAAATCAGGCAGATCATCTGGGCGGCGCTGGATGAGGACATCGGATCGGGCGATGTGACAACCGATGCCGTGCTCACCGGTGAGGAGATAGGCCTTGCCCGGGCCGTCGTGAAGGCGGAAACCGTCATCGCGGGTATCGAGGTCTTCAGGGAAGTCTTTCTCCTCCGTGATCCGGTTCTGAAGGTCGTCCTGCTGAAAAAGGACGGGGAACCGGCCGGCGCCGGCGAGGTCGTGGCGGAGGTGTCGGGAAAGCTGGCGAGCATTCTTACGGCCGAGAGGGTGGCCCTGAACCTCTTCCAGAGGATGTGCGGCATTGCTGCCCTGACGCGGCGATACGTGGAAGGGACAAAGGGGACGAAGGCCAGGATTCTCGACACGAGAAAAACCGTGCCGGGCCTTCGCATCCTCGACAAGTACGCCGTCAGGGCAGGCGGGGGGTTCAACCACAGGTTCGGTCTCTACGACGGGGTCCTGATCAAGGACAATCACATCAGTGCGGCGGGCGGCATCACCAAAGCCATCGGGCGGATCACCGGCCGCGCACCCATGATGGTCAGGGTGGAGGTGGAGGTCAGGAACCTCGAAGAGGTCCGCGAAGCCCTGTCGGCCGGGGCGCATGTCATCATGCTGGACAACATGGTCACGGAGGACATGAGAAAGGCCGTTGCCCTCATCGAAGGCCGGGCTCTGGTCGAGGCCTCGGGGAATGTCACCGTCGAGCGGGTGAAGGAGATCGCGGAGACAGGGGTGGACTTCATATCGACCGGCGCGATCACCCATTCCGCTGCCGCGGCTGACATATCCCTGAAGATAAATTTATGACGTCCACGGCCCGGGAGAACCCCTGAGAGACAACCTGCAATCAAGTCCGTTCCGCTTTTCCTTTCACCAGAATATAAAGACCCATGATCGACGAAAAGAAACTGCAGAAGAGCCTATCGAGCAGGCTTGTCGGGCAGAGAGTGATTTACCTCAAAACGGTTGATTCGACCAACGAGTACGCCTTCGGGGTTGCGAATAAGGGGGCATCCGAAGGCACCGTGATTCTTGCCGACGAACAGACGAAGGGCAAGGGGCGCCTGCAGAGGGTCTGGCAGTCCCCGCCGGGCCTCAACATCTACACTTCCGTTATCCTGAGGCCTCCGTTCAAACCGGCCGTGGCGCCCCGGATCACGCTCATGGCGGGTGTGGCCGTGGCCGATCTCGTCTCGCAATACGGCGTGAGGGGCGTGGCGCTCAAATGGCCCAACGACGTTCTGATCGGAGGCCGAAAGGTCTGCGGGATCCTCACGGAGATGAAGGCCACAGGGGATCGGGTGGATTTCGTCGTTGTCGGCATCGGCCTGAACGTGAACATGCGGAAGGAAGATTTCAGCTCGGAGATCCTCGACAGGGCGACCTCCGTCAGGGAAGAGACGGGAAGCGTCACCCCCCGTCAGGATCTCGCCGTGCAGTTGTATCATCACCTCGAGAAATGGTATAAGGTGCTGCTGGAAGAGGGATTTCCCCCGGTGAGGGAAAGCTGGCTTGCCTTCGCCGATATCCTGGGGAAGAAGATCCGCACAGGTCCCGGGAAGGACGAACAGCCGGGGGAAGTCATCGGCGTGGATGAAGACGGGGCCCTTCTCATCAAAAATGCAATGGGCCTCCGTCAGCGGGTGATATCGGGCGACATCATCGTGGAAAGGGATTAGCCATGCTTCTGGTCATTGACGTGGGAAACACGAACACCGTTGTGGGGGTGTTTGACGGGGATAAACTCGTGCAGAGCTGGAGGGTCAGAACCGTTGCCAATCACACGGTGGACGAATACGGGATGCTCATCTACAGTCTCTACAAATCTTCAAAGATCAGCACCAGGTCCATCAGCGATATCATCATCTCCTGCGTCGTCCCGCCGATGCTGAACATCCTCGAGCCCCTCTGTGAAAAATACTTCCACGTCAAACCGCTCATCGTCGAGCCGGGGATCAAAACGGGCATGCCGATTCATTACGATAACCCCCGGGAGGTGGGCGCGGACCGGATTGTCAACGCCGTGGCCGCCTTCGAAAAATACAAATCGGATCTCATCATCGTCGATTTCGGGACCGCCACGACCTTCGATTATGTTTCGGCGAAGGGGGAATACATGGGGGGCTGCATCGCGCCCGGTATCGTCATATCGAGCGAGGCTCTCTTCGAGAAGGCCTCAAAGCTTCCCCGTGTGGAATTCAAGAAGCCCAAGACCCTCATCGCGAAGGACACGATCTCGAGCATGCAAGCGGGCATCATGTTCGGTTATGCCGGGCTCGTGGACGGGATTGTGGAGCGGATGAAGGCGGAGGTGAAATCGAACCCGAAGGTGATCGCCACGGGCGGTCTGGCCGTGATCATTGCCCCCGAAACGAAAAGCATCGAGGTCGTGGAAGAGAACCTGACCCTGGAGGGGCTCCGGATCATCCATCTCAAAAACAAGCAGCCCTGAATCCCTTCATCCTTTATCAACGTTCACTTTTCCACGTGGGCGATGGTGCAGCGAACGGCGCTGATGAGTTTTTCTTGCCGACGCCCCGCCTCGGGACAAGGCCATATAGGAAAAGCACCGACCCCTGTCAAAAACAGGCCCTCGATCACGCTTTTTTCAGGCATTTCATTCAAATCTTTCCTAAAGTTGCAAGGCGCGGCACCCGATATTATATGCGAGCACAGGTGTGCCTTAAGCACCAATTTTATAGCGGTTGTGTGAAACCTCCATGGAACAGAGCAAAGTGATCGTCAGGTATGTCGACGGGCGGGTTGTGAAGGGCTTCACCCAGGACTTCTACCCCAACAAGGAATGTTTCCACCTGCGTCCGCTCGACAACACCGCGGGCAATGGCCTTATGGAAATTTGCCTCAAGGACCTGAAAGCCCTTTTCTTCGTCAGGGATTTCGGCGGGAACCCTTCCTATAATGAGAGAAAGGCCTATATGGAAGGGGAAAGGGCACAGGGGCGCAAGGTGGAAGTCACTTTCAAAGACGGCGAGAAAGTCGAGGGGGCCACTCTGGGCTACGACCCGAACCGCTCCGGTTTCTTCTTCTTCCCGGCGGATGATAAGTGCAATAATATCAGGATATTCGCGATCAAATCCTTCATCGACTCAGTGCGTTACCTCTAGAACACCAACTCCCCGCAGAACAAGCACGGTTTTTTTAAGCCTTCAGGCAGGGCCGAGTCTTGAACTCCAATCGCGGAGGTCCGAGAGGGCCCGCGCGGCGTAGAGGCCTCCCCTGTCTTTCTTCCGTGCCCTCTGGGGGAGAGGCTCGAAGAGCCCGAAATTGACATTCATGGGCTGGAAATTCGATGGGTCCGATCCGGTAATGTGGTGGAGGAGGGCGCCCAGGGCCGTTGTCCGGGGGGGCGGATCG
>Ga0316616_100000635_pt1 | contig 12022 bp, 11 predicted proteins | sample OWC_Aug_M1_C1_D1_FD_207660 | JGI IMG/M metagenome (GOLD analysis project Ga0316616, IMG submission 207660) | Wetland soil microbial communities from Old Woman Creek delta, Ohio, United States - OWC_Aug_M1_C1_D1_B | ecosystem: Environmental > Terrestrial > Soil > Wetlands | place: USA: Ohio... | reverse complement strand
TACAATACCTACTATTACAAATGGGTGACGTTTGTGATCGCCTCGGCCATTGCCGGCCTTGCGGGCACGCTTACCGCCTTGAATTACAAATTCGTCAACCCCAATGTAATGGATGTCCATCAGAACGTGGGCGTCGTCTTCGCCTGTCTGATCGGGGGGGCGGGGAACCTCTACGGGGCGATCATCGGGGGGGTTGCCTACATGATGATCAGCAACTACCTGGCCATATACATCCACCGCTGGGAAATGTTTTTGGGCCTGTCCATGCTCATTATCGTTTTCAAATTCCGCAAAGGGATCTGGGGATACATTGAAACCCTCGGCGGGCATTTCCGCCGGCCGAAGGAAATCCGCCCTGCGGCGCAGAAGGGGGCCTGAAAATGCTCTACACGATTTTCTACGGCTTTTCCATCGGCGCCATTCTCTATTTTGTCTCCATCGGGCTCTCCCTGACGTTCGGGACCATGCGCGTCGTGAATTTTGCGCATACGCTGACCTACAGCATCGGGGTCTATGTGTTGATTACTTCCATCTCCTGGATGGGGGGGAACTTCATCCCGGCCGCGATGATCGCCATCCTGGCGGTCATCCCGCTCAGTTACCTGGTCGAGAGGTTTATCATCCGCAGGCTCTACGGGGAGTCTCTGGATTACACCTTCATTGCCACCTTTGCCGTCACCCTGATCGGCGTGGACACGATCAAAATAATCTGGGGAGTCAATCCCCTGCCTTTCAGCCCGCCCATGAGCACCTATATCGACTTCTGGGGGATGACCTTCCCCCTCTACCGGATCATCATCTTCGCGATCGCCATCGCCCTCTTTTTGGGCCTGGAGATTTTCTTTCGCAAAACGATCGTGGGAAAAATCGTGGTCGCCGCCCTGGACGACAAAGACGGGACGCGGTGTCTGGGCATCAGCGTCGACAAATATTTTTCGGTGATGTTCATGCTGGGCAGCGCGCTCGCCGCCCTGGGGGGCGTTCTCTACGCCCCGATCAGCGCGGTTCAGCCATACATGGGGCTCTCGATTCTGTTGCTCGCTTTCGCGGTCGTCATCGTGGGCGGAATGGGGAATCTGAGGGGCACTTTCATATCCGCCTTTGCCTTGGGGATGGTCATGGCTTTGACCGCCCGATATTGGTCCCAAGGCGCCGAAACGATGGTTTTCATCGTCATGGCCGTGGTCCTCTGCTTCCGCCCGCTCGACGCTTGAAAACGGATAGGTTTTTTGGGAGAGACTATCTAAGAAAGATTACAAAAAATTACCTTTTATTACGAAAAATAATTAAAGGGTTTCAAAAAAAAAGACCCTTCCCCGAACCCTATTTCGATCAATAAGAAAAGACATTGACAAAGCGCCGGATTGTTAATTAAATATTAAATCGTGACCGGGTCGGAGAAATGCAAAAACCGCGAGATGAATTTTGAATACCAGGTTTCTCTTCTCTAATCTTTCCGAAAAATCCTCCCAGCTTTGTCTTGAAAGACCTAAATTCGAGAAGAATCTTTTCAAAAGCGGTCCCGTCGGTTCGTCGGCCTCAATCGAGAAGAGGATGAATGGCAGGTTGAACTGCGCCGTCTGGAAAAGCAGTTTCATCTCTCACTCGCAAATAAACAAGGAGGGTGCCATGAAAATGCAAGGTTGGCGGAAGAAGACTCTCGGAATCCTGGTTGTGTTAGGCGGGGTGATGGCCTTTGGGGCCGCTCTGGCGGCCGATACGGTCAAAATCGGCATGCTTTACTCGGTGACCGGCCCGGGATCCTCTTTGGGGCCGATTCAGATGAAATCGGCCAAATTGGCGGTGAAGGAAATGAATGACGCCGGGGGGGTCAAGATCGGTGGCAAAAAGTACAAGATCGAGGTCATCGAGCGGGACGATGAATCCAAACCCGATGTCGCGCTTCGCCGGGTGAGTGATTTGGTCCAGGACAACAAGGTTCACGCCTTGGTCGGCGGGACATTCGCCCATATCTCCCTGGCGATGAACGGACAGTCCAAGAAAGACAAATTTTTCCTGATGACGACCAATGGGGTCCCCGACAGCTACTTCACCAAGGCCGAAAAAGGGCCCTACAGCCTTTGTTCCTTGGGAGACAACGGGATGGTCGGCCGGGGATCCGCAGCCTATGTGGTGGACAACCTGAAAGCCAAAAATGTAGTCTTCTTTATGCCCGATTATGCTTATGGAAAATTTGCCTTTGGCGGGGCAGAGGCCGTTCTCAAGCAGCGCCCCGGGGTTAAGTATAACGTGGTTTGGTCACCTGTGGGCACGGCTGATATGACCCCGTTCCTTATTAAGGCTCTGGAATTCCAGCCGGAATTCGTCTGCATGGGGCATTGGGGCAACGACGCCATTACCGTTCTCAAACAGGCGCATGAGATGGGCTTGAAGAAGAAGACAAAACTTTTCTTTAACTGGATCATTGACACCATGGCCGTGGGCATTCCGCCGGAGGCGCTTGAAGGCATTTGGTGCCAGATGTGGTGGTATCACAACCTGGAAGGCTTCAAAGATGCGGAAGTGGTAAAATCCGCCAAGGAGTTTACGGACCGTTATATGAAAGCCTACGGCGAACCGCCGGACCCTTACGGCATGACCGCCTATGACGGGGCCATGGAAACGCTGCGGGCCATGGAGCTCTCCAATTCCATGGATCCGGCAAAAATGTACGCGGCCTTGATGGCCAAGCCGGATTTCAAATCGGCGAAAGGACCTGCCAAATGGCGGGTCGACGGCCGACCGCAGTACAAGTACAACTCCTGGATCGTGGAAGGCAAGGGGCCGGCCGCCCGGAAGCATCCCAAGTGGGATTACGCCAAAATCATCGACGTCTATGCCGGGGATGCTTTTTTGCCCACGGTGAAAGAAATGGGCTGGTGAGCATAATCTTCATCTCGCGATATAGCCGCAGCCTAAATTTATAAAGCCCCCTCACCCTATCCCTCTCCCCCGGACGCGGGGGAGAGGGGATTCAGGAAGGGCGCCTATTCCGGGGAGGAAGCCAAGAGTGCGGGGCCGCAAGGAAATGGAAAAATGAGCGAACTGATCGGAACAAAATCTTTGACCAAACGTTTCGGCGGCCTGGTGGCCGTGAACGAAGTGGATTTTCATGTCGACCAGGGCCAGGTCGCCGGCGTCATCGGGCCCAACGGGTCGGGGAAAACGACCCTGTTCAACCTTCTCTCCGGGTTTTTCCTACCCAACGAGGGAAAGGTTTTTTTCGCGGGCCAGGACATAACCCACGCTTCCCCCCACCGCCGGGTCGCCATGGGCATGGTCCGCACGTTCCAGCTGGTTTCGGTTTTCAGTTCGCTCACCGCCTGGGAGAACCTGATTCTGGCCAACATCCGGTTCAAGGAAAAAGAACATTCCGTGAACAATTTCTACCTCCAGCCGGCCCAAAAGAAGGAAAACCTGGAAACCTGCCGCCGGGCCTTGAACGAAGTGGGGCTGGAGAAGAAGGCGGGGATAAAGACCTCGGAACTCAGTTACGGGGACAAACGGATGCTCGAACTGGCCATGGCCTTGTCGCTGAAGCCTAAACTGCTTCTCTTGGACGAGCCGCTTTCGGGGTTGAGCGATCATGAAATCGCCGATGTCATTACCCTCCTGCACCAGGTCAAGAAGGACTTTGCCGTGGTCATTATCGAGCACAAAATATCAAAAATCGTCGACCTGGTGGGACGCCTCTCGGTCATGAACGAGGGGCGGATCATCTGCGAGGGGTTGCCCGCCGATGTACTGTGCGACCCGAAGGTCCGCGAATGCTACTGGGGAAAGGAAGATAAAACTTGCTCGACGTAAAGGAAATCGATGTCGCCTACGGACATGCCAAGGTCCTCCACGATGTGTCTGTCCGGCTGAACGAGGGGGAAACCGTGTTCATCGTCGGCCGCAACGGGGCGGGGAAAACCACGCTGTTGCGAACCATCGCCGGGTTGCTGCATCCGACCAAAGGAACCATCGCCCATGAGGGCCAGGAAATCCAGGGGTTTGCCCCCGAGGCGGTGGCCCGCCGGGGAATCCGCTATGTCGCCCAGGACAAGAAGGTTTTCAGCAACCTGACCGTTCGCGGGAACGTGGAGCTGGCGGCCCATGCGTCGGGGGAGGATATGAAGACCGCCCTGAAGAAAGTGGTCGATTTATACCCTAAATTCAGCCAGTTCCTGGAGTCCAAGGCCGGCAGCCTGAGCGGCGGCCAGCGGGAGATCCTTTTGATCGGAAGGGCGGTTGTCGGGAATCCCAAGATTCTCCTCATCGACGAGCCGACCGAGGGTTTGGCGGCGATCGTCATCGACGAGATCTTTCGCATCCTGACCGGGATGAAGGAGAAAAAGGTGTCGGCGATCATCGTCGAACAAAATCTTTCGGTGGTGGCCAAATTGGCGGACCGCATCTACATCATGAAAGAGGGGAAGATCGACCACGAAATTGCCAATCCGCGGGCGATCGTCGACACGGCCGAGCTGGAGGAGTATCTCTGATCACCGGTGGGCCGAAGAAGGGTCTGAGCGTGGATTTTGTTTCCGTTACCCCCCATAAGAAGGGAGTCATTTTCCGGGACTTGGCCGTGATCGGGGGGGTGTTTGCCCTGATGGCCCTTTTCATTCGCCTCAACTGGGTCATCGACTTCACGATTTTTGCCATCCTGGTGCTCTCCTACGATCTTCTTTACGGGTATATGGGCCGGCTTTCCTTCGGCCATGTGCTTTATTACGGGATCGGCGCGTACACGGCCAGCCTCTTTCTGGTTCAGGTGACGCCCAACCCGTTTTTCGCCGTCGCTGCGGGCGTCGTGGCCGGGGCGGTCGTGGCCACGGTCATCGGGTTTATCGTGGTGCAAACCGAAGGAGCCCCCTTTGCCCTGGTGAATTTGGCTTTCAACCAGATCGGCTACTGGCTCGCCGCTTCGGGGTTGCAAGGGATCACGAAGGGCGAGGACGGCCTGCCCAGCAGCGTGAACGCCGTCTGGTTCCTGGATTTCAACGACAAGAGCACGGTTTTCGTCTTCGCGCTGATCTGCCTGTTAGGGGTTTTTCTGCTTTTGAAAACCTTCACCCTTTCCCCTTACGGGGTCCTCGTCCGGTCGATTAAAGAGAACGAGGACCGCGTAAAATTCTTGGGCTACGATACCTTTCGCTATCAGTGGCTCACCTTTGTTCTGAGCAGCACGTTGGCCGCTCTGCCGGGAACCTTGTTTGCCATCTTCTACGGGTTTGTGGCTCCGACCGTCATCATCCCTTTCGGCAACATCGAGGTGATCTTCGCAATCCTCATCGGGGGGGCGGGAAACCTCTACGGCGCGGTGGTGGGGGCGGTGGCCTTCAAGCTGATCAGCAATATTCTGGCGACGACCATCACCCGCTGGGAGATGTTCCTGGGGGCGCTGCTCCTGGTCCTGGTTTTCAAGTTCCGGCGCGGCTTGACCGGTTACGCCGCCGATCTTTGGCTCCGCTTCCGGGGCAAACCGGCGCTGGAAGGATAGGCCGCCATGATTGAGACCCTGCTTTACGGATTTACGATCGGGGCGATCCTCTATTTCTTCTCCATCGGCCTTTCGATTACTTTCGGGACCATGCAGATCGTGAACTTCGCCCACGGCATGGTGTATGCCCTGGGCGTGTATTTCTTCATCACCTTCCTGCCCTTCGTCGGCAAGATCTTTCCTTTCGCCCTGGTCCTGGCCATCCTCCTCTCCCTGCCCATCGCCTACGTGGTGGAGCGATTCGTGATCCGGCGCCTTTACGGGGAATCGCTGGACTACGCCATCATCGCGACCTACGCGGTGCTGCTGATGGGAACGGATGCGATCAAGTGGATCTGGGGCGCCGCGCCGCAGCCGGTGAGCGACCCCGTGGGCGTGGGCGTGCGCATCCTGGACGTCATTTTCCCGCTCTACCGGATTTTCATCGTGATCAGCGCCCTGGTCCTGTTCTGGGCCCTGCGCTTCTTTTTCCGGCGGAGCATCGTGGGCAAGATCGTGGCCGCGGCCCTGGAAGACCGGGAAGGGGTCCGGTGCCTGGGGCTGAACGTGAACAGGTATTTTTCGATTGTTTTTGTCATCGGGTCGGGGCTGGCGGTTCTGGGCGGGGTCCTCTACGCGCCCATTGCCACTTCCGAACCGTACATGGGATTTCACATCCTGCTGGTTGCCTTTGCGGTGGTGATCGTCGGCGGAATGGGCAACCTCACCGGGACCTTTATTTCGGCCTTTGTCCTGGGGATGGTCATTGCCGTCACCGGGCGATTTTGGTCTTCGGCCGCGGATACGATGGTTTTTGTGGTTATGGCGTTGGTCCTGCTCAAGGATTCCTTCCGAAAATCCTGGCAAAGGCTGACGGGGATGGGAGTCCGAGCGTAAAAGCAGAAGGAAACCTTGTCGCCTGGGTTTAAGCAGGAATCCTTGCACAGCGGAATGGGATTTTTTAAGGCAAATTAGTTGATCTGGCAAGAAGTCGTCACTCCGGTGAAAACCGGAGTCCGGGGGTTTTGCAGGTTTCTGAAAGATCTGGATTCCGGCCTCCGCCGGAATGACGAGAAAACAAATTTTCAGACATTTTAGGCGAGCATCTTAACTCGAAGGAAAAGGAGGGCAAATCCATGAAAGGCGTGTGGGGCAAAGTTCTGAAAGTTGATCTGAGCAGCGGGACGTGCAGCGTGGAAACGCTGCCGGAAAAGATTTACCAGCAGTTCCTGGGCGGCGCAGGGTTGGCCGCGTACTACATGTGGAAGGAGTGCCCGGCCGGAACGACGGCCTTTAACCCGGCCAACCGCATCACCTTTGCGGGGGGGCCCATGACGGGGCTGAAGCAGTCGGGCGCGGCCAAATGGACCGCCGGGGCCATTTCTCCCTCGATCAACATGAATGCGGACACGGCCGCAACCGCCAGCTGGGGGATCGAGATGAAAGAGACCGGTTACGACGCGATCGTCGTTTCCGGGCGGTCGCCGAAGCCGGTTTACCTCGTGGTCGATGACGGCAAGGCCAAGCTCAAGGACGCCAAGAAGTTCTGGGGCAAGGATGCCTATGAGACCGAGGACGGGATCCGCGAGGCGGAGGGAGAGGATTTCGAAGCCGTGACCATCGGCCAGGCCGGCGAACGCGGGGTCCGGTATGCCTGCATCCAAACGCGGAAAAAATCCTTCCTGGGCCGGAGCGGCCTGGGGGCGGTGATGGGCTCCAAACTGCTCAAGGGAATCGCGGTGCGGGGGACCCAGAGCCCCGGGTGGCACGATCCGAAGGAAGCGGACCGCGTCAGCAAGGAGATCAACAAAAGGCTTGCCGAGCTCGACGCGCTGAAACCGGAATGGCTGCAGATCAAGCGGGTCGGAACGGCCATGGCCACCGAGCTCTTCGCGCCCCAGGGGAATTTGCCGATTAAGAACTACCAACTGGCGGATTTCCCGAGCGGGGTCAAAAATTTCCATGCTTCCAACTACGCCAAGGAGCTGAATGCCAAGCCCTGGCCCTGCAAGTATTGCGTGATCCAGTGCCACAACCTCTGCGAGATCAAATCGGGACCCTACGCCTACAAGGGGAAGGGGCCGGAATACGAGTCCTTCGCCATGCTGGGTTACAACACCATGGTGGACGACATCAAGGCCGTGGCTTATGCCGGGGAACTGGCCAATAAACTGTCGATGGACTGTATTTCTCTCGGCGTGGTCATCGCCTGGGCCATGGAATCGTACGAAAAAGGCGTGATCACCAAAAAAGACGCCTACGGATTGGATTTGAGTTGGGGCAATGCCGAGGCCCTGGTCGAGCTGACGAAGAAGATCGGCGAACGGGCCGAGGGGCTGGGGTACCTCTTGGGGGAAGGGTGCAAGATCGCCTCGGAGGTCCTGGGCAAAGGCTCGGAGTCGTGGGCCGTGCAGATGAAGGGGCAGGAGATCGCCGCCCACAACTGGCGGGCGCAGTACATTTCCGCCCTGAACTATTGCACCGGCGTCGCCGCGGGGCCCAACCACGAGCGGGGAAATTCCCAGCACATTTGGGTGGGGCACATCCGGCTGCCCGAGTGGGGCATCGGCGAGGTGGGAAACGAGGAACGGTGGTCCTGGAAGAACGCCGGGGACCGGAATGCGAAGTTCCACGATTACTGCAACGTCATCAATTCCGCGTGCCATTGCAAATTCATGGAGTTCAGGGGATACACGCTCACGGACATGGTCAACAGCATCAATGCCTGCACCGGCTGGGGGTGGGACACGGACGAACTGCGGCGATGCGGGGAAAGGATCACCACCCTGCAGAAGATCCTCAACATCCGCTACGGGTGGAAGACGGAGCAGGATTTCCAATATCCCAAGCGGTTCATGGAACCGGTGAGCTCGGGCCCGGCGGCCGGGAAGATCCCGGTCGGCCTGGAAGATGCGATTCGCGATTATTACAAAGTGCGCGAATGGGATGAGAACGGGAAGCCGAGCTCCGGCCTGATCAAACGGTTGGGCATGGAAGAATATTTGCTGTAAATAGAGTTGGCATTTTGTAGGGGCGATTCATGAATCGCCCCTACAGCTATCTTTTTTCCGAAGAATCGACTCGGAACCCGTAAGGCCTTTTAGAAGGTTTAGAGATGAAAGTACGGATCAATTACGACGAGCATGAAATCCCAGCCAAGAGCAGGTTCCGCCGGGCGGTTAAGATTGTCCGGGACCTGAAGAAAGACGACCCCATGATCCAGAGCCTTGTCAAGAGGACGGGCTCCGATCAGATCGTATTTGTTTTGAACGGCCGGATCGTCCGGGACAAGGAGTACGATTCCATCGTGCTGAAAGAAGGGGACGATATCCGCTATATCCATCCGTTCTTCGGCGGTTAGAACCTTATTTTGCAAAAGCCGGCAGTGTCTTTTTGTCGTCATTCCTGGCGGAAGCCGGAATCCCTTCCTCTTAAGCCCTTTCGGACCCCGGCTATTGCCGGGGTGACTAATCCATCTGCTCTTGGCGGACCGGCGAGCCTGTCTTCTATCGTTTCCCCCCGTTTCTCCTTCCTCTTTCCTTCTCCGCTTATCTCTCCCGCGCTTCCCTCATTTTTCTTTACCGCAGGTTTCCAGCGGGGGTAGAATAGTTAAAGCAGCCCGCCGCACCGTGATTTAATTTCGCAAGAGGCGGAAAAACGAGAAAGCAGAGGGGGGATCATGAAAATCCGAATGGTCGCAGCAGCGATCGCAATCCTTGCCCTGGGATCTTGGGCGCAGGCGCAGGAGCCCAAAGGGCTGAAAGATCAGAAAGAAAAATTGAGTTACGTGATCGGGGTGGATATCGGCAAAGCCCTTGAAAAACAGGGAGTGCAGATTGATCCGGAAATTGTGGCCAAGGGCCTCAAGGATGGTTTCTCGGGCGGGAAGCTTTTGATGAACGACCAGGAGATCCAGGAAACCATGACGGCCTTTCAAAAAGAAATGCGGGTCAAGCAGGAAGCGGCGCTTAAGCAGGCCGGGGAAAAGAACAAAAAGGAGGGGGAAGCCTTCCTGACGGAAAACAAAACCAAGGAAGGGGTGAAGACTCTCCCCAGCGGGTTGCAGTACAAGGTGATCAAGGCCGGTTCCGGGAAAAAGCCGAAAGCGACGGACACGGTGGTCACCCACTATAAGGGCACGCTCCTGGACGGGACCGAGTTCGACAGTTCCTACAGACGGAACCAGCCGGCCACTTTCAAGGTGAACGGGGTCATCCGGGGCTGGACCGAAGCGCTGCAGCTCATGGAAGAAGGGGCCAAGTGGATCCTCTATGTGCCTTCCGCACTCGCTTACGGGGAGAGGGGAGCCGGCGGACAGATCGGGCCCAACGCGACCCTGATTTTCGAGGTGGAGCTGGTTTCGGTTCAGGAAACGAAATAATCGGGGATCTTGGAGCAGACAGGATGCATGCCATCGAAAAAATGTTAGCCCGGGCCGCGGGCAAGAAGGAAGTGACGACCGGCGAAATCGTGAACTGCCGGGTCGACCTTGCCGGGGTGAACGATATCTACCTCCAGACCATCCGCTCTTTTTCCGAGATGGGTGGGAAGCGGGTTCACGATCCGGATAAAATCGCCTTCTTTATGGACCACTATGCCCCGGCCTCGACCATCCAGCAGGCGGAGAACCAGAAACAAATGCGGGGGTTCTGCCGGGAGCAGGGGATCGACAAGCTCTTCGACGTCGACCAGGGGGTATGCCACCAGGTCCTGGTGGACCGCGGTCTTGTTTACCCGGGGATGATCCTCGTGGTTACCGACTCCCACACCACCACCCATGGGGCCCTCGGGGCGTTTGGAACAGGGGTGGGGGCAACGGATCTGGCGGTCATCATGATCACGGGCAAACTCTGGTTCCGGGTGCCGGAGATTACCCGCTTCCACCTGAGCGGAAAGCTTGCCAGAGGAGTTTTTGCCAAGGACATCATCCTGAGGATCATCGGCGATCTCGGGGCCGATTACGGGGTCTATAAGGCCATCGAATTCACCGGCCCGCTTTTGGAGAGCTTGGGGCCTTCCGAGCGGATGACCCTCTGCAATATGACGACGGAGATGGGGGCGAAGGCCAGCTATATCCAACCCGATTCCCTCACGCGGAATTACCTTGCCAAGCGGGTTCGACGCGAATTTGAAGTCGCCAAGACCGATCCCGGATACGCCTACGCGGCGGAACATCCCTACGATCTTTCGAACCTGGAACCGCAGCTTGCTGCGCCCCACAGCGTGGACCATGTGTTGCCCGCCGGCAAACTGATCGGGACACCGATCCAGCAGGCCTTCCTGGGGACCTGCACCGGCGGCAGGGCCGAGGACCTGGCCGTGGCGGCCAGGATCGTGAAAGGAAAAAAAATCCACAAAGGAACGCGGTTTCTCGTGGTCCCGGCGTCCAAAGACGTTCTCTTGCAGGCCATGGCTCGCGGGGATATGCAAACCCTGGTGGAAGCCGGGGCGACCTTTGTGACCCCCGGCTGCGCGGCCTGTTTAGGAACCCACGAGGGGATTCTCGCCGCTGGGGAAACCTGCATCACTTCTTCGAGCCGGAATTTTCCCGGACGAATGGGGCACGCCAAAGCGGACATTTACGTCGGTTCGCCGGCTTCCGTGGCCGCAGCCGCTCTGGAGGGAAAAATCGCGGACCCGGCGAAATACCTTGAAGATTAAAACAGGAAGCACGGAGCAAGGGGCAGGGGGCAAGGAACACGAAGGACGGGGAAAAGGGCAAAGGGGCCAAAGGGGAAAGGGACAATCGGGGAAGGGCGCAAGGTTTCGAACGCGGAGCAGGGAGCACAGGGGAAAAACGCAAAAAATGAACAAAAAAATACGCGGCCGGGCTTTTGTTTTCGGGCCCAACATCGACACCGACCAGATTTATCCGGGGCGGTACCTGGAACTGACCGACCCGGCGGATGTGGGCAAGCACGCCATGGAAGGGGCCGATCCATCTTTTGCGAAAGAGTTCAAACCCGGCGATATCATTGTCGCCGCCACCAACTTCGGCTGCGGGTCCAGCCGGGAGCACGCCGCCGTAACGCTTAAAGCGGTGGAGGCGGGCGTCATTGTGGCGGAATCTTTCGGGCGGATCTTTTACCGAAATGCCGTGAATCTCGGGATCCCGGTCTTGGTTTGTCCCGGGATCCGCAAGATCGTGAACAAGGGGGATATTCTTCAGGTTGATCTGGGGACCGGGCGGTTGACCAATGAGACCGCCGGGATCTCCGCCCAGGCGCAGCCTCTTTCGGAATATGTGATGAAAATCCTGGAAAGCGGGGGCATCAAGCCGCTGATCAGAAGCCAGTTTGGTTAGAGACAGGAAACGCAAGAAAATCTCCCCTATACCTTCTTTTTCAAAGAGGGGAACTCCGCCCTTTTTTAAAGGGCGGGGAGGATGGATTTAGGCGTAAGTATCCGTACTATGAGGCGAAAATACCTGACCTAAAGGGGGTCCTTATGGCGCAGACAAAGATCAAATGGTTGTCCCATGCGGGTTTTCAGATCACCTCGGGCGGCGGAAAGGTCATTTACATCGACCCCTGGTTTGACAATCCCGTCTCCGAT
>Ga0316616_100000634_pt1 | contig 12029 bp, 8 predicted proteins | sample OWC_Aug_M1_C1_D1_FD_207660 | JGI IMG/M metagenome (GOLD analysis project Ga0316616, IMG submission 207660) | Wetland soil microbial communities from Old Woman Creek delta, Ohio, United States - OWC_Aug_M1_C1_D1_B | ecosystem: Environmental > Terrestrial > Soil > Wetlands | place: USA: Ohio... | reverse complement strand
TTCAGGACATTTGATGTCAAACGGTTCAACAAGACGCGGGTCCCCGAAAGACACGATCTGCTCCGAAAATCTGGCTGTCACCTGTCTGATCCCTTTAACGACGCCCTGGGGTGAGAATATTTCGACGTGCGGGTCCCCTTGAGCGGATGCCGGACAAAAAGAAAGGACCAGGAATAAGAATAAGATCAGACTCGCTGAAGATTTCTCCATTATCTTCCCCTTTTTAAAAAAGTATTGTCAAAAAATTAACCACAGCCAACAGTAGGCGCTCTAAGCGATAACAATGAGAAGAGATTTTAATTTAACAAGATTACTAGAAAGTCATCCTTCCTTCTCTGTGCTCTCACGCATTAGTCCTTTTATGCTATCCTGTGACTTTTGCGCTGTGTCCACTGTGGTGAATTTCTGTATGTTCATGTCTTCTGCTCATGAAACTTTTGACATTACCAATAAATATTGTCTAAATATTGAACAGCTTCATACCCCTGCCTGCGTTGAAAGACTTTTTCAAGGCCTTGCCCATGAATTTTTTTGCCTCTTTGGCAGACTCGAGCACGCTGTATCCCTTTGCGAGCATAGCGGTCAAGGCTGCTGAAAAGACGCAGCCGGTCCCGTGATAATCTCCCTCTTGTTTCCTGCTTCTCAGATAGTGCATTTTTCCGTCGTACAGTACATCCAATGCAACACCCTCCAAATGTCCGCCGGTCACAATCACATTCTCGGGTCCGTAACCTTTCAGGCAAACAGCGGCCTTCTCCATATCAGCCCTGGTTTTGATGTCAATGCCGGTAAGAACAGACGCCTCGTAAATATTCGGCGTTATAACCTTACAAAGAGGAAATATTTTATTTCTCAGGGCGATCGGGGTATTTTTTTCGACAAGTCTTTTGCCGGAAGAAGAGACCATTACGGGGTCCACAACGATATTTTTCAGCGAATACTTCCTGATAATATAAGCAAGCGCTTTCACACTGGATTCGCTGTACAACATGCCTGTTTTCGTTGCTTCAGGGACAATATCTGAGAGAAGCACCGAAAGCTGGGTTTTCACAAATTCTCCGGGAACTGGCATAATCTCCCTTACTCCTTCCGTATTTTGAGCGGTAAGTGAAGAGACAACAGAAAGTCCGTAAATGCCGAAAGCCTGAAAAACCTTTAGATCTGCCTGCATTCCAGCGCCCCCTGTTGGATCAAAGCCGGCGATTGTAAGAGCTTTTTTCATTAAAGGGATTATATATGGACAAAGCTATAATGGCAAGATAAAGAGCAACCGCATTTCCACAATATACCGTTTTCTTTCTGATTTCGGGAACTATTTACCCAAAAGGGAAGCAGAAATAATGATCAGTCACATAAATACGCAGTTTTTATCTGGCATGATACATGCTTAAACATAATGTCTTGCTTAATCAACCTTACAAGGTTGTGATTTATAGAAATAATTCAGTTAAAATCGAAGACGAAAGGAGGTGTTCAGTATAATGAAAAAATTCCTAGCTATAATGCTTACAATGATAATGGTTCTTTCCCTGGCTCTTGTTATAGGTTGTGAGAAGAAGCCAGAAGCCCCGAAGCCAGTAGAAGCTCCGGCTCCTGCACCAGCTCCGGCACCAGCTCCTGCTCCTGAGAAGCCAGCAGAAGCTCCTGCACCGGCTCCTGCGCCGGCTCCTGCGCCAGGCAAATAAGTTCCTTGTCTGTGACATTTTTTCAAAAGAGGGGAGGTCTTCTTTAGGCCTCCTCTCTTTTTTCCCCAACCATTTCACTGCCGCTGAAAATAACATGTCGAAACATTCAAATCGCTAAAAGCAGGAAGTTTTTTCTTCATTAGTCTTGACATAGCAGGAATAAAGTTATAAGATTTTCGAAAGCTTACGTATAGATCTATTTGTGTTTCTATCATCTCAAAAATGAAAGGAGGTGTTCAGTATAATGAAAAAATTCTTGGCTATAATGCTTACAATGATAATGGTCCTTTCTCTGGCTCTTGTTGTTGGTTGCCAGAAGAAGGAAGAAGCCCCTAAGCCAATGGAAGCTCCTGCACCAGCCCCGGCCCCTGCGCCAGCTCCGACTCCTGAGCCTGCACCAGCTCCTGCACCGGCTCCTGCTCCAGGCAAATAAGTTCCTTACTTGTGTCAGAAATTGGAAGAGGAGAGGTCTTTTAAGACCTCTCCTCTTCTTTTTCCCCTGCCCTTGTCTTATTAATGCTAAAGAATGACTTTAAACTCCCTTTCTCCCGGACCAAGGAGAAACCTTTCCCTTAGCACCTTGACCCTGATCTCATCGCCCTTCTTCTTTGAGAGCAGGAATATACGCATATCATCCACACTCTCCACAGGGGTATCATCGAGAGAAAGAATAATATCATTTTCTCTCAGGCCCGCCTGTTTCGCACGGCTGTCAGGAGTAAACTGATTAATGATAACTTTTTTGTCTTCATCTTTCATAAGCACGCCGAGCTTCGGCGATTCCGGCAATGAAACAGGTGAAGGAAGGAGGACAAAATCAGCGATATCTTTTTCTACATCTCCTGCATTGAGGATTATCGTATATTCTCTTTTGTTTAACCTGAAGGCACGCTTGGGGATACCCGAGCCAAAAGTCATATGACCTTCGCCTGCCAGTACAACGACCTTATATTCAGGATTTTTGCTGACAAACTCATCAAGATTTCGGGCCATTGATTCGTCCCACAAGACCTGCGCCTCATAAAAAAAATCAAAGTTCATTTCCTTTGCACGTGCATGCTTCTCAAAAGAGTCCTTGAGTCTCTCGTAGTATCCCATGTCAGTGATGTCGTAATACTCAGGGACCTCCCTCAGTTCGTCAGTTGTGAGAGCACGCAGGCCCTCCTTGGAAACCTTCGAGACCAGTTTTTTCGGGATGTTGAGGGCGATTACAGGTATCTTATACGCTCTTGCGAACAGCAGAATTTCCCGGTAGAGGTTGTAATCATATCCCCATTGCTTAAAATATTCTGATTTTTTCAGGAATGTTTTTTCGTCAGTCTTGCCCGCTATATAATCGTCGAGGGCCTGCTGAGAGGGCTTCTGGAACATCTCCATCCCGATAGCTATTTTTTTGTATTTCTTATACAGTCCCTTGATGACCTGGAGCTGCATGCGATGGTGTTCGAACTTGTCATGCCCTTCTCCTACGTAGATGATATCTTTGCCGGCTGCTTTTTCAATGACTCCGTATATATCAGTAAGTCGTGGGATTTCGACTCCGGAAGTATTTTCAGAAATAACAGTCCTTATCCCTCTTTCGGTCTCATCGACGGTCTTTAAAATATTTTTATTCGCCCTGAAAGCAAGATTGCCGTATTTTCCATAATGGGTGATTTTCTGCATATATCCCGTTAGCTCAGAAGGGACCCGACTCCCCACAACAGTAATGACCCCTTTTTTATTGATTGGATTTTCCCTGGTGAGCAGATAAAAATCAGAAGTCTGCTCTTCAAGCTTGCCCAACAACCTCTTTGCGATAGAGGTCTCAATGCCGGGAATCAGAAGAGAATAGTTCCTGATATCTTCGTAGGAAACCTCCTGCTCTTTTTTCTCCGTATAGCCTTCTCCCTCGAGAAACCTGGACAACTCTGCATAAAGATCTGCTTTGTCCTGGGGGACCACGAAGATCTTTTTGTCGTCGCCGAGGAGGCGTGAAACTACAGGGGGAAATTCTTCCCCGGAAAGTTTTCTGAAGAGTTCGTAATTGTCATCGATAATCAGGCTGACCGGGGTGTCTTCCGCCTCTATCTCTACCTCGACATGGGTACTCGGCTCTTTCTCAATTGTGATTACCTTCCTCACTTCACCTTCCCTCAGCTGGACCGCTACAGGCAAAAAAAGCTTATAGTTTTTGCCCTTTTGGTCGACGTTGAAAGACACGACAGCTTTTGCACCAGCGTACTTAAGCTCAAGATTGTTTATCTCAAGCTCAGGGACACCACTTTCTTCCACCCACTGTTTGAAAAACCATTCCAGGTCTCTGCCATAGCCGGACTCAAAGACGTCCCTTATATCAGACCATGAGGCTGCCCTGAAGCGGTATTTTTCGACAAACTTTCTGAGAGAGCTGAAAAAAACCTCCTCACCCACCATCCTTCTCAGCATATGAAAGACCATGGCGGATTTTCCGTATCCTATGGCAGCAGACACCCTGTCCTCACGCCCGCTGAAAGATCGAAGAGGAAAGTCCTTTTCGGACGCCACATAGCTCCCGAAGGAAATCAGTAACTGTTTTCTATAATCCCATCCTTTGTCTTTGAGCTCTTCATATCTGTGGTCCGCCAGATATGTTGTCAGCCCCTCAGACCAGTTTCCACTCTTATTGTCGGTATAAACAAGGTTTCCGAACCATTGATGCAGCACCTCATGACCCAGAGAGGTCTCAGGGATAAACGGCATCTTCAAAATATCTTTCCCGAGCAGGGTAAACGTGGGGAAGGAATATCCAGCAGATAAGAAGTTCTCTACAGCGGCAAATCTCCTGTAGGGGTATTCCCCCAGATATTTTTCATACATATCGAGATACTTCCCGGTAAATTCTCTATAAGTCTTCGAAAGCCCACTGTCCTCCGCGTAAAAGTAGGTAAGAATTTCAATATCTCCGTGTCTTTCCATTTCGACCTTATATCTGCCTGCTATAAGAGTCAGATTTCGGAGCGGGTGCTGAAAAACAAAAAGAAATTCCCGGCTGTTACCAGCAAGCTCTCTGACGCGGACCTCATCTGCTTCAGATATGGCCTCAAATCCGGACGGCAGCACTGCAGTCAGCCGGTGCAAAGAAGCTCCATCAACGGCAGGATACCAATTGTCCGTAAGCAAAATACCCTCAGGGCCGATATGGTTGCCCTTGATAGCCCCGGGGTTGTCAGAGTTATTGACTTCCGGCAAAGGCCTGTATCCGGCCCTAAATTCTATCTTCAGGATGTCCTCGGCCGAGTCCGGAGTAAAAATGAACGACTCTGTACCCGGCCCAACCGCAAGGGCCCTGTCACCCACCGAAACAGCGGTTACCTCTATGCCCGTTAGATTGATCTTTGCAGACTGGCCTGCAGGAAGGGATATCCTTGAAACCCCTTTGATTGAACTATCTCGAGGGTCAATCTGAACAGAGAGTTCATTGAGCGGCATCGCGTTGTCTGCCAGAGCATACGCAGACACAGGGAATACCCATAAAACAGCCAACATAAGTATCGATAATAGATTCATTCAACCAATGCCCCTTTAGTCACTCAGTTTTACAAGGCCTACGCCGCGGCAGAGACCGCAGGGTATCTATCTATTTGAAAAGTTCTAATTACCGAAGGTCGTCCTTCAGCACCCCTTGCTTTAGTCTAATCTTCCACAACTGTCCAGTTTCCCGGTTCTCCCGCTGTCCCTACGCAGTATCCATATGTCCAAAACTCCCCTCCCCACAGTCCCCTCTTCACTTTCGCCTCTACTTAGTATGTTACCTGACTTTGATGACTACCTTCAATCTTACGTCAGTTTTTATGGGAGAACTGCTGACAGAGTTGTCTTTGGTCTGAAGCGGAGCTAGTTGGCCGGTCTTAAACCGAAAATGCATTTGAAGATGTCTAAAATTCGTATCCGTAAAGGGCGATCTCTTCGCTGAAAAGATTTCTGATTTTCTCTTTTTGCTTCTCGTCAAGGATCTCGCGGTAGCTTCGCTTGTCTTTTCTGAAAGATGATTTGGATTTGGGAAGCACCAGTTCTTCAGTAAGCCCAAGCTGGACCCGTATCCTCTCCAGCTCTTCTTTCAGGTTTTCAAAAAGGCATACCCTGTTTACAACGACCTTCCCGTCTATAGTGTAAAGTTCAAAGCCCTTTTTCTTGAGCATTAACGGCATGTCTGAATCTAGAAACTCCGAAATTGAGGGCCTAGGCTCTGACTTGTACTGCCAGTAATAAAAAGATATAACCCGGTCCCACGGATTCCTCTCAAAACAGAACTTATAGTAGTCGTTCCATGTTCCTTCACCTATGAGCCTTCTCACTTCTCTAGCGGAAATATGGTTGTAATAACGGAGCTTTTTTTTTCTTCTGATCAATAATCTTGCAACGTCTCTGAAGCCGTAGTCCCACATTGGAGACAGATGTTTCTGCGCCCCCCGGTAACCGAGGTCTCTTCTGACGTCCTCGTCTTCGGGGGATATAGGGGTGATGATATCTTCCTCGCCGCAAACTCTGGACAAGGCAATTTCAATGCTCGTTCCGGCGGTTTTTTTTGTTTTAAGGAAAATGAATCTATATTTATGCGAAATAATCATCGTCTGCTTTCTCGAACAATCTGCTTGACGGGTCCTTAAGATAGTCGGTTGTCTCATTACCTCTTTCCGGCCTGCAGCGTCCTCCTGCCCATGGAGCTTCAGCGCGAAGGTCACCCGTTTCCTCACTTCTTATCTTTTCGACGGACCGGAAGGCACTTCGCAATATTGACTGGCGCATCAGTTATTAGTTGTCACAATAGAATCTCTATCCATGTCGGACATTTTATCATGAAGGCCGGCAAAAAGCCATGGCTGGAGCGGCACGCTTTCAGACAGGCATGGGAGACAAGATATTGCTAAATACCGTGTAGTCCTGCGGATATTCTTCCTTCCCTGGCGGGCGATGCCAGCCGGTTACTCATAAGACGTATTATATGGTATTATAACTCCATAGAAGATTTGTCTTAAGCTCGCTCTAAGTAGGCGAGGAGAAGCTGGGAAATACAAAAATAAGGCGCTACCTGGCGACCCTATCAACTGCCTATTCAACCAAGGGATAAGTAGCATCTAGGCAGCGGATATAATATACTGCGTGAAGTCGCTGGGAGGCAAAGAAAGCGGAGTAAGTGTTGTTAGTAAATGCCCTTAGGAAGCATTTCGCTCGAAACAGAAAGAACGGGGTTTCTTTTTGGAAGACGACTGTTTTATTGCCCCTAAAGCTTGTTATGCCGAAGAAGAGCGCGATCATCGGCTTCCGGTTGTTCGATAAGCCCCTTTTGATCAGTTACTCAAGAAGTGGAACCAATTGGATCAGATATTTAATCGAATATCTGACAGGAAGACCGACCCCCGGTGCTGCAAGACTGATCAGAAAGGGAAACGATTATGTCATTGACAGGGCCCATAGGGGGTATGCGGTAATAAATGAGTATAAAAAAGTAATCCTCATCATCAGAGATTACCGGGAATGTCTCCTGAGGCATATGCCGGAAGAGTGGCGAAATTCCAGCAGCGTCCCCAATTTTCTCGAATTGCGCAAGGTCGAGCAGCCTCCATTCTGGTACATAAGAAATATTGAGGCCTTTGACCAATTTCAGGGGGAAAAGGCCTATTTCTATTACGAGGATATGGTGAGTTATCCCGAAAGAGAGATACCCAGATTGGTCGATTTTCTGCAATTGCCCAAGGACAGACTCGATGACCTACTCGGCAATATGGAGATGCACAAGAAGAAATCCATTCTGTGCTATGGGTCCAACAAAACGTCCGTTACTCAAGGTAAAACAGACAAGCTTAATCGTCATGCTCTGACACATACCACATTTGAAGAAAGAAAAGAATTCGATCTTTATTATAAGAAAAGGTATCCGGATATTTACAGGAAATATCTTGAGAGGTACGAAGTTAAAGAATAGCTGCCCGGAGAACATCTGTGGACGGACGAGGTTGGCACGAAGGGGTTGGGAGGTGCCGGCATGGGAAAAAAACAGAGCGGAAATTGTCCGTTTACGCCATGAAGAGGAATAGATTTGAAACAGTGTAGTGAGTTGAAGGACTTTTTTTGTTTGTGAGAAGGAGGTGAGCCTTGAAGATTTCATTTATCATCTTGAAGGGCATGCCTTTTGGTGGGGGGATCGAAAAATATACGGAGGAGGTAGGGTCGAGGCTCGCAGCGAAGGGACATGATATTGTGGTATATACCATGACCCACTACGGTGCCAGATCGGGGATTTATAAAGGGATGAAGATCGAGACTATCCCGACCGTGAGGAATAAGAACCTGGAGAAAATGGTGGCTGCGTTTATAGCGACTATTAAGAGTGTCCGGGAGTTCTCCGACATTGTGCACTTCCATGCCTTTGGCCCTGCCATGTTCTGCATGATTCCTAAATTACTGGGAAGAAAAGTCGTCGTACAGGGACATGGGATCGAATGGCAAAGATCACGGTGGGGATTCACGGGAAAGACTTTCCTGAAGCTGACAGAGTATCCCTCCGTGAAGGTGCCCCACGCCGTCACTGTAGTCTCAAAGGTGCAACAAAGGTACGTGAAGGAAACATATAATCGGGAGAGCACCTTTATACCTACGGGGGTTAACCCCCCGACGATCGAACGCCCGGACCTGATACGCAGGTATGGGTTGGAAGGCAATGATTATATCTTATTTGCTGCGAGACTTGTAAGGGAGAAAGGGGCGCATTATCTCATCGATGCCTTCAGACGACTGAGAACGAATCTTAAGTTGGTCATAGCCGGCGACGCGCAGCATGAGGAGCCGTATAAGGCGACACTTCACTCGCTTGCCAATGCCGACAGTTCCATCCGTTTTATCGGGTTTGCGACCGGCAGGCTTCTGAATGAACTCTTTTCCAATGCCTTTGCCTTCGTACTTCCTTCCGAGATCGAAGGACTCTCCACCGCTCTGCTGGAGGCTATGAGTTATGGAAATTGCTGTCTTGCCAGCGATATACCGGAGAACCGCGAAGCACTCTGCGACCACGGATATTATTTCAGTTCCGGAGACGTTGACGACCTGAGTAAAAAACTGGAGTTTCTTGTTCACAATCCAGCGGCTGTCGAAGCGGTCAAGCATGATGCTCAGAAATATGTGCTTGAAAACTATTTGTGGGATGATATCGCTGCGAGATTTGAAACATTTTATGAGGAAATTTTGAAGAAATAAAAGAGGACTAATGAATCCAGGCACAATAATCACTTATTGCTCAAGCATTTTGTGCCTCATATACATTGCGGTGTTCGCCGAAGTGTAGGGGGCGGAAGGTACAGGCGTGTATACATATGTTCAAGGGGGTTGGCGGAGAACATTTCTGAGTGATTCCAGTTGCCTCGCATAGAATCCTTGGGATTGAGATGATTTTGCATTTAAGTGCCTTATAATGTATAATTTGCAATGTCTTAATTAGCAGGGGAAAAAATTATAAGGAGCACTTGATGAATAGTTTAGTCCTGTATATTTCAGCGCTGTTGATATCCTTTGCTGTTCAAGGCGTCGTAATCGTTTTTTTCGGGAAGATGGCTTTGTGTATCGACGACGTCGAAATGGACAAACCCCAGCGGTTTCACGATACCTCCACCCCGAGAGCAGGTGGGCTCGGCATTTTTTTCGCGTCCTTTATCGGACTGAGTCTCCTGTCTCAGGATGGGGTGAAACTGGCGCTGGCCTCGATCCCTTTTTTCCTGGTCGGCTTTTTCGAGGACGTCAGGCCTAATCTGAGGCCCAGGATCAGATTCGTCTTGCTTGCAGCGGTCGCCATTCCGGTAATATATCTGCTGAATATCGTGGTCTATGACATCGATCAGCTAAGATTGGTGGATTGGATTGCGTGGCCTTTTACGGTGATTGCTATCGTGGGTGTCACCAATTCGATCAATCTGATAGACGGCTTTAACGGGCTGGCATCGGGAGTTTCTATAATAGCGTTTGTTTTTTTTGCGTTAACGGCAGCTCTTCTGCAGGACTGGTGGATGGTTGCAGTGTGTACTGTCCTCATTTCATCGATCATGGGGTTTCTCCCCTGGAACTTCCCGAGAGGCAAGATTTTCCTGGGTGACGGCGGCGCGTATCTGGTGGGTGCATTGCTATCCATTATTTCGATAATTCTCATTAAGAGGCACACATCCCTGTCAGCGTGGTACCCAGGGGTCGTTTTGGCTCACCCGATTTTTGACTCTCTTTTTTCTATTTACAGGCGTAGGATAATAAAGAACAGATCGGCGTTCTCACCGGACAGGGGACACCTGCACAGTCTTGTATACAAGCGCGTCACACGTAACAACCCGATGACTTCGGTATATATCTGGATTTTGGTTTTGACGGTGAATGTTATTGCCTTTCCCTTTCGATCTAACTCTCAGGCGCTTATCTTTATTTTTCTTCTGTTTATGTCGACCTACATCTACATTTATCGCAGGATCGTGCGGTTTGAAATGGGGAAAATGGCAGTAAGATAAATAAATTCAGAGGGGATAATCTTTCCAAGAAGAATTGACGCTATGACCCGTTGCTTCACACAAGAAAAGCGGCCACTTTATCTTCCAGCCAGCACCTTCTGATAGGTGTCCACAACTCTCCTGTAATGCACTTTCTCACTATACTCCTCTTCCACCAGTTTTCTCCCCGTCCGTCCCATGCGCTCGATGAGCGAAGGATTACCCAGGAGAAACTCCATTTTTTCCCTCAGGTCATGATAATCGCCCGGCTTGAAGAGCAGACCGGTTTCATTGTCGACCACCATTTCCGGTATAGCGCCGATCGCCGAGCCTATTACCGGTTTCCCGCAGGCGAATGCTTCGATGATGATCAGGCCGAACACTTCATACCACTCCGAGGGTACAACAACAAATGCAGCATTTGAGTATAAATCACTCAGCCCCCGTCCTGATTTGTACCCCTCGAAAATTACGTTCTTCATGTTATTTTGGCGTACAAATAATTCGCATTCATCCCTCATGGGACCGTTGCCGACAATTCTCAGGTCCGTGTCAAGACCCTTCACTGCCGAAATTAGGGTGTGCAGGCCCTTTTCCCTTGAGAGCCTTCCAACATAGAGTATATAACTACCGCCATGATACTCCGGATGGAAATCCTGTAAATTTACAAAGTGCGGGATATGGACAAGTTTCTGTTCCGGTATGCCTATTTCGATATGCTTTTCCAGCGAAAACTTGCTGGGACAAACAAAGAGAGATACGTTTTTCTTATAAATGTCCAGCCTCTTGTGGACCGTCGCTTCCACAAAGTGCAGCATACTTTGCAGCAACGAATTCTTGGTACAGGAGTGTACGACCACGCGATAGTTACCCCTCTTAAGGCATTCCATACATATCTTGTTATTGCGCAGAAAGGTATATACAGGACAGCCCAGTTTATAATCATGCAGGGTCATAATCACGGGAACATGATTCCTTCTCAAAACGCCGAGTACGGAGGGACAGACTCTTCCGTGGATATTATGCGCATGGGCTACCTCAACAGGGTAATCCCTTATCAGACGCTCGACCTTCCTGTTGTTAGCAGGAGAATACAACATCCTCATCGCAGTATGCACCTTTTTCGTAATACTCTGATCCATATCAAAGACCATAGGGTCGCCAAAATAGGAAGAGTACTCGGTATCTATATTATCCGGGTGATGAACCGAAAAATGAGACACCCGGTGTCCGTTCTCCGACAATATACGGGAAAGCTCAAGATAGTACCTCTCGGCGCCTCCTCTTACGTAGTGGTAATTATTAATCTGCAATACATTCATGGTCTGGTTTCCAAGGGGCGCGCAAACTTCCGTCAGCGTGCAACTAATTTCGCCTCTTCGGCATCTTGCCAACATCCCGCAGGCCGGCAGAACCACCCTTCTGCACCGCCCTCTCAATCATCAGTTTGGTCCGGGCCACCTGGAATGCCCGTAGCGGCAATCCTGCCGTCAGATTCCTCAGGACAAACAGCGCATCGGAGAAGCGCATAGCCACGTCCTCGGTTTCATAGCGGTATTTTCTGAGGACTCTCCCCGCTACCGACTGGAATATCCTCCTCTCGCCCAACGTCAGGGTCTGCCTCCACTTGAACCTGTTTGCCGCATCAAGCGGTCCGAAAATCAGGTTGGAATGGTGCTCTCCCACGTACCGGTCACTCGTCTCATAAAAATTCATCATACCCTGTTCGAAGGGGACCCCGCAAAAATCGCATATCCCGGACACCGTCTCCCGGGGTTTTTCAAGCAAATCCTCATACCGGACAGTCATTTTTCGTCCGTCGGGGATTTCCGCAAGGGATTTTTCGATCTTCCAAATCTTATAG
>Ga0316616_100000629_pt1 | contig 12044 bp, 13 predicted proteins | sample OWC_Aug_M1_C1_D1_FD_207660 | JGI IMG/M metagenome (GOLD analysis project Ga0316616, IMG submission 207660) | Wetland soil microbial communities from Old Woman Creek delta, Ohio, United States - OWC_Aug_M1_C1_D1_B | ecosystem: Environmental > Terrestrial > Soil > Wetlands | place: USA: Ohio... | reverse complement strand
GAATAGGATTCAGCCTGGGCTTCCTTGAGACGCCCATGCTGCACCAGCGCACGCGCCAGCCCACTCAAGGCTGTTTGCGGATTAGCTGCCATAGATCATTGATTCATCAGCATATGTTGTTTCTGAAAAAAGGATGATGCCCACGGGGCCCGAGTTTGTAAAGGTGGCACGCCGGGGAGGCTTCCGGGGCACTATACCCTTAGTCGCGCGCAACGTTGGCGGGACGGGAAAGCCGCACCATCTTAACCATACGGTCCTGTGTCTGGAGTATTTCCATGGGTACACCGGCGATCTTTACGCTCAGGCCGGACTCAGGAATATCCTCGAAATGCTCCAGAATGAGTCCATTCAAGGTTTTTGGCCCCTCCAAGGGCAGCGCCAACCCCAGCTTGCGATTGATCTCCCGCAAATTGCGACCACCCTCCACCAGCGCACTGCCGTTTTCCCCCCAAGCCAGCTTCAGGGGTCCGGTCGGGACGCTGGTCGTGAATTTACCGATGATCTCCTCGATCAGGTCCTCAAGGGTCACCAGTCCATCGAGCTCGCCATATTCATCCACGACGAGCGCGACCCGCTGCTGGTGCTCCTGGAAATACTGCAACTGGGCATAGATGGGCGTCGTCCCGGGAATGAAATACGGCTCGACGAGCGATTCCCTTAAGCCCTCCTTGTCGAGTTTCCCCGACATCAGCAGGCTTAGCATCCGCCGTTGATGCAGGATTCCGATGACGTTAGTCGGGTCGCCGTCATATACGGGAATACGTGTGTGGTAACTGGTCGCGAGCTTTTCCCTGATTTCATCCAACTGCGCCTGGATGTCGATGGCCTCGATCGCGCCGCGCGGGGTCATCACATCCTCCATCGTTACATCTTCCAGTTCGAACAGATTGAGCAGGATGGTCTTGTGTTTCTGCGGCATGAACGGCCCGGATTCCAATACCAGGACACGCAATTCCTGGGGCGACAGTCGCGGCGCTTGCGCGTCCTTGCCCGGTTTGAGGCGAGTGAGGGCAAGCAATCCGGAAACGAACAGATCCACGAACCAGACCACCGAATAGAAAACCCGCAACAATGGCGTGAGCACGAAGCTCACTGCGGGCGCAATTCGATCGGCGTGGGTTGCGCCGACGACTTTGGGTGTGATCTCGGAAAACACCAGGATGAGAAAAGTCACCACCAGGGTGCCCGCGCCCAAAGCCCACTTGTGCTCGCCGAACAACGAGATGGTGATGATACTGACCAGCGTGGCTGCAGCGGCGTTGATCAGATTGTTGAACAGCAGAATCACGCCGAGTAATTTGTCCGTTCTGGCCAGAAGGTCGAGCGCAAGCCGCGAACCGGCATGACCATCCTGCACCCGGGCCGTCAACTTGTAACGGTTGGCCGCGATCATGGCGGTTTCCGCAAGCGAGAAGAAGCCCGACGCCACGAGCAGGACCACCAAAGCCGTGATGAGCGCCGAGATGGGGATTTCGTTCAAGGGTATTGTGTTGCGCAAGCGGTGGCGGGGATCTCGCGGCGTGGTCCAGCCGTGTCACGGCGACGTGCCGATGAGCAGGTCAGCCGCGGCTGAGAATGACTTCCAGCACAAATCGCGTGCCGACGTAGGCGAGCATCAAGGCGACAAAACCGGCGAGCGTCCACCGCAGCGCAGTACGTCCGCGCCAGCCGTAAAGGCGCCGCCCGGCGAGGAGTGCTGCGAAGATCAACCAGGACGCGATCGCAAATACTGTCTTGTGATCGAATACCAACGGTCTGCCGAACAGCGCCTCGGAAAACAGAATGCCTGATGCCAGAGTCAGGGTGAGGAGGATGAAGGCAATCAGGATGAGGCGGAACAGCAGAGCTTCCATGGTCAGCAGGGGCGGCAGGTTAGCCAGCGCCCGGGACAGGCGCCCCCGATGCAGTCGCTTTTCTGCGGCGGCCATGAGCAGGGCATGCAGCGCCGCAAGCGTGAACAGGCTATACGCCAGCATGGCCATGAGGAAATGGGCGCGAAACATCGGTGAATCGAGGTGCGCCAGAGTGTGTTGGCCAGGAAACGCGAGCGGCAGAAGGGCGCATACGGCGGCCAGGGGCAGCCCGATCATGTGCAGGCCCTCGATCCTCGCGTAGATGCTCTCGATCCAGTAGAACAGCAGCGCCAGCCAGAACATCAGCGCCAGCGCGTAGCTGAAGCCGAAGCGCATGCCTTCCTGGGGAAACAGCTCCCGGAAAAGCCCGATGCCCTGCAGGGCAAGGGCGCCCAGTAATACAATGCGCTCCCACGGCTGCAGACCCCGTTTCGGATTGAGGGCCGCTTCGTGCCAGCGACTGCGCCAGAAGTAAACTCCGAGCAGCGCATACAGCGAGGCGGGAACGACATGCAGTAGAATCGACGGCATGCGCGCAGTTTACATCACTTGGTCGGGGCACCATGCTGGATAACCTTACCCAACGACTAGCCCGGGTCGTCAAGACCGTCCGTGGCCAGGCTCGACTGACGGAAGACAATATCTCCGAGGCACTGCGCGAAGTCCGCATGGCGCTGCTGGAGGCCGACGTTGCGTTGCCGGTGGTGAAGGATTTCATTGCCCGCGTCAAGGAAAAGGCCGTAGGGCAGGAGGTAATCGGCTCGCTCACGCCGGGTCATGCGCTCGTGGGCGTGGTGCACCGCGAACTCACGTCGCTCATGGGCGGCGCTCACGCCGCCCTCAATCTTGCCGCGCAGCCGCCGGCCGTGATTCTGCTTGCCGGACTACAGGGCGCGGGCAAGACCACTACCACTGGGAAGCTGGGCAAACTCTTGCGGGAGCGCTTGAAGAAGAAGGTGCTGACTGCAAGCTGTGACGTCTATCGACCCGCCGCCATCGAGCAACTGCGGCTTGTGGCAGAGCAGGCTGGAATTGACTTTTTTCCATCATTGGCTGGACAAAGACCCGTCGATATCGCTCAGGCGGCCCTCGATCACGCAAAGCGGCATTACTATGATGTGCTGATGGTGGATTCGGCCGGCCGGCTCGCCATCGACGAGCCGATGATGGCCGAGATTAAGCAATTGCACGCGGCGCTGGACCCGGTCGAAACCCTTTTTGTCGTAGACTCGATGCTCGGGCAGGACGCGGTGAATACCGCCCGCGCCTTCAACGATGCGCTTCCCCTGACGGGCGTCATCCTCACCAAGCTCGACGGCGATGCCCGCGGCGGCGCGGCGCTGTCCGTGCGCCAGGTCACGGGAAAGCCGATCAAGTATGCCGGCGTAGGCGAGAAGCTTGCCGGGCTGGAGGAATTTCATCCCGAGCGCATGGCCGCGCGAATTCTCGGTATGGGCGACATCCTCGGCTTGGTGGAGGAGGCGCAGAAAAGCGTAGATCAGCAGAAAGCGCGTGAGTTTGCGCAGAAATTGAAGACGGGCAAGGGGTTCGATCTCAACGACTTCAAGGAACAGATCGCGCAGATGCGCAAGATGGGCGGCCTGTCTGCGCTCCTCGACAAACTGCCCGCCGGCGTCGCCCAAGCCGCGCAACAGGCCGGTTCGGCGGTGGAGGACAAAGCGATCAGCCGCATCGAGGGCATCATAAACTCCATGACGCCGCTGGAACGCTCCAAACCGGAGGTGATCAAAGCCTCGCGCAAGCGGCGCATCGCTGCCGGGTCGGGTGTTGCGGTCCAGGAGGTCAACCGTCTGCTGAATCAGTTCGAACAGACGCAAAAGGTCATGAAGCAGTTTTCGAAAGGGGGAATGCAGAAGATGATGCGGGGCATGAAGGGTATGCTGCCCGGAATGCCCCGCTGAGAGGGCCGAGGCGCAGTTACTTGAGCGCCAGCTTCCTGGCCGGCCAATCCCACTGTTTTTCCCACGATGCGCGAACTGCATTGGGGTAGGCGGGCTGACCGAGACTACCGTTGTAGCGTCCCAAGGCGCGGTAAAGATCGCCCTTTTCCAGGTCCAGGTAGTGGCGCAGGATCGTGCAACCGTAGCGCAGGTTGGTGCGCATGTGGAAGAGGTTGTGTTCCGGTCTGCCGATGAGCCGAACCCAGAACGGCATCACCTGCATGTAGCCGCGGGCTCCGGCGGTGGAAACGGCGTACTTGCGAAAGCCGCTTTCGATCTGGATCAGCCCGAATACCAGTTGCGGGTCGAGTCCGGCCCGGCTCGCTTCGTAATGTACCGCCTTGATCAGCTCCAACCGCGCGGTGCGATCCGGGATACGTTTTTCCAACCGGCGCGACATTTCGGCCAGCCAGTTGATCTTCTCCTCGATGCTGACGAATCGGGATTCGGGCGATGCGCGGTCGGACACCGCAGAATGCAATGCTGCCTGGACGCTGGCGGCGAGCGGTTCGTACTGCTGCGCGCCGGCCTGGACATAACCGGCAGCGGCAGCCAGTAGCGCGAACAGCAGTATCCGAGTCGCCGCCATGTTCAGTTCCGCAGTCGCTCCTTCACGAAGTCCACGAGGCTGGCCAGCGGCACCTTGGTCGCTTGGGAATCTCGTCTTCCCTGATATTCCGCCATGCCTTCCTTCAGACCGCGTTCGCCGATCACCACCCGGTGAGGGATGCCGATCAGTTCCGAATCGGCGAACATCACGCCCGGACGTTCGTCGCGGTCGTCAAGAAACACGTCGGTTCCGGCTGCAAGCAACTCGCCGTACAGTCTGTCGGCCACTTCGCGGACCGTTCCACTCTTGTGATAGGCCACCGGCACGATGGCCATTTCATAGGGCGCGATCGATTGCGGCCAGACGATGCCGCGCTCGTCGAAGTTCTGCTCTATGGCAGCACCCACGATGCGCGAAACGCCGATGCCGTAGCAGCCCATCTCCATAACCTGTTGGTTGCCCGCTTCGTCGAGGAAGGTCGCGTTTAGCGCCTTCGAGTACTTGGTGCGCAGCTGAAAGATGTGGCCCACCTCGATGCCGCGGCAGATATCCAGCGTGCCCTTGCCATCCGGCGACCGGTCGCCCGCCACCACGTTGCGGATGTCGAAGACGTAATTCGGCTCTGGCAGATCGCGTACCCAGTTGACCCCCGTGAGGTGGTAGCCTGGCTGGTTGGCTCCGCATACGAAATCGTTCATTCGTTCCACCGTCCGGTCGGCGATTATCGGGATTCCCCTATCTACGCCCACCGGGCCGATGTACCCCGGACGACAACCGAGGCGCTCCTCGATTTCGCTGTCGGTGGCGAAGCGGAAAGGATTGAGGAAGGGAATCTTGCTCACCTTCACTTCGTTCAAGGTGTGGTCGCCCCGGATCAACAACAGATGGAAATCATCATCGCGCATCACCGCGATTGCCTTCACTGTCCTGGTCAGCGGTAGGTGCAGAAATGCCGCTACATCCTCGCAGCGCGTCTTGCCGGGGGTAGCCACGCTCTGCATGGTCTCGCCGTGGCCGTTTCGAGCCTCTGCGGGAGCCAGGGCTTCGGCAAGTTCCACGTTTGCTGCGTAATCGGATTCGGGGCAGAAGGCGATGGCGTCCTCGCCCGAATCGGCGAGCACGTGGAATTCGTGGGAGCCGGTTCCGCCGATGGAGCCGGTATCGGCGGCCACTGCCCGGAACTTGAGCCCGAGCCGGGCGAAGATCCGCGAGTAGGTGTCATACATGTTTCGGTATTCTCGCTGCAAGTCCTCGAAGCCGGCGTGAAACGAGTAGCCATCCTTCATCAGAAACTCGCGTCCCCGCATGACGCCGAAGCGCGGCCGGATCTCGTCACGAAACTTGGTCTGAATCTGATAAAAGTGTACCGGCAACTGGCGGTAGCTCCTGATCTCGCGACGTACGGTGTCGGTAATCACCTCCTCGTGGGTCGGCCCAATGCAGAACTCGCGCTGATGGCGGTCCTTGACGCGCAGCAACTCGGGACCGTATTGCTGCCAGCGACCGGATTCCTGCCACAGTTCGGCGGGTTGCACCGCCGGCATGAGCAGTTCGATGGCGCCGGCGCGATTCATCTCCTCGCGTACGATGTGCTCGACCTTGCGCAAAACGCGTAGTCCGAGCGGCATCCAGGTATAGATGCCACCGGCGAGCCGTTTGATGAGACCGGCGCGCAGCATGAGTTTGTGGCTCACGATCTCGGCGTCGGCAGGGGCTTCCTTGAGAGTGGCGATGAAGTAGCGGGAGGCGCGCATGGTGAATTAACCGGAAAAACAAAAATTCTAACCCAGGCGGCGTCGAAACTTGGCCTCGCCATTGGCGTCGGCGCCTTTCCAAGCGGTTGGAATTGTGGAAAAATCACCGCAGTGAAACTTTCCATGGATTGTGAAAATGCTCGATCGGGAAGGCTATCGCCCGAACGTCGGCATCATCCTGGTCAACGCGCGTAACGAGGTGTTCTGGGCAAAACGGGTTCGCGAGCACGCTTGGCAGTTTCCGCAAGGGGGCATCAAGCACGGTGAAACACCCGTGCAGGCGATGTACCGCGAACTGTTTGAAGAGATCGGCCTCCGGCCGGAGCACGTCAGGATACTGGGCCGAACGCGCGGTTGGCTGCGGTACGACGTGCCGAAGCAATGGGTTCGCCGCGAGTTTCGCAATACCTACCGCGGACAGAAGCAGATCTGGTTCCTCCTCCGGTTGGTTGGGCGAGATTGTGACGTTTGTCTGCGCGCCAGCGATCATCCGGAATTCGATGCGTGGCGTTGGAGCGAATACTGGTTTCCGCTCGATGTCGTGATCGAGTTCAAACGGCAGGTCTACGAACAGGCTCTGACGGAGCTGTCGAGATTGTTGTTCCGGGGCGTGCGCAGCCGAACGTCGAAGTGGCAACAGATAACCCAGCCCTGACTGATTGATGGTTCTACCGGGTTCTTCTCCCCTGGCGTGGAGTGCGCGACGGGGATTGTTTTCGGATCGATCGATCGCGTCTGCGGCGAGGGCTCCAGCAGTGTCCCGCCCTAGTGCGGGGAATGTTTTCTCGCGGCAATCGCTCTAAGTTTCGGCGGTCCCCAGCAGGAGACCGCCGACCCCAAACATCCACCTTAGACCCCGCCACAGAGGAGACGACCATGGTACGTGCGCATTACAGTCCCTTGCCCCAGACGCGGCTCGCGGCAGATGCCGGATTTCACTCCCAAGATCCGACGACCTCGATTCGGGTTCGTGCCGATTCGCCGGCAGTCGAGGTGATGACCGACCTGCGTCGCGTTTCGGCGGCTACGATCAGCGTCGATACGCCGATCAATCAGGCCAACCAGGCGATGATCCACCGCGGTGTGCGCTCACTCATCGTGACCGACGGACAGCGCGTGTTGGGGATCGTGACCGCGACCGATGTGCTGGGTGAGAAGCCGATGCAGGTGGTGCTGCATCGCGGCATCCGCCACGCGGAAATCGTGGTGAGGGACATCATGACTCCTGCCGATCGACTCGACGTGATCGAGTTGGACGATGTACTCCACGCCGAGGTTGGTCACGTCGTCGCCAGCCTGAAGCAATCGGGCCGCCAGCATGCGCTGGTTGTGGATTCGGACGACGCCGGACGGCAGATGATTCGTGGCATCTTTTCCGCGACCCAAATCGCGCGCCAGCTCGGAATCGTGTTGCACACTCCGGAAGTTGCCCGCACCTTCGCCGAGATCGGAGCCGCGGTCGGTCTGTGACCCTGTTTCGCGCGGTCCCCGAGCAGATTGCGCTTTGTCATTGAGTCATGCGCGAGAAAAGTGTGAAATATTTGACATGTTTGTGTGGTCCAATTAAACTCAATCTACGTTTTGGAACAAGTCTAAAACGGTTTTTCTCAAGGACAGGAGACGACGATGCAACTCAAGGGATCGAAAACCGAGGGCAACCTGAAAGCCGCGTTCGCCGGCGAATCGCAGGCCAACCGCCGCTATCTGTATTTCGCAGCCAAGGCTGACGTGGAAGGCCAAAATGACGTCGCCGCGGTGTTCCGTTCGACCGCCGAAGGCGAGACGGGCCACGCTCACGGCCACCTCGAGTATCTCGAAGCTTGCGGCGATCCGGCGACCGGCCTGCCGATCGGTGGGACGCGCGACAACCTGAAGGCCTCCATTGCCGGCGAAACCCACGAATACACCGACATGTACCCCGGAATGGCCAAGGGCGCGCGCGAAGAGGGCTTCGACGAGATCGCTGACTGGTTCGAGACGCTGGCGAAAGCGGAGCGCTCGCATGCCAATCGTTTCCAAAAGGCGCTGGACGGCCTCGCCGACTGAGTCGCCTAATCCCCAAGGCGCGGCTCGCCCCCGCGCCTTTTTTGCGTTTTCAACTTGCGGGACAAGAAGCCATGACCGTTCGTGAAGGCAGTCTCGAGGCGCCCAAGCGTCATCCCATCGACTGGCGCAATCCTGATTTCTACGACGAAGCCAAACTGTACGCCGAGCTACACCGTACCTACGACATCTGCCACGGCTGCAGGCGCTGCGTCAACCTGTGCACCGCGTTTCCGCGGCTATTCGATCTCTTGGACGAAAGTCCAAGCGGTGAAATGGACGGCGTGCCACAGGAGAAATATTGGGACGTCGTGGATCAGTGCTACCTGTGCGACATGTGCTTCATGACGAAATGCCCTTATGTTCCGCCGCACGAGTGGAATCTCGATTTTCCTCATCTGATGCTGCGGGCCAAGGCGGTGAAGTTCCGGAAGGGGCAGGTGCGCTTCCGCGACAAGCTGCTGACGAGCACGGATGCATTGGGCAAGCTGGCCGCGATCCCCGTGGTGGCGCAGACAGTAAACGCGCTCAACAAGAACGCGACGGCCCGGTCGGTTATGCAGAGTGTCCTGGGCGTGCACAAGGACCGCATCCTGCCTCCTTACGCGCCGAGCAAGTTCCGCTCCCGGGCTCAGCCCCGATCCAACTTCGCGACCAGGAGCGGCGAGCGCACCCCGGGCAAAGTGGCGATCTTCTCGACTTGCTACGTGAATTACAACGAGCCGGGAATCGGCCAGGATCTGCTGCGCGTGCTGGAGCACAACGAGATTCCGTCGGTAATTGTGGAGAAAGAGGCCTGTTGCGGCATGCCCAAGCTGGAACTGGGTGATCTCGAAGCGGTGGAGCGGCTCAAGAACATCAATATCCCACCGCTGCTCAAGCTGGCCCAGGAGGGGTACGCGATTCTCACCCCCGTTCCGTCGTGCACTCTGATGTTCAAGGCGGAACTGCCACTACTCTTCCCCGACGATGCAGGCGTGAAGGCCGTGGCCGACGCGATGTTCGATCCATTCGAGTATTTCATGCTCCGACACAAGGACGGGCTGCTGAAAACCGATTTCAAGCGTTTGCTGGGAAAGGTGTCGTACCACATTCCTTGTCACAGCCGAGTGCAGAACCTGGGGCAGAAGACGCGCGAAACGCTGCAACTCGTGCCCGGAACCCAGGTCAATACCGTCGAACGCTGCGCCGGCCATGACGGTACGTGGGGCGTGAAGGAGGAGTTCTTCGACCTCTCGATGAAGATCGGCCGCCCTGTATTCAAGCAGATGGCAAATATCGATCCGGATTTCGTCAGCTCGGACTGCCCCATCGCGGGGCGTCACATCCTCCAAGGCATGGGGCAGACGCGCGCGACCAAGGCGCATCCGCTCACGCTGCTGCGCATGGCTTACGGAATCGAATGACCAGGGAGTGAACACCATGCCTCAGATCGCTCGCGACAGTCTGCTGTCGCTGGAAGTCTACGCCAGGCAGCGCCAGGACTTCCGCGCCAAGGCAATGGCGCACAAGAAGAATCGGACAATTCGTCTGGGCGAGCACATCACGCTCATTTTCGAGGACGAATTGACCGTTCGCTACCAGATCCAGGAGATGCTGCGCATCGAACGCACCTTCGAGGAGGAGGGTATCCGAGACGAGCTCGATGCCTACAATCCGCTGGTACCCGACGGTAGCAATTTCAAAGCAACGATGATGGTCGAGTTTCCGGAAGTGGAGGAACGCCGCGTCTGGCTCTCGCGCCTGATCGGTGTCGAGGATCGGGTGTGGGTCCAGGTGGAGGGCCAACCACGGGTCTATGCCATCGCCGACGAGGATCTCGACCGCGAGAACGACGAGAAGACCTCTTCGGTCCATTTCCTACGTTTCGAATTGGCGCCGGAAATGAAGCGGGCGCTCGTGGGCGGCGCTGCGCTGGCCGTCGGGGTCGATCATCCGGCCTATCAGCAGACGCTCGAACGTCTTCCGGACGCAGTGCGGCAGTCATTGCTGGAGGACCTGGATTGACGTCCAGGAGGCGCAATGGGGTGGCGATCAAGCGCGTGGCGCTGGTTGTACTCGGAGTTCTGATTGGTTCCGGCGGGGCGCTGGCCGCATCGACTGCGGACGATGAGGAAAAAGCTGAGGTTGAGGCGGAGGTGAAACTGCCGGCACCGCCGAATGCTGACAACCTCCTCGAATTCTACGTTTCCGAAGTAACGACCAACCGCTTCTTCATAGACAGCGCCTCGCTCAGCGTGGGTGCCGACGGGACGATTCGATACACGGCGGTCGTCAAGGCTGCTGCCGGTGCTCGCAACGTGAGTTTCGAGGGCATCCGTTGCGGTTCCCGGGAACGCCGGCTTTATGCCTTCGGCAGAGCGGACAATTCCTGGTCGAAAGCCAGGAACTCGGCCTGGGCGCCGGTCAGTACCACGGGACCGAGCCGATACCAGTACGTCCTGATGCGGGAATACTTTTGCCCGGACGGTAATCAGATTCGCGACGCCGCGCAGGGTCTGGCAGCGCTCAGGCGCGGCGCGTCTTCGGCGGGCGATCGCTACGGCAATTGAGGCAGCCGAAAGTGGCTCGCGCCCGCGGACGAGCGTGACGGCGTAGCCGGGTCGAACCGCTCGGCAAGCCACAGAGTACAACGCTGACCCTTCTGCCTCTCATCGCAACATGGCACAATGATTCTGTGTTCGATCGCCCGCCCGGAATTAGGGTCATAGTGAGCCCTGCCCCTGCCCCATGAATCTGGATCAAGCCATCATCGAGTTCGATCGTGCGTTGCGCACCGTGTTCGCGCCGGCATCGACGGTCCGGCCTGTTCCCGGCGACGACCTGCCGGAAGCGGATCTGTCGGAAGAGGAAAAGAACCGTTCTGCGGCACTGATGAGAGTAAATCACTGCGGCGAAATTTGCGCCCAGGCCCTGTACCAGGGGCAGGCCCTGACCTCGGGCAATCCTGAACTGGCGACCACTCTTGGCCGCGCCGCGCAGGAGGAAACAGAGCACTTGGCCTGGACCGAGAAGCGAATCACCGAACTGGGCGGGCGAAAGAGCCTTCTCAATCCGCTCTGGTACGGCGGATCCTTTGTGCTCGGCGCCATTGCGGGCAGGTTGGGCGATGCGTGGAATCTCGGTTTTTTGGCCGAAACCGAGCGCCAAGTGGAGGCCCACCTTACCGATCATCTGGGTCGATTACCGAAATCCGATCGCAGATCCTGGCAGGTGCTGGAGCAGATGAAGGAAGACGAGATCGGACACGCCGAGACCGCAGTCACTCTGGGCGCGCGCGAACTGCCGGCGCCATTCAAATTGGCAATGAAGGTCGCGTCTCGCGTCATGACCCGCACGGCCTACTGGATCTGAGGCGATCAGCCTTCGACAATTTCCCAGTCGTGGGTGATTTCCGCCGTCTTGGCGAGCATGGCCGATGCCGAGCAGTATTTCTCTGCGGAGAGTTTGATCGCTCGTTCCACCGCGTCCGCTTTGAGTCCTTTGCCTCGGACCGTGTAGTGAAAGTGGATGCGGGTAAACACCTTGGGCTCCGTTTCCGCCCGGTCTGCCTTCAGGGACACTTCACATCCGGTCACGTCCTGGCGACCGCGCTTCAGGATCAGCACGACATCGAATGCGGTACAGCCGCCGGTTCCGGCCAGGACCAGTTCCATGGGCCGCGGCGCCAGGTTCCGGCCACCCCCCTCCGGCGCCCCATCCATGATGGTAACGTGATTGCTGCCGGTTTCGGCCACGAAGGTCATGCCATCGACCCACTTTACTACGCATTCCATCCTTTTTTCCTTTCGTGTCCTGCTGCAACTGTTGTTGCGATTCTAACTGACCGCGGCAGGCGCCGTGGACGCATCACGAATGGGGATTCCCGTGTCCGCCCGACATG
>Ga0316616_100000628_pt1 | contig 12048 bp, 12 predicted proteins | sample OWC_Aug_M1_C1_D1_FD_207660 | JGI IMG/M metagenome (GOLD analysis project Ga0316616, IMG submission 207660) | Wetland soil microbial communities from Old Woman Creek delta, Ohio, United States - OWC_Aug_M1_C1_D1_B | ecosystem: Environmental > Terrestrial > Soil > Wetlands | place: USA: Ohio... | reverse complement strand
CTTTGCTCTCCGGGTGTTTACCCTATGCCCTCTGCTCTTTGCGTTTTATTTAGGTTCGCGTCAGCTGCCGGTACTTGATCCGGTGCGGCTGGCTGGCGGCCGCGCCCATCCTTCTCTTGTAATCGGTCTCGTAATCCGAGTAGTTTCCCGCAAACCAGACAACCTTGCTCTCTCCCTCAAATGCCAGAATGTGGGTGGCGACGCGGTCGAGGAACCAGCGGTCGTGGGTGATGATGACGGCGCACCCGGCGAAGTTTTCAAGGGCCTCTTCAAGGGCCCGCAGGGTGTTGACATCCAGATCGTTGGTCGGTTCGTCAAGGAGGAGGACGTTGGCCCCTTCTTTCAGCATTTTGGCGAGATGGACCCGGTTCCTTTCCCCGCCCGAGAGGAGGCCCACTTTTTTCTGCTGGTCCGGACCCGCGAAGTTGAATCGGGCCACGTAAGCCCGGGAGTTCACCTGCCGGCTCCCCAGCTGGACCACGTCCTGCCCCCCGGAGATCTCTTCCCAAATCGATTTCTCCGGATTCAGGGTGTCCCGGCTCTGGTCCACGTAGGCCAGCTTGACCGTCTCCCCGATCCGGATCGTTCCTTTGTCCGGTTTTTCCTGGGCGGTGATCATTCGGAAAAGGGTCGTTTTCCCGGCGCCGTTCGGGCCGATGATCCCCACGATTCCCGCCGGGGGGAGCGCGAAGGAAAGGTCTTCCATCAAGATCCGGCCCCCGTAGCTTTTGGCGACGTTTTGGACTTCGATGACCACGTTCCCGAGGCGCGGGCCGGGGGGAATGTAAATCTCCAGGTCTTCCGAACGCTTCTCGTTTTCCTGCATCAAGAGAGTTTCGTAGGCATTGAGACGGGCCTTGCCCTTGGCCTGCCGGGCTTTGGGGGCCATATGAATCCACTCGAGCTCCCGCTGCAAGGTTTTCTGCCGGGCGCTTTCGGCCTTTTCTTCGAGCCGGAGGCGGTTTTGTTTCTGATCCAGCCAGGAGGAATAGTTCCCTTTCCAGGGGATGCCCCGCCCGCGGTCCAATTCCAGGATCCACCCGGCGACGTTGTCGAGAAAATACCGGTCGTGCGTGACGGCGATCACCGTTCCCGCATACTGCTGCAAATGCCGCTCCAGCCAGGCCACAGACTCGGCATCCAGGTGGTTGGTCGGCTCGTCGAGGAGAAGAATGTCCGGCTTTTTAAGGAGGAGGCGGCAGAGGGCCACCCGCCGCCTTTCCCCGCCGGAAAGAACTTTCACCGGGGTTTCACCCGGCGGGCAGCGGAGGGCGTCCATGGCCATCTCGAGGCGGCTGTCCAGATCCCAGGCATCCCGGGCCTCGAGCTTCTCCTGGACCTTGCCCTGTTTTTCGAGCAGGTCGTTCATTTCTTCGTCGGACATGGGCTCGCCGAACTTCTGGTTGATCGCTTCGTATTCCCGGAGCAGGTCGACGGTTTCCTGGACCCCCTCCTCCACGACCTGGCGGACGGTGCGGGTCTCTTGCAAAAGGGGTTCCTGGTCCAGGAGGCCCACCGTGTATCCGGAAGAGAGGATGGTTTGGCCCACAAATTCTTTGTCGACCCCGGCCAGGATGCGGAGCAAAGAGCTCTTGCCCGAGCCGTTCAGGCCGATGACCCCGATTTTGGCCCCGTAGAAATAAGAAAGAGAGATATCCTGAAGAACCGGCTTTTTGTCGTAAAACTTGCCGACCGCCATCATGGTGTAAATGACTTTATTGATGTCTGGGCTCATATCCTTAAAGAAGTGTCAGCTTGAGGGTGAGGGTGAGTAAAAAACGCATGGGGCAGAGAGCATAGCGCATAGCGAAAAAAACCGCTGAAAGGCCGCCAAGCGCAAGTCGCGAGAGCGCGAGGAGAAATAGCATGGAGCAAGGAGCATGGAGCGCGGAGAAAAGGAAATAAAAATGTCTGCGATGCCCTTTGCGCGGTGCGCTTTTTTCCCTTGAACCCTGCCGTTACGCGATTTCGGCGATTACCTTATCCATGGCCGCTGCCGGGTCGGGGGCGAGACGGACGGGGCGGCCGACCACGATATAATCGGCGCCGGCGGACACGGCCTCTTTGGCGGTCAGGACCCGCTTCTGGTCGTCCTTCCCCGCTTCCGCGAAGGCGGGCCGGATCCCCGGGGTGACGATTACGAACTGCCGTCCGCATTTCCGGCGGATGGCCGCGATTTCCCGGGGGGAGGCCACAACCCCGTCGATGCCGGCCTGCCTGGCCAAGTCCGCCAGAACGACCACTCGTTCCGAAACCGGTCCCCGGAGGCCCACTTCCTGAAGGTTCTTTTCATCCAGGCTGGTCAGGACGGTGACGGCAAGGAGGATGGGCTTGGGGCGATTCATTTTTTCCGCCGTTTGGCGGCAGCGGTCCGCGGTTTCCCGCATCATTTCCGTGCCGCCGGAGGCATGCAGATTGAGCATGTCCACCCCCAGCTTGACCGCTTCTTCGGCCGCCCGGGAAACCGTGTTGGGAATATCGTGGAACTTGAGATCGAGAAAGACCCGCCCGCCTTCCGCCTGGACGGCGCGGACCGCTTCCTTTCCGAAGGCCGTGAAAAGTTCGAGTCCCACCTTGAAGAGGCCGGTCCGGTCCTTCAAAAGGCGGACATACTTCCGGGCATCCTCCAGGGTGGAAACATCCAGGGCAAAGATGACCCTCCGCCCCGGGCTCGGGGGGACCGCCGCAGGTGGGAGCGCGCTCATTTTTTACCCTCCGGGAGGCTTTTCAGCTGGTTTTCCGGAAGAGATTTCCTGGGCTGGACCTTCCCTGCCGCGACTTCGCGCAAGGCAATGACTACTTCTTTGTTCTCGGAGCGGACGCGGGGCTTCGACCCTTTATAGAGCTGTTTGGTTCTGGCGGCGGCCAGCGAAACCAGGGCGAAACGGTTGGATACCTTTGCCAAACAATCTTCTACGGAAACTCTTGCCATTGTCTTGCCTCCTCACGAAAAATCGCATAGCGCATGGAGCATGGCGCATAGCGTTAGAAACTCAATTGTTAAGAAAAATCCGCTTTTTCATTCAATAAGTCCTCGAGCACCTCCGCCATGCAGGCCCGCCGCTGGTGCTCCGCGACAATCACGGCTTGCAGGCGGTCTTTCGTTTTTTCCAGGTCGTCGTTGATGATCAGGTATTCGTACTCCCGCGCTTCGGTCAATTCGGCCCGGGCCTTCATCAGCCGTTCCCTCAGGGCCGCCGCACTCTCGGTTCCCCGCCGGGAAAGACGGCGGCGAAGTTCGGCGAGGGAAGGGGGCAGGACAAAAATGAAAATTCCCCCCAGATTCTTTTCCCTAAGCTGGCGGGCCCCCTGTCCGTCGATATCGAGGATGACGTCCCGGCCCTCGCTTCGGATTGTTTCGATCAACGAGCGGGAAGTGCCATACCGGTATCCGTAAATTTCCGCCCACTCGGCGAAGTCGCGGCGGTCGATACGCTCTTGAAATTCCGCGGGAGAAATGAAATGGTAGTCCCGGCCGTTCTCGTCCCCCGGTCGGGGGGGGCGGGTCGTGTACGAGACCGAGTAGTGCAATTCCGGGAACACCCGGGTCATGGCCCGGCAAAGAGTGGTTTTGCCGGTCCCCGAGGGCGCCGAGACGATAAAAAGTAAGCCTTTCTTCATTTGTTCCACGAAAATTCACCGCCGAGTACGCAGAGAGCGCAGAGAAAGAACGATCAGGTTTCAAGAGACAAAATAAAGCGCCAAAATTAGCGGGTAAAGTTCTTAGTCAATCACCAATCTGCGGTTTTCCCAGGCCCTTTATTTTTTGGAATATTCGAATTTGTCCTCTGCGGTCTCTGCGCCCTCCGCGGTGAAAAATCCTTACTCCACGTTCTGCACCTGCTCCCGCATTTTTTCCAGTTCGCTTTTGATCTCCACGGTCAGATAGGAGATCCCGGCGTCGTTGGCTTTGGAACCGATCGTGTTGGCCTCGCGGTTGAACTCCTGGAGCAGGAACTCCATTTTCCGGCCCATGGGTTCGGGCCGGTCCAGCATCTCCCGGAATTGGTTCAAGTGGCTCTTGAGCCGGACCAGCTCCTCGGTGATGTCGCTCCGTTCCGCCAAATAGGCCACCTCCTGGGCCAGCCGGGCGGGGTCGACCTCCACCCCCCCGCTCAGTTCGGCGATCCGCTCGGCCAGGCGGTCGCGGCCGGCCTTCAGGGTCAGCGGGGACTGGGCGGCAATCTGCTGGGCCAGGCCCTCGACCGTCTGCAGGCGGTTCAAAAAATCACCTTTCAAATTCAATCCCTCATTTTGGCGCATCTGCTCCAAGTTGGTCAAGGCGTTTTCTATGGCCGGGCGGAGGGAGGTCCATTCCCGTTCCAGGTCCATTTCCATTTCTTTCCGCACGAAAAGATCCCGAAAATTCGCCAGGGTCTCCAGGCGGATTTCCCCGGGGAGCCGCAGGGTTTCCTGGAGGCTTTTCAGGGCCGAGTGAATGTCCCTGGCCAGGGCGAGGTCGAGCTCAAGTTTTTGTTCGCCGACGGAGGTGTCTTCGAGTTGGACCGCCACTTCCAGGCGCCCCCGGGAGACGCGCTGTTTCAGCAGATTCCGGACGTGACCTTCCAGGGGATTCAATTTCCGGGGAAGCCGGACGGAGACGTCCAGATACCGGTGGTTGAAGGACCGAATTTCCGCCTCGATGCGCTTTTGCTCCCCTTGCCATTCTCCCCGGCCGTAGCCGGTCATGCTTTTGATCATACATACCGCCTTGTTGGATTAAAGGGTCCAAGGGTTCCCGGGGTCAAGTATACCAAGAAACCCGGGATCGTGTAGAACGCGTTTTGTCTTTTCATCACCCGGCCTCTTGATCTCTTGGCTTCTGGAACCCCGGGTTTTTCATCTGCCATAAATACCGCTTGCGGATCAGGGTGATCAGGTCGATCAGCGGGGGAGAGCCGTAATCCGGATAGGTCCAGGGGAGGGTGAGGAACGATCCTTTCTGAAACATAAGGGTCAAATCCCCGTAAATACCGTTCCCTAAGTAAATCCGGTGGCTGTAATCCTTCCCGGTGGCCAGGATGAATTTGGCGGACGCCAAATATCCCGGGTCAATGTTGATTTTCCGCCCGCCCTTTTCGTCCAAATGCTGGTTTTCCTGGCTGTTGGCCCAAAGCTTGATCCCGGGCAAATGCTCGGGCTGGATCAGAGGGCGAAACCCGGCCAGGCGGCGCTTCAGGCCCTTTCCCATTTCGGCTTCGTAGTAACTGGTGAATTCAAACGGGAGGGCCTCGCTCAAAAAATCGAGGGGGCCGTATTTCCCGTCCGCGGCCGCGAGGACTTCCGCCAGGACCTTCTCTTCCCGGTAGAGATAACTCATGACAAGCTTGGCCGCCTTGGGGGCGCGGGGAAGACTCATGGAGCTCCCTCACCGATTGGGGATCTTGTGCTGGCTCCGGGGGCGAACGCCGTTGCGCACGGCATCCTCGAGATCGGCCGTTTTCAGGGTGGCCGTCCCGACTTCTCCCACGACGATCCCGGCGGCATAGTTGGAGAGAAAGGCCGCCTCCCGCGCGGGGACCCCGATGGCCAGCGCCATGGTCAAAACCGAAATCACGGTGTCGCCGGCGCCGGTGACGTCGAAAACTTCCTTGGCGACCGTGGGAATGTGGGTCACGTCGCCTTGGCGCTCGAAGAGGGTCATGCCTTTCTCGCCCCGAGTGATCAGGATCGATTCCGCCCGGAGATTTTCCAAGAGCGTCCGGCCGGCTTTGAGCAGGTCCTCTTCGCTGCGAATCCAGATCCCGGCCGCCTCCCCGGCCTCGTAATGGTTGGGCGTGATGATCGTCACGCCCTGAAAGAGGGGCACGTTTTTCACCTTGGGGTCCACGGCCAGGATTTTTCCTCCCTTGAGGGCCGAAGAACGCACTTCTTTGACGAGGGCCTCGCAGACAACCCCTTTGGCGTAGTCGGAGATCAGAACGGCGTCCAGCCGGTTCAGGTTTTCATCCAGGAAGGCCAGAATCTGCCGGATGCTTTCCGGTTGGATGGGGAGGACCACCTCGCGGTCGTAGCGGACCACCTGCTGGTGCTGGGCGATGATCCGGGTTTTTACGGTCGTCACCCGCTCGGGTTCCACCACGACCCCGCGGGTGTCCACGCCCATTTTGCGAAGGTCGTGGACCACCTTTCGGCCCATGGCGTCGTTGCCCACGACGCCGCAGAGCCAGACCTTGCCTCCCAGCGAGTGAATGTTGTTGACGACGTTCCCCGCCCCTCCCAGGCGCAGGCTTTCCGAGGTCACGTTGACCACGGGAACCGGGGCTTCGGGAGATATGCGGCTGACGTTTCCCCAGATGTATTCGTCGACCATCAGATCCCCGAGGACCAGGACCCGGGCGTCCTTCAGCCTGGGGATATAGGGGGCCAAAACCTCATTTTTCACGGCATTTTTCCTCTCTCAAACGGGCTGCGGTGGGAGCGCGCGCAGACGCCGGTAAACCTTCTCCTTGCCGAGAAGAACAAAGACCTTTTCCAGCTCCAACCCTCGCACCTTGCCGGTCAGAGCGGCCCTCAGGGGCATATACAGCGCTTTTCCGGAAAGGCGCAGCCTTGCGCCTGCGGCCGCCGCGAGCATACGGTAGTTATCGACTGTGACTTCGGGGACTTTCTCGATCTCTTCGGCCATGGCCGCAAGAACCTGCCGGCTTTCCTCCTTCGCCAGAAGAGACTCCGCCTCCGGGGACAGGCAAAAGCCGGTTTCGAAAAAAACCTGCAGCCGTTCGGGAACCTGGGCCAGGCAATCCACTTCCCCCCATACCGCGGCGACCGCTTCCTCCCACCACGACGGGCCTTTTTCGGCCAGGGGCAGTCCGGACCCCTCCAGGAAAGGCCGGCAGATCTCCAGGGCTTTTTCGCCGCGGATCTCCTTCAGGTGCTCCCGGTTCATCCATTTCAATTTCTCGAAGTCGAAAACCGCCGCGCTGCGGGAGACGCGCTTCAGGGAGAATTTCCGGATCAGTTCGGCGGGCGGCAGGACCTCGCGCCCGTCCTCGGGCGACCACCCCAAAAGGGCCAGGTAATTGGCGAGCGCCTCGGGCAGGTACCCTTGCTCCCGGAAATGGCGGACCGCCGTCGTCCCGTGCCGTTTGCTGAGGGGCGCGCGGTCGGGCCCCAAAATCATGGAGAGGTGCGCAAAGCGGGGAGGCGGGAAACCGAGGGCCTGATACACGAGGATCTGCCGGGGCGTGTTGGTGAGGTGGTCCTCCCCGCGGATGACGTCGGTGACTTCCATCAAGTGGTCGTCGACCACGGCCGCAAAATTGTAGGAAGCGGTTCCGTCGGAGCGGAGGATGATGAAGTCCCCCACGCCCTGGCCGTCGAAAGACATCCGGCCCTTCACACGGTCTTCAAAAGTGATGTGGCGGGCATCCACGCGAAAGCGGAGCGAGGCGGGCCGCCCGCTCTCGGCGAAGGATGTATGTTCGGCGGAGGTCAAGCCGCGGCAACGGCCGTCGTATTTGGGGGGGATGCCCTTGGCCAGAAGCCGCTTCCTTTTCTCCTCCAGTTCCGCCTCCGTGCAGTAGCAGGGATAAGCCTTTCCCTTTTCGACCAGAGTCTGGGCGTAGCGGCGGTAGGTGTCCAGGCGCTCGGATTGACGGTAAGGCCCGAAATCCCCGTTTTTTCCCGGCCCCTCGTCCCAGGGCAGGCCCAACCAGCGGAGGTCGTCGAGAATCGCCGCTTCGGCCTCCGGCGTGGAACGGGCCGCGTCGGTGTCCTCCAAGCGCAAAATAAAAGTTCCCCCGGTTTGGCGGGCATACAGGTAGTTGAAGAGGGCAGTGCGGGCGTTGCCCACGTGCAGAAGCCCGGTCGGACTGGGAGCGAAACGGACGCGGATTTTATCTTCCATAATCGATAGGTGCCGCACGCGGCATTGGCGTTGGGAAATGCCCCAAAATGCCAAAATCAGATTTATATCTGAATTTTTTTATTTTCAAGTGGCGCTGCAAATCAGGGCAATTGTTTAAAGCAAAAGGGTCCCCTGTCCGCGCAGAAAAGCATGTGCCTCGTCAAAAAAGGCGGCGGTTCCTCTTATCCCGATGCGAACTTCCCCCGTTTCGGCCCGACGACCCCTTTGCCCTGCCTCTCATTGCGGAGAAAAAGCAGGAGAACCTGGAAAGGTTTCTCCCGGCCCTTTTTGGCTCCGGCGCCTGCTTTCTTGCCCGGGCAGCAAGAAAACGGGTTTGGGCAACCGACGAATTTGGCGATAATCCCCCAAATTCTTGGATCGGGCGCGTCACCGGGAAAAAGCCTGAAAAATTAAATTTCTTCCTCCTCAGGCGAGACGATTAACGCCACGGCGTAGGCCGCAATCCCCTTTTTTTCTCCCACGAATCCCAACCCTTCGGCCGTGGTCGCCTTGATGTTGATCCGGGCGGGCGAAGCGCGAAGGGCCTCGGCGATTTTGGCGGTCATCTCCGCAATATGGGGAGCAATCTTGGGCTCTTCCGCCACCACGGTTGAGTCCAGGTTGCCCAGGCGAAAGGACCTTCGCCCCAGCAGGTTTCTCACCTCTTCGAGAAGGAGCAGGCTGGAGATCCCGCGATAACGGGGGTCCGAATTGGGGAAATGACGTCCAATGTCCCCTTCCCCCATGGCGCCGAGGAGGCTGTCGCAAATGGCGTGAACCAGGACATCGGCGTCGGAGTGGCCGTCGAGACCCAGAAGATGGGGAATCTCCACGCCGCCGAGGATGAGCTTCCGGCCCATTACCAGGGGATGAATGTCATAACCGAATCCGATGCGCATAAAAGAAGCTTTCAGCCTTCAGCGGCCAGGCTTTGCAGAAGCGCCTTCCCCAGGACCAAATCCTCGGGGGTGGTGATTTTCAGGTTGAAACGGCTCCCTAAAACCACCTTGACCTTCACGCCCAACCGCTCGACGAGGGCGGCGTCGTCCGTCCCGTAGAACCCGTCCCGGAAAGCCTTCTCATAGGCCTCCAAAATCAAGGGGTAATGAAACCCCTGGGGGGTCTGAGTTTCCCAGAGGGGCCCCCGATTCAGGGTCCGAAGGACCATGCCGTCGGCACCGATCTCCTTGATGGTGTCCCGGACCGGGACGGCGGCCACGGCCGCCTTCGCCAGCCGGGTTTCCGCCGCAACCCGCTCGATCAATTCCGGGGTTGCAAAAGGGCGGGCCCCGTCGTGGATGAGGACGAGATCCGTGCGGTTTTCAAGAGCCTTCAGCCCGCGATACACGGAGTCCTGTCTTTCCGCCCCTCCCGCGACGACGCGGGAAACCTTGCGGATCCCGTGCCGCGCCGCCATTTCCTCCGCCAGCCGGATCCCGTCGCCCGGAGGGGCCAGAACGACGACTTCCCCGACTATGGAGGAGGCTTCGAATTGGCGCAGGGTGTGGGCCAAAAGGGGGGCCCCGCCCATCGGGAGAAAGGCTTTGGGGGTTTCCTCCGCCATTCTTTTTCCCCGGCCGGCTGCCGGAATGAGGGCGGCGATGCGCACACAGTCTCCTTCCCTGAATGCCCGGACCTGCTCTCCCCTGGGAAGCCCGGCCCGCGACTTTTGGGCTTTAACAAGAAAACCCAGGGTCCCGATCCGAGAACCTGGGTTTCTCTTTCCCGAGGAGATCTTCTTCAGTGGTTGAAGGACTGATAAAAGCTCTCCGGGGCGTCCTCTTTCAGGATGGTGAAAATCATCCGGCCGGCCGTGGTCTGCAGCACGCTGGTCACGGCGACGTCCACATTCTTCCCCATGTGCCGCCGCGCATTGTCCACCACGACCATCGTCCCATCGTCCAGATAAGCGACGCCCTGTCCCGGCTCCTTCCCCTCTTTCAGGATTTTCACGTTCATGATCTCGCCGGGCAGGACTACGGGTTTCAGGGCGTTGAACAGCTGGTTGATGTTGAGCACGTTGACGCCCTGGAGTTCAGCCACCTTGTTCAGGTTGAAATCGTTGGTGATGATCTTGGCGCGCAGGTCTTTGGCCAGGGCGATGAGTTTGGCGTCCACTTCCTGAATTTTCGGATAGTCTTGGTCCACGATCTTCACTTCCATGCTGGCCTGCTTCTGGATTCTATTTAAAATATCGAGGCCCCTCCTCCCTCGCCCGCGCTTCAGGGGGTCGGAAGAGTCCGCGATATGCCGCAGTTCTTGGAGGATGAATTGGGGAATGATAAAGGTTCCCTCCATAAATCCGGTGTCGCAAATGTCCGCAATCCGGCCGTCGATGATGACGCTTGTATCCAGGACTTTGTGCCCGTTGGTTTCCGGGTCGGCTGCCTTGGGCAGCCAGGGGATTTTGCCCGGGTCGAACTCCTTTCCTTTCTTGAGGCCCAGAACCAGGCCGAAATACCCCAGGGCGCTGTTGATGACGATGTAGGCGGGAATATGGATCCCGAGGCTTTCGAGAAGTTCGACAAAAAAAGCCCGGATGAGAACATTCCCCAGCATCAAACCGAGCACCAGTCCGAGGGCGCCGCCGATGACTTCTTTCAAGGGCATGTTCTTCAGGCGGCGTTCAAAGACAATGAAGAGGAGGCCGATGATCAGGCCGATTCCCGCTCCCCAGAACTCCGAGTCCGGAGCGAAAGCGATCTGCTTTCCCAGGAAATACCCGCTGCTGCCTGTCACGGCCAAGAGCAGAATACGAAGAATAAGAATTCCCATCTCCTTTTCACCTCCTTTCATTTTGAATTTTGAAAATTCAGAACTGCTTTCGTGGTTCCGGCGACAAAGGACGAAGTCAGGATGTTGGGAAAAGCTCCATCCCGGCGATGGAACCCGGAGCGCAAAAACCGGAAGAGGGGGGCAATGAACAGGGCCCAGATGAAAGGGAAAAACAAGTTTCTTGCTTACCCCCGACTCCCCCCGCCGTGTCCGGAGTCGATGCGCAAATTCCCTCCGCGCGGAATCCCGCCGAGGCACGGGGCTTTTTCCGGAACCCTCACTTTTCAGGCAGTGAAAATGCTCAGCAAACGATGGCGCATTTTTTCTTCGGCCATGTTTTTGGCGATGGAGAGTTCCTTGACCAAGAGGTTTTGAGCAAGATCCAGCATTTGCCTCTCCCCGAAAGAGAGGTCCTTATCGCACCGCAGGTGGACCAGATCCCGCAGAACTTCCGCAACCTCATAGACCGAACCGGATTTTATTTTTTCCATATATTCCCGGTAACGGCGGTTCCAGGTCTGGCAGTCAATCTCTACGTTTTTTTCGGAAAGGATGCGGAAGACTTTGGGGATTTCCTTTTTGTCGATGATGCACCGCAACCCCACGGTCTGGGCATTTTCCGTGGGAATCATGATGGTCATGTCTTTATCAACAATTCTCAAAACATAGAAATTTCGCTTGCTCCCGGAAATCACCTTGCACTTGATATCTTCGATTATCCCCACCCCATGCGCAGGATAGACGGCTTTGTCCCCCACTTTAAACATATCCCTGCCCCCTATATCCAAGTCTATAAAAATTTTAACACGGCGCAGCCCCACCGTCAATTTCTTTTTGGCTTCCCGCAGGTTGGCCGAAAGGGGCTTAAAATTAAATAACTAATTAGAATAATTATGGAAATTTAATGCTCGCGCATTTGCCTGGGCGATCGGCGCGATAATCTCTCCGCCCCGGGGAAATCGCGGCGGAAAGGAAGCCGTGAAGAACGGAATGAAGGGGAAGGCGACAGGCAAGGGCAAAGCGGCGCCTATCTTCCTTTTGGGGGATTTCCGGCAATCCTCCTTTCCAGGCGGCTGCTGTGGTCGGCGGTTTGGGCGTGAATTTCCTTGAGGGCTTTTTCGTAGGTTGGGTTTGTGGTTTTTACGATTTCAAAATACGAAAGCTCCAGGAGGGAGCGCTCGATGTCCCTGGCGACGAACAGGATTCTTTCCCCGGGAATTTTGTTTTCTTCCAGGTCGGCCTTGCTCTTGCGGATGAACGACAGGAACATCCGCGTGGCGGCGGCGTTGAAAGGGCGGCGCAAAGAGAAGTCCTCCGGGTTCCGGGAGATCGTTTCCCCTATTTTTTGAATATGCTTCTTGTGGGAAGCTTCTTCCCCCGCCATCTGCAGCCAAAAGCCCCGGTCTTCCCCCGGAAGATTCGCA
>Ga0316616_100000627_pt1 | contig 12065 bp, 9 predicted proteins | sample OWC_Aug_M1_C1_D1_FD_207660 | JGI IMG/M metagenome (GOLD analysis project Ga0316616, IMG submission 207660) | Wetland soil microbial communities from Old Woman Creek delta, Ohio, United States - OWC_Aug_M1_C1_D1_B | ecosystem: Environmental > Terrestrial > Soil > Wetlands | place: USA: Ohio... | reverse complement strand
TTGCTCCAGTTGCCCAGCTGGCCGAGGACTCGGTCAATATCCACGCCTGCCATGTTGAACATCATCGTGATCGGTTTTCTGACAACTCGGAACGGCGCGCGGGAAAACGCCGCCACGTCGGCGTCCCCCGTGGCGTCCACCGTCATGGTCGCCAGGATGGCTTGCCGGCCCGCCTTGTTCTCGATGAGGACGCCTTTGAGCGCGCCCTGCTCGACCACGCTCCCGACGATGAGCGTGTGCAAGAGTAGCTCTACGCCGGCCTCCCGGAGCATCTGGATCAGTTCATGCTTCACCACCTCAGGATCAACGGCATGCATCTTAAGAGCGATCATCTCGGCACCCGGCTTCTGCAGCGGGGCGTAGACCCGCTTCTGCCGCAGCCGGTCGGCGATCTCACGGTTGATGCCGTTGTCGAGAGGCGGCGTCGTGATCACGAGCCCTCCCGTAACGAGTCCTCCGAGAAATCCGTACCGCTCGACCATCAGGACCCGCGCACCGTTCCGGGCCGCGCACACGGCGGCAGCCACCCCGGCGAACCCGCCGCCACAGACGAGGACATCTGCGTCCGCCGCCACAGGGATCTTGCGTTCCGGCTCGACGATGAAACTCATCGGGTTCCTCCTGGCCCCAGCCGTGCCCAACGCCCGGCTTCACGGGGCCCCACAGCAGGAAAGTCTTCGCACGTCATTCGGTCACGACTTCCTTCAAGATCTTCAGGACGGCCCGTCCCTGGAGGACGACCTCGTTGCGTTGGTTGCGGCAGGCCACCGCCAGGTGAACTTGGTGGCGCGCGAGCATGACCTCCTGGACCGTTGCCTCGGCCGTGAGCGTGTCGCCGAAGCGCACCGGTGCGGTGAAGTCGAAATGCAGCTCCCGTATGACCGCGGCGCATACGCCGGGTCCCTGGAGCGGTACGCCGATGACGGTGGAGATCAGACCCACGGCAATCGCGCCGTGCGCGATGCGTCCCCCGAAGCGGGTCCGCCGTGCCAGCTCCTCGTTGAAGTGGATCGGGTAGAAATCGCCGGAGATGGCGCTGAAGAGCGCCGCGTCGGTTTCCGTGATCGTCTTGGTGAATCGCGCCTGATCTCCGACCGCATAGTCCTGGACGCGCGTTCGGCGCACCTGCATGGAAGCTCCCTCCGGAGGGCTCGGCCTCAGACCACCTTCGCGTCCCGAAAGCGGGCGCGCTCGTCCTGCCGATACCCAAGCTCTTGAAGGATCTCGTCGGTGTGTTCCCCGGAGGCCGGAGGTAGACGCCGGATGCCGGCTCGACCACTGGAGAACTCCAGTGGAAACCGGAGCAGGCGGACCCGGCCGGCGACCGGGTGCTCCACCTCTTCCGTCGCATCCGCTCCTTGCATGACCGGATGGGCGAAGAGGCCGTCGTAATTCAGGACCGGCGCGGCCCAGACCCCGTGCGGGGGCAGGCGCTCCAACCACTCAGCCGTGGTCCGCGTGCGGATCACGGGCTCGACGATCTCCGCGATGCGCTCTCTGTGCTCGAAATTGTACGGCATCTTGGCAATCGGCTCGAGTTCGGGCAGCGCCAGCGCCGCCTGGAGGGCGGGCAAGGGGGACGACGAGAGGACCAGGTAGCCGTCCTTGGTCTGATAGACCCCGTACGGACCGGGGTGCACCATGCTGGCCAGGCTGGTGGCGCTCTTCCGCATCCGCCCCCCGTTGAGGTAGTACGTTAGGACCTCGAGCTGCAGATCCAGTGCGGCCCGAAGCATGATGACCTCGAGTTTCTGCCCTCTCCCCGTCCGGGTGCGGTCGAAAAGCGCCGCTGCCACCCCCATCGCCAGTAGGGCCGCGCCGTGCTGGTCCACGATCGGGGAGCCGGTGGGCGTGGGTGGTGCGTCGGCGTGCCCCGAGATACTCGCCAGCCCGCTCATCCCTTGGATCAAGAGATCCTGACCGGGCCGATCCCGGAAGGGGCTCGCCTCCCCGTAGCCGGATGCGGAGACGTAAATCAGCCGGGGGTTGATGGTGGCGAGTTCATCGTAGTCCAGGCCGAGGCGACCCGCCACACCCGGCCGGAAATTCTGCACCAGGACGTCGGCCTCCGCCACCAACCGCCTGGCGATCGCTTTCCCCTCGGGTTGCTTCAGGTCCAACGTGAGGCTGCGCTGGTTACGGTTGGCGCAGAGGAAGAATGCGCTTATCCCGTTGAGGAAAAGATCGCATCCCGACCATGTGCGTTCGTAGAGCTTTCCGCTGGGCGCTTCGATCTTGATCACATCCGCACCCATGTCGGCCAGGTACTGGACTCCCGCCGGCCCCAGCAGGAACTGGGTGAAGCTGAGGACGCGGACTCCCCGCAGCAGGGTGAGAGGTTCGCTCGATCTCATGCCACTCCTCCGGCCTCCGTTTCGCCGTCGGCCCACGCTAAACACGGGATGCGGCGGCGGCCGCACCCGTGCGACGGTTGATTCGTCTTATGCCACATCGTGGCAAGACAGTGACTAATTGTGGCGGAGACTATGCCTTGCGGGCCAGGCTGTCAAGATGAAAGACCCCGAGGGCGCGGGCCCGCGCCGCCGCGGCGCATCTGCACCATGCCGGGACGCATGGCGTGGGAGCGCCCATGCACGGGCCTGCCGAAAGCCGCCGCCGCCTCGCGCGGGATCGCGAGCTCCGTCGGCCTCGGGCGGAGGTCAGCCCTGTCCAGTTCGCTCGGCCATCAGCGCGCGAATGATGTCCACGTTGTTCGGGGGGCACCCCTTCACGAAGCTCGGCAATTCCTTCGCCTCCGGCAGCGCGCAGCTCCCGATGCCGATCAGATACTCCTGCGGAACTCCCGCCGGGAGCCGGGTCGGCCCGGCGACGATGGTCAGCCCGCGTGCCTTGGCCAGCGATCCGTCCGCCCGCATGTCGAAGAGCGAGCTGAGGAGCCCGTTGCGGCAGCCGGTGCACGTGCCTTCGCTGTGGATGATGCTGATCCCTTCGGCGTCGATCCGGTGGTCCTCCTCCGCGCGGACGAACCGCCGCGCCACCGACGCGACGGGCTCTCCCACGACACGAATCGCGGCCTCATCCATCGTGCCCAACCCCCTCGCCGCAGCGGTGACGGTGATAGGCACCTCGTCCGGGGCAAACCCCATGACACGCCCGGCTATCGCATCTACCGCTACGAGATCTCGCCCGGCGACAACCAATCCCATTTCGACAGGGAGACCCAGGAGCGGCCCCATCCCTTCCTGGCCGATAATCGCGTCCACCACGGCAAAGACGGGTTTGAAGTGACTCACCAGATCGACGGCCCCTTCGAACATGCCGATCTGGTGGATGCGCCGCTTGTCGGCGTCGATCACCAGCCCCTTCAGGTTCTTCAGGGCCAGCGTGATCTGCCCCTGATCATGCGTCTTCAAGATCGGCACGCTGATGATCGCGTCCATCCGGGTGACCAACTCGAACGTTGTGATGTCGCTGAGGACGCGCCCGCCGACGAGCGGCATCCGCACCGCCTTGTCCTGCTTCAGGTCCACGACTTCGTAGCCCTGCGCCCGCAGCGCGTCATAGCCCATGATCCGGTAGGCAGCTTCCGTGTCCGCACCCCTGGCCGACGACTCGGCAATGATCGGGTGCGCCCCCATTTCCTTCACCACATCCGCCACCGCCTGGCAGACCAGGGGCGAGGTGCAGGCCCCGACCTCCGCCGAGGGAGGCGGTGCCACCATGTTCGGCTTGATCATCACCCGCATGCCCGGGCGAATGAGGTCCGCCATCCCTCCAGCCATCCCTATCGCCTGGCGCACACCGGCGGCTACCCGCGCTCGATCCTTCCCCGCCACTTTGACGATGGACACTGTGGTCATTCCGCCTCCTCTACCACATTCTCAGGTCGTGGTCTCAAAGATACGTGGCATCCGCGATTTTCGATCTGGGATGGCAGAAATCGTATCTGGCAGGGTCGTCCTCACGCCCGCAATATTCCGGCGGCCGCCAGCGCCGCGCGAATCCGCGGAAGCTCGTCGCCGGGCTCATGTGCCACTCCATTCTGCGTTCGGTGTGCCGAGCCGTGCCTGCACTCGGCGCTCGGGATGTTAACCTAAAGTCCGCGCGGATGCCAGTCCGGGGACGAAGCCATCCGGGAGAGCACTCAAAGAACGGCCCGGGGGGCACGTAACCGCCATCCAAGCCCGGTGATCCGTATAGCAGCAGTCAATCGCCGCGCGCTGGACACGCATCCATGGGTCTCTGATATACTCTCCCTGTTCGTGGAGATATGGCTGGAACGACAGCGAGAGGAGCGCGCATGACCAGGTTTGAGACAAGCTGCGACACCCTGGTGGTCCTCGGCCCGTCTACTCGGGACGGCCACACCCTGTTCGCCAAGAATAGTGACCGGCCACCGACGGAATGCCAGCCGCTCTTTCAGGCGCCCCGCTTGCGGCATCCGCAGGGCGCTACACTGCGGTGCCAGTACATCGCCATCCCACAGGTCTCGGAAACATTGGCCGTCGTGGGCAGTCGCCCGTGGTGGCTGTGGGGATTCGAGCACGGGATCAATGAGTGCAGAGTCGCCATCGGCAATGAGGCGCTGCATGCTCGTGAGCTGCCCGGCGCTGTGGGACTCCTGGGTATGGATTTGGTCCGCTTGGGCCTGGAGCGTGGCCGCACCGCGTCGGAAGCCAAGCGCGTCGTCGTGGATCTACTCGAGCGGCATGGTCAAGGGGGGAGCGCGCGGGTCGGCGAGGATGTGCGTTATCACAACGGCTTCATCATTGCGGACCCGGATGAGGCCTGGGTACTCGAGACCTGCGGCCGACACTGGGCAGGGAGACGCGTGCGCGACCGGGCCGCCATCTCCAATGTCTATTCGATCGAGTGCGACTGGGACGAAATCTCGGCCGGCGCGGGAGCGTACGCTTGCCAGCATGGCTGGTGGTCGACGCCGGACCGCTTTAATTTCCGCCGCGCCGTCGAGGATCCCGCCGCGCGCTACCGCGGCGAGGAACGCCTCGCCGCAAGCTACCGCTTCCTCGCGTCCGAGGTCCGGCCAACCGTCGGCTCACTGATGTGCCACCTGCGGGACCACTATGAGAGCGGGACGATTCATCAGCTCGGCCGCCGGGATGGCGATCCACGGGCCTGGTCCGTCTGTATGCACACGAAGCCCGGCGTTTCGGCCACCGCCGCCGGGATGGTCGCGGACCTCCCGAGTGACAGGGCAATTCCCATAGGCATCTGGTGCAGCCTCTCGACTCCGTGCACGAGTGTGTTCCTGCCGATCGATCTCGCGAGCACGCTTCCTGATCCGCTCACAACTGGGATGGGCCAGCCGGACCCGGCCTCGGCGTGGTGGGCCTTGAAGGAGTTGAGCGATGCGGTCATGCAGAATCCTCAGGTCTTCACGCCCATCGTGCAAGAGGTCTGGAGGGGCCTCGAAACCGAACTGCTGGAAGACTGGAAGAAGGACAGACACGGCGTGGCCGTGCAGCTTTCCGATCGAGTGACAAGGATGCTCACGCAGCAACACGCCTTACTCAAAAAGATCAAGGAGCATTTCACCGGCTAAACAGATGCCGGAAGGAGGGACAGGTGTTTGCCGTCGGCGCGACGTGCACCGCTTGCGGGATCGAGTACGCACTGGGTCGCATCTACCGTTGCGGGTCGTGCAACTCCCCACTTGATATCCGGTACGACTACGGAAAGATCTCGCGCGAGGCCTTTGATCCAGCCCGGGGAAGCCGTGCAGAAGGCATGTGGACCCACCGGGAACTCCTTCCTGTCGCCCCGGAGTATATCGTGAGCCTTGGCGAGGGCCGAACCCCTCTCCTCAGGTGCCCGCGGTTGGGAGATCAGCTTGGGTTGGCAGCACTCTGGGTGAAGGACGAGACGCGGCAACCCACGGGATCCTTCAAGGACCGACCGCTGAGCGTGGCGGTCTCGAAGGCCAAGGAGCTGGGGGCCAAGACAGTGGTGACGGCATCGAGCGGGAACGCGGCCGCGGCCATGTCCGCGTATGCCGCGCGAGCCGGCCTGCGGGCCGTCGTCCTCGTGGCCGCCGATACTCCGTCCGGGAAGCTGCTCCAGATGTGCGCGGCTGGCGCCCGCGTTGTCCGGGTGGCGGGCTCCGTTAGCAACAGCATCGAGCTGGCCCAGGCAGCGATGAAAGCCTTCAACTGGTATAACGTCACGACCACCTTCGAGAATCCGTATTCGGTCGAGGGGGATAAAACCGTCGCATACGAGATCGCAGCCGAACTGGGGTGGCGGGCGCCCGCTTGGATCGTTGTGCCGACCGGATCCGGACCCTTGCCCACAGGCATCTGGAAGGGCTTCGGCGAGATGCGACGGTTTGGCCTGGTCGCCGGACTGCCGAGGATGGTGCTCGCGCAGGCCTCCGGGTGTGCGCCGATCGCCGACGCGTTCCGGTGCGGCGGCGTTGTCGTCAGGCCCTGGCCGTCCCCGCACACGGTGGCGAGCGGCATCAAGGATCCGCTCGAGGGATACAGCGAGGACGGAACCTACGCGCTGAAGGTCGTGCGGAGGTCCGGCGGGGTGGCCGTCGCCGTCGCCGACGAAGAGATCCTTCGCGTAACGCGGCTGATGGTGGAAACGGAGGGGTTGTACGCCGAGCCGACGGCCGGCACGGCAACGGCCTGCGCCGTGGAGCTCCGCCGACGCGGCACGATCGACCCTGAGGACGACGTGGTCGTCGTATCCACCGGGCACGGGCTGAAGCAGCCTTTTGTGGGTGCAGAAGAGATTGAAACCCTTCCCGAGATTGCCCCCTCGCTCGCCGCGCTCGGCCGCTGTGCATAGCGCGGGCGGAAGCCGTCGCGGGAACGGCCAGGCAACCGGAGCTTGCTTCCACGCTTCAGACAAGCTGAGACAACGCCCTTGACGGTTGACGCGGTCTGCGGCATGTTAGCCGTATCTCCCGTCCCTGAGCATTGATCCGCTGCGGCGGATGGGCATGATCGCGTCCGTGTGTAGTGCCGCCGAGGGCCATCGGCGCGAATTTCGAGAAGGCTCGTGCAGGCTTTGTCCCGTCCCGAGCTCACCAGCCACACTTTGCAGCGTACATGGGGGAGAACATGCCCAAGACGATTTACATGTCTGTCGATTTTGAGGGCGCTACGGGAATCGTCTCACCACGGCATGTGACAATGGGGCAGAGCCCGGAATTCGAGCGCCTCCGGCAGCGCTGGCAAGCCGACGTGGATGCCCTGGTGCAGGGGGCGCTGGCGGGCGGGGCCGACCGGGTCCTGCTCAACGAGTCCCACGGCACGATGATCAATCTTATGGCGGATCATCTCCCCGCCCAGGTGGAGTTCATCAGTGGCCGCATCAAGCCCGATCTTCACATGTGCGGGGTGGACAGCGGATGCGAGGCCGCCTTCCTCTTCACCCATAGCGGCGCGGGAATTCATCACGAGGGGATCCTCGCCCACACGTTCATCAACGAATTCTATCGGGTCCGGATCAATGGGCAGACGGTCGGCGAACTGCACATGAACGCCGCGCTGGCCGGGTACCACGGCGTGCCCGTGGCCCTGGTCGTCGGGGACGAACAGACGTGCCGAGAAGGACGGGAGGCATTGGGCGATGTCATGTGCGTGCCGACAAAACGCGGCCTCGATCGCTACGCGGCTTGGATGAAGAGTCCCGAAGTGACCCAGCGTGAACTGCGAGAGGCCGCCGCCGAGGCGACCCGAACAGCGTCCAGGTTCCGACCGTTCCGCTTCTCCTCCCCCGTGGAGATGGAGATCGAGTTCCTGGCGGTCACCGCGGCCACGGCCTCCAGCTTCATTCCCGGGGTGGAACGCACGGGGCCGCGTAGCATTGTCTACCGACACGAGGATTACCGGACCGTCTATCACATGGGCTGGATTTTTCAGCTGATTGCCCAAGGTAATTACGTCCATCAAGACCGTCTGTAACATCAATCCGCAGCAGAGAGGAGGCGCGCAATGGAGCAACGGTGGAGGTGGAGGCTGACGGCGCTGTTTGTCGTGTCCCTGGTCCTGCTCGCGATCCTGCCCTCGACCGCCGGGGCCGGCCAGCCCAAAGTCGGCGGGACGATGCGGTTTGCGCTCGAAGGGGAACCTCCGACGCTGGATCCCCACTGGGCCACCGCGACGGTGGTCATGACGGTGGGTTCCCACTGGCTGGAGACCCTGTTCACCCAGGGGGCCAAGTACGAGATCATCCCGGACTTGGCCGAGGGCTACACCGCGAGCAACGATCTCAAGGTGTATGACGTCGCCCTCCGTAAAGGTGTCCTCTTCCACAACGGGAAGGAGATGACTTCAGCCGATGTCGTGGCGTCGCTCGACCGGTGGGGGCAGGTAGCCACCAACGGAAAGAGCTTCTACCGCAACGTGGAGAAGGTAGAAGCGGTGGACAAGTACAAGGTCCGGATCACGCTGAAGGGCGGGTCCGCGGTGATCCCGGCCCTGCTGACTTGGAACGGTCGCTCGTTCATCTACCCCAAGGAGGTGGTGGACGAGGTCGGCACAAAGGGGCCGGTAAAGACCTACATCGGTACGGGCCCCTTCCAGTTTGTCGAACACAAGCCCGATCGGCACATCCGGCTCAAGCGCTTCGACAAGTACACGGCGCGCACCGACACGCCGAACGGCTTTGGCGGCAAGAAGGTGGCCTACTTCGACGAGGTCTTGATGATCCCAGTGCCGGAGCAGGCGCAGCGCGTCACCATGGTTCAGACGGGAGAGCTTGACTTTAGCGACTGGATAAGTCCCGACGCATATGACCGCCTCAAAGCGGATCCCCAGATCGCGACGCTCATCGTCAAACCCAAGGAGTGGATCATCGGGGTGTTCAACAAGAAGAAGGGGATCTTCACGAACAAGACCATGCGGCAGGCGGTCCAGGCGGCACTGTCCATGAAGCCGATCATGACGAATGCGGTTGGTCGTCCCGAGTTCTACCGCGTCGACCCGGCGATTCTGTTCAAGGAGACCGTCTGGTGGAGCGAGGCCGGCAAGGAACTGTACGACCAGGCGAATCTGGAGAAGGCCAAGCGGTTGATGCGGGAGGCGGGGTACAAGGGGGAAACGATCCGGTGGATGTGCACCAAAGAGTACGAGTGGATGTATCAGTCAGCCGTCATCGGCGCCCAGCAACTGAAAGAGGCCGGCTTCAAGGTGGATCTGCAGGTTATGGACTGGGCAAGCGTGGTCCAGCGACGGACCAATCCCGATGCCTACGAAATCTTTACCACGGGAATGGGTTTGACCTCGGATCCCGCCGAGTTCATGTCCCTGACCTGCGGCTGGCCTGGGTGGGCGTGCTTCCCGGAGCTGGACGCCCTCATGCTGAAGCTCGCCTCCACCTCCAAATTTGAAGACCGTCACAAGATCTGGGAACAGATCCAGACCTTTTTCTACGAGAATGCCGTGAACGTCAAGATGGGCGACTTCTTCACGTTGCGCATCCATAAGAACTACGTGAAAGGTTATACCAACATGAACCTGGCGTTCCTCTGGAACACCTGGTTCGAGAAGTAGCGTCGCGCGTCCGGCAGGCGGAGGCTAACCCAGCCTCCGCCTGCCGGGTCCAACTGGTCTCAGAGCGGGGCCGCGAACACGTGTGGGTCTATCTTGCCAGACGCCTGATGTATCTCCTCCCCGTGATGCTCGTTGTCGTGAGCATCGTCTTCCTGCTCATCCACCTGATCCCGGGCGATCCTGCGGCCGTCATGGCCGGTGCAGACGCCACCCCCGACGACGTCGCCAAAATGCGAAACGTCATGGGGCTTGACCGGCCGCTCTACGAGCAATACGGGCGCTGGCTTTTTCGGACGATCCAGGGAGACCTCGGACGGTCTATCTTCCTCGAGCGGCCCGTGACCACAGCAATAGCGGAGCGTTTGGAGCCCACTGTCCTTCTGACGACTTTCTCCCTCATCGTGGCGCTGATCATTGGCCTCCCGGCCGGCATACTGTCCGGCGCGCATCCGAACACCTGGCTGGACAAGGGCATGATGGTCGTGGCGATGCTGGGCGTGTGCATTCCGGCGTTCTGGCTCGGCCTCAACCTCATCTACCTCTTCGCCTACAAACTCCGATTGTTCCCCCCCGGGAACTATGTGTCGCTGTCCACGAGCATCCCGACGGGGATCTACTACATGCTGCTGCCTTCCCTCTCCCTTGGATTCGGCCAATCGGCGCTTATTGCGCGAATGGTGCGGTCCTGCATGCTTGAAGTGCTGGCGCAGGACTACATCCGGACGGCCCGCGCCAAGGGGTTGTCGGAAAAGGTGGTGGTGTACGTGCATGCCCTGCGAAATGCGATGGTGCCGACCAGCACCGTAATCGGCATGACCATCGCTGTGCTGATGGGCGGGGCGGTCATCACGGAGACGGTCTTCAACATCGCCGGTGTGGGGCGGCTCGTGGTCTCGTCCGTGCTCCGCCGCGACTACCCCGTGATTCAGGGCGTCATCTTGTTCATCGCGTTTGTCTATGTGGTTATGAATCTCTTGGTCGATGCCCTGTATTGCCTGATCGATCCGCGGATTCGCTACGATTGACGGTGCAGGAGGAAGCCCCTCATTTCGGGGAGCCTGGCGTGCAGAGCACAGTCGAGGGACAGACGGAGAAGGCAGCGGCCGAAGTGCGCACCCCCTTTTTGTCGCGACACCGTTGGTTGAAACGGCTGCTGCATGATAAGGGAGCGGTGTTCGGCGGCAGCGTCATGCTCTTCCTGGTCGTTGTGGCGTTTGCGGCGCCGCTCCTCACCCCCGCCGACCCGATGTGGATGGATCCTCTGAACCGCCTGCGGCCCCCCTCCCGCGCCCACCCCTTCGGCACGGACAGTTCCGGAAGAGATATCTTCAGCATGGTCATATACGGGGCACGTATCTCCCTGATTGTCGGCCTCTCGGTCATGATATTCTCGTCGCTGGCCGGCGTCGTCATCGGGCTCCTGTCGGGGTTTTTCAAGACGCTCGACAACATCATCATGCGCATCAACGACGGGATGATGGCCTTTCCATCAATCCTGCTGGCCATCGCGATGATGGCGGTGCTTGGCCCGCGGGTCTCGAATATCGTCATCGCCTTGGGAGTCGTGTACACGCCGCGCATGGCCCGGATCATCCGGAGTGTGACCCTCTCCTGTCGAGCCATAACCTATGTAGAGGCTGCGACAGCGCTCGGTGTCCGTGACCTGGTCATCGCGTTCCGTCATATTCTTCCCAACTGTGTTCCGCCCATGATTGTACAGGGGACGTTTGTCTTCGCATTCTCCGTCCTGGACGAGTCTTCCCTCAGCTTTCTCGGGGTGGGAGCTCCTCCGTACATCCCGAGCTGGGGGAATGTCATCAGCATGGGGCGGCTGCTCATGATCGAGGCGCCCTGGATCTCCCTCTTTCCCGGATTTGCCATTCTGATTACCGTCTTGGCGCTCAACCTACTCGGAGACGGCCTCCGCGACTCCCTCGATCCTCGTATGCAGAAGATGAATCAATAGCCGGATTCCCATCACGCAGTCGAGGTCACTCCGATTCGCGTCCGACTGATCGCCAGTATCACGGATACTCACGGGTCAGGACCTTTATCAGCGTTATGTTGCAAAAAGAGTACCTTCGATCATCGCCGTCGGGTTGATCAGATCCGTGGCCTCGACTCAGGGGCATAAACGCGGCGACGTTCCCAACTCAGGCACGAGGAAAAACGGCACCCTTTGGCCCATACGTGTCGTCGCTGGGCCGGGCCTAGAACGGGACCATCTCACAGCGGTGTCCCTCAATATCGTGTTCCCGATTGCGCTGAAATCAAGCGAAAGCGTGTACCGTGGTCTGGAGCGTTCCGTCGTGTTCGCCCGGCATTCTCGATGTGCCGTGCTCCTAACCAGTTCAAGTGCCCGTTCCTCATCTCTTCCCCGATCACCCAGTCTTCCACTCGCCCATTCCCTTCTGCGTCCCTGCGGCTTCTCGCGCCCTGGTCTCCCGCACACCTATCGGTTCTGCATATAACCAGAAAACCAATGCCTGACCCGCACACGAACCCCCCCACGTTGAGCTGGGTCGTGGCATGGACACCGGGGCGGTTCCGGCTCTCACGACCCCGGACAGGGGCGAGATA
>Ga0316616_100000626_pt1 | contig 12072 bp, 13 predicted proteins | sample OWC_Aug_M1_C1_D1_FD_207660 | JGI IMG/M metagenome (GOLD analysis project Ga0316616, IMG submission 207660) | Wetland soil microbial communities from Old Woman Creek delta, Ohio, United States - OWC_Aug_M1_C1_D1_B | ecosystem: Environmental > Terrestrial > Soil > Wetlands | place: USA: Ohio... | reverse complement strand
TCTACGGACCGGTCTTCCCGGAGCCCGAGGTCATTCTGACCGAGACCCCCAAGCTGTTGGGCACCGACCGCCGCAAAATGAGCAAGAGTTACGGCAATGCCATCTTCCTGTCCGATCCGCCGGAGGCCGTCGAGGCCAAGGTGACCACCATGATCACGGATCCCCAGCGCATGCGCAAAAGCGATCCCGGCAATCCGGACATCTGCAACGTGTACGACTTTCACAAGCTCTACTCCCCGCCGGAGGTGGTGCCGGACGTCGATCGACGCTGCCGCACCGCGGACATCGGCTGCGTGCAATGCAAGAAACTCATGGCGCAGCACCTCAACGCCTTTCTCGATCCCATCCGCGAGCGGCGCCGCTTCTACCAGGAGCGGCCCGGACTTGTGGAAGAGATCATCACGGCCGGCAGCGATCAGGCCCGGCAGGCCGCCCGCCGGACCATGGAGGAGGTCCGCGCGGCCATCAAGATCTGAAGGACGGGATTCACGTGACAGAACACCATGGGGCAGCGGCGGATGAACCGTATCGGGTGAAGCTCTCGGATATCTTCGAGGGCCCGATGGATCTGTTGGTCCATCTGATCAAGAAAAACGAAATCAACATCTACGACATCCCCATCGCGCTGATCACCGAGCAGTATCTCCAGTATTTAGAATGGCTCAAGGCCATGAGTGTGGAGTACGCCGCGGAATTCGTGGTCATGGCGTCCACCCTGGCCCAGATCAAGTCGCGCATGCTCCTGCCGGTCCACGCCGAGGAGGAGGGCGAGGAGGAGGACCCGCGTCAGGCGATTGTTCGACCGCTGATGGAGTACCTGAGGCTGAAGTCGGCCGCCGAGCAGTTGGCGCAGAGGCCCCTGCTGGGCGAGGATACGTTCACGCGACCGCTGATTTCCGGCGCGCTGGCGGCCACCGTGGGAGATGACGAGGTCATCAAGATCGGACTGTTTGAGCTGATCGACGCTTTTCAGCGCATTCTGGCCGGACTGCCGGAGGAGGCGCGCCTCGAATTCACTACCGACACGATTTCGGTCAAGGAACGAATTTCTCAGATTGCGGACCTGCTGGAGGCGCGGGGGTCGCTCACTTTTTTTGAGCTGTTTTCAGAGCGCCCCACCCGCAGCGAGATCGTCGTCACCTTTCTGGCGATTCTGGAAATGGTCAAGCTGGCCTTGATCCGCCTCGCCCAGCATGTGAACTCGGGAATCATCCGGATATTCTATCAATAATGGAAGACCTGAAGAACATCGTTGAAAGTTTGCTGTTCGTGGCAGAGGAGCCGCTCAGCCTGGAGCGCCTAAAGAAAGCTCTGGGGCAAGCGGATAGTGCGCAAATCGGCGCAGCTATCGCCGCGTTGCAGGCCGACTACGATTCCCGTAAGGGCGGCTTTTACCTGGCGGAGGTGGCCGGCGGCTATCAGTTCCGCACCCGGCCGGAGTACACCGTCTGGATTCGGCGGCTGGTCGCTCCCAAGCCGGTGCGCCTGAGCAAGGCCGCTTTGGAAACCCTCGCTATCATCGCCTACAAACAGCCGATCATCCGCTCCGACGTGGAACACATCCGCGGAGTGGACTGCGGCGGCGTGCTGCGGCAGCTGCTGGAGCGCAAGCTGATCCGCGTGCTGGGGCGCAAGGAGATCGCCGGCCGTCCGCTGATCTACGCCACCACGCGAAAATTTCTGGAAACCTTCGAGCTGAGGGATTTGAAGGACCTGCCCACACCCAAGGAAATCGAAGAGTTCGGCAAAGCCCCGCTGGAGATGCGCGGCAACATCACGATCGAGCCGGACGAGGAGACCGCGGCCGCGGCGGAGAACCCCGAGGCTATAGCAGAGCCGCCGGAGTCCGTTGAGGCTGAGGCAGCCGCTCCCGATAAGGTCGACGAGACTGAAGCGGTGCAAGCTCCGCCCCCCGCCGAGGGCAGCCCCGAAAAAAAACTTGATTTCGATTCGGGAACAACGTAAAGAAGGAACCGGCGCGGGATGGATCGCGAGCCACAAAGGATTGCGGGCGCTTAGCTCAGCGGGAGAGCGCTACCCTCACACGGTAGAAGTCGCTGGTTCAAATCCAGCAGCGCCTACCAATTATATCAAGGGGTTGGAGATGGTAAAATCTCCAGCCCCTTTGATTTTTTGTCTAGCATCTTGATAGACAAACATAGGGGAAAAAGGGCGAGATTGAGGGGGATTCCAGGGGGAAAGATCGTTATAAAGGAGACTCAAACCATGGAGCCGGAACTCCGGCGGGGGGGGGGCTTGCCGGAGAAACTCATAAGGTAGGATGGTGGAAATTGGGCCGTAACGGTGCTTGACCTCGACTCTAGGTAAGGCTGCGAGCGAAGTCAAGGCCTAATCAGATAAATGAGAAGCGATGTGATACGGTATGGCTATCCCTCGGTTTGTGAGCCTACAAAAGTCACAGCCATGGCTGTCAAAAACACAGTTTTCAATCAGCCAGTTGTTTTGTGATATTATCTTTATAGCTGGTTCGGGTGGAAAATTTCTCATAAATTGCTTTTAATAAAATTAATTACAAAATTAATCGCTTCTTCTTTTTCAATTAGCTCTACCCCATGTCCAGATCCCGACCAGATTTTTAATTCCTTTTTCCCATTTTTCCATTCATAATATAGTTTATTATATTCAGCAGCCTTGAAATTCCCTCCCCAATCCTTTTCTGCCGAAATAAAAAGAATCGGTTTTTCACCATAATCTGATAAAAGCTCTTTAACTGGCTTATATCCAGGTAATGCGTCTTCACCTGAAAGAGAAATCAGTACTAAAGCATTGGAGTTATATTTAATGCCTGATATTAAAGCCACTCTTGAACCAAGGCTAGTTCCAATTAACGAAATACGATTTGGATCTACTTCCTTTTTGGCCAATAAGAAATCGATTCCACTTTTAGTATCGTAATTAACGAGTTTCGCTAAATCCTGTTTTTGGATTGTGCTAATTTGTTCTTTTATGCCTCCTGCTTTAGAAATTAACTCCTTATATCGAAAATCCATAGCCAAAACTGCAAAGCCTGCCTGATTAAATTTTTTCGGGATAGAACCGAAATTATTGTTAGAACATCTTGTATCCGGCAATAAGATGACTCCAGGGGCATTGGGCATTGGAGGTTGATAGTAAGTGCAGTTGAGTTTTGTTTGGTCTTCTGTATTTAGTGTCACAGTTTCTTCTGCTAAACCTTGAGAAAGAAATTGCACGAAAGAACAATAAAAAACTATAATTAAGAATAGAAATAGATTAAAATAGCGTTTATGTATCATTTTTAACCTCCTTCAGTAGATTTATTTGGATTTCTTTTTTTCGCTTTAGCCGCCAGCGGGCTCTATATCACAAAGATGCACCATCTTGTGATTTGTCGGATGATCTGTCAGATGCATAACTAATCAAAATTATTCCAGATTTATATCGTATATCCTATTCTTACCTCCTTTTGACGAGTTCATGTCAAACCCAAACCGAAGGAGGCCAGCCACCCAGCTGTCCCTTTGCCAGGGTTTGATTTCACATTTTCGGAAATCTGATATGATGCCTTTGGATGTCAATATTTGTAAATTTGTGCAGCCTGAAAAATCACAGATACGTTGGAGGTCTGCATTGCAAAGGTGAAATAAGAGAGGCAGAGTCTTCAGGGGCCTCGCCTCAGACTTCAGAAAAATTGTTTGTTTTCACTTGGCATTATGCTGTTGGTTGCAGGCTGATTTTATAAACAACTCCTCCGAGCCCTCCATCATCAAGTCCTGGATCTAAACAACGGATAAAGCGCCAAACTATTTCTGGAGGTTTCTCTTTCCCCGAAGCTGCCCATTCGGTTGCCATTTCCCAAATCGCGCCGATTTGATTCATGACCGGAAGAAGAGCCTTCGGGCACATCACTCCTTTCGATTTTTCTGGATTTAAAAATGGATCAAAAACAAGCTTATCGCCAACTTTGACTTGTGCAAAACAACGCTCTGATTTGATGACTTCTGCGACTGTTTCAAACTTCAAAAGCTTTTCAATATTGTTAAACAATTTTTCTTCGCCACCATGAAGTTTTTCTAACTGTTCATCAGTGGCACCCGTTATTGCCTTCAGTAGTTCAGCAGATTGTTTTGAAAGCATGTTTCTCCCTCCTGCTGGCAGGTTTCATGATAGTTGCATTTCTATTGAATTTTCTTACCCGCACCACTGTCAGTGCTGCTTCAAGAATTCCAATACAGCCTCATTAAAAAATGTCGGATTCGAGGCGTGCATGGAATGCGTGCCCTTGGGTACAATTATCGGTGCGGGAATATCGGGTTTGCATTGCCGTAAGATGGTAATGATTTCGCCGTATATCTTTGGGCTTTGCTCGCCGGTCAGCAAGAGAATTGGAAAATTAAATTTTTGGATATTAGCGCAAGTTATATTTCCCCTTTCACCACTATCCGTCCCGCTCCAAATGTTATCGAGAATGATCTGCTTCACAACGGGTGGAAACTTTTCCCAAGTGCCTGGACCGCTATAGGAATCTATCCATTCCTGAGCTGCTTTTTCAGGGTTGCCCGCCACAAGTGTTGCTCGGGTGTTATCGGCGCGCATCATCCACTCAGCCATACGCTTTTGTTTTTCAGGTGTTTCTGGCATCATCGAATCGATGTTGCCGTCTTCAAGAATAACCGTGCGAATGACTTCCGGATATTGACTGGCAACAGTCAGGGCGATCGGTCCCCCGCGCGAATGACCAAGCAGATGCACTTTCCCGAGGTTAAGCTTTTTGATCAGAGTACCAACGTCTGACGCATGCTGGGCGACAGAGAAGTCATCGCCGACGCCATTCCATTTCTCCGGGTAGTGGTGACGCAAACCAACTGCGATGGTGCGGTACGCCTTCGAGAAATCTGGAATCTGGTTTTTCCAGGTTCGATAGTCGGTCAAAGACCCGTGAATCAGCACAAGCGAAATGCCGCTGCCGGTTTCCTGATATGCCATGTCATAGCCATTGACCTCGATTGTATTTACCCCATCCGGGATGGGCCATTTCGGTGCGGCAAAGGCCTGGAGCCATAAAAAGCCGGCTAAGCCGATAAGCGTTAACGTTACTATCATGACTTTCATTGAATTTTTTGTAGCCATAGTTCTTTCCTCCTATCCATTTTTAAAGATTTGAAGGTAGAGTCGTGATTACGGCTTTGCGAAGCAAATAGAAGAGCCCCTAAAGGATAGAGCTATTCCTTCAGGGGCTCAGACGCGGGAAGCTTTAAACGCCTATTCCGCATTTGCCACCTCCATTCTTTGTCGGATTAATTCAGCAGAAAAAGCCGAAGGTGATGCTGAAATAAAGGACTTACAGGAGAGAAGGGCTCCGGACCGCTACCCGAGAGGATACTTCATTTCCGGCCCGGCAGAAAAGGATTGGATGATCTGATTTAGCTCAAATATACCTCCGCCAAATAGGAAAAATCAAACAAAATTGTTAAGGGGTTGAGATGATATCACCAGGTAGCACCACCTTGTGATTTGTCGGATGGTATTTGGATCATCCAACAGTTTAAAATCATTGCAGATTGGCTTTGTGTATCTCCGCCTGGCCGTTCTTTTCATGCCCAGACCGAAGGAGGTGAGCTAAAGTTTTTTGAAAAAGAGAACGCGATCTTCGCCAGGCCCGTCGTAATTTCTATGTATAGGTATCCTGCTTGAATCCTCGATGATCGGCTCTATTTGAAACCCCATACGCTGATGAAATGCTACAGAGTTTGTGTTGACAGGTGATGTCACGCACCGGACTATGTTTCTCCCATGCTTTCGGGTGGTGTCGAAGAAGTGTTGGTATAGAAAGCGACCTATTCCACTTTTTCGATAATCCGGATGAACCCCGACAAAATGAATGTAGGCTTCAGAATCATATGTTGCTGAGAAGAATCCTATTAGAAAACCCACTTTTTTAGCGTCAATCTCGGCAAGAAAACTCGTTTCACTAAAATGTTTAAAGAACAGTCTTGGCATCATGGCTGCCATCTGACGCCCACCCCACCACTCGTTAAGAACCGAAATGATGGCATCATAGTCAGATTCTTTTATTTGGCGAATCCGGATATCCATTATCTTGCTTTATAGCATCATAGTTATGGCGCATTTGTGATTTCGTCGGATGGTATTTGTATTGTAGCCATGTTGTAACCATCGAGAGTTTTCAGCCTTCGGACCAATTGTATTAATTATTTCAGGACACCATATTTCTTCAAATTCAACTTTATATAAGGCCAATGCAACAAAATATGTATTGCGATCATAACCATGAATATCAGTCCGGTCCATTCATGAATAGCAATAAAAAAATGCCTTAAAGAGACCAAAAAATTGACACGAGCTTCATATCCTCTTGGTAACACAAGCCAATTTATCAGGCCAGTACCGCACAAAATAAAAAAAAGGATAAAAGAGATTATATTCACAGTCCACAGTTTTGAAGATCTTCCGTTAGGCATTTATCTTCCTTGAACAAATTAGATAGTATCGCAATTATCGTAAAAGCACAGATATGTCGGATGAAATTTCAGACATCCAACAATTAAAATTTATTGCAGATTAGCTCCGTGACTTATGTCTTTACTCCCGTAGGCCACCCGTGTCAAACCCAAACCGCAGGCGGCACTTTTTTTGGACAGATGGCTTTTAAAAGACACAAATGCCATCATTCAACAAGAGTTTTTCCATTTAGAATCGACTGCAAGTACGCTCGCCTATTAGCCAGATTCATAAAGTGTAGGTAGGCCCGTACACCGAAGCCCATGCAATCGAACATGTAAATGGTCGTACTCATCTCCCAGTCGCCTTCGAAGGCTTCACAGGGGTATTGCGACAGAACGCGCTCGCGCTGCAAAGGCTCCATGATCGAAAACTGCGTGATGTAGGCTATGTACTCCTTCGCCTGGATGGAAGGCATGGGGATTTTGAAATTTAAGTCAGCCACCAAATGGGCCACTTCGTGAGATACAAGGCTGCGGTATAGGGTACGGTCGATGGGAACATCGAACCAGGTTTTAAACTTTATAAATTCAGAATACACAAGGATCAGCGCTCGGCGTTCCAATTCAATGTAACAGCCCGCAGCGGAACTGCATTCGACAGGAGGCAGCTTCGTCAATAGCTCGATTGCAATATCACCGCTCACATCCAGACCCTGAGAGGATAGAAACTCTATTGCGTCTCTGGCGGCCTCGCAGGCGATTAACGCGTCCGATTTCTCTGGCGAGCGAACCACGATATTCGGAGTGTTACACCGGATTTCGTAGGTCACCCGCCCCGTTCTTAAAGACTCCTCACGAAAATTGAATTGCCATATCCCGACCCCGACAGCTACGATCAAACCGGCAACCGAGCCTGCAAAGATCCTTCTTTTCAACCTTAAAGATCTTGACTCGGGCGTCTTCTTTGCGGTGCCGAGGCTGGTCGTCGGTTTACGCCCAAATTTGGCTGATGCCATATTCATCTCCTGTAGACAGAAGGTTTGGCACATCCAAAATGAGGGAGGTAACCTAGAAGATCAATTGGGCTGGTGAAGTGAGGTCCGAACCGCTTAAGGAAACCAGCGCCCCCGTCAGGTCCGGTCTATTAGGAAAGCTATTACGATTTGGCTGAATAATACCCTTGTCCGCGGTGAAAAATCAAATGAAATTAACCGGTGGGAGGGTCAGTATCACAAGGTTGCCCAACCTTGTGATTTGCCGGGTGGATATTTTAATTATCCAGCAATCCAAAATCATTGCAGATTAGCTCCGTATATCCTATTCTTACCTCCATCGGTCCACCTATGTCAAACCCAAACTGAGGGAAGTAAGCCACGTCCGACTCCCGTTTGCCGGTGATTGGGGCGCCTGCCTCTCGTTTTCCATTCACAAATTATCTTTTTTCAATTGGCACAACCTCTTTGATGACATCCTTTTGCGATTCTTGGTTCAAGGCTTTGGGGTTTGAATTTTACATCCGGTCCGGTCATGAAAACGCTCGATAGGGCACGGTATATGGTCTAAAACTGCATAGCGGTGGGTTTGGGTTTGGCCTTTCATGGTGAACTCCTGGTTTTGGTGATTCACGAATCAATGCCATTTGGAAGAGGCACTGGCGGGTGGAGCAGGGAAGGGGACAGGCCAAGGTAAAATTGCACCTTTTTCTGTACCGTAACTGCAAATACCTGCAAATGAAACACGAAGGGCTCCAGTAACTCACTGGAACCCTTCATAAAAATAAGTAGATGGTGCCGAAGGCCGGACTTGAACCGGCACGGGTCTCCCCACTACCCCCTCAAGATAGCGTGTCTACCAGGTTCCACCACTTCGGCATACATCTGTGAGTACCAGCCGCCTCACTGGGACTTGGCCGGTGCATCGGGTTTGGCGCCGGTGGGTGCGCTATCCGGCGCTGACGGCGGGCCGGGCACTGGGGTGGCTTCCGGAGCTTTGGTTTCCACGGCCACCGGGTTTTCGGTCACGACCGAGCTTGACGGCCGGTGGCTCGCAAGGTAGGCCAGCGCCAGGGATGTCAGCATGAATACGATGGCGGCTACGGTCGTCGCCTTGCTTAAAAACGTGGAGGCCCCCGTGGTGCCAAAGAGCGTGCTGCTGGAGCCCCCGCCAAAGGCCGCGCCGATATCGGCTCCTTTTCCGGTCTGAAGCAGCACGATCAAGATCAGCGCGACGCACACCACCACATGAAGAATCACCAGTAACACTGTCATAGGCCGGCCTTCGCCACCTCTCGATTTGTTAATTGAACTTCACGATCCTGCTGAATGAATCCGGTTTCAAGCTGGCGCCGCCTACGAGAGCGCCGTCGATGTCGGCCATGGCCATGAGTTCGGAAATATTATCGGGCTTGACGCTGCCGCCGTAAAGGATGCGTAGCGCGGTGGCCAGCTCCGCCCCGAGAATCCTCGTGATCAGCGACCGGATGAACTGGTGCACCTCCTGGGCCTGATCGGCGGTGGCGGTTTTGCCGGTGCCGATGGCCCACACGGGCTCGTAGGCGATGACCAAAGAACCTAACTCCGCTGCAACAAAATTTTTTAATCCATTCTTAACCTGTTTGTCAAGAATAGAAAAGGTTTGGCCGGCTTCGCGCTCCTTTTCCGTCTCGCCGACGCACATCACCGGGATCAGCCCGGCTTGCAGCGCCGCCTGGATTTTGCGATGAACGCTCTCATCGGTTTCCCCGAAGTACTGACGGCGCTCGGAGTGGCCGATAATGACGTAGCGGCAGCCGCAGGAGACCAGCATCCGGGGCGACACCTGGCCGGTGTAGGCCCCTTCGGTTTCCCAGAACAGATCCTGGGCACCCAAGGCGACGGGTGTTCCCTTCAGCGCCGTGGCGGTCGCTTCCAATGCCGTGAAGGCTGGGGCGATCATGATGTCCCGGTCGTTGAGGCCGTCGACCAACGGGGTAAATTGGCGGGCGAATTCAACTGCCTCGATGGATGTTTTATACATCTTCCAGTTGCCGGCGATCAGCGGTCTTCTCAAGGTAAACGCCTCCTTTGCGGCAGATGTGCCGAGCATGGCGCAGGGCCATAGCGGCGTCGGTGTCTGCATGCTTAGGTTTGGGGTTCCGCTATAACAAAATACCTAAACACCCAGACACCTTATCTGGCTATAACTGTTCACCCATCATTGCGGCGAGATCCACCATGCGGGTGGAATAGCCGGTCTCGTTGTCGTACCAGGCCAACACCTTGACCAGGTCGTCGATGACGTAGGTGGTGGGTGCATCGACGATAGATGAAAGAGCGCAGCCGTTGAAGTCCGCGGACACCAGCGGGGCTTCGCTGTACCCGAGGATGCCTTTGAGAGCATCCTCGGAGGCCTGCTTCAGGACGGCGTTGACCTCGGAGACGGTGACGCCGCTCTTGTCGATGGCGACCACCAGGTCGACCAAGGACACATTCGGGGTGGGCACCCGGACCGCCAGGCCGTTCAGCTTGCCGGCCAGCTCCGGCAGGACCAGCCCTACGGCCTTGGCAGCCCCGGTGGTGGTGGGCACCATGGACAGGGCGGCGGAACGCGCCCGGCGCAGGTCCTTGTGCGGGAAGTCGAGCAGCCGCTGGTCCCCGGTGTAGGAGTGCACGGTGGTCATGAGGCCGCGTTTGATTTTGAAGTTTTCATGCAGGACTTTCGCCACCGGCGCCAAACAGTTGGTGGTGCAGGAGGCGTTGGAGACGATGTGGTGCTGCCGCGGGTCGTAGCGATGGGAGTTGACCCCCATGACGATCGTGATGTCCGGGTTGGTGGCCGGGGCTGAGATGATGACTTTGCGGGCGCCGGCGGTGAGGTGCTTGGCGGCATCCTCGCGTTTGGTGAACAGTCCGGTGCACTCCGCGACGATGTCGACCCCCAGGGTCTTCCAGTCGATCTTCTCGGGATCCTTCACCGAGCGGATGGCCACCGCCTGGCCGCCGACGTCGATGACGTCGCCCTTCGCGAAGACGTTGACGTCCATGGTCCCGTGGACGGAATCGTACTTCAGCAGGTGCGCCATGGTCTCGGCGTTTGTGAGGTCGTTGATGGCGATCACCTTGACCTTCGGGTTCTTCAGCGCCGCCCGGCACATCAGGCGTCCGATTCTGCCAAATCCGTTGATTCCAATCTTAACCGTCATAGATCCTCCTCCTTGAGTTCCAGTTTCAGAATGAGAGCATTCTCATGACTGTCGGAATAATAACCGGGACGTGTGGCAATCACCCGGAAACCTAATTTGTAGTATAGCGCGATGGCCTCCGTATTGGAGGGCCGAACCTCGAGAACGGCTGCCGATAGACCCCTGCGGCGCGCTGACTTCAGGCACTCGGCCACCAGCCGGGTTCCGATGCCTTGTCGTTGCCACTCCGGGTCCACCGCGATCCGAAAAATGTGGACCTCGTCGGCGATAAAACGAAAGAAGATATAGGCGACGATCCGCTTTTCTCCGGAAGCCGTCGCGGTCCAGGCCAGCCGGCTTTCGGCCCCGGCGCTGGCCATCTCCCCCTCGAAGGACAACCGGCCCCACGGCCAGTCGAAGCAGCGGCTCTCAAGGGCCACCAGCGGCTCGATATCGGCGGGCGTCGCGCGGGTGAGCTGGCAGCAGGCCACCCTCAGCTCCGTTTGTTGCCCTTCAGTATGCCGCTTGCCAGAGTAATGCTCTTCTTGCCAAAGGCCTCCAAGGATGCGGCCAGCTGGTCGAGGGGCATCCGGGCGCGGTTGTCCAGCGCGTGGACCAGAACCGGCAGGTTGGCCCCCGAGAGCACCTCAATGCGCCCCTCCTCCAGAAACGAGTAACTGATGTTGGAGGGGGTTCCTCCGAACATGTCCGTCAGAATCAGCACCCCTCCGTCTTGGGTGACCTTCTTGATCCCGGCCGCCACCTTTTCCCGCAAACGGTCCACATTCTGGTTGAGGTCGATGGAGACAGAAACCACGCCCTTCGGGCGGCTGCCCAAGATGAACTCCGCTGCATCAATGAGCGCTTCGCCCAATTGGCTGTGGGTAACGACGAGGATTCCGATCATATGTTTCCTTCAACTCCCGTGCATCACCCTTCTTTCCGGCTACTGCGGCTGGTGGATGTCACGGTGAATCAGTTCGACCCGGCCGCTGCGCGCGGCGATGTGGTCGTATAAGGTTCTGGCGATCACGACGGATCGATGCCGGCCCCCGGTGCAGCCGATGGCGATGTTGAGTTGGGTCTTGCCTTCTTTCGCGTGCAACGGGAGAAGGAAATCGATCAGGTCGGTGTACTTCGCAATAAAAGCGCTTGCCTCAGGTGTTTTCAGGACGAACTCCCGTATCTCCGCCGCCTCTCCGTCCAGATCCTTCAACTCCGGAACGAAGAACGGATTGCGCAGGAAGCGCACATCCACCAAGATGTCGGCTTCCGCCGGGATACCGTACTTGAAACCGAACGAGATCACATGGATCTGCATGGGCCCCAGCGCACGTTGCGCCGCCACGATGCCGACGATTTTCTGCTTGAGCTCGTGCACGTTGAGATGGGTGGAATCGATCACGTGGTCGGCGGCGGCCCGCAGCGGCTGCAGCAGTTGTTTTTCGCTCCGGATGCCGGCCAAGAGAC
>Ga0316616_100000625_pt1 | contig 12076 bp, 13 predicted proteins | sample OWC_Aug_M1_C1_D1_FD_207660 | JGI IMG/M metagenome (GOLD analysis project Ga0316616, IMG submission 207660) | Wetland soil microbial communities from Old Woman Creek delta, Ohio, United States - OWC_Aug_M1_C1_D1_B | ecosystem: Environmental > Terrestrial > Soil > Wetlands | place: USA: Ohio... | reverse complement strand
GTCGCGGTTCCGGTCCTGTAACTCGTTGAATAGTCGGACGTTCTCGATGGCGATGACGGCCTGGTCGGCGAACGTCTGGAGGAGTTCGATGTGCTTCGCGGGGAAGCGCCCGGCCTCTGCCCGCGGGACGACGATGGCGCCAATCGGTTGGCCGTCCCGGAGCATTGGCACGCCGACGATACTCCGGTACTGGAGGAGCTGCGCCAAGTGGTGATGCGTGTACGCGGGGTCGGCGTCTACATCGGGAATTTCGACGACCGTGCGCTGGAGGATCGCCCGGCCCGTGACGCCGGACGCATCCGGTGGCCTCGGATAGAGTTGCCGGACCGCCTCCACTCCCCCAGCCGGGTAATTATAGTGCGCGACAAAATGAATGAGGTCGCCATCGAACTGATAGACCGCCCCCGAGCGCCCGTTACAGAGCTGCACCGCGCTCTTGGCGATCATTTCGAAGACCGGCCGGACATCGGTCGGAGACGCACTAATGACGCGCAAGATCTCGCTCGTCGCTGTCTGCTGGTCCAGGGCTTCCGTGAGGTCGTGATTCCGGGTCTGCAACTCCTGAAGCAGCCGGACGTTCTCGATGGCGATCACCGCTTGGTCGGCAAAGGTGGTGACTAGCTCGATCTGTTTGTCGGTGAAGGGCTGGACCTCCGTCCTCCCCATTGCGATGACCCCGAGGAGGATGTCCTGCCTGAGCATGGGAACACAGAGCAGCGTCCGAAAGCCGCTCAGCTTCTGCGCCTCAAACATTTCAAAGTCGGGATCGGCCAGGACATCGGGGATGTGAACTAGCCGGCGATCATGTGCAGCCCGCCCCGCACCCGATCCTCGCCCGAGGCGTAATTCGTGTCGCTGCCAGTAGGCGCTGTATTCGGGGGAGACACCGCAATCGGCCCCCCGGCGGAGGACCTCACCATCAAGTCGGTAGATCATTCCTTGCTTGGCGCCACACAGTCGCGTCGCATTCTCGATAAGGGTATCCAGCACCGGCTGCAGATCAAAGGTCGAGCGACTGATCACCTTCAGAACGTCGCTCGTGGCCGTCTGCTGGTCCAGAGCCTCGGTGAGGTCCCGGTTTCGATCCCGCAATTCGTTGAACAGCCGGACGTTCTCGATGGCGATGACGGCCTGGTCCGCGAACGTCTTGAGAAGCGCGATCTGCTTGTCAGAGAAGGGACGCACCTCCGTCCGTTGGATCAGGATAGCGCCGATCGGAAAGCTCTCCCGCAGTAACGGCGTCGCGAGTACGGTCCGCTGGCCGGTCGGTTGCATATAGGGCTTAGCTTCCGGGAACTCCGTGTCCAGCTCCCTCGCGAGGTCATGGACATGAATGGTTTGCCGGTCCACAACAGCCCGGCCGGTTACCAAGCCGCGACTGATAGCCAAGACCATCATTCCCGGCACTCGCCCATGGCAGGCGACCAGCCGAAGGCGGTCGCCGTCGACCCGATAGATTTTGGCGTCGTTTGCGCCGCAAACGCGCGCGGCGTTTTCGGCGACTGCATCCAACACCGGCCGGAGGTCGGTCGGCGAGCTGCTGATGACGCGGAGGATCTCACTGGTCGCAGTCTGCTGTTCCAGGGCCTCGGTGAGCTCCCGGTTCCGCCCCTGCAATTCCTGGAACAGGCGCACATTCTCGATCGCGATCGCGGCTTGGTCGGCGAACGTCTGGAGGAGTGCGACGTGCTTCTCGGGGAAGAAGCCTGGTTCAGCACGCGGGACGACGATCACGCCGACGGGTTCGCCCTCCCGGAGCATCGGGACCCCGATGATACTCCGTTGCTCTATTAGTTGCGCGAGGTGACCGTGGGTGTACTCCGGGTCGGCGGACACCTCGGGGATCTGGGCGACCGCACGATCTAGAATGGCGCGGCCTGATACGCTCCCGCGACCCGGAGGAATCGGATAGAGGTTCCGGATGGCCTCGACGCCCGCGGGGGATAAATTATAGTGCGTGACAAAGTGGATGAGTTCGCCGTCGAATTGATAAACGGCACCGTAGTGGCCGTGGCAGAGCTGCACGGCGCTCTTGGCGATCATCTCGAAGACCGGCCGGACATCCGTGGGGGAACTGCTGATGACGCGCAAGATCTCGCTTGTCGCTCTCTGTTGGTCGAACGCCTCGGTGAGCTCCCGGCTCTTCTGTGCCAGTTGGGCCTGCGCCTCCTGGAGCTGAGCACCGATCGGCGATACGGCGCCCACTCCTTGGCCTCGCCCACCAGCCCGGGGTGTCCGAGGGCGAGCAGGAGTGGAGTTCTTGGCTTTCGGAGTCGGCATGGAGGCGCCCTCGGCCAGGGCATCGAGATTGGGAGGATCTGGACCGCTTCGCATCCTACTACCCCTCAGGAATTCCTGCTCGCCCTCCTCCCGAGGCTCGTGCCGGGCCGGTGCGACGTGGGTGACATGCTTCCTCCCTCACGGTGCCCCGCCACGTCGATGTCGGGGAGAGTCCGGCGCGATGGGCCGGGAGTGCTTGTCTACCGCCAGCCAGCTCGACCCGGTGTATTCTCGCCAGGAAGGAATGAGGATCGGTTTGATCATGGACCTGGTGCTACCCACGCAAACGCCCTCGCCGGTCACCGAGGTAACCAACGAGTGCGTCCAGGGGCAGCGGACCCGTGTCGGGGGCATGGCACCCCTCCAGAACTCTTAGGATGAATGACGAGCCTCATTATCCCGCTTACTCGTCGTTGTCAAGGACAATCAGGACTACGCGACTCTGCATAACACCACTGGACGGTTCCCTCGTTAGCTTAGGTAGCGAGGGGTACCGGGGATACGAGTCGGTTTGAGTATCTAACTCGCCGCGAACGGTCCTACGCGTTCATGAGTCTGAGTGCCACGACCCTGTGTCACAGAAAACCCTGACGGTACCATGGTATTCGTATTGCCCGTGACAGCGTGCCGTTTCAAGAAACTCTAATCCGATGAAAATAAACAAAGAACCAATACGCACAATATATCAGAGTTACATGGTATTATTTCATTTACAACAAGTTCAATCCGGATTATAGTTATTTCCTCTCCAGGCGACAAGGGACTTATCCCCCCGTACGGAGCCGCCCCCATGCGCCACCCTTGGGCCAGCACCGAAATCTATAACGGCCTCGTTGACCAGCGGCCTGGTCGGCGAGGCCGTGTGTATTTCTGCCTCCAAGCCCTGAATTTCCCCTCCAGACCTTCCTGCCCTGAAGTTGGAGGCGATCCCGGTTTGCCCGGCCGGTAAGTAGCCGGCCTTCCCTGCCCTACTGAGCAGGGATCTCACCCGGATGAGACCCGGAATGTGTCAGGGGACGCTCGCGTCGCTCGGACTCTCGGCGGTTGTGGGCGGTGCGCTCCGCTTCGGGACCACTGACCGGGCAGGCGGCGGTTGTGGAGGCCGCCGGAGGACGCTATGGAGGAGGATTGGTATTCGATGGAGTGGGTGCTCGCTGAGCGGAGCCGCGAACTGGCCGCGCACGAGATTCGGGCCGCTCGCGTACGTGCGGAGGGGTGCGACGCAACGCGACCGAAGCCGTCAACGGGCGAGTATCGCTGGCGCCGACGACGGCTTGGAGACATCGCTGCGACCGGGGCAGAGGCCATGGCCGGGGCACTCGCCACCGGGCTGATGCTGGTCCGCGCCCCGCGCCCCCGGAAGCACTGGCGGCGTCCACCAGCCCCGCGACGAGCGGCCGCGTGACCCGCGGGAGCGGGTGCGGGAGCAGGAAGGGACGGGGACAAGGTCGGCGCGCGAAGCGTGATGTAAGACCGGAGGGAGGGCACGAGCATGCTGCAACAGGTTGATCCAGACCGGACGAAGCAATTCGCGGGCAAGCTCCTGGGGCTATACACCGGGTGTGCCCTGACGAAGCTCATCGACATCGGCCACCAAACCGGCCTCTTCGATGCGGGGGCCAAGCGGCCGGGCACGAGCCACGAGCTCGCCGCGCGCGCCGGCCTCCACGAGCGGTACGTCCGCGAGTGGCTGGGCGCCATGACGACCACCGGCATCTTCACGTACGATCCCGTTTCTCGGACGTATAGTCTCCCCCCCGAGCACGCCGCCCTGCTCTGCGGCGACACGGCGAAGAACCTCGCCCCGATGAGTCAGATGCTCAACGTCTTCGGGCGGAACCTCCCCCAGCTCGTCCAGTGCTTCCGGGAGGGGGGTGGCATCCCCTACACAGAGTTTCGTGGGTTTGCCCAGAGCATGGCCGACGTGTGGCGCCGGATCTACGACGAGCACCTCATCCGCGGCTTCCTCCCGGCGGCGCCGGGCCTCCCGGAGCGCCTCCAGGCGGGGATCCACGTCGCGGACATCGGCTGCGGCGCTGGCCACGCCGTGAACGTAATGGCCCGGGAGTACCCGCACTCGCGCTTCGTCGGCTTTGACATCGCGGTCGAGGCCATCGAGCGGGCGGCCGCCGAAGCCTTGGATATGGGTTTGACCAACGCCCGCTTCGAGGTGCTCGATGTCAGCCAGCTGCCGCCGGACCCGCCTTTCGATCTCATCGTGGCCTTCGACGCGATCCACGATCAGGTGGCCCCCGCGACGGTCCTCCAGCGGGTGAGCGACGCCCTGGCGCCGGACGGCATCTTCCTGATGATCGACTTCAAATTCTCCAGCCACGTGGAGGACAACATCGGCAATCCCTTCGCGCCCCTCTACTACGGGATCAGCGTGATGCACTGCCTGACGGTCTCGTTGGCGGAAGGGGGCGCCGGGCTGGGCACTATGTGGGGCCTCCAGCTGGCGCGGCGCATGCTCCGCGACGCAGGCTTCACCCACGTCGAAGTCGTGGACTCCCCCCGGCCGCAGAACTGCATCTTCGTGTGCCGGAAGGAAGAGGGCGACAAGGCGAAGAGGAGGATGACCCATGTTTGATCTCGATCAGTTCGTGGCGGACTGCCGCGCGGCGCTCACGGAGCACTCACCGCAGGCGGCGACCCGGGAGGTCGTGCGCCGCGCCGTGGTGCAGCCCGGGGACGTGGAGCGAGCCCTGGGAACCCCTCACGAGGGGAAGTTCGTCACGCTGTACCACGCCCCCGACCTCACAATTCTCAATCTCATCTGGGCCCCCGGCATGGTGCTCTCTCCCCATGACCACCGGATGTGGGCCGTCATTGGGCTGTACGGCGGCCGCGAGGACAACACCTTCTACCGGCGGACCCCGCAGGGCCTCGTCCGGACCGGCGGCAAGAATCTGACGACCGCGGATGTGGTCATCCTCGGGAATCAGGTGATCCATGCCGTGACGAACCCCTCGACGCAGTTCACGGGGGCCCTCCACGTCTACGGCGGCGACTTCTTCGCGACGCCCCGGAGCGAGTTCGACCCCGACACCTTCGCGGAACGACCGTTCGATGCGGACAAGGCGAAACGCCTCTTCCAAGAGGCGAACGCGCGGCTCCAGGCGGCGAGCAGCGCGTGATGGGGTTACGGGACTCCCGGCGACATAGCCGCATCGGCGAGCCGTTTACGTTATATGAGCGAAGGATCGGCCGCAGGACGGCCCGGGTTGCGCCTTCAACGCGGCAACAATCCCTTCCCGTGTGGGCGGACGAGGTGATCTGGTGAGACGGTCTCGGATCGCCGACGGCCGCTGGCGGATCGGGTTGCCAGCGACAGTCGTGGCTGTCGTCGCGCTCGGTGTCCTCGCCTCACCCCTCGCCGCCGAGGCACAACAGGCCAAGCGGCCCTACCGGATCGGGGTGCTCCACACAGGGTTCTTCGAGGAGATCCCATCCGTAGCCGGCCTCCAGGTGGGTCTCAAGGATCTGGGTCTTGAGGAAGGTCGGGACGTCACCTTCGACATCCGCGTCACCCGGGGGAAGCTCGATGCGGCACCGACGGGGGCGACGGCCCTCGTCAAACGCGGCGTCGATCTCATCTTCGCGCAAACGGAGCAGGCGGCTCGTCCCGTGAAAGACGCCACGCAGACCATTCCCGTCGTCTTCGCGGAGGTCGGCGATCCAGTCGCCGCCGGCCTGGTGGCCGCAATCCCCCGCCCCGGAGGGAACCTCACCGGAATTTCCAGTCTTGCGACGGAACTCACGCCGAAGCGGCTGGAGATTCTCAAGGCGATGTTTCCAGCCGTGCGTCGCGTCTGGGCCGTCCATTACGCCGAGGATCTCTCGGCTGCCGCGGCGGCGCGGATGGCGCAGGACGTGGCCGCCCGACTGAAGTTGGACGTCGTGGCGCCGGCGGTACGCACGCCGGACGAACTGGTCGGGCACCTCAAAACCCTGCGCCCGGGCGATGGGCTGCTGGCGCCACCGTCGGTCACCATGAACATCCCCAGTGTAATCCTGGACCTGGTGCGCATGGGCAAGTGGCCCGCCCTCTTCTACAACACCTTCTGGGCGCACGCCGGTGGCGTTGTCTCGTACGGCTCTGATCCATATGCCGAAGGGGTGCAGGCCGCCCGCCTGGTGGCCAGGATCCTCCGCGGGGAGCGCCCCCAGGATCTGCCGGTCGAAGGCGTCAACAAGATCGAGCTCGCCATCAATGGCAGGACCGCGCGGGGCCTGGGGGTACCCATCCCTCGCGACCTTCTCGTGCGAGCGGACCGGGTGATCGAGTGAGCCGGCGCTCGGCAGCCCGGCTGTTGCGTCGTACCCGGAACCCGACGACGGGGCGCGGGTGGTGCGGTGCGTCAGAAGGGAGGGGAACAGATGAGATCGTGGAGGCGGACGCTGTGGGGGGCACTCCTTGGGATCCTGATCGATTTCATGGTCGCGGGCCCTGCCAATGCGCTTGAGGTCGGCCAAAAGGCGCCGGACTTCACGTTGACGGCGCCCGGCAATAAGCCGGTCAAGTTGGCCGACCTGCTCCGGAAGGGTCCGATGGTGCTCTACACGTTCCTGGACACGTTCAGCGCGGCCTGAACGGAGGAGATCAGTGGCTTCGAGGCCAACCTGGCACAGTTCGAAGCCGCCAACGCCCACGTCGTGGGCGTCAGCACCGATCCCGTCGCGAAACTCGAGGCGTTCACGACGAAGAACACGATTAAGCATCAGCTCCTGTCCGACGCCCGCCGCACGATGCTCCCGGCCTACGGGGTGATGGTGACCGACCAGAAGAGTCCCATGTACCGGCTCCCGAAACGCGCCTACTTCATCGTCGACCGGCACGGGATCGTCCGTTTCGTGCGGGTCCAGGCGGACCCCTTGGATCTGCTGAAGACCGAGGAGGTCCTGAAGGCGCTCAACGGGTCGTAGGCGTAAACCGGGCGATGGCGAAGCCGGTCCTGCGCCTGCCGGCCGCGACGGTCGGACCCGAGACGACCACGGCTATTGGGGTGGCGATTCCGCCGTCAGTCGGCATCCGAGCAGACGACGTGATCCAGCAAGACCCGCCCGGTTGTCTCCCGCCCTCAACGACTTCCGCTCGGCGCCGCGGACGCTTCGGCCGGCCCATGCCGACGGCCGGCTCCCGTGCGGCAGCATCGGAGACCCTGGAACGTCGGATGACGAGGACGCCCGCGCCGACGGAGTCCAGCCGCGGGCCGCAGAGCTCCTGGGCATCGGTGCACGCGCATGGCGCTCCAAGATGACGAAACGCGGGCTCAGGGCCATCGCGACACGACCAGACGGAGGTGAGGAATGATGTATCTGGGCAACCCGATGGGCTGGGGAAACGCCGGGGGGCTGTGGTGGATGCCCATGGGCCTGCTGATGCTGCTCTTCTGGGGTCTGGTGATCGTCGCCTTGATCCTGCTGGTGCGTTGGCTGTGGACCCAAGGCCAGGGTCGGATCGGCTCCCCGCCTGTCGAAACACCTCTCGACGTGCTCAAGAAACGGTACGCCCGGGGCGAGATCACCAAGGAAGACTTCGACCGCATCAAACAGGACATCGGCTGACCACCCCGTGCGGGTGCGACACGCGGCTGCGCCACGCGCCAGGGCAGCGATCCCGCGCTCCGGATCTGTGGCACCGCCATCTTCCAGCAGACGGCCGCGTCGCGGTTCGTGTGTATCCGCAATGCGTTCCACTTACTTTCGTATTGTGGTGACCGGTGACCGGTTTTGCCGAGTCAAATGTCGTCGTGCTGCGGCGGAGACATTCCCCCAGGTGATGAGGCGGAGGATCGAGCGGACCGGCCACGCGGCCGGGCAACCCTCCGCCCCATTGGCCTGCCCTGAGTGACTGGTCCACGTTCACGCCGTGAGTTGCTGCCGGACTCTTGTTGCGAGGAAAATAAATCTGTATCCGCTTGATTTTCGTACGTCGTGGTGAGCGGAACGCTCATGAATACTCAAGTGCCGATCCGGGGGGAAATCTCCCCATCGTGCACGCCATCCTTTCTCGGCCTGGCGGCCGTGATAATCGTCGTCACATCAACCCGGACAGTTGTAACCGTACCGCGGGTCGGGGGCCCGGACCTCAGGGTACCTTTACAGTCCGGCCTGCACTTCTGGTCCGCTTTACTTGGCAGTGGGCAGCGTGAGGTCGGTCAACGTCTGAACGCCACGCCGTACGCGCTGCTGGTCGCGGGAGCGAGGCGTGGACGGACGCCGTATGCGCCCCCGGACGCCGCCGTGAGACAGAGCGGCGGTCTCCGGGGCAGCCTGCAAGCTCCCCCAGGAGCCTCACCCCGCGTGCTGCCGCGCAAACGCCGCCAATTCGCGATTGAAACGCTCCGGCTCCTCAAAGGGCGGCGCGTGGCCGATCCCCGCATAGACGGACACCTGCGCATGGGGAATGCACGACCGCAGGTGCTCGGTGTGCGTGGCCAACACCACCTTATCCTGTTCGCCCGCGGTCACCAGCACCGGCACCGTGAGCGACCGCAGGACGGCATCGCGGTCGATGGTGCGGGAGACCATGCCCAACCGGACGGCAGACGGCACGACCATATTGAAGGCCACCATGACTTCAAACTCGTCCTGGGAGAGTGGTTTGGCGAAGACGGCGTGCAGGAACGGGGGCAGCGCCCGGATGTTGTCCTCCAGGTTTTCGGAACAGAGGCCCGGCACCGCGTCCAGGAAGTTGCTGCCGAAGGTCTTGGCGGCCTTCTCCACTCCCAAGAGCACCCCCGCACACACGTAGTTGATGCCGCCGACCCCGTCCTGGCCATACTGGGCCAGGTAGTCGTTGATGATGTACCCGCCATAGGACCAGCCCGCAAGGATGGGCTTGCGGAGGGCCAGGCCCGTGATGACGGCGTGCACATCCTCGGCCCAGCGGTCGGCGTCGGTGTACTGGTCGAGCGCCATCGGTTTCTCGGACATCCCATGCCCCCGGTTATCGAGGCACACCAGCCGAAACTCGTCGGCCAAGGGACTCTGATACTGCTTGACCCAGCCGAGGTGGCACTGACTGAACCCATGGATCAGCAGGATGGGTTTGCCCTGCGGTTGGCCATAGTCATGCACGGCGAGTCGGACGCCGCCGCCCCCAGGTATGGTGTGTATGGGCATCGTGCAGTCTCCGCTGCCGGTGATTGCCGGTCCCCGGCGTCGCCCACCTGGTCGCTGCGCCGCGGGGCCGGGCTCCGTTCGCTCCCGCGGCGGGGGCGACCGCCGACGCAGTCAAGATCGGGCCGCGTCCGCCCACTGCTTGGTGTCGGTGTACTGCTGAAAGCGGACGACCTTCCCATCGCGCACCTGCCACACGTGCGCGAACTGCGCGTCGACGGGCTTCCCGGTCGCCTTCATCCTCCCCCGGTAGCGGCCTTCGACGACAACCGTCTCCCCGCCCTCGACGAAGTGTTCAGGGCGGACGGCGAAGTCCGCGACGTCGGCCGCCAGGCGCTGCAAAACGCCTTCGACGACGGCCTGGGGGCCGAGGTAGGGATTACCGTCGGCATAATGGAAGTTCTCGGCTTCTCGCCATTGGATCTGGGGGTGGAAGGCGCCCAAGACCGCCGAGATGTCGCCCCGGCCGAAGGCGTCGTATATGGCCGTCACGATGTCCCCGCTCGTTCCCATGGTTGTCTCCTGTTGGTATAACGACCCTGCCGATGACCCACCACACCGCCGAAACGGAATGGGCAACAGCCTCAGGGTCCGAAGCGAACGCAACGCGCGTCGTTGTCACCGGCACACCCGGCATAGCACTCATGTACAGCCACGGTGCCTCGCCCCACCGTCCGCGCCTCCTAGTGCACGCGGTCGAGGTCCAGCTCACTAACCTGCCCGTCGACGTCGATTCGCACCAGGTCGATGCGATCGGCGAATTTCCGGAATGTGGGGCCGCCCACGTGCAGGTGGTACTCCAGCGATGCGGCGTCGGCCTGAACGGCCACGACGGTCATCTGTTGGTGGTTCCGATCGCGGAAGAAGCCGTACGAGAGGAGCCGCAGCACGTGCGCGTCCACAAACGCCGCCACGCGTTGCATGGCTGCCTTGAACTCTTCGAGCTTCCCGTCACGGATCGTGGAGGTGTCGATGTAGACGAGGGGCTGAGGCATTGCGGCATACTCCTTTAGAGACGGCCCCCCTACCTCATCACCGAAGCGACTTGGCAGTGCAGCAGCGCGCCGGGCGGAGCATCCCCGTGGATGGCCGAGCCGGCATAGCATCCTCGCCTTATGCAAGCAGAACGCGAGCCACCGCGTCGGCGTACATCGTGGGAGCCGTGGTCATCCCTTCGTGCGCCTGCCCGGGGAACGCCTCGCCCCGGAGCGCCGGGAGGACGACGGCGAGGGCGTCGGTGACATACAGGTCGCGCGGGCTTTCGGTGCCGAACTGCAACTGGACCGGGACGCGCAGGTCGGGAAAGCGTTCGGCCGTGAAGTCGTACCGGTATAGCGCGCGCAGGTCCCCGAGGGAGACCTCCGCATCGGCGAGGATGGGCGCCCACGCTGCCGTGGTCCGCAGTCTGTCCACCTCGTCACGGGGGACGCGCAGCGTATCGCGGAAGAACGTCACCGCGAACCCGCCCCCGTCCCCGGCCCGCGCCAACGCGGCCAGCCGGGCCAGGGCCTCGTCCGTGATAGCGCACGGCCACGGGGGCTCGTACAGCACCAGTGTGCGCACGCGGTCTGGGACGGTGGCCGCGGCGGCGAGCGCCACCTGCGCGCCGTAGGAGTGCCCGAGGCGGGACACCGGGTCCCCGATCGCCTGCAGCACCGCCATGATATCCCGACTCTCCTCCTCCAGGCTGTGGCCTTTCGTCGCGTCTGTTTCCCACCGGCTGCGGCGGGCGACAGCATAGACAGTGAACTGCTTTTCGAACCGGGGCTTCACGAACTCCCTATTGGTCGTGTGGTCGCCGAAAGAGCCGTGGACCAGGACGAGGGGGGCCCGCTCCCGTACTGGTCTTTGGAGACGGTGGCCCCACCGGGGGAGGGAATGCGCTGCACGGATGCACCTCCCGTCGCCTACCAGAGCCCAACGGCGCGGCGACCGGGCCGGAGAGGGATCGGCGGATCGCGTGCGGTGGGCGAACGAACGGTTGGATACACTCCCGGGATCAGGGCGACCCACTGAGGGCTATGGACGGTGCCGAGGGCGCGTAGGCCGGAGAACGGCGTGGCGGGACGGCACACGCGCTCCCGTCGCGCTCCCCGCGATGCACGGCCCTCCCGGGGCGGGCTCCCCTTTCACCCTACTGACCGTCGTTACACCCCAACCCGACGTCGCACCAGCGCCCGCTGTCGGCCGGCGGGTTTACGCTGGCCGCCAGCGACGCCGGCGTAGCTCGCGTGGGGTCACGCAGGGCCGCAGAGCCGGGCGGCCCCGAGGTCAGCCCTCCCCCGAGCATCCCCCACACGAAGAGTCCTGCCGCCGGAAGCGCTAAGAACAGAAACCCAGGCCGAAGCCACAACCGCTTCCCGTGCATGGTCCCCCTCCCCGCCTACGTTGTCCTGCACGTGCTGGTCGAGAATCCCTGCGTCAGCGCACAGCTGCTTCCGGTGGCGGCCCTCCAACCGAGGCGTGGGGTCCGCCTACTTCCGGACGACGTACCAGTTGTTCTGGATGTCGTGTTTGAGCTGGTGGGTTTCCACGGTACGGAAGCCTGCCTTCTCCAGATACTCACGCGTCTTTTCTTCCCCCCACATGGCGCCCAACCCCTCCCCGCCTTGCGCGAGGGACACCGTCATGCAGTGCATGGTGGAGATCGCATAGAGGAACGTGCCGATCG
>Ga0316616_100000624_pt1 | contig 12078 bp, 18 predicted proteins | sample OWC_Aug_M1_C1_D1_FD_207660 | JGI IMG/M metagenome (GOLD analysis project Ga0316616, IMG submission 207660) | Wetland soil microbial communities from Old Woman Creek delta, Ohio, United States - OWC_Aug_M1_C1_D1_B | ecosystem: Environmental > Terrestrial > Soil > Wetlands | place: USA: Ohio... | reverse complement strand
GAGACCCCTGAGGTTCGCCGCGACCTGTCCGACCAGTTGCTTGTCGATGCCCTTGATCACCACCTGGGTCTGCTTCGCGTCAACCGTGGCCTTGATCCCCTGGGGAAGAGGAAAAACGATGGGATGCGAGAAACCCAGCGTGAATAGCAGATTCGAGCCGTGCACGGCAGCCTTGAACCCGACTCCGGAAATGTCCAGCGTCTTTCCAAACCCCTTGCTGACGCCGGTCACCATATTCGCGATCAGATTCCGCGTGAGACCGTGAAGTTCCCGATACATCTTCTGGTTCGACTGCCGCTCGACCAACAGCTGGTTGTCGTTCTTCTTGATCTCCAGCCTGGGATTCACCGCCTGGCTAATCTCGCCCAGCGGTCCCTTGACGGTGATCTTTCCGGGTACTATCTTTGTTTCGACACCCGATGGAATTACTATTGGTTTTTTTCCAACCCTCGACATAACAACTCCTCAATCCGATCTCGGGAAAAAGTGTTTGCCCTTCTTGATCCTTACCACACGTGGCAGAGAACTTCTCCACCTACATTATCCTTCTTTGCCTGCTTCCCGGTCTGGATGCCCTTCGGTGTGGATAGAATAGCAACACCCAATCCCGCCAGGACCTTGGGGATGGCGTCATTCCCGGCGTATACCCGGCACCCCGGCCTGCTGACGCGCTTAAGCCCCTGAATCACGGGGACCTCTTCATCAGTGTACTTCAGATAGACACGGATGACACCCTGACGGCGGTCCTTCACCATCTTGAGGTTCTTGATGTACCCCTCGTCCTTCAGGATTTTCGCGATCTCGAGCTTCAACTTCGAGGACGGGATGTCTACCTTTTCAAGCTTCGCCTTACTGCCATTGCGGATGCGCGTAAGCATATCCGCGATCGGATCGGTCATCATCGGTTCAAACCCCTCTCGCTTACCAACTGGCCTTTACTACGCCCGGGATCTCTCCCCGGAGCGACCTGTTCCGGAAACAAATGCGGCACATGTCGAATTTCCTCAGATATCCCCGTGATCTGCCGCACAGCGGACAGCGGTGATATGCCCGAACCTTGAACTTCGGTGCCTGTTTTGCCTTTGCGATCAATGACTTTTTTGCCATCGTTCCTCCAACCTGCTACTTTCTGAACGGCATGCCGAGATGACCGAGCAACGCCCGTCCTTCTTCATCGGTCTTCGCCGTCGTGACGATAACAATATCCATACCGTGGATGGAGTCGATCTTGTCGATCTCGATCTCCGGAAAGATGACCTGCTCCTTGATACCGAGAGAGTAGTTTCCCCTCCCGTCAAAGGACTTCGTCGGACTTCCCTTGAAGTCCCTGATGCGCGGGAGTGCGGCATTGATGAACCGGTCCAGGAACTCGAACATGCGCTCCTTCCGGAGCGTCACCATGCACCCGATGGGCATCCCTTCGCGCAGTTTGAACGTCGCGATGGATTTCTTCGCACGGGTGACAACGGGATGCTGACCGGTAATGAGCTCCAGTTCGCTGACCGCGTGGTCAAGTGCTTTCGCATTCGTAATCGCCTCGCCCATGCCCATGTTCAGCACGACTTTGACCAGCCGCGGAACCTGCATGGGGTTCTTGTAGTCAAACTGCTTCATGAGGGCGGGTACCACTTCCTTTTCGTACCGTTCCCTAAGGCGAGGCTTCGGCGCCTTCACCCGTTCTGCCGGTGCGGCCGATTTTGCTTCTTTCTTTGCGTCGGGTGCGGAGACCTTGGCCTTTGCCGGCGCTGTCTTTGCCGGGGCCTTTTTCTTTTCTCCGCCCTTTATCTCTTTTGCCTTATCTTTATCTTTCTTGTCTGCCATTGGTCTCTTTCCCTAACTCACTTAATCCAAGGTTGCGTCACAAGCCTTGCATACCCGTACCCGGGGCCCATCGCTCTGAGGCTTCCGGGAAATACTGGTAGGCTTGTCGCATTTTGCACAAATAAGCTTGACGTTCGCTGCTGAGATCGGGCTCTCCTTCTCCACGATCCCACCCTGCCGAAGCTGCTGGTTCGGCCGAGTATGCCGTTTGATCATGTTCAACTTCTCGATCAGGATCCGGTTCTCCCGCGGGTACACGGCGATAACCCTTCCGCGTTTCCCCTTCTCTTTGCCGGTCGTCACCAGTACGGTATCATTTTTTTTGATCTGCATCGTTATCTTTCCTGTTCTTATTCGGAGGTCGCACTGCTGCCGAGCATCTACAATACTTCCGGCGCAAGCGAGATGATTTTCATAAAGTTTTTTCTGCGAAGCTCACGGGCAACCGGTCCGAAAATACGGGTCCCGATAGGTTCGTTCGCATTATTGATCAGGACCGCCGCATTCCGGTCGAACTTGACATACGACCCGTCGGGGCGGCGCACTTCCTTCGCGGTCCGCACCACCACCGCCTTGGCAACGGTCCCCTTCTTCGCCTGCCCGTCCGGAATTGCCGATTTGATGGCAACAACGATTACATCGCCCAGGCTCGCATACCGCTTGCGTGTACCACCAAGCACCTTGATGCACATCACCCGCTTAGCCCCTGAGTTGTCCGCTACATCCAAAACCGTCTGCTGCTGAATCATGGTCTAGTACCTTCTCTTCGCCATTTGAAATTCGATTTCAGAAAATCAGTTCGCCTTTTCCACGATCTCCAGGACCTTCCAGCGTTTGTCCTTCGAGATGGGCCGGGTCTCGATAACCCGGACCATATCACCCACTTTGCACTCGTTCTTCTCATCATGGGCTTTGTACTTGGTCGTGCGCTTCACCACCTTGTTGTAACGGGAGTGCGCGATGCGTCTGGTTACCGCCAGCACGACCGTTTTGTCCATCTTATCGCTCACCACGCGGCCGATAAATGATTTTCTTTTATTAGACTCGCCCATGTTTTTCCCTTAAGATCGTTTTGGTTTTTGCGATATCCTTGCGGAGCGCTCTGAGCCGCATCGGATTCTCGATCTGGCCCATGGCCTGCTGGAATCGGAGGTTGAACAGTTCTTTTTTCAGTTCTGCCGCCTTCGCCGTCAATTCCTCTTGGGACAGATCCCTCATCTCTCGCGCATTCGACTTCATATCTCAGCCTCCCGGGAGATGAACTTCGTCGCCATGGGCAGCTTATATGCCGCGAGACGGAATGCCTCGCGGGCCACTGACTCGTCGACACCGCCCATCTCGTACAGAATCCGACCCGGTTTCACGACCGCTACCCAGTATTCCGGTGCGCCCTTGCCTTTTCCCATGCGGGTTTCGGCCGGCTTCTTCGTAATAGGCTTGTCGGGAAAAATGCGGATCCATATCTTGCCGCCCCGCTTCACATACCGGGTCATGGCAATTCTGGCAGCCTCGATCTGGCGGCTCGTGACCCAGCAAGGCTCCATCGCCTTCAGTCCGTACTCGCCGTAGCTTACCTCAGCCCCGCGGTAACCGGTTCCCGTCATCCGGCCTTTATGCATTTTTCTGAACTTTACCCGTTTCGGTGCTAACATGATCTCTTTCCTTTACCTGCAATCGTGGTGGTTGTTTCAGCTGCGCCTACCCTACACCGCCTTGGGTTGCTGCAGCACATCACCCTTATAGATCCAAACTTTCACGCCGATCTGTCCCATCGTGGTCTTCGCTTCGGCGAATCCATACTGAATGTCGGCCCGCAGGGTATGGAGCGGCACTCGTCCCTCACGGTACCACTCTGTTCTGGCGATCTCCGCGCCCGCCAGCCTGCCTGCACAGGTGATTTTGATCCCCTGGGCGCCCAGACGAAGGGCCGAGGTCACCGATTTTTTCATGGCCCGGCGGAAGGCGATCCTGCGCTCGAGCTGAAGAGCTATGTTCTCCGCGACCAGCTGCGCTTCGAGCTCCGGTCTCCGGATTTCCTGGATATTGATATACATCTGCTTGCCGGTCATGGCCTCGAGGTCCTTCTTGAGCTTGTCGACCTCGGCGCCCTTTTTCCCGATGATGATGCCGGGACGGGCCGTATGGATATTGATCTTCGCTTTCTGGCCGGCACGCTCGATCTCGATCTTGGAGACCCCGGCATGCGTCAGCCGCTCTTTCACGATGCTGCGGATCTTGATGTCCTCGTGCAAAAGCGCCGCATAGTTCTTCTTGGCGTACCAGCGGGAGTCCCATGTCTTGATGATCCCGAGCCGAAACCCGATCGGATGTACTTTCTGACCCATTCTGCCTCCAGAGATGTGACTATGCCGACAGAACCAGCGTTATATGGCTGGTCCTCTTCTTGATCATGTTCCCGCGGCCCATGGCGCGCGCCCGAAGCCGCTTCATGGCGGCTCCCTGGTTCACAAATGCCTGCGCGACCTTGAGCGAATCCACATCGCCAAGCTTCTTCTGCTCGGCGTTCGCCACGGCCGAGTCAAGTATCTTCTTCACGATGCGCGCGGCATGGAGCGGTGTGAACGTGAGTATGCTCCTGGCATCACCCACCATTTTCCCCCGGATGAGATCGATGACCTGACGTGCCTTCCGCGGCGTGATCCGTATATGTCTGGCAGTTGCGCTTGCTTCCATTTCACTGTCCTCTCTCGAATACCCGTTGCCCGGCAATGGCTACTTCGTCGGGGCCGGGGCGCTGGTCTTCTCGGCAACCTTTTTTCCGCTGTGTCCCTTGAAGGTCCTCGTCGGCGAAAACTCTCCGAGCTTGTGTCCCACCATGTTCTCGCTGACATACACCGGGATGAACTTCCTGCCGTTGTGCACCGCCAGCGTATGGCCGACGAATTCCGGCAGGATGGTCGACCTCCGGGACCACGTCTTCGTTATCTTTTTGTCTCCCGACGTGTTCATGGCCTCAACCTTCTTCATGAGGCTTGCATCGACAAAAGGGCCCTTTTTAACTGATCTCGGCACCGCTATCCTCCGTTAACCTACCTGCTCTTGGTCCTGCGCGAAATGATGTACTTGGTCGTTTTTTTGTTCTTTCTCGTTCTCTTCCCGTCAGGAAGTCCCCACGGCGAGCAACCCGGCCGGCCGCCGGAAGATTTCCCTTCGCCGCCGCCCAGAGGATGGTCCACCGGGTTCATGACAACACCGCGCACCCGTGGGCGTCTGCCCAGCCAGCGAGACCTTCCCGCCTTGCCGATACTGATGTTCTCGTGGTCGAGATTGCCTACCTGCCCGATCGTCGCCATGCATTCGGACCGCACTTTGCGCACCTCGCCGGAGTTTAGCCGCAATGTGGCATATTCTCCTTCCCGAGCGAGTAGCTGCACGGAAGACCCGGCACTTCTGGCGATCTGACCGCCGGCGCCTTTCTTGAGCTCCACATTATGGATCACCGTACCCACCGGGATCGAGGCCATGGGAAGCGCATTGCCGGTCCGGATGTCAGCCTCAGGGCCGGACACGACACTATCTCCCACCTTAATTCCCAGCGGTGCAATGATATAGCGTTTTTCGCCGTCAGCATAATGCAGCAGTGCAATACGTGCCGTACGGTTGGGATCGTACTCAATGTGGGCGACCTTCGCCGGGACCCCGAATTTCTCCCTCCGGAAATCAACGATCCGGTACTTTTTCTTGTGCCAGCCGCTCCGGTACCGTACCGTGATCTTGCCGCGGTTGTTCCTGCCGCCCTCTTCCTTGACGCGGACTACCAGCGACTTTTCAGGCCTGCTCCTCGTCACTTCTTCGAACGTCGATACGGTCTGAAACCGTCTCCCGGGGGAGGTTGGATTATAGCTCTTTACCGGCATGATTATGCACCCTCAAATATATCTATCTTTTCACCTGGTTTCAGCGTCACGTAGGCCTTTTTCCAGTCTGACCGTTTGCCCACCCGCATGCCCATTCGCTTCTTCTTGCCTAGAACATTCACCGTGGTCACGTCAAGCACTTTAACCTTGAATATGACCTCGATGGCCTTCCGCACCTGCACTTTGTTGGCGTCTGACCTTACTTCGAAGGTCAGGACATTGCTCTTTTCCTTGAGACGCGAACCTTTTTCGGTAATGCGGGGTACGCGGATGATGTCATAGTTGTCCATCGTCATTTCCCGTATACCTCCTGCATGGTGGTCAAGGCATCCTGCGTCGTGATCAGGTACCGATATTTGAGAAGATCGTACACATTGATATTCTCCATGCGAAGGACCTTGATATTCGGCATGTTCCGCGACGCCAGAGCAATATTCTTGTTCTCGGCATTGATCAACACAAGGGCGCTCTCGGTCACCCCGAGGGTTTTGAGAAGCTCCGACATCTGCTTGGTCCTGGGCTCTGCGAGTTCCAGTTTGTCCAACAGGACCATCCGGTTCTCCCCCACCTTCGAAGATAACGCTGCTGCCAGGGCAGCACGCTTCTCTTTCTTCGGCATGCTGTAAGAGTAGTCCCTCGGCATCGGGCCAAACACCGTACCGCCATGACGCCAGAGCGGTGACCGGGTGCTTCCTGCACGTGCACGCCCAGTACCTTTCTGTTTGAAGGGTTTTATTCCGCCGCCGCTCACCAGCCCCTTGGTTTTCGTGGCCGCAGTCCCGGCCCGCCGGTTTGCAAGCTGGTTCACTACCGCCGAATGGAGCAGATGGGACTTCACCTCCACGCCGAACACCGCGGGAAGTTCGACGTCCTTCACCTTTTTGTTGCTCATATCAACCATCGCTACGGAAGCCATTGTAGAAACCCTCTATTGTCTGTCTTAATTATCCTTTGGTGATCAGGACCAGCGCATTCTCGCCGCCAGGAACCGCACCGCGCACGAACAGCAGGTTCTGATCCGGCCGCACTTCAACGATTTTCAAATTTTTCACCGTGACCGTGACATCGCCCATGTGTCCCGGCAGTTTTTTGCCCGGCCAGACTCGCGACGGATACGCGCTCGCGCCAATGGAACCCGGTCTGCGGTTGAACATAGACCCGTGACCGCCCGGTCCGCCGGCGAAATTATGCCGCTTCATGACCCCGGCGAAACCCTTGCCCTTGCTGACGCCGCTGACCGCGATCAATTCACCCTTCTTGAAGATATCCACCTTCACATCCTGGCCCTGTTCATAGCCTGCCATGGAGAACTCGCGGAGGAAGCGATGCGGGGTTGACCCGGACTTTTTGAAGTGTCCGGCAATAGCCTTGGTCACGCGGCCCTTTTTCTTCTCTTCTTCAAAGGCAAGCTGAACCGCCTCATAACCATCCTTTTCCATGGTCTTCTTCTGGACCACTTTGCACGGACCGGCCTGAATGACCGTCACCGGTATCAATTCCCTGCCATCGAACACCTGGCTCATGCCGATCTTTTTCCCAATTATTCCCACGCTCATTGTACTGTCCTTTTACCACGGCCTTGAACGTAACCCGTTCACGGCGGTCTCTCGGTTGTTAGAGCTTGATCTCCACATCAACACCGGCTGCAAGGTCGAGCTTCATCAGCGCATCGACGGTCTGCGGCGTCGGGTCCAGAATATCGAGGAGCCGCTTGTGCGTCCTGATCTCAAACTGCTCCCGGGATTTTTTATCCACGTGGGGCGAGCGGAGCACTGTCCAGCGGTTGATCCGCGTCGGCAGGGGAATCGGACCCGAAACCTTGGCGCCCGTCCGCTTTGCCGTATCTATGATCTCCACCACCGACTGGTCCAGCAGGCGATGGTCGTATCCCTTAAGCCGTATTCTGATCTTCTGCGTCACGGAATGCCCTTCCTCTCGTTTCTTGCTTACTCGATGACTTCGGTGATCACGCCGGCGCCCACGGTGCGGCCGCCCTCGCGGATCGCGAACCGGAGTTCCTTGTCCATGGCGATCGGGGTGATGAGCTCGACCGTGCAGCTCATGTTGTCGCCGGGCATCACCATCTCGACACCCTCGGCAAGCGTCACCACGCCCGTCACGTCCGTCGTCCGGAAATAGAACTGGGGACGGTAGCCCTTGAAGAACGGCGTGTGACGGCCGCCCTCTTCCTTCGTCAGCACATAGGCCTCGGCCTTGAACTTCGTGTGCGGGGTGATGCTCCCGGGTTTTGCCAGGACCATGCCGCGCTCCACTTCTTCCTTCTTTATGCCGCGAAGCAGGACGCCTACGTTGTCGCCGGCCTCGCCGGAATCCAGGAGCTTCCGGAACATCTCAACGCCCGTCACGACGGTCTTCTGGGTGGGCTTGATGCCCACGATCTCGATCTCGTCGCCCACCTTCACGACGCCGCGCTCGATACGGCCGGTCACCACGGTGCCGCGGCCGGCGATGGAGAACACGTCTTCCAGGGGCATCAGGAACGGCTTGTCTATGTCGCGCTTGGGCTGGGGGATGTAGTTGTCCAGGGCATCCATGAGTTCCAGGATGCTCTTGTACTCGGGGGCGTTGATGTCCTTGCTCTCGCTCTGGAGGGCCTTCAGCGCGCTTCCCTTGATGACGGGGGTCTTGTCGCCGGGGAACTGATACTTCGACAGGAGCTCGCGGACCTCAAGCTCAACCAGCTCCAGGAGCTCGGGGTCGTCGACCATGTCGACCTTGTTCATGTACACAACGATATAGGGCACGCCGACCTGACGGGCAAGCAGGATGTGCTCGCGGGTCTGGGGCATCGGACCGTCCGCGGCCGAGACCACGATGATCGCTCCGTCCATCTGGGCGGCGCCGGTGATCATGTTCTTGACGTAATCGGCATGGCCCGGGCAGTCAACATGGGCATAGTGCCGCTTCTCGGTCTGGTACTCCACGTGGGCCGTGGCGATCGTGATGCCGCGCTCCCGTTCCTCGGGCGCCTTGTCGATATTGTCGTACGATACGAAGCTGGCCATGTTCTTGAACGAAAGCACCTTCGTGATCGCCGCCGTCAGCGTCGTCTTGCCGTGGTCCACGTGGCCGATGGTGCCCACGTTCAAATGCGGTTTCGTCCTCTCAAATTTTGCCTTTGCCATAGCGAATCCTCCGGATCAAGATAGTAATGAATGCAAAATACTTTGGAGCCCATGAGCGGGATTGAACCGCTGACCTCATCCTTACCAAGGATGTGCTCTACCAACTGAGCTACATGGGCATTAAACTCAGATGACAGAAGACATACAACCCGTCTACAGACACATGCGTATTTCCGTTGTCCGTGCTCTGTGCTCTGTCTATTGCTTATGGAGCGGGAAACGGGATTCGAACCCGCGACCCCAAGCTTGGAAGGCTTGCGCTCTAGCCAGCTGAGCTATTCCCGCGTACAATTGTGCCGATCTCGGACCTCAGATCCCAGCTGGTTAACCACCCCTGCGATCATCGATCCCTGCTGTATGAAGTGGTGGGGAGGGGAGGTTTCGAACCTCCGTAGGCTGACGCCGACAGATTTACAGTCTGTTCCCTTTGGCCACTCGGGCACCTCCCCGAATAACAACTGCCTTTACGTAATGGGTGATTTGATGCTGTAACCGGTAGATAGCTGGAGCCACCGGAGGGAATCGAACCCACGACAGGCTGATTACAAATCAGCTACTCTACCAACTGAGTTACGGTGGCGATACTTCGGAATTCCCTGGGCACACCACGACTGGGACCGCTTTTCACGGAAGTTGGTATTTTAGCCGAGAGTCAATGCGATGTCAATAAAAAAGTTTGAATAAAAAGAAGAATAATATGTCTGTGGACGTAACGGGCAGAAAATCACCGGGATCGCTGCCGGAGGGTCTCGTAGAGCAGAATCCCTGCGGCCACGGAAACGTTCAGGGAGCTGATCTTGCCCAGCAGGGGCAGGGAGACCAGGTAATCGCACCGTTCCTGCACCAACCTGCGGACCCCGCGATCCTCCCCACCCAGGACCAGGGCTGTCGGCCGGACAAAGTCCGCATCCCAATAAACGGTTTCCCCGTCTGCCTCGGCCCCGACCACCCATACCCCGGCCTTCTTGAGCTCTTCCAGCGTGTTGACGATATTCACCACCTTTACCACGGGAACATGCTCCATGGCGCCAGCAGACGCCTTGGCTACGGTCTCCGTCAGGCCCGTCGCCCGACGCTCCGGAATGATCACTCCGTGGACACCGGCAGCGTCAGCGGTCCTGAGAATGGCCCCAAGGTTCCGGGGATCTTCTACACCATCAAGGACAAGAAAGAGCGGCGCCTTTCCCTGTTGGACAGGGACCTGCAAAATGTCATCGAGGGTTGCGTACTGCTTTGCCGCAGCAAGGGCGATCATCCCCTGATGGTTCGCGCCGGGCGCCTCCCGGTTCAGGGCCTCACGGTTCACGAACCGGACCTCTGCACCGCACTCCCCTGCAAGGCGGAGGATCGTCTGTACATCCCGGTCCTGCTTCCGCTGATCGGACACCAGGACGCGTTGAACCGGCCTACGCGCTTTAAGCGCCTCCAGGACTGGTTTTATGCCGATGATCTTGTCTTTGGACATGGCTTCCAGAAAAAACAAACACGAATGACACGTAGGGACGAATTACACGAATTAAAGAACTGCCTCGGCATTCATTCGTGATATTCGTAGTATTCGTGCTATTCGTGTTCCTGCTTTCTTGACGAGATACATGGTGGTGCTGCTTACTTCGGTTTCCAGACCGTGCCGCCGGCCCGGTCAAAGAGCGTCACGCCTGCATCATCGAGTACCTTCCGGACCCGGTCCGCTTCGGCCCAATCCTTCCGCGCGCGGGCCTCATTCCGGATATGGATATATTCCTCGATCTGTTCGACCGACAGGGTGACCTTGTGCTCGCCAAGCCGGGCTTCCTGGAACCACTCCTCCGGGTCACGCAGGAAGATGCCGAGGGTCTGGCTGACATTATCAAAGGACTCCTTCGCCGCCGACAGGATGATGTATGCCCCCTGCTCGTTCTTCTGGCTCAGGTCGGCAATGAACTTGTTCACCTCGCGGACGACGTCGTAGATGATCCCTATGGCCAAAGCGGTATTGAAATCATCATCCATGGCCTCTTCAAAAGCCGTCGGCAGATTCACGATCTTCATGTACAGAGATTTGTCAGCCGATTCGACGACCTCCTCGGGCTTCACCAGGGGAGCCTTTTTCCCGACAAGAAAATTCTTGATCCCTTCCTTCATGGTGTAGAATCGGTCGAGCCCCGCCCGGGCATCCTTAAGATTCGCGTCGGAGAAATCGATAGGGCTCCGGTAGTGCGTTGAGAGCAGGAAAAGCCTGACGATCTCCGCATCATACTTGTCCAGGATGTCGCGAATCGTGAAAAAGTTCCCGAGGGACTTTGACATCTTCTCCTGATTGATGTTCACAAAACCATTATGGAGCCAGTAGTTCACGAACCGCCTGCCCGAGGAAGCCTCGCTCTGGGCGATCTCGTTCTCATGGTGAGGAAAAATGAGATCCTTGCCGCCGGCATGAATGTCGAAGGTCTCGCCCAAATGTTTGAAGCCCATGGCCGTGCACTCAATGTGCCAACCGGGCCTCCCCGGCCCCCAGGGGCTGTCCCAGGCGGGCTCGCCGGGCTTCGATGCCTTCCAGAGGGCGAAGTCGAGAGGGTCTTCCTTCCGCTCGTCCACCTCAACGCGAGCGCCCGCCTTCATATCGTCAAGGTTCCGCTTAGAGAGCTTGCCATAATCCTTGAAGCTTGCGACGCGGAAATAGACATCGCCGTCCACCGCGTAGGCATGTCCTTTCTCGGCGAGGCGACGGATGACCTCGATCATTTCCTTGATGTGATCCGTTGCCAACGGCTCGATGTCCGGCCTGCCCACGCCCAGGCGCTTCATGTCTTCCTGGTATGCGTCGATGTACTTGCGCGCGACCTCCGCGGCCGAGATGCCCTCCTGCTTGGCGCGGTTAATGATCTTGTCGTCCACGTCGGTGAAGTTCCGCACGTACGTGACCTGGTATCCCCGCCGCCGGAAGTACCGCTGGACCACGTCGAACGCCACCGCACCGCGGGCATGCCCGATGTGGGAGAAATCGTACACCGTCACACCACAGGCGTACATGTTCACCTTTCCCGGCGTGACCGGGACGAACTCCTCTTTTTTACCAGTCAGGGTGTTGTAGAGCTTGATCATACCAGAACTGTTCTCCGTTACTGAACCGCGCCTCCCACAGGATGAATCCAGGAGCGAGCGTATTCCCCGTAGCTTGCTACGGGGTTAGCGAGCGATTAGAATAACAATAAATTCCTTGAGGATCGAAGATTCCCTGCTGTTTGCTGCAG
>Ga0316616_100000623_pt1 | contig 12078 bp, 8 predicted proteins | sample OWC_Aug_M1_C1_D1_FD_207660 | JGI IMG/M metagenome (GOLD analysis project Ga0316616, IMG submission 207660) | Wetland soil microbial communities from Old Woman Creek delta, Ohio, United States - OWC_Aug_M1_C1_D1_B | ecosystem: Environmental > Terrestrial > Soil > Wetlands | place: USA: Ohio... | reverse complement strand
GAAGCGGCGTCCTAAGGTAGAATCGAGATCGACCGACCGAGAGGCTGGAAGAAATCGAGGACGCCACAGGAAAGTCGTACGAAAGGGTGGAACGGGGGAGAAAAGGGTCACTCGGGGTCGTCTGTTTTTGTCTCGCCTGCCTTGTCTCGATGTCCCGTTTCCTCATCCCTGTCCTGATGGTATGATCTTCCACGCTACGCGGTGCGCAAAGCGGCCGACGTCGGAGCAAGCGCGTGCGTGCGGGTTTATGCTCGTTTGAACAGGAGATCGTCCGTGGGGATCATCACGATCGCCCGTCAGGCCGAAAGCGGTGGCGAGGCGGTGGCGGAGGGGGTGGCCAAGCAGTTCGGCATCGCGCTCGTGCACCGCCCACGCCTCGAACGCCTTATGCTCGAGCACGGCCTGTCGGGACAGGAATTGGACGAAAGCGACGAGACGCAGGCCGGAAGCGTGGCGAGTTCCGACGGCCAGGTCCACGTGGACTATGTCCACGCAGTCCTTCTGGACCTTGCGGGAAAAGAAGATCTCGTCCTGATCGGGCGGGGCGGGCAGTTCCTCTTTCAGGGTTGCCCTTGGAGCCTCCACGTGAAGGTGACGGCTGGCCTGGAAACCCGCCGCTCCGCTTTGCAAGAAGTTCAAGCGCTGAGCGATGCCGACGCCGAGAACTGGCTGGCCGAGGTCGACCGCCAGCGCAGTGAATGGATCCGGCGCCATTACGGATCGGACTGGGAGGACCCGGCGCACTACGATCTGATCGTGCGTTCGGATCGCCTGGGGGTGGATGGGGCGGTTACGGTGATTTGCGGCGCGGCGGAGGCCGGAAACCTGCTCGGCCACCACGCGGAGATCGGAGCCTGGATCGAGAGTCGTGGTGCGGATGTTTCGGCGGATCGGCCGACAGGGACGCCCGGTTTCGTCCACCCCAGCGAAGCGGAGTTTTCTCGTGTGCTGGATTTTTACCGGATCCGCTGGCACTACGAGCCGACGTCATTCCCCCTCGCCTGGGACAATGCCGGCCATGTCACCGAGGCCTTCACGCCGGATTTCTATCTCCCCGACCTCGACCTCTATCTCGAACTCACCACGCTGAAGCAGCGTCTCGTGACCGACAAGAACCGGAAAATCCGGAAGTTTCGCGAACTCTATCCGGACATCCAGCTCAAGGTCTTCTACGGCCGGGACTTCCGCAGCCTGGTACAGAAGTATGGTCTGCCCCCGACGTCCTCGATGTCGCATCCGGCAAACGGCCCGCCCGGTGAAAGGCAATTGCCATGAGCAGCGACGAGCTTGGCGAGGTACTCTTCTCGGCTGACCAGATCAGCGCGCGCGTCCGGGAGCTTGGAGAGGCCATCTCCCGCGACTACACCGGACGCGACCTCGTCCTGGCGGGCGTCCTCCGGGGGGCCGCGTTTTTCCTGATTGACCTCGCCCGGGCGATCTCCATCCCCATCGCCGTCGATTTTATCGCCATTTCGAGCTACGGCCCAAGCAGCAAGGCCTCTGGCGTCGTGCGCATCGTCAAGGACCTGGATGAGGAGATCGCCGGGCGAGACCTCCTGGTCGTCGAGGATATTGTGGATACGGGCCTCACCCTGGGGTACCTCCTGCGCATCCTTCGAGAACGCGGACCGGCGAGCCTCAAGGTGTGCACGCTCCTTGATCGGAATGTACGCCGGATCGTCGAACCTCCCGTCGCGTATCGGGGCTTTGTGGTTCCCGACAAGTATGTCGTCGGATACGGGCTCGATTACCAGCAGCGATACCGCAACCTGACCTATATCGCTGCGCTCAAGTCCCCCGTTTAGTTTGTGCGGCGTGTTGGGTCACACCAAATCGGCCACGCTGGGCAATCATCCCCTTGGGTGCCGAGCCGAGCGTGCCGCCATGTAATTCACGGCCTTCCCCCTGAGCGCTCTCGCGAGGGGGGTCCCCCCTCGCTCTGGGAACGCGGCGAGGGCGCTTGGCGTTCGACGCGGCCCGGCGCGCTCGTCTCGCCTCGATTTGGCGCGAGACGGTTTGCGGGCTCTCCCGGTAGTTGGCGCGCCTGGGAAGGCGCAGCACCCTGTCGAGCGGCGGACGGCCGAGACGCCGTCGCCGGCGGGGTCGCTCTCGATTCGGGCCGTCTTTGCGGGGCTGCCGACCGGGCTGTGGTTGCACCTTCCTCGATTCCCTGCTTAGACCGTCGCTGGGCATCCGATCGCGGGGAAGCCGGCGCCTGGCCACGCTCGGCCGAGGGCCGCGATGCCTCAGGCGCCTTGGCGGGTGCTGGAGACGCCGCAGGCGGCGGCGTGACGGCCTTCGACTCGGGCCGTGGCTGCGGCGTCGCCGCGCCGGTCATCGGTGGCTGGCCGCGATCGGCCGGCCGAGGTGCTGCCTCGGGCCGACTCGACGGCGATGGGGTCGCGGCGGGCGATGGCGTGGTCCCCTTGACCTCTGGCCGGGCCTGGGCCGGTGCCTGGCTCTGCTTGGTCGGCGACGCGTCCGCTCCACGCTCGGATCCGCGCGCACCATCCGGTTTTTGGCGGGCGGGCGGGCGAGGGCGCTCCGGCGCCGGGCGCTCGATGGTACTTTGCCCGAATGGCGGTCGGGTGAGGACCGCGGCCGGCTCCCGGCGCTGGGGCGCCGTGACGAGACGCGGCGCAGGCTCGGGCGCCCCACCGGGCGAAACTCGGCGCTCACCACCGCCGGCCGGCCCTTCCTCGCGATGCGGCGGACGCGTGGCGACGACGGGCCGCTGGAGGTCCCGCTCCGGAGGCCGAATGCCTCGGTTGGTGGTGGGCACGAAGCTCGCCGGCGTCGGGGCGACGCTTGGCGCCGCATGGGTGGGGCGGAAGTGCTTCATATCCGCCGAGGCGACGCGAGCCGGCGCGACGCGTCCGTGACCGAAGCGTCGCTCGTCCACCACCACGACGCCGTTGTGCACGTGGGCGTTGCGGTACACGTTGATCTGTTCAACATGGACCACCGTCGTCCTCTGGACGACGACGTTGTTCACCACGCGCGGGCCACCCCAACCGCCCCACCACGGCCTGCGGATAAAGCCGGGCCGGCCCCACCAGGGCACGCACGGCTCGCCCCACCCCAGCGCCACCCAGCCCACGACCGGACCACCGACAGTGATGCTCACCCCAACGCTCGGTCCGCCGAAGAATGCGACGAGCGCCGGTGCGTAGACCGGTCTTGCCACAACGGGCCCCGGCGCCCAGGCCCAGAAGTTATTGACATGGACCCACCGACCGTAGTGGTAGGGTGCCCACCCCCACGGGGCCGTGTCCACCCAAGTCCACCCGTAGAACGGATCGTGCATCCAGGACCCGGTCGTATACGGGGCCCAACCCGCGGGCAGGCCCGTCGGTACCCACACGGGGCCGTACGTATCCACGACTCGCCAGTTCCCGTAGTGATCCAGGTCGTCGACCCCGTACGTTCCCGAGGGGACGTACCGCGCGCTCAGCGCGTCGAGCAGTGCGTCCGTGCGGGCATAGTTCCATTTGTCCCACTCGTCGAGCTTTGGTGCTACGAAGGAACTAATCTGCGGATCGTCCGTTCCCGCGACCACAACTTCCTCGCTCGCCGCGATCGCGACGGCGTCGCCGTTTGCCGGTGTGACAACGGCTCGGCCCGCGCGGCGGGCGATGAACGAGGTGCGGTCGCCGATGACGTTGACGCGATAGTAGCCCGGATGTTCTATTGTGAAGGCCGCGTTCGGCGTGTCCACTTCCACGGTATGCCCGGGCTCTAAGGTCCGCAGGTCAAAGGAGGCACGGCCTGCGGTGACCTTGAACTGCAGGAAATCCGGCTCGTGGTTTTCCAGGCCGATCTGCGTGCTGGCCCATCCGCGGACAAACGCGCGCGCACCGATCTGCAGTTCCAGATTGCCGGGCGATCCGGTAAAGAGCTGATCGCCGGGAGCGAGGGGAGTGTTCAATTGGGCCTGAACCCATTCCTGTGCGCCGGGCCGCCAGAAGGAGACCTGCCCGTCCACGAAGCTGAGGCGTGGGGGCGTCCTGCCGACAGTGTCCTCTTGCGATTGCTCTGGGGGCTCACCGGCCTGCACAAACCATGGCAGACCTGTGAAGAGGCCTAATGCCAGCGTGAATCCGATGATTGTCCGGGCATGCATCGGGAAACCTCCTGTTCGTCTACGCGGTCAACCGTCCGCGACACTGAAAACCTAGAAGGAAGTCCGAGAGCGATTCTGCCCTTAAGTACACCGGATGTTGACCGAACGTTTCTAAGTTAGCATTCACTGACTTAGGAAAAGATCGCCTTTCGTTCAATGATACGGATATTGATACGAGACGTTTTACAAAATTCGCTTCCAAAGTCGCTTACCAATGACACCTCAGACAGAACATGAGATCCGTGAACCCAAACTCTCAGCGGCGCGAACCGTGAGGTCCGCGCGGCCCGGGGCATGGTGGCGGACTAACCCTTCTCCACGCGGACCCTGCTGACGTATTTCACCCAATCGGCGCCGTAGTAATCTTCGGCCACGACCCGGAGTGGAAACCCGTGTTTCCTCGGAAGCGGCACACCGTTCACCTGGTAGGCAAGAAAGACCTTCCCGGAGAGCACATCGGCGATGGGGTAACTGGCGCTCTTCCCGCGCGCTTCCTCAAAAGTGACGCGGGTTGCCGTCCGATCAAAACTTGCCTCGCGAAGAATGTTCTGCACCGAGAAACCCTTCCACCGACCGTGATTCGCGAACACTCCCGGGCAGATCAAGAGGACGTTCCTCTCAAGGGAGGGCAGGGCGGTGAGTTGCGCGTACGTAAGACTCATGGGTGTTCCAACCTGTCCGGTCACGTCCAGACGCCAGGTGGCGATATCAATGGCTCGGTCGGTCGGCCCCATCGTCTCAAACGATTCCAGGGGCGTCACCTCCAGGTTGGACGCATCGAGTGTCGCGGGATCCTCGTGGATCAGGCTCTTCCGATCGGTTCCGGCTGCCAGGACCTTCCGTGTGGCCGCCCACAGCCGCCTCGTCCACGACGAGACGTCAAGAAGAGCGCTGCCGAAAACGCTCGCCAAGGCCAGCCCGGTGAAATGCCGTCGCGTCTGCATGGTGTTTCCCCTTTTCTTCCTAGTATAGCGCTCTAATCCGCGGGCCCGTAGTCTGTTTACGCGCGTGCGACGCGGGCCGCTGTTTCCACGTGGCACCGGTTCCTCCAGCCGGTTGGGCGATTTCCGTATTCGCTCGAAAGCAATGAGTATGTAGAAAGCGGACAGAAATCGGGCACTCTGGACGCACTGCAGATGACCGAACGCTTGACAGACAGTCTCAGTCGGCTAACCTTGGTGCTACCGTTGTTCCACCCCGGCGACGGCCGCCTGTTTGGGTTCACGGGTCGGCGGGCGCTTGCCGCGATGTCCGCAGGGAGACAAATTGCGCTCCGCTCTGAATTCCCTGAACCATCCGAAGGCCAGGCGGTACGGCAGTGGCGCGAGAGAGGCATTCGCAAATATGGCGCCCGTGAGGAGCTTGACCACGCTATGCCTGCCAGGCGGACTATTGATCCTGGCAGGCCTGATCCTGTTCCGTCCGGGGATACTTCCGGACGCGGTGCAGTCCTATGTCCAGGCCTATCCGTACGCGGTCTTCGGGGTCGGCGTCGTGATGGGCTGGTACTTCAACCGCAGTCGCATCGTCTTTGCCCTCGTGGTCCTGGCCATGACCGGCGTGGCGCTCCCCCGGGTCGGGAGCGATCACGCAGCGGTCGAAGGCACGAGCCGAGCCCTGTTCCTCGCGGTGGCGGCGCTTCTTCCGCTGAACCTGGCGGCCTTTGCCATGCTCAAGGAACGCGGCCTGTTCACCACAAGCGGGGTGAGCCGTCTCGCTGCCATTGCGACCCAGGTCCTCGTGGTGGACTTGACAATTCGATATGAGTGGAACGCGCCGCACGAGTGGCTCGCGTATCCACTCGTCGACGATTGGATAACGGCGTGGACGTCTCTGCCGCAGGTTTCGCTGGCCGCCTTCGGTCTCGCCGCAGTGCTCCTCGTGGCGCGCTGTGTCCTGCGGCGAGACCCCATCGACACGGGCTTTCTCTGGGCGCTGGTGTCCGCCCTCGCCGCCCTCCAGGGCATCCGTTGGGGGTGGGCCCCCTCACTACTTTTGGCGACGGGGGGGCTGACGCTTATCTGGGCGTTGCTGGAGACGACGTACCGCATGGCGTACTACGATGAGTTGACCGGCCTTCCCGGACGCAGGGCGCTCAACGAGGCCCTGCTGCGAGTCGGAAGCCGGTACGCGGTGGCGATGGTGGACGTGGACCACTTCAAGCGTCTGAATGATGTTTTCGGCCACGACGTCGGCGACCAGGCGCTTCGGATGGTGGCCGGGAGACTGTCCGGCATCACGGGCGGCGGAAAGCCGTTCCGCTACGGCGGCGAAGAGTTCGTGGTGCTCTTTGCGCGTGCCAGCGCGGCGGAGGCGCTCCCGCACCTGGAGGCCGCGCGGCGCGCCATCGCCGATGCCTCGTTTATCCTGCGCGGCCCTCGTCGCCCTCGAAAGAAGCCCGCGACGCCGAGCGCGCCTCGCGGACCCCAGGTGACAGTGGCGTTGACAGTCAGCATCGGCCTCGCCGAGCCCGACCAGCGCAAAGGCAACGCCAGCCCGCAACAGGTGTTGCGGGCCGCGGACAAGGCCCTCTACCGCGCGAAAGGCGCCGGCCGCAATCGGTTGATGGTCTAGGCACGCCATTCGGTTGTCGCATGATCCGTGCGCACCCGTCCTCGTTTGCGTCGCACACCTCCCATCTGCAGCGTTTCCATCGAGCAACGCGTTGTGATCTCGCTCAGCGTGGGCTCGTCCGACACTCCCGTATCGCTGTCTGGCGCTCGGCGGAGTGGCGAGCGGAGATGCGATATGGGGAATTCGTGGCGACGGCACTTGACGGCGATTGCCGGACCTGATGGAATGCGCGCGAAACGGTGCGTGACCGGCGGTCGCCTCCTCATGTACCCTCACGCTCGGACGGGGACACGTGGCATCGAGGAAACGTAGGATCGTTGCGCGGTTTCGCCGGCTGTGCCTGCGAGTCCTTCTCGCTGTGGCCGTGCTGACGGTCGTTCCGGTGGCCCTCCTGCGCTGGATACCGCCGCCGACCAGCGCCGTGATGGTGGAGAAGTGGATCGCCGGTATGGGCCAGGCGGAGCCTGGCCGGGGCATCCACTACCGCTGGACCCGCTGGAACGCCATCTCCGCGCCGATGGCTCTGGCTGTGGTGGCGGCGGAAGATCAGAAATTTCCACGGCACTGGGGTTTCGATTTTCACTCGATCGTCGACGCGGTCGAGGAGCAGGGCAGTCGGGGGCGGCTTCGCGGCGCGAGCACGATCACGCAGCAGGTTGCGCGCAACCTGTTCCTCTGGCAGGGGCGAAGCTATCTCCGGAAAGTCTGTGAAGCCTACTTCACGGTCCTTCTGGAGGTCCTCTGGCCGAAGCGCCGCATCCTGGAGGTTTATCTGAACATCGTCGAGTTCGGAGAGGGAATCTACGGGGTAGGCACAGCGGCGCAGACCTTCTTCGAAAAACGTCCCATCGAACTGCACGCATCGGAGGCGGCGCTCCTTGCCGCGGTGTTGCCGAATCCCGTCCGCTTTCGCGTCCGGAGTCCGTCCGTCTACGTCCGGCAGCGCGCAAGTTGGATCGAACAGCAGATGACGCAACTCGGCGGTCCGGCGTATCTCGACAACCTATGAGTACCGCCGAGAGGGGAGCGTCCGTGAGGGCAAGCCGACAGGCGCTGTTCGTCATGGCGAAGGATCCCAGGGCGGGGCAGGTGAAGACACGGCTCTGCCCGCCCTTGACGCCGGAGACGGCGGCGCGACTCTACGAGTGCTTCCTGGCCGACGTTCTGGACCTCGCGGCCGGCGTGCCAGGTGTGGATCCGGTCGTGGCGTTTTCCCCGCCGGGCGCACGCGAAGAGTTTAACCGCCTCACCTCGACACGGTTTGAGTTGCTCCCACAGGTAGGCGCGGATCTCGGCGCGCGTTTGGAAAACACCTTTCGCGTTCTGTTTCACCAGGGGTACGAACGGGTCGTGGCGGTATCCACCGACAGCCCGGACCTTCCCCCGGAGTATCTGCGAGACGCGTTCGTGAAACTCGATGAGGCGCCCGTCGTTCTCGGGCCATGCCCGGATGGCGGGTACTATCTGATCGGGCTTTCCAAACTGATCCCAGAACTGTTCCACGGCATGCCGTGGAGTTCGGAGCGAGTCTTGTCCGAGACCGAAGCGCGGGCGCGGTGCCTCGGTGCGGACGTTCTGCGTATTTCCGAGTGGTACGACGTCGACACCGCTTCCGACCTGGATCGCCTGATTCGGACACTCCTCGGGGACGGGCAGTCCGCCGCCCGCGCTCCCCGCACCTGGCTTTTCTGTCAGCGCGAGCTCGCGGCCCTCGTCTCGTCGTGGGCGGACCCGACGGCGTCACTCGGACGAGAATAGGTCTTCAGATGACAAGCGGCGGCGGACGGTGCGTCCGGATCGGGTGGAAGGATTGGAGGAGGAATCAGCTGGCGGAGGCTCTTGGCCAGAGTGACGTGTAAATCAACTCGCGCTCTCGAACGCCCTGGCTGAGATAGATCCGCTCCTTGACCAGCCAGCGCGCTTCCGGCGCGTACCAGTACTCGTTCACTTTCTTTCCCGTTGAGTCGGTTACAACCACGTGTGTGGCCTGATAGGTTCCCGCGGGCACCTGGACGGATTCGACGCCCACGATTCGATGTCGCCGGAAACGCTCTTCCGCTCTTCCTTCGCCCGGGTGGACCCAATGGTACCGCGCGACCCATGTCTTGCCCGGCGCCATTGGCCAGACGAACTTGCGGTACGCCGGCGCCGCCTGAATTTCCACTTCCCCGTTCACCTGTTCCATGAGCCAGGACAGATCGCTCTTGCTCCAATAGATACTGCGATTTCCTGTTTGCATCACATAATGGGGCATGCCGTCCAGATTCTCTTCATCCGTGATGGCGCGGATGTATGTCCCCGAGCCGCGGGGATCGGACCATCGGTAGTGCCACTGAAAACCGGGTTTCCATGCCGGCGGGCTGTCGTGGAGGCGCGTTGCCGTGGGCGGCCAACCCGGATGCGCATGGGCAGACGCGGTGCGGATGGCGGAGGCGGGAAGGACCATACTCGACCCAGACGCCAACGGCTGCGCGTCAGGCTCCTGAACTGTTTGTGTGAGTTGGCGGCTTTCGATGGCGATGGCCAGCCCGAGAACGAGAAAAAGGCAGACGGAGGCAAACCGCCCGGAGAGTACGAAGAGCGTTCGGGACCGTGTCGCGCGCATGCCTGTCCTCAACATGGGATAAGCGCCTCGAGGTCGCGGCGGGCCTTGCACCGCACCGGCACCCCGGCCGGACGGGCCCGGTGATCCGGTGCCGCCATGCGCTTCTCGCCCGCCGCGCCTCAGCCCGAACCTGACGAACGGGTTCTCGTTTGTCAAGCACAACCCCGCACGCCTTCGGTAGACACGCCGCGATTCTCGTGTGCCGACCGGGTGCACCCGGTCCGACCTGTTCACGCTCGCGGTGTGCCTTGCGGGTGGGGCGCTGGGCGGTCAAATTCGTGGGAAAGCGCTTGAGGGAAAGGGGATACCGCACGGCGAAACCCGGCGAACCGAGTCTCGCCGAGACGGTCCGATTGTCGAGGGAGACCACCCCGGGGAATGCGGGGGCGCCCACCGCGGGTGAGTCGCCGCCGGTGGGCCGTTTCGGCAGCCTGCTTTGTCACATGTCCGATTCTAGACGCAGGACCTGGCCTGCCGGCTCGGACTGGGCGTCATCGGACCTTCCGTTCTGGCGCGGGCCGAAGACACCCATCCCACTTCGGGTGGTTGCGTCCATGTAGACATGCAAATAGTCTCCATCGCGCACCGCAGGGACGTTGATCACGCGGACGACGGCTTCGCACTCTCGCATCTCGGGCGCAATGGTGCTCAGCAGGTTTTCGGAGTTCAGCACGAACGGCTCATTGAAGTAGCTTCCAGGATCGTCCGGAAACAGCGACGCGACCGTGATGTCAGCCTCGACCAGATCCTGGAAGAAGTGGGTGCCGTAGGAGACCTCCGGCGTGCCGCCTTCCTTGGCAAAGGCGATCTCGAGCAGCAGGGTGGTGTTATTGATGTTGGAATAGGTGACGCGGACTCCCAGGTTGATGTCGTTGCTGCCCCACCGCCCAGGCCCCATCAACGCGTACCGCCGCCCGGCCAGTTGCTTGTTCAGTAGGTTGATCGAGGCCGCAATTTTCATCTTGGCATCGTACGTCGGCAACCTGTCGTACGCCCGCGGATCCACGTAGACGATGTATTCCAAATCGGCCACAAGAGTGCTGGACAGGCTCGCGCTGGTCGTGAAGAGCGCGTTCTGTTGCGGAACGTCGGCCGGGATGCTGACCTTCTCATGTTCCTTGCGTACGGAGAGCGAGCGGCACTGCAGGAGATAGAACGTATCGCGGTCCCAGGCGAACTCGATGTCTACGGGGCGACCATAGGCAGCCTCGACGCGGCCAAGGATCGTGCGGGCGAGGTGCACAAACGGCGTCTTCGTCAAGAGGTTGTCGAAGGTCAGGCACAGCTCGCCTTCGCTCAGGTCGTGCGTCTTGAACAGTGGGGCGGCCAGGTGGTCATGCTCCTGGACGGAGACCGCATAGAACAGGTCGGGGTGGCGGACCGAAGCATTGAGGCTTCGGAAGTCGATCGTCTCCGGGCTTCCGGTCTTCAGGTTCAGGACGTCCACCTGTCTCTGGGAGTATTTCCGGATCTGCTCGGCCGTGACCTCGGGTCGGAGCTGAGGGTGGCTTAGCGGAATCATGCGCGGATAGTCGGACCCGACCCGGTCCACGGCACGCGTGCCCAATCCATGCACCAGGCGGACCAACCCCGCCTCCTTGTTGATCTTGGGATTCCAGGCGTACACGTTTCGCGAGAACATGACACCCGCCGCAAAGGGGAAGAAGTAGTCGCCGAACCGGCGGCCGACCACCTTCTGCACCACCATCGCCATCCGCTCGTCGTAGTCCAGCAATCCGTGATCGCGCCGGTAGAGGATGGGGTCGGGCCCGAAGGTGCTGGCGAAGACCTTCTTGAGCCCCACGAGGAACCGGCTGAGGCGCGTCTCGATGTCCCCCTGGTTGGTCAGGAACACGGACTGGTACTTGCCCGAAAAAGCCAGGCCGAAGTTGTCCTCGAGCATACTCGAGGACCGGATGATGATGGGATGCTGGCCGATGCCTTCCAGGATCTTCCGAAAGTCTTCCACCACCTCGGGCGCGAACGTCGCAAACTTGAACTGCTCCTCGATCCGCAAGAAATCCTTCTCGATGCTCTCCCGATCCTTGTATTTGAAGGTGTGGAAAAGGTAGAGGTTGTTGCGGTCCAAGAATTCGGAGAACACCCCCGAGTTCAGGTACCACGTGTCCGGAACGCGCACGAGCCCTTCCAGCTCCGGGTCCTTGCGTTCCAGCGTCGGGAGCAGGATCTTGTGCGCCAGGATCATTCCGGCCGCTTTGCCGCCAAGCTTTCCGGGGCGACGCCGGCTCAAAAGCGTATTCTGCAGGATCGCGTCGGTGTCCCGGATGGTGATGTAATTCTTCGCGAGGCTGATGAACGGCAGTTGATTCGAGATGAAGCGCGAGATGAGCGCGACGCGGATACCCTCGGCCTCTTCGCGGGAGATGTAGACCTCGCCTTTGGGAATGTCGCAGAACTCGCGCAGCGCTCTCGCAATCTCCTCGCTCGTCGCCTGGTCCCGATTGACCAGCATGCTCAGCGTCTGCGCATTGTCCTTCTTGCGGGCCAGGTTGATGTAGTTTTCGATGTCCACCGGGTTCAGGTGCTGCGCGACCAGGATGTCGATGAGCGCCTCGACGTACTCCAGCCGATTCGTTTCGGTGTCCGAAACATCGTCCTTTTTCATTTCCTCCAGCGCCCGAGCGTACAGATGTTCCCGCGAGACGAGCCCGCGCTGATCCAGGACGTCCAAGAAGATGCTCCGCATGAGCCCGATCAGGTTCGGGTACTGGTGCATCCGGCGATACAATCGGTAGACGTGGAGGAGATCCATGTG
>Ga0316616_100000621_pt1 | contig 12091 bp, 14 predicted proteins | sample OWC_Aug_M1_C1_D1_FD_207660 | JGI IMG/M metagenome (GOLD analysis project Ga0316616, IMG submission 207660) | Wetland soil microbial communities from Old Woman Creek delta, Ohio, United States - OWC_Aug_M1_C1_D1_B | ecosystem: Environmental > Terrestrial > Soil > Wetlands | place: USA: Ohio... | reverse complement strand
CTTCATAATGCGATTCAGGAACTGGTCGAACTGCACGCCGGGCTCGGTGCTGGTGGTGCCTTCGCGGCGGTAGTACAGGACAGTGGCGCTACCGGTCGAGCTGACGGCACCAGGGGTATAGCTCTTGACGGCGGTATCGACGGTTGTGGTTTCGAGCAGTTCCAGGCTGGTCTCCAGTGACCAGTCACGCAGCTTCAGGGCTTGCTCGGTAACGCTGGGGCTAACGCCGCCGCTGCCGACAGAGGTCAGGAACAGCGCACCAGTGCGCCCGGTAAAGAAGGCCATGGTAGGCGTAGCTTGATGGTGTCAGTCTAGCGTTGGATAGTAAACAGGCCGTCGCTGAAATCTGCAATCAGCGAGTTATCAGCAGCATCACAGGGGAAAATTGTGCCGCGGATAGTCACCTCGCCTTCCTCGTCCATCTGCACCTCGTTGACGCGGTAGACGCGACAGGATTTTACCTTGGTGCCGATGACATAGAGCCAGCCTTCGCGTGGTGCCAGTGCTGGCGCAACGCCATTGCTCACGGTGGCGGTGGTTTGCAGTACGCCGCTACCGCTTTGGTACAGCAGGAACGAGTAGCTGCCGTTGCGGGCGACATTATCCACCGGGGCATTCAACTTGCCGCCAGGGCCGATGACGCCAGTGGTGATGCCGTCCCATGCGTTGTGGCCGATGTCCACATAGATGTACGAGCCAGGGGAGATCGGGCTTGTGGTGGGATAGGTCTTGAACTCGATGGCCGAGCGAACGTGCCGGCGGGTGTTGCACATCAGCTTGCCGAACAGGATGGCCTGGGCCTCGCTGGTGACAAAAGCTGATGCGTCGAATGACTGCAAGATGGCATTGGCTGCGTTGGTGTCGCGGCGTTGCACCGTGATCGAGCGGTTGACGGCAAAGGTGCCATTGCTGTCAAGGGCGCGGTAGATGATGGTGGCGATGATGTCTTGGACGTTGGCGTCGTAGTCCAGAAACTCTTCCTTGTAGCTGTCCTCAAGGATGTTGCCTTGGTTGAACAAAGCGGTCACTTGGATCTGGCGCTGAAGCGCACCAGTGGCCGGGTTATAGGGGACGCTGGGGATCAGGGTTTCGCGGCCGCCGATGCGGGCAAACTCCAGCAAGCTGAACGGTGCATTGCTCGCCCAGAAGCTGCGCCAGTTCTGGCGGTCAGCAATGAGCACATCCATGAACAGGTTATTGGCCTGGCAAAACCGCTTGCTGATTGCCAGTTGGCGCAGGTCGATGCCGTTGATCTTGGCGTAGTTGCCGATGCCGTCCTGCGCGTCGAGGATGGTATCTAAGAAGATGTCGGGCGCAAAGCTGGTTGGGCCGTTGGGCGTGACGGGGTAGTAGCGGTAAGTCGGGCTGCCCCATGTGTTGTTGTTTTCGTCGTTGCCGGATGTGCGGATGCGGCGTACTGGTTTGCCACCAGTGACGAAGGCAGAAAACGAGCGCATGTCCTGCAGGCTTTTGCCGCTGAACACGTTGAAGCCGATCAGCGCCAAGTTGGCGTACAGCGTGGATGCAAAATTTTGCGTTAGTTGCTCGCTAACGGCGGTGATGCCCATCTCGGGACCGCGTTCGAACGAGGTTTGCAGTTGGGTGTCGGCATCAAGGTTGAACCAGTCCCATTCGTTGGTGCCGTTGGGTGAGTCGTTCAGTGGCGGCAGGCCGCTCGGTTGACTGTTTTGCGTGAAGCCGGTGAAGTACAACTCACGACCAGCGCCAAGGCTCAGCGTCGCGGCATTGCCTGAATTCTGTAGGTAGAAATACCGGACAGTGCCGTTGGACTGGCGCATGAAGCTGTGTTTGGCGATTTCGGCCAGTGGATCCACGACGGGCTCCAATCGAAACTGCCAGTTCTGGGCGGTGGCGCCGCCGTTGAATTTGATGTAGATGAAGTTATCCTGCTCAGCTGCGCGGCGGATGGCAAAGATGCCAGGGGCTGTGCTCCATGCACCACCGGCGATGCGGTAATGCAGCAGGAACATGGACACCCGCTGCTGGGTGCCGTTGTCGCTGATGGCATAGCCGGCACGGCGTTCGCTGCCGTATGTCTGCTGCCTGCCAGAGATGCGGCGGTAAACCTGCGCCTTAAGGGCGATGTCGGCAATGTTGCAGGGCGACACCGTTGTGTATGACGCCTCTTCGACGCGGGCAATGGCCTTGAGGTAGAACAGGTCGTCGCTGCCGACGGTTGCTACGGCCTGAGCAGTGCTGAACTGACCTAGGGCTGCCTTTTCCGCGTCCGTTAGGTTGCGCTTGAAGGCGTAGTACTGCGTGGACACATTTAAGGTTGAACCGCGAGCAAAGGTTGTGCCAGTCTTGGTTGCAAGCGTCCAGATCTGGCCAGAGCGCAACAGGTCGTTGGCTGTGTTGACGGAAAACCGTTGATCTGCGGGAAGGCTTGCATCTGCTGGTGCGCCAACGCTGTTCCTGCCGTCTTCGGCCAGTAACTGGTCAATGAGTTGCTGGTTGTTGACGAACTGTGGTTGAGACTTGTAATCGGCGGCAGTGTCCGTTATGTCGGCATAGGAGTACGGCAGGCATGGTGCGCGGCCAGCCTCGATGCAGACCAGGTCAACAAAGAAATCGCCTTCGTCGGTGGTGGTGCCAGTGATGCGGCTGATGCGGTAACGAGCAGAGCCCAGCTTGAAGATGCCAGCATCGTCAAACACGCTGGCCAGTGTCCGGCGAGTGTCCATGGCGCTACGCACTAGGTCATCGTCGAAGGCGGTGCCTGCTGGCGGGTTGCCGGTTGACTTGAACTGCAGCTGCAGTGTCTGGCCAAGGGGAATGGATGCCAAAGCAGAAGCCCATCCGTTATTAGTCAAGCCTTGCCCATTGGCATAGATCTCGATGTTGCGAGAGCCCTTGTCGTTTGCTTCGTTGCGTAGGTAGGTGTTGACGTTGATCGGGACAGGGCTATAAGCGCCGAAGATGTTCGAGCTGCTGGGCGAATACGCCTGGCTGAAGCCGTCTACGCGGGTATTGCTGACGGCAGGTTGCAGCCGGTAGGGGTTGTCGTTGGCGCCGCCGTATTTGGTGGGGTCGGCGTCACTGGTGGAATTCAGCTCATCAATCCAACGCAATGCACCAGTGGCGTTGTCGTTGAAGTAGATCCATTTGTTCTGGGCGATCAGGTCAGTGATGACCGTTTGACCGAAGGCAGATTTCAAAGGATCGATCCGGGTGATGGCGCCACCGGTCAGCAGCATCAACATCTGCAGCAGTTGGTTGCTGCCGTAGCTGCGGACAGCAGACCAGAGCAGGGCACCAGCGACGCGGACGCCGCCGTTGGGGTTGCCGCTGCTGGAGCGGTCGGTGTAAACCAGCGGAACAGTGTCGCCGTACTTGCCAAGCTCTTGGACGCTGTTAAAACCAAACCGTGGCGAAAACCGCTGCTCACGGGTTTGGCGTTCGCCACCAGCTGCTGAGATGGATGGGATCTCGGGACGTGGGGTTAGCAGAACCGAAACAACTTGAAAAATGATGCCAATGACAGCAAGAACAATGCTGACCGGATCATTGCGGACATCAAAAACTGTGCCTTCTTTTGCGTCGGTATATGCTTGCTGGACAGCAAGAAAATCTAGATACTCTTCTTTGGTGACACCAAGGGCAGCGATGAGGTCGTGCTCGTAGGGCAGCAGCTTGCGGGTCATCGCTCCATCCAGAAGAGTTGGCCGGTGCCTTCTGGCAATTGGGCCCTTACTACATTATGAGCCGGACCAATAAAAACAGTGCTGCCGTCTTCCATCACGGTGCCAAGGGCAGCGCCAACGTCGGAGGGCAGCAGGGCGACGGCGGCTGGCCGGAGATTGGTCAGGCGGCTGCCGTTTTGCAGCAGCCAGCGGGCCATACGGATTCGCGGAAAACTGTCGTCGGTGTAATCGTTATAAACCCAGTCAAATTGCGGCGAATAGTCCGCAAAGCCAAAACGGCGGTGGATCTCGCAGGCCAGCTGGAAGCAGTCCGTCTGGTCGCTGCCGTCACCAGGGCGATGGGCCCATCCGTAGGTCAGTCCGATCAAGTCGTTGACGTTGATCACTGCAGCACAAGCTGAGCGTCAAGTGGCAACGGTCCCACCAGCTCGCGGGTGAGGATGCGGTTGGGGAAGTTGCTCGTCACGCTGTCAATAGCTGAGCGGAACCGCAGCTCCAGTGTGGTGTCGCTGATGCTGCTGCCGACGCCAACGTAATACTCGGTCTGCACGTTGTTGGTGTAGCTGCCATCGGCAGTGAGCCAGACGGTGGTTAGCTCCAGTGTGCTTAGGCGGTTGCCGTCGCCGGCCTGGAGCATGACAACACCGATCTCCAGATTGGGAAACAGGATCTGCAGGATGTTGTTCTCGCCGTTGAGGCTGGCGATGGCACCCTCAGCGCGGAACGGAGCGAACGAGTAGGTGCGGCCTCCGTAGGTCTTGTTTTCGTTGGCGTAGTAGTTCTGAAACAGGTGCCGGTTGCCGTTGCTGGTGGTCAGATCAAAGAACTGACAGATGCGGATGTCCATCAGTCGTCAAGACGTGGATTGCGGATCTCGCCAGCAAGGCTCACGCGGACATTGTTATAGCCAGGGCGAACGGTTTGCACCTCTGGCGGGTTGGCATATTCCCAGCGTAGGCCGTCGATGCTGGCATTAGCGCGGGCTGCCAGGGTGCTTGACATGCCAGAGGTAACGCTGGCGCTAAGGGTAAAGCGGCTATTGGCAGCGGTTTGGCTGCGGTAGTGATCCAGCAGGGTTACCACTGTTGCGTCTGGGATGTTGTCAAATTCCAGATCAAGCTGGGCGCCGTAGGGCGAATTGCCGTAGGTGCGCTTGACGACTGCACCGCTAAGGGCGCGGTACGTTTTTTGCGGGTACACGCCAGGGCGGAAGCTGCGGCCTGTTGGTGTGATCGGCGGGAACGTTGCCATCAGCGGATACCGATGCGGCTACGGGTTTGCGGGGATTGCTTGATGCGATCCAGGGTCATGGACATGCCACGGCTGGCGCCATCGCGTGTGGCTTGGCGGCGGGTTTCGGCCATGGCCGCCTCTAGTTGCTCTCTACTGACGTACTCTACGCCGCCGATGCTGGTTGTTTGGAAGCTCATATTGAGTACCGGCGAGCCATTGCTGCCGGGTGCAGCTCCCATTGCGCTACGCAAGTTGCTATTAGAAACAACGCTGCCGCTGCCACCAGGTACAAACAGCTCGGGGCCGTGCTCACCAACGACGTAAGGAGCACCAGCAGAGACGGGGCCGCCGTTGGCACGGAAACCCAGTCCGGCGGTGCTGAATGGCGTAGCCGTAAAGCCTCCCGTAATGTTTGAAGCTCCAAGAGGATTACCGGTCACGCCTTGATATGAAAAGCCGCCGCCACCTGCGCCGCCGATGCCTAGGGCCTTCAAGATGGTACCCAGAATCACCATCGTGGTTTGCTGCGCAATAATTTGCACGGCCATATTGACAAAGTTTTCGCCAATGCTTTGCATCATCTTGGCTAGTGCCTCTTGTGCACTTGCTGAACCGTTGACAATCTCTTGGAACGCCCGACCAAATGCGCCGCCGATATTATCTGCTGCAGTAATAGAGATGCTCTCAAGATTTGCAAGCTGAGCAAACTCTGTCCGCAATTGCTCCATACGCTTTTGGCCTTCTGTCAGTTGCGCCTGCAGTCCAACCTGTGCCTGTAGCGCTGCAATTTGATTACGCGCACTTTCATTTTGCAGTTGATTCAACTCGCGCTGTATCTCCCTTTGGTTAGCAACTTGCTCGGTGTTGCCTACATAGATAATTGCTTCTTGCGCCTTGATGTCTTTTTCCTGCGCCAGTAATTGAGCGTAGCGGTATTCAATATCTAGCTGCTTTTCTTGTCCTTTTAATCTGATCACAAGCTGCTCATTGCCGGCCATCTCGGCCGCGGCAATTTGATCTTGTATAGTTGATCTCAATTGCATCATTTGGCCTTCTGCCAAGCGATCGCGGATCACCTGCGACACGCGCTCTTGCTCTTTTGCGGCAGCCTCAGCAGCACGTTCAGCTTCACGTGCTGCTTTATTTGATCCGCCACCGCCACCGCTGGATGGGGCAAGCAGTTTAGGTGCAGCGCCAATTGCTCCCGAAGGTTTAAACGATGGAGCAATTGCTCCCATCTCTGTTTTAGTTAATGACTTTTCTAGCCGCTGCCTATATTGCTGTACTTCCGTATCAAACGGATTCATTACACGCGCGCCAAATCTTGCACGTGTGCGTTCGCCTGCTTGCTGATAAGCCCTGGCTTGGGCTTGCATTGCAGACGCACTGCTTACCCTTTCCAGAAAGGCATTGATGCCATCTAGTAAAAACTTGAAAACAGGCTCAAAGAATCTGCCTATGTTCTGGGCTAGTCGCTGAAATGAGTCTTGCAGTGTTGATAGTTTGCCGTTTAACGTATCACTTTGCGCAATGGCACCATTGGCGTATTTGCCGCCAGCGCTGGTTAGGCGTTGAATCGCTACTTCAACAGCCTTGGCACTGATGCGGCCTTTCTCTAGTGCCTTCTGAAACTCATCTCCAGATAGGCCATACATCTTGCGGAGTTCTGCCTGCAGCGCTACGCCGCGCTCCTGGAACTGCAGTAGCTCTTCACCTTGCAGCCGACCCTTGGCCTGCACCTGGCCGTAGGCGGTCACTAGGCCCTGCAGTTCAGCGCCGGTAGCACCGCTTACGTCGGCCAGCCTTCTAGTGGTCTCGACGACGTTGTTTGCCTCAACGCCAAATGCCTGCAGCCGCTTTGCCGCATCAATCAGCTCAGTGCTGGTAAACGGTGTTACCGCGCCAAGTTGCTGCAGTTCTTGAATGATCTGCTTAGCTTTTTGTGCACTGCCGGTTAATACCTGCAAGCTGCGGGTTTGGCTTTCTAGTTCTGCAGTCTTAGCAAAAACAAATTTAACCGCCTGTATGCCAGCAAATGCAATCGCTAACTTGCCAACAGCGGCGCCAAGGCCATCAAATGCACGCTGCGTTGCGCCGGCCTGCGACTGAACGTCACGCAGCTTTGAAACGGCTGCGCGGCTGTCAACGTTAATAGCAACGTTTGCTACGACAGACACGGCCTACCGTCGGTGTTGCTTCATTCTACGTTCTTGCTCTTCATTGATCAAATCAAAGTAAGCCGACCACAGAAGAAGCTCCTCTATGGTCAGCTCTGATTTAAGCCGTGTCAAGGTGTAGCCCAGTTCTTTAGCTACACCTAACTGCAGCATCAGCAGGTTATCGCGCTTTAGCTCTACCTTGAGGGCTTTTCATGTCTACCTCTTCGGTAGCCTCCGGTTCTGTAATGATCGCAAGCATCATAGCCTGCAGGTCACTATCAAGCACCTCATTCTTCAGCTCGGCAATTTCACCGGCCTGGAACAACCGCTGGCCTGTATCATCCACTGCTTTAGTAACAAGCAGATTCAGGGCAAAGCCATTGGTCTCATCGCCGCCAGGCATCTTCTGCGCCCGCTCACGTTCGGCCATGGTTAGCGGCGTCGCGTAAAACTCAAACTCGCTGCCGTCATTGAGAACAACAGTTCGCTTAGAAGGCGTCAGATTAGCTGCCTTTTTCAGGCGTGCAAGTGCGGTGGACATCAAGCGCTCGTGCTGAAGTCAAACGATGGCGCACCGGTTGGGCGGAATGTGATCTCCACCTGTTGCGCATCGTCTGGGTTGATGTTGAGGCTAGCAGTAAGCAACACGGCATCCATGCTGATGCTGCGGCTCAGTGCTTCTGTCGCTGCCTTGTCGGTGTACAGCTTGAACGCGCAACCGACCTGCTGACGCTGCAGCACGTCCTCAACCATGCGGTTGGACAGTGCTGTGTCCTCGTTGGTCACGTAGACGGTAGCAGTACCGGTGCCATCCGCAAAGCCAGGGATGTAAGTCCTAAACGGTGCGTACTGACCAGCGGTTTGACCGATGGTGGTAACGTCGATCTCAGCGCGGCTGATCTCAAACGACCAGGATTGCACCTGACCAACGGCTGCGTAATCGGCGTAATACACCTCGAACTCATTCGGTGACGCCACGCTGCCATCGTCGGTGATCGGGAGGATCGTGCCACCAGCAGCAGTCGAGACGGTCAGCGCACCGGTATCAGCGGCGTAACTCAGGACGTAGTAAGTGGTGGCAGCCGAAATCGGTGAAGGCAGGGTGCCAACCCCGGACCCACCAGTCTGGCTATTGACCACTCGAAACTTGACAGGATCTCCAGCCTTCAGGTTCAGGTAAGTTTGAACGGTGATGGTATCTGTGCCAACGTTGACGGCAGCTTCGTTGAAGGTACCAGTAGTGCCGGCGGGCTTGTAGTAAAGGGCGCCGGACGTACCGGACAAAACTGTAACAGCCATGTTATGGACGGTAGTTGGCTGGCGTCAGTCTACATACACTTCAAAGGTCATCACAACTTGGGTTTGATAGTACGGCTCAGGTGATGCTGGCGTTACCTGCGATGGCCCAGATGCAGCATCAAAAATAATGCTGCTGAATTTTGCCCGGTCAAACAGGTCCTTGACACGCTCGGCAATGGTGAAGTTTGCACCAGCGCCAGCGCCGACGGGCGTGAAGATATTTACCACAAGCGTACCGGTTTGCCGGTTAAAGCCAGCGCTGCCGGTTGGCAGCAGCGTTGCATAGGCATTATCGCCAAAGCGGATGAATGCCTGCAGCCATGGGCTGTTGTTAGGTGGACTAAACGGAACGTTCTGGTAACTGACCGGGTATGCCGGGCTTAGCGCCATCTGTGTAGCGATGCGACCTTCAATGGCAGCGCGGACGTCGTTGTAGGTGCTGCTCATGATTCCCTGCCGATGCGGCCTGCGTTGACGCGGACAAACCCTTGGATGTCCTTGGCGATGCTTTGCACCCAGCCTGATGGTGCTTGCTTACTGCTGCCATTGGCCAACGGCTCGGCATATGGCAGGTTGTTATGAACGCTGTAGACGTTGCCTACCTTCTCTTGGCCGTAACCAATCCGTGATAGTGGCGGTATGACCGTGTAACTACCTTCTGGCGCCTGCCCGCCTGGTGCTGCATTCTCGCCAACCTGCCAGCTAACGCGGAACCTGCCGGTATCAACGGGGCTGGCCAACTTAAGGCGGCTGTCGGTCTCCAGCACCGCAACGCGCAGCAGCTTTTCATACTGCTGACTTGCGTAGTCGCCGATGTCTGCAATGCGGATGGTACGTGCCATCAGTCTCTCAGAATCAACTCGTAGGTGATCGCCGTGTTGTCCTGCTCGATGGTGCGCACCTCAATGATCTGCAGGCTGCGGCTGCTGATGACGATCCGGTCAGCCGTTGTCGGTGCACTTGCCAGATCAGCCGCTGCAATCATCAGCCGCTTATCGCCTTGCTGCACCAGGTCATTCACCTCGCTGCGTCGTACATCCTCCAACACACCACGCACTGTGGTGTCTGTTGTTGTCTCAGCCGCTGCGCCAGTAGTGGTGTTGTACGCGCCAACCGTCACGCTGCGGATCGTTGCAACACCGCCAAACTTTGCCATCAGCTTGCTGGCAACCTTCCGTAGCGGACTAGCAAGTGCCATTAGAGCTTATAGGCAACGCAGTGGCCATTCTGTAGCTTGATGCTGGTAAACACGCCATACAGCGTGGTTGCAGCACCGAACGACTGACCAGATAATGTACTGCCGTCGTAGTTCTGAGCAATAATGGTATCAATCTGGGTATTGGTCGTGAAGTGAATCGCGCCCCAACGGCCTGTTCGTGTTGTGCTGTCACCGATAAAGGTTGCCCCTATCGAATAATCAATACCAAAGAAATTGGGATCACTCATGGTCAGATCCTGTAAGCGATGACTTTGCCGCTAGCCAGGGTCACGCTGGTAAACACGCCTTCGATTTCATCTCCAGCCCCCAGCGGAACCGACGTAAACGCATTGCCGGTTGCGTTTTGCACCGTCGCGGTGCTAATCACAGCATCGGCAACTGCATATAGCTTGTAAAACCTACCGGTATGGGCAGCAGTATCGCTGATGTACTCAAAACCTATGCTGTACTCGTCCATGGTTAGCTCCTGCGGATGGAGAAATTGCCCGGTCCACTGATTCTAAGCCCTGTCAGGTATCGCTCCATAATTGGCGGCACCTTGTCGGCGCCAACAGCGCCATAGCCAAGGTTAGGCGTCACGTCAATGCTGCCGATCTTCACATTTTTGTAATCTTCCAGTCCGCTCAGGCCAAGCCCGTCCGGGTTGTTGTTCAGGTACGTTGCCAGCACCACCTGTGCGTACTGGATCTGCGTTGGGATCTCGGTATCAGTAAAGTAGTCCGTCGTGATACGGAACGGAAACCCTACCGCGTAGGTATTGATGTAGGTGTCAGGCTTGCGCACGCCAGTGCGTGGCCACTGCAGTGCTTGTGTATCGGTTGCACGTGCGCCAAGGTACCGTTCACGGTCTAGCCGTTGCGTTGCGGTAAATAATGCACGGTTCTTTTGGTCAGTCGTAGCCGATGCCCATGCTGTGACATCAGCGTCCTGCACAAAGCCGTCAATGATCGCCTGCGCTGCTGCCAGCGTCAGGTAACTGTTTGCGTCGGCCGCGCCTGGCGTGGCCACGATTGCTATTGGCATCGTCAGGCTCCGGTATATCTAGTTTAGGCTCTGGCATAGAAAGAGAGGCCACCTCCGTAGAGGCAGCCTCCTTTTCACGCAGTCGCCGAAAAGCGAACAGCCCCATCAGACGCGCTTAAGCAGCACGGTGATGATCACACCAGCCAGGGTGGTGGTGGTGCCGGTGACATCCAGAGCCAGGCGGTTGCCAGCCTCAAGGATCAGGTCTCCGTTGGTGGTGGTCAGAGCAGGGGTTTGCTCGGTCAGGGCAGTGCCCTTGAAGTTGATCGTGGCGCTGAGCAGGTCATCGCCAGCGGTAGCAGCTTCGGTGCCTTGGCAACGACGAATCGTGCCAGTGACAGCGCCAGCATCGTTACCGGCGGTAGCATGCACCTCACGGACTGCAACCACTTGGCACTTCACCGGAGCGGTGAAGAACTGCACATCAGCCACCGAAGAGGCGATGTAGTGGTCAGCAACGATGTACTGCTCTGTGGACAGTTCAAACTGGGAAGGTTGTGCCATGGTTAGTTACCTCAATCGAAGTTAGAGGTGTTGGTGGCGCGCACGATGCCGAGGTTCTTCAGCTCGTACACCTTCGACCAGTTGCCAACCGTCTCGAGCTGAGCGCGAGTCGGGTTGGCGGTAGTTACGCCCCACTTGGCACCAACGGGGTGGTAGCAGTAGTGCAGGTCGATCGACATGGCATCGCTCTTGGCGAGGATGTCACGATCGGTTTCGGTCTGCATTGCGAGCTGTTCGCCGGAAGCAACAGCACCCTGGGTAAAGAAGTAAGTGGCGTACTCAGTCGAGCTGCCGCTGCCTTCAGTCTGCACATCGTCAGACACGATCACTCGCAGACCCATGTAGGTGGGGACTGTGGGATTGCCGTAAGCGCCAGCAAGGCTGCCACCGGACTGAGTAGTGGTGGTGCCACGTGCATCAAGGGTGCTGACATAGTCGATTGCCTTGCGCTCGACCAGGTCGTAATAGACCTTGGAGTGCATGGCAACAGCGGCCAGCTTGTCGCCTTGATCACCCAGCAGGCTGCGGGCTTCCGCAACGTGACGGGGGCTCAGCGTGGTGGGGGTATCACCAGACTCGCCGTCAATGGTCAGGCCAAAGAAAGCAGCAGAGCTGGAGGTGGAGCCCAGGCTGCCGAACACACCGCCAAGGCAGGACAGCAGGTCCTTTTGGCGCTGGTTGGCAACGTAGTCAGCGATCTTGGCGCCGATGGCGGCCATGGGATCGGCACCAGCAGCAAGAGCCGCTAGGTCACGAGCCTCAAAAGCGCGGCCACGGTGCAGGATCACACCGACTTGCTTGTCAGCAGTGATTTTGCCGGGTGTCAGCGAAGTGCTGTCGGTCAGCACCTCGAAATCGCCAGACAGGTTGGCTTTCCAGAAGGGGACGTTGATAAAGTCACCACCCTCAGTAGCATTCAGCTCCGCCATGGGCTGCACCACACCGCTAGCCAGGAAGGCATCACGCTGCGTGGTTTGCTCAATGACGTA
>Ga0316616_100000617_pt1 | contig 12097 bp, 7 predicted proteins | sample OWC_Aug_M1_C1_D1_FD_207660 | JGI IMG/M metagenome (GOLD analysis project Ga0316616, IMG submission 207660) | Wetland soil microbial communities from Old Woman Creek delta, Ohio, United States - OWC_Aug_M1_C1_D1_B | ecosystem: Environmental > Terrestrial > Soil > Wetlands | place: USA: Ohio... | reverse complement strand
GGGACATGCCGGTCAATTACGGTTCGCAGATCGAGGAGCACCACGCGGTGCGCCGCGACGCCGGCATGTTCGACGTCTCGCACATGTGCGTGGTAGACCTGCGCGGCGCGCGCGTGCGCGACTTCCTGCGCCGGTTGCTCGCCAACGACGTCGCCAAGCTCACGCAGCCCGGCAAGGCGCTCTATTCGTGCATGCTCCGCGAGAACGGGGGCGTCATCGACGACCTGATCGTCTATTACCTCAGCGATCATTGGTACCGCATGGTCGTGAATGCCGGCACGCGCGACAAGGACCTCGAGTGGATCCGTGCGCATGCGGGTGAGTTCGAGGTCGCGGTCGAGCCGCGCTTCGACCTCGCGATGATCGCCGTGCAGGGACCGAACGCCCGCCAGCGGGCGTCCACGCTGCTCGAGCCCGCCTTTGCCGCGCGCGCGCTCGAACTGGGCTATTTCTTCGGCGCCCCCTCGGACCACTGGTTCGTCGCGCGCACCGGCTACACGGGCGAGGACGGCTGGGAAATCATGCTGCCGGCCGACCAGGCGACGGACCTCTGGGGCCGTCTGCGCGATGCGGGTGTCCGCCAGTGCGGTCTCGGCGCCAGGGACACGCTGCGCCTCGAGGCCGGCATGAACCTGTACGGCAACGACATGGACGAGAGCACGTCGCCGCTGGAGTCCGGCCTCGGCTGGACCATCGCCTGGGACCCGCAGGACCGCGACTTCATCGGCCGCGGTGCGCTGGCCGCGCAGAAGGCGCACGGCGTGCCGCGCAAGCTCGTCGGCCTGGTGCTGGCGGACCGTGCGGTGCTGCGGTCACACCAGAAGGTCATCGTGCCGGCGGTAGGCGAGGGCGAAGTCACCAGCGGCACGTTCTCGCCGACCCTCGAGCGTTCGATCGGGCTCGCGCGCGTCCCGTCGCAGACGGCCGACCGCTGTGAAGTCGAAATCCGCGGCCGGCTGCTGCATGCGGCCGTGGTGCGTCCGCCTTTCGTGCGCCAAGGCAAGATCGCCGTCGCCCTCTGAAGTGCCCGGACGACGAATGCAACGGAACATCTCTTATCTACGGAGCAGACCATGAGCAACGTTCCCGCCGACCTGCGATTCCTCAAGTCCCACGAATGGGCGCGCCTCGAGGCTGACGGTACCGTTACGGTGGGGATTTCCGATCACGCCCAGCAGGCGCTCGGTGACCTGGTGTTCGTCGAGGCGCCGGAAGCCGGCCGGCGCGTCGCGGCGGGCGAAGCCTGCGCCGTCGTCGAATCCGTCAAGGCCGCTTCCGACGTATATAGCCCGGTGAGCGGCGAGGTGATCGCGGGCAACGCCGACCTCGGCGGTCAGCCGGAACTGATCAACCAGGATCCGTACGGCGCCGGCTGGATCATGCGCATCCGCCCCGACGACAAGGCGCAGTTCGCCGCGCTGCTCGATGCCAAGGCGTACGAGGCGGCGCTGGCCGCGGAAACCCACTAAGCAGAGGACGGGCCTGCCATGCCCTTCATTCCCCATACCGCGGACGACATCCGCGACATGCTCGCGGCGATCGGCGCCCCGGATACCGAGGCACTGTTCGACGAGATTCCGGCCAGCCTGCGCGCGCGCTCGCTCGACGCCATCCCGCCGGCGCTCTCCGAGATGGAGGTCGGGCGCCTGATGTCCGAGCGCGCCGCCGCCGACGGCCACCGTCTCAATTTCATCGGCGCAGGTGCGTACGAGCACCACGTGCCGGCGGCGGTATGGGCGATCGTGACGCGCGGCGAGTTCTACAGCGCCTACACGCCTTACCAGGCCGAGGCCAGCCAGGGCACGCTGCAGCTGCTGTACGAATTCCAGTCCATGATGGCGAGCCTCACCGGCATGGCGGCGTCGAACGCCTCGCTGTACGACGGCGCCACGGCACTCGCCGAAGCCTGCCTGATGGCCGTGCGCGCGCATCGCAAGTCGAAGTCGCAGCGCATCCTCGTGCCCGTTGCAGTCAATCCGGCCTACCGTGACGTGCTGCAGGCCGTGGCCGGCGGCCAGAAGCTCGCGTTCGAGCCGTTGCCCTATGACCCGCGCGGCGGCACGACGACCACGGCGAGCCTCGACAAGTACCGCGGCCAGGACATCACTGCGCTCGTCATCCAGCAGCCGAACTTCTTCGGCATGCTCGAGGACGTGGACGCGCTTACCGACTGGGCGCACGCGGCGGGCATGCTCGTCATCGCGGTGGTCAACCCGGTGTCGCTCGCGGTGCTGAAGCCGCCGGGCGAGTGGGGCACCAGGGGCGCCGACATCGTCTGCGGCGAGGGACAGCCGCTCGGCGTGCCGCTGTCCTCGGGCGGCCCGTACTTCGGCTTCATGACGACGCGCATGGAGCACGTGCGCCAGATGCCGGGCCGCATCGTCGGCCGCACCGTGGACCTCGACGGCAAGCCGGGCTTCACGCTGACGCTGCAGGCGCGCGAACAGCACATCCGCCGCAGCAAGGCCACCTCGAACATCTGCACCAACCAGGGCCTGCTGGTCACGGCTGCGACGATCTACATGTCGCTTCTCGGGCCGCAAGGGCTCGCCAAGGTGGCATCGGCCTGCGTGCAGCGTTCGGCCGAACTCGTCGCCGCGCTCGAGAAGGTTCCCGGCGTGCGCGTGGCTTTCAGTGGCCCGCGCTTTCACGAGGCCGTCCTGCTGCTCGACCGGCCGGTGCGCGGTGTGCTCGAGGCGCTGGCCGCGCGTGGCATCGTGGGCGGCTGCGACATCTCCCGCGACTATCCTGCGCTCGGCCACGCGCTGCTCGTGTGCGCCACCGAGACCCGCACCCCGCAGGACGTCGAGACCTATGCGCGTGCGCTCGCCGACGTGATGCAGAGCGCCGCCGCGGCCTGAGCCGCGCCCTGAGGAGCCCGACATGCACGAACAGCTGATTTTCGAACACTCGCGGTCCGGCCGCAGCGCGGCGGCTCAGCATCCCCTCGACGCTCCCGCGGCCAGCGTGCCGGACAGACTGCGCCGGCGCAGCGCGCCGCTGCTGCCGGAGGTGTCCGAGCTGCAGGCAGTGCGTCACTTCACGCGGCTCTCGCAGCTCAACTTCTCCATCGACACGCACTTCTACCCGCTCGGGTCGTGCACGATGAAGTACAACCCGCGGGCCTGTAACCAGTACGCGCTGCTGCCGGGGTTCCTGGGCCGGCATCCGCTGGCGCCCGAGTCGACGGGGCAGGGCCTCCTGCAGTGCCTGTACGAACTCCAGGAGATGCTCAAGGAAGTGACCGGCATGCGCGGCGTTTCGCTCACGCCCATGGCTGGCGCGCAGGGCGAGTTCGCCGGGGTGGCGATGATCCAGGCGTACCACAAGGCGCGCGGCGATCTGACCCGCACCGAGATCATCGTGCCGGACGCCGCGCACGGCACCAACCCGGCGACCGCGACGATGTGCGGCTGCACGGTCAAGGAAATCCCGTCGCTCCCGAACGGCGACATCGACCTCGACGCGCTCAGGGCGGCGGTCGGCCCGCAGACGGCGGGCATCATGCTCACCAATCCCTCGACGCTCGGCGTGTTCGAGCGGCGGATCGGCGAAGTGGCGCACATCGTGCACGACGCGGGCGGCCTGCTGTACTACGACGGCGCGAACCTCAACGCGATCCTCGGCAAGGTCCGGCCGGGCGACATGGGCTTCGACGTCATCCACATGAACCTGCACAAGACCTTCTCGACGCCGCACGGCGGCGGCGGGCCGGGCTCGGGCGCGGTCGGAGTCAGCGAGCGGCTGCTGCCGTTCATGCCGGTGCCGGTCGTGGGCTGTGACGGCGCGCGCTACCGCTGGCTCGACCAGCAGGACCTGCCGCAGACCATCGGCCGGCTCTCGGCGTTCATGGGGAACACCGGCGTGCTGCTGCGCGCCTACGTTTACATGCGCATGCTCGGCCGCGAGGGCATGCACCGCGTCTCGGAGTTTGCGACGCTGAACGCGAACTACCTGATGACGAAGCTCACCGCAGCGGGCTTCGAACTCGCCTATCCGGGGCGTCGCGCCGGTCACGAGTTCATCATCACGCTGCGCCGCGAGGCCCGCGACTACGGCACGACCGCGATGGACTTCGCCAAGCGGCTGCTCGACTACGGCTTCCATGCGCCGACCACCTATTTCCCGCTGCTGGTTCCTGAGTGCCTGCTCATCGAGCCCACGGAGACGGAATCGAAGGAGGAACTCGACGCGTTCGTCGCGGCGATGGTCGCGATCCGCGAGGAGGCCAAGTCGGATCCGGCGAAGCTCAAGGGCGCCCCGTACACGCTGCCCGTGCGGCGCCTCGACGACGTCCGCGCCGCAAAGCAGCTGGACATTGCCTGGCAGGCTGCATGAGCGCACTGATCTGCGGCTCGCTGGCGTTCGACTCGGTCATGGTCTTCCATGGCCGCTTTCGCGACCACATTCTGCCCGACCGCATCCACCTGCTGAACGTCGCGTTCCTGGTGCCGACGCTGAAGCGCAATTTCGGCGGCTGCGCCGGCAACATCGCCTACAACCTGGCGCTGCTCGGCGGGCGGGGCGCGCCGATGGCCACGGTTGGCCACGATTTCACGCCGTACGCGGCGTGGCTGCGCGAACGTTCGGTGGATCTCAGTCACGTGCGCACGGTCGAGCACGAGTACACGGCCCAGGCGTTCATCACCACCGATCTCGACGACAACCAGATCACGGCTTTCCATCCGGGTGCGATGAACCACGCACACCTGAACCGGGTGCCGGAGGCGGCCGGCATCACGCTCGGGATCGTGGCGCCGGACGGGCGCGACGGCATGATGCAGCACGCGGCGCAGTTCGCCGCGGCGGGCATCCCGCTGCTGTTCGACCCGGGGCAGGGCCTGCCGATGTTCGACGGCCCGGAACTGCTCGACTTCATCGATAAGTCCACGTGGATCGCTGTGAACGACTACGAAGGCCAGTTGCTCGTGGAGCGAACCGGACTCGCGCCCGGCGAGATCGCGCGCCGCGTGCGCGCGCTCATCGTCACGCGCGGCGCCGAAGGCAGCGTGATCTACACGGACGGTCGCGAAGTCGTGATTCCTGCGGTCCGCTCCGAGGCGGTCGTCGATCCGACGGGCTGCGGCGATGCGTACCGCGCCGGACTCATCTATGGTCTGCAGAACGGGCTCGACTGGGAGACCACCGGCCGCATTGCCTCGCTGATGGGCGCGATCAAGATCGCGCACGCCGGCACCCAGCATCATCGCTTCACGCGTGACGAGTTCGGGGATCGCTTCCGCGCTGCCTTCGGCCGCGCCTTGTGATGACCCGCCCCGGCGCGCGCCTCCTGTGCCTGCTGGCCGGCATCGCCGCGCTCCTGCCGTTGACCGGCAAGGCCGAAACGCCGGCCTGGGAGCAGACACTTGCGAGCATCGCGCCCTCGGTGGTCACGATCGAGGTGGACCAGACGCGGGCCTTCGACACCGAGTGGAACCAGTCGAGCCAGGCCACGGGATTCGTCGTCGACGCGGAGCGCGGCCTGATCCTCACGAACCGCCACGTCGTTACGCCGGGCCCGGTGGTCGCCACGGCGATCTTCCAGAACCGCGAGGAGGTCGAACTGCGCGCCGTGTACCGCGACCCGGTCCACGACTTCGGCGTCTATCGCTACGATCCGGCGAAGTTGCGCTACGTGAAGCCTGCGGCACTGCCCCTGTACCCTCAGGGTGCCCGCGTCGGCACTGAAGTTCGCGTCGTCGGCAACGATGCGGGCGAGCAGCTGTCGATTCTCGCCGGTACGCTCGCGCGGCTCGACCGTGCGGCGCCTGAATATGGCGTCGGCAAGTACAACGACTTCAACACGTTCTACATCCAGGCCGCCTCCGGGACGTCCGGCGGCTCGTCGGGTTCACCGGTAATCGATATCCGTGGCCGTGTGGTCGCCCTGAACGCGGGCGGCAGCACCGGCGCCGCTTCGAGTTTCTACCTGCCACTCGGCCGCGTGCAGCGTGCACTGGAGCTGATTCGTACCGGCCAACCGGTCACACGAGGCACGCTCCAGGTCGTGTTCAGCTACACGCCGTACGACGAACTCGGGCGACTCGGGTTGCGTCCGGCCACCGAGTCGGCAGCGCGCCAGGCGGCACCAGAGCTCACCGGCATGCTGGTCGTGCAGGACGTCCAGCCAGGTTCGCCGACGGAGGGCGAACTGCTGCCGGGCGACATCGTGGTACGCGTCAACGGCAGGCTGGTGACGACCTTCGAGCCGCTCGCCGACATCCTCGACGCGGCAGTGGGTAGCAGCATCGACGTCGACGTCGAGCGTGGCGGCGAGCCCATCGCGCGGCGGCTGCGCGTGGAGGACCTGCACGCGATCACGCCGGCCGAGTATCTCGAGTTCGGCGATGCGGTGGTGCATGCGCTCTCCTACCAGATGGCGCGCCACTTCAATTCGCCCGTGCGTGGAGTGTTCGTGGCCAACCCGGGCTATGCGCTCGGCGCGGCCGGCTTGCCGCGTGGTGCGGTGATCGAGTCGTTCAATGGCCGGCCGGTGCCCACGCTTGCCGAGTTCGAGGCGGGGATCGAAGCCCTCGCGGACGGCAGTCGCGCCACACTGCGTTACCGGACGCTCGACGATCCGCGCGGGACGGAGACGCGGGTGATGCGAATGGACCGGCGCTGGTTTCCGGCACAGCACTGCCGCCGCGACGACGCCACCGGTTACTGGCCGTGCCGCGAACTCGCGCCGCCACCTGCGGCGCAACCGCCGTCCCCGGCCGCCACGACCTTCGTCAAGACCGGTGACTCGATTGCAGACCGACTCGCGCCGTCGCTGGTGCTGGTGAATTTCGAGATGCCCTTCTCCGTGGCGGGGGTCACCGAGCGCAATTACCACGGCACGGGGCTGATCGTGGATGCACAGCGAGGACTCGTCGCCGTGGACCGTAACACCGTGCCGGTGGCGGTGGGCGACGTGCGCATCACGGTGGCCGGCTCCGTGGAGATCCCGGCGCGCGTCGCCTACATCCATCCGCTGCACAACCTGGCCCTGGTGGCTTACGATCCGGCGCTCCTCGACGGCACGCCGGTCCGGGCGGCAAGACTGGACGAGCGTGAACTCACGGCCGGCGAGGCGGTGACCGTGGTGGGCCTGAACGGTGGCTCGCGGGTGCGCGCGATCGCGACGACCGTCGCTTCGATCGACGACGTGAATTTTCCGCTGTCGCGCACCCTGCAGTTCCGCGATGCGAACCTCGAGGTCGTCAGCCTGGTGAACGGCCCGACCGAGTTCGACGGCGTCATCGTCGGACGTGACGGCAGAGTGCGCGCACTGTGGTCGAGCTTCGCCACCGAAACGGGACGCGACCTCGTGCAGATCAACCGCGGCATTCCAATCGACCTGGTCGCGGAATTGGCTGGGGCAGAGCGCACGGGGCTGCCGCTGTATTCACTGGAGGCCGAGTTCGAGGCGGTGTCGATCGCCGAGGCCCGCAAGCGCGGCCTGAGCGACGCCTGGGTCGCTCGCCTCGAGACGCTCAACGCGGCGCACCGCCAGTCGCTCAGCATTGCACGCGTCGTGGCGGGTTCGCCTGCGGCGGGAGTGCTGCGCGAGGGTGATCTCCTGCTTGCGGTCAACGGACATCCGGTGAACCGGTTCCGTGACGTCGAGCGTGCGGCACAGGCGCCGCAGGTGACCGTGACGGTGCTGCGCGATGGCCAGGAACTGCAGGTGGAACTCGCGACCGCGGCACTCGGCGGCGGCGACATCGATCGGCTGCTGCTGTGGGCCGGTGCCGTGCTGCATGCGCCGCACCGTGCGATGTCAGCCCAGCGCGGCATCCCGCAGGACGGCGTCTTCGTCGCCTTCTTCTCCTACGGGTCACCGGCCACGCGCTACAAGCTCTTCGCCGGCCGGCGCATCGTCGAGGTGGACGGGCGGCCCACTCCCGACCTGGACGCCTTCATCGCTGCCGTGCAGGGGCGCCCCGACCGCAGTTCGGTGCGACTGAGGACGATCGGCTGGAACGGCTCGACCGAGGTCATCACCATGAAACTCGACCGCCACTACTGGCCGGGGTATGAGCTGCGCCGCTTGCCAGAGGGCTGGCAGCGCCGCATCCGGGACTGAGTCGCGTTCACTGTGGCATGCGAGCCACAGCCTCGCCCTGCGACGACCCAATGCGCCGGCGGCGTCTCTGAAGCCAGAATCATGCAGTAATGCGCTGTGTCGTCGCAGTCGGCCGCTCAAAGTTCGCCAGACGTTGGATCTTTGCGACAGCTTGGGTAGTATCACCCCGACGATCAGCTGATTAGGGGGCGTTGATCGCAGCGTGCGGCCATACGAGTGCAGGCTCCATGGATCGTCCGCGCCATCGACGCGCGAATTCTTCCAAGCACAATTAATACGGTGAGGTCAGCACGCATGTCCCGCTATTCACGCTCCGCGCTCCTGAGCTTCGCGGTGGCCGCGGCACTTGGTCAGGTCGCCACGACGGCGACCGCGCAGTCGCTTGAGGAAATCGTCGTTACGGCGCGCAAGACCGAAGAAGCACTGATGGATGCGCCGGTGGCGGTGTCTGCCTTCACGGCCGAGACGATCGAGGAACAGGGCCTCGCCAGCATCGACGACATCTCGAAGTACACCCCAGGCCTGTCGTTCTCCCAGGCCTTCGGCCGCACGACGGATCGTCCGGTGATCCGCGGCCAGTCAAACGTGCTTGCGGGCGTGCAGTTCGGCGTCGAGTCGGGCGCCGCATACTTCATCGACGGCGTGTACTTCCCGGGCGACATCCAGGGCATCGATCTCAACTCGCTCCAGCGCGTCGAGGTCATCAAGGGCCCGCAGAGCGCGCTGTACGGCCGCAACACCTACTCGGGCGCCATCAACTTCATCACGATGCAGCCGACCGAAGACCTGGAGGCGACGGTCAAGGCGAGCATCGCCCAGTTCGGCGAGCAGGACTTCTCGTTCTCCGTGGGCAGCAGCTTCTTCGACGACAAGTTCGGCGTGCGCGTCTTTGCGCGGAGCTACGAGTACGACGGCGAGTACGAGAACACGCTCACCGGCAAGACCGTCGGCAGCGAGTCCACCGAGTCGTTCGGCCTGTCGCTGAACTGGCAGCCGTTCGAGGACCTCGACCTGCTCGCCAACGGCTTCTACCGCAAGGACGACGACGGTCCGCTGGCACTGTTCCTGCAGCCGGCGTCGGCCAACAACTGCAAGCCCGGTTACCGTTCGGCCGCCTACCGCTCGGTGGCGCCGGGCTCGAACCCGAACCAGTACTACTGCGGCGTCATCGAGCCGGGCGTCGTTGCACTGAACACCGATCCGATCGCGGCCACCGGTGGCCGGGACGGCACGGCGTTCGACGGCGTGGAGACCGAGGAATATTTCGGTACGCTGCGCGCGGACTGGGACATCGCCGGCTCCGGCTGGGTGGTCACTTCGTTGTCCGGCTACCGCGACTACGAAAACAGGTTCGGCACGGACAGCGACCACTCGAGCGCGTTCGTCCTGACTCCCAACTACAACCCGGCCACGCGCACGTTTGCGATCCCCGGGATCGGCACGCCGCAGGAGAAGGAGCCGCTGTTCGCCAACACGAACCGCAACGACATCCGCAGCCTGTCCACCGAACTGCGCATCGCAAGCCCGATGGACCGCCGCCTGCGCGGCATGGCGGGCTTCTACTACTACGACTACGAGGACGACGGCAGCGACCTGACGTTCGCGAGCCCCAGCAATGGCATCGCCGACTACACGGAGACGGTCGAGGACCAGGCGGTGTTCGGCCTCGTCGCGTTCGACTTCACCGACCGCGTGACGCTGACGGCCGAGGTCCGCTACCAGGAGGAGACGAAGAAGCGTACCGAGTACTGCTCGACTGCGGCCTCCACCGGCGACTACAACCCATGGACCAACAGCTGCACGAACTGGGGCGCCAGCCCGCCGGTTGTGGCGCCGCCCCAGATCCTTCCGGGCGATCCGCGCTTCTACAACCGTCCGCTGGGCACGGTCCAGTACAAGGAAGAGGCTGACTTCGATTCCACCACGCCGCGCGTCACGCTCGACTGGCAGGTCACGGACAACACCATGCTGTACGCGGTGTTCGCCCAGGGCGCGAAGCCGGGCGGCCTGAACGGCATCGCGGGCCAGACCATCGGCCAGCCGACCTACGACCAGGAGGAATCGGACAACTTCGAGCTTGGCGCGAAGTTCTCGCTGCTCGACAACCGCCTGCGCATCGGCGCTGCTGCGTACTTCACGCAGGCGGATGACGTGCAGTTCACCCAGTCGGTGCCGTCGCCGACCGGCCAGGGCGCGGTCACGTCCATTGCGACGAACCAGGGCCAGGGCGAGATCATGGGCCTCGAGGTCGATCTGCAGGCGGCCATCACCGAGGCGCTCACGCTGTCGGCGAGCTACTCCTACATCGACACCGAGATCACCAAGGGCTGCGACGACTTCCAGTACACCCTGAACACGGGTGGCATCGTCTACGACCCGAACCTCGGCACGGTCCCGGAATGCAACATCAGCGGCAACCGCTACCCGCTGGCGCCCGAGCAGACGGCGAGCATGGCGCTCAATTACGACGCTCCGCTGGCGGCCGGCAACGGCCTCAACCTCATCAGCAACTTCTCGGTGAGCTATGAGGGCAGCAAGTACATCCAGGTCCACAACCTCGCCGAGACGGGCGAGACGACCCTGGTCAACCTGCGTGTCGGCCTCCGCAGCGACAACGGCTGGTCGCTGGTGGCCTTCGGCAAGAACCTGACGGACGTGGAGACCATCCCGATGGCTACGCGCTGGTTCGATCTGCGGACCGGCTCGGCCCGCATCTGCAGCGCCACGGTCACGACGCCCTGCATCCCGGCGACTCCGACGCCGGGGCGTGCCGGCGGCGGCGATACGGGCTCGCCGCGCGCCTTCTTCGGCGCGCTGCGCAAGGGGCGCACCTTCGGGCTGGAGTTCACTTACGACTTCAAGCTCTAAGGTCGCGATCTCCGTGAGTCACGGGGCCGCGCAAGCGGCCCCGTTTTTTTGCAGCTATCATTCCGCCCCATGGTCATGGCACGGCTGCCCCAGGACGAGATCGACCGCGCAGTGGAAGCTCTGCGCGACGGCGAAGTCGTCGCTTTCCCTACCGAGACGGTCTACGGCCTGGGCGCCGACGCGCAGAACCCGGATGCGGTGCGCAAAGTGTTCGAGCTCAAGGGCCGCCCGGCGACGCATCCGCTGATCGTCCACCTCGACCATCCGCGGCTGCTCGAGCGCTGGGCGCTCACCGTGCCGGCGGCCGCGCAGGCGCTCGCAGGGCGATTCTGGCCGGGGCCGCTCACGCTGGTGCTGCGCCGGGCCCCGGCGGTGGACCTCGCAATCACCGGCGGGCAAGACACGGTGGCGGTGCGCGTGCCGGGCCATCCCGTCGCCCAGCAGCTGCTGCGCGCCTTCGGCAGCGGCATCGCCGCTCCATCGGCCAACAGGTATGGCCACGTCAGCCCCACCCGGGCCGACCACGTGCGCGAGGAATTTGGCGACGCAGTGAAGGTCGTGCTCGACGGCGGCGACTGCAAGATCGGCCTCGAATCGACCATCGTCTCGTGCGTCGATGCGGTGCCGCGCGTGCTGCGCCCAGGTGCGATCACGCTGTCGCAGCTGCGCGCGGTCGTACCGGAAGTGGCCGAGGGCCTCGCCGCCCCGGCGCCGCGTGTTCCTGGCTCGGATGCCAAGCACTACGCACCCACGACGCCGCTCAGCATCGTCAACAGCGGCAAGCTCGAGGAGGTCGTGGCCCAGCTCACTGCCGAGCATGAGAAGGTGGCGGTGCTGGCCATGCGTCCGCCCCGTGCCGCCAACAAGTTCATGACCTGGATCAACGCCGGCCGGCGCGCCGACGTCTATGGCCGCGAGCTGTACGTGAACCTCCGCGCGCTCGACAAGTCCGGTGCCAGGGAAATCCTGGTGGAGGAGGTGCCGCCCGGCGAGCAGTGGGATGCCGTTCGCGACCGACTGCGGCGCGCCGCGTCGGCCGAGAACGTCGTCAGCGTGGATCCGGACATCGCCGCGCTGCGCGCGGACTTCGGCGAGGACCTGGGCTCCCCATGAGCAGGCAGCCGCCCGCGCGGCAACGCGGCAGCTTGCGTTCGCGGA
>Ga0316616_100000616_pt1 | contig 12101 bp, 13 predicted proteins | sample OWC_Aug_M1_C1_D1_FD_207660 | JGI IMG/M metagenome (GOLD analysis project Ga0316616, IMG submission 207660) | Wetland soil microbial communities from Old Woman Creek delta, Ohio, United States - OWC_Aug_M1_C1_D1_B | ecosystem: Environmental > Terrestrial > Soil > Wetlands | place: USA: Ohio... | reverse complement strand
GGAGGAGTTGCAGGCGACCGTTGATTCCGAGGTCAGCACGAAACTAAAAACGACCGCCGACGGTATATCGAAACAGACTGAGCAAGCCGTCCGGAAAGAGGTTGAACGATTATCCGTCAAGTTGAAGAAGGGAATAACGGACGCGGTCAAGGCTGAACTTCTCGATATGATTAAGGAGGCTGTTCCCAAAGAGAGAAAAGAGCTGGATTATGAAAAACTAAGACAAATGATCACGAAAATTCTCGATGAGCGAAAAGAGGCAGAGAGTGTAGCCGCCCTGTCGGAGAACCGGATTCAAGCCTACGAAAAACCGCCGAGGTCGAGCAACAAAATCATAAGAGGACTCCTGATTGCCTCGCTCCTCCTGAATATATTGCTGCTGGCTCTAGGGGTCTACAAAATGATTTTTGAATCTTGGATTCCGTTTTTCTGACCGGCAAGTGCCCGTCCCGCCAAAATCTCCTTCCCCCCCCAAATCTTCCAGGAATTCTAGCGGAGATGTTATCGTCCCGCCTATGCTGGAACCACGGAATATAGGCCAAGGCTCCTGCCTACCCTGAAGCAGTGGCAGGCAGGCCTGCCTACGGCATCACTCAACCTCCCGCGGGCAAGCAAAGGGGAAAGCTCAAGGCTGAAAGGTAAAGGATGAAATGAGCAGTTCCGGAATCCTCTGACAAATTCTTGACAATTGGTCAGGAATTTGCCAAGAAAGATGACTTTTTCTCAAGTAGGGAATTTGAAACTTCTTTTGATTTCAGCATATTAGAAAATTATATCTCCGGCACACTATTTGCTTTTATCCAATTTCTATTAGCTCATAGTGATTGAAGGATATAGGAGACTTCTTAAGAACTGGCAAATAGGAACGGAGTGAAGTTTATGTGCAAAAGATTTATTCTCGGCAGCGTCATATGGCTCATCTTAATTGCAGTAGTGGCATTTCTGCAAAACGCTTGAGACACAGGGACATAATTGAAGTTTATAGTTGTTTTCCCGTACTTTGGACAGAGAGCATGGCATAGTGCAAGGCTGAAAGTTTAAAGCTCAAGGGTCGAAGCGGAAAGATCAAGAAAAGGACCATTGTGCTGGGTAGCCGGCAAGGTGCGTTATCAAGCGTACAATTTCGCGCCTGTGGCAGAATGACCTACCCGCAGGGTGGGGGAAAAGTTATCTGTTCCAGGTTGCTCAAAAAGGGCCAGGTGCGAGGACCCCACGAGCCTTTCACCTGCCGTTCAGGCAGGCAATCCTGAGGAGTGAGGCGTACTTGGCGGTACGCCGCAACAAGCCTGCCCCGTGCTTGACAGGGGGTAGGACGAGGGAAATCCCGCGAAGCGCGGGACTGATGGCCATTTTTCAGTCAACTATTTTACAGAGTACGGGTTGATCAATGATAGAAAGACGTGAGGAAAAAAGACATGTTGTACCGGAAATATACAGGAAATATATTACCCTGAAAGTCAGGGAAACCAGTGGTGAATATGTACCCGTGAAACTCCTTGATTTCAGTCCCAAGGGAATCCGGATGAAAAGTTCATATGAAATACCGGTTGATTCGGAGATTGAATGCTTAATCGCCGCACCGAAATCCATTACAAAAGAGATTCCGTTTATCGGTGAGATCAAGTATTGTATTCAAGATGAGTTTGACGGAGATTATCTCATCGGAGCAGAGATTATCGAAACCAGCGATAGGTTCGGCTTTAAGATCTTTTTGGAGGTCCACGATTTTATAAAAGAAAGAATGGGAGAGATCTTTTGACAGGTTCGCCCCCCGAACAAAATCTTCTCGAGTTTTAGCACCGAGACGTTCCACAAATATAACAGAAGACGATCATTCCCCTCCTAGGCCAAAGCTACGAAGGAGAATGAAACATAAGATCGTAAGCTTATCCGCCTACGCAGGAAACCACGGGCTTTGCCCGTAAATGAATGCGGACTCTGTGGATAACGGATTCCTGTGCCTTTGGGATTTATGCTACGGCGGATTTCGCTACTGACGGATAACCCGCCAAGGCCTTGGTCCTTGCACATCGAAGGGTTTCAGTGCCCGCAGGCGGGGGCGGGGATTTGAAGGAGGTACCGCGGGCATTGCCTGTGGGGGGCATCGCGCAGGTTTCTTAAGGTCGCTCGCCTTTCCTCAGAAAGAAAACCTTACATCGATTTGATTCGTTCTCGGGTCCAGACCTGCTCTGATATTGCTCTCTTCAATCACCCCGATCACGACCACGACTTTTACGGAGGTAATGATTCCGGAAGTGAGATGTCCCCCCAGGGTGGTCACCTGATCCTGAACGACTGTGGAGGCAGAGAGATGAGCATGGACCTCGATTTCACCGTCTTCTCTGGTTGCTATCCATCCGGTCAGGGAGACGATCTCCATGGGTTGCTCCAATTCAAGATAGAGCCGGTGATGTTTTTCGATTTTGAGGTCTGGTGGAAGAACTTTGAGATTTCTGAAGATCGCTTTTCTCAAAGCCCCAACTGCAGAGAGGATGATTCCTGTCTGAACCCCTTCCTTCTTCGCCAGTTCTTTTATTCCTTCCAAGAGATCGATATCCAATCTCAGCTTTCCCATGACGACCCGATTCATGCGTCCGCTTCCGGTCCCTTCAAGCAGGCTTGAAACATCTTCCATGGCTTCTCTCCTTTCTCTATAAAGACGTACAGAATGGATCTTCCCTCACGTAAGGCAAGGCCTCAAATATATCAATTTCTCATTTAACTTTCCATCGGAAAAGAATGGCGTAAAAGCCCTCAGGAAGGTACGCTCAGTGAACAATCGTCTTCGGCCGGAACGTGCCCCGCCCCGCCAAAACGGGGTGGGCGGGAGCTTCACAAAAATGTGAATAGTGGACAAAAAAGATCCCGATCCTGTCAGAGATCACCGAAACAAACGAATTTGATATCAATGAGATACTATTATTAGGGATTGGTACAATTCTTGCTCTCCCGGATAATGGAGTGAGGTTTCGATAAGTGTTCTTCCCTGGAGTTGTCTGCATGGATATTCTTGAGGCCAAACGTGAATTACAGAAGATGCGGGCAAGAAATCTGTTTAAAATGACCATGGATCAGAAACTATCAAGATGTCTCGTGGGAGGAAGAACCTGCGGGTACTCTCTTCTCTACAGGGGAATTCGGTTTTGCGTGTCAGAACTCTTGGGGAAAGGCTGCCTTTTAGAGAGGTTGGGGGAATGGGAAAGATTTTTTCCCGAACAAGAAACCCCTCATGGTCCCCATGCCCTTCTGCCGAGATTGGAAGCGGTGTTTCCATCGCCGGGAAAAAACTGTGGGGAATTCAAAGTCTATTACAGAGATGATCTGACTCGCTCCATGGTCTATCTTGGAACAGTGATAGAGAGAAGGAGAAAAGAAAGGGGAAATAATCTCGGGGACCTTTTAAAGAAGGCCACAACGGAATACTCCAACCATGTACGGGACCTTTCCAAAATATTTCTTTTAGGCCCTTAGGACCTCAACCCAACCCTCATGAGTGAGAATGAAGCTCCCAACTTCCACTCATGCAAACGCATTTTATCCCATTACATCCTTGTAGGGCGTGATCCTGAACGCACCGTCCGATCTTAAATAATAGTCTCGTGGGAGATAAGGAATCGGGTCTACACTTTTGACGGAAATTGAAAAGAGGTGTATATTGATTTTCAATGGGCCAGGTTTCATCAATAATGGGGCGAAGTTTCTTATGAATAAATCTCTCCTTTTTATCCTTTGCCTTCCATGTCTTGCATCGATCCCTCTCTCAGTCCCTCATAGAACCTATGGTGCTGATGCAGCAAATGTTCGACTCGTGGGCCACAGCGACCTGCAGGGCCGTGATGCTCTTCAGGTGGTGTTAAAAGGAAGTTATGCGTATGTCGGGCACCACCGGGGAAGGGAGAAGAATCCCATGAGCGGAGCCCTTGAATGGAATGGGACAACGGTCCTTGATGTTTCAAATCCGAAGCAACCCAGGATCATCAAACATATCCCGGGATATGAGGGAGCGGAGAGCCGTGCGGTTCAGGTGGTGGAGAAATATTTCGATGGGAGGGATTATCTCCTCCGGAACCAGGAATCCAGCCACTTTACGGGTTTTGAGGTCTGGGATATCACGGTTCGATCCTCCCCGAGGCTTGTTTCGAGAATTGAGGGACTCAACGCAGCCCATAAGGGGTGGTGGGATGCGGAAACGGGCTATGCCTACCTTTCCGGAGTATGGCCGGGTTGGAAGGGACAACACCTGATGATCTACGACCTGAAAAACCCTTATACGCCTAAGTTCGTCTCCAACTGGGGTCTTCCCGGTCAAGCCCCCGGCGGGCAGGGAAGCGGGGTTAGCCTTCACCACCCCGTCATCTCAGGAGACAGGGCTTATCTCTCTTACCTCCGGGGTGGCGATGTGGTCATCCTGGATATAGCCAATAAGGCTCAACCGAAGATGATCGCCCATATAGACTATTTGCCCCCTTCGTCGAGATCCCATACGACAGTGCCGTTCCCTCCTCTCAGGGGGGCAGGCTTCAGCAGAGGGGAGGGTCATCCCGGGCAGGTTCTTGTTGCCTCGGAAGAGGCTCTGACCTATGGGTGCCACGAGGCTCGGCCTCAGATTTATATTCTTGACGCAACGGATGAGAAAGAACCCCGGCTGATTGCGACTTTCAAGGTTCCGGACGGAGACTTCTGCGGCCGGGGAGGACGTTTTGGACCTCACCAATTTGCGGAGACCAAAGACGGGGAGATCATCGGAGGGTCTCTTCTCTATGTGGCCTACTTCAATGCCGGCTTACGAATCGTCGATATTTCCGATCCGTTTAAACCCAGGGAAGTGGGTCATTATATTCCTACCCCTCGGAGGAAGGGCAGGGAAGGGCGTGAATCCAAAAACGTAATTCAGACCAACGATGTGGATCTCGATAGCCGAGGGCTGATCTATATCACGGATCGCGCCGGAGCTGGTCTTCATATTCTGGAGTTTACAGGAAAGGTGTGGAAAAGCGATGAACATGATTGATGAGATAAGAGAAACCTTTAAAATGGAAATCAGGCCGAACTCTCGGGGATCAGACTACCTGGAAGCCGTCATGGACACCAAAGACATAGAATTGCTTAATTCTTTACTAAAGAGATACTTAGGTCCAGCCGCCAAAGAACGCGGAAAAGAAGCCAATCTCCCGAAAGAAATTGAGGAATTAGTTGATTCCTTGGGAGGGTTGCGAAGGGAACAATCCTTTTTCTACAGGCAAGAGGGTCATCAGGTCGTATACGCTGCTCTATGGCCCTGGGAGTCCGATCCGACGAAGGTTACATTAAAGTCCGGTGTGAGCGAGTTGTCTTAACGGACTGACGATTTCTTGACGGATTTATACGGACATCCATAGAATTTTAAATTCGTCTCTATGAGGGATCATCCAGAGAAAAGTTGGCCATTTGGGCGGAAATAAAGATGGAGATGGGGAAAGGAAAAGACGGGGAGATCGGGAGGTAAAGGGATAGGGAAAAATAAACCTTACGTTGGATTGCTTTGATAGAATAGAAATGATAGACGGGAGACGATTGAAACGAGTCTATATCTCAAGATCCTTCCTCTCATTTTGACAATACCATGAGTGGGAGGGACCTCTTTCGGGCAGACTTTCACGCAATTAAAAACGATCTTACAACCCCACACGCCTTGCTGAGTATTTACTGCTTTCAAAATTTCTTCCTTCCTTCTGTCCCTTGGATCAGTCAGAAAACGATAAGCCTTGGCCAGCATGGCAGGCCCTAGAAATTCGGAGTTCTTTTTGAAGGCAGGGCAAGTTCCGAAGCAGATGCCACAGAGGATGCAGTTGATGTAAGGGTCGACCTCCTTACGCTTTTCTTCTTCCATCAAATATTCCACTTGTGGGGAGACGGGCATTCCCTGGAGGTAAGGCTCAATTTTCCGATAATGATCAAAAAAAGCGGACAGATCGATGATAAGGTCCCGAATCACAGGAAAAAGAGGGAGGGGTTCAATCAAGGCAGGTTTTTCCAAGAGGTCTTCGACATGGGTTCGGCAGGCCAGGACGTCTTTGCCATTGACTCGCATGGCACAAGAGCCACATACGGCTCCCCGACAGGAGTAACGGAAAGAGAGCGTCGCATCTTGTTCATCTTGAATGTACAACAACGTCTCCAGGAGATTCATCCCTTTTCGGATCTCCACCTGAAAGGTTTCGATCCACTGCTGAGGATCCCTCTCCTTATGGAACCGTTTAATTCTTAACGTTAGAAGATTGGATTTCATAGGTTTAACTTAAGGGCTCAAGTTCCAAAGTTCCCGCCTACGGCAGGCAGGCAAATGTCAAATCAAATCCAAAGTCCCAATATCAAGAATGCTTAACTTTGAATTTTGAGATTTGGATTTGCTTATTAATATGTTCTCTCTTTTGGCGGATAGGAGGTGATCGTCACCTCTTTATAATCAAGCGTTACTCCTTCTGCTGTTCTAAAGGCCAGGGTATGACGAAGCCAATGATCATCGTCCCGGTTGGGAAAATCCACTCTGAAATGGGAGCCGCGACTCTCCTTTCTGGCCAAGGCTCCTTCCACAATTGCGTCCGCCAGATGGAGCATTCCCTCCAGGTCCCAATAGTGAATCAGCTCATGATTGAAGGCGAGGTCTCTCGTCTTGACCCCGATCTTCAGAAATCTTTTTTTTAGCTCTTTTATCTTCTCTTTTGCCGAGAGCAAAGCCGGCTCGTTTCGAAAGATTCCAACCTGGAAAGTCATCAAGGCCTTCATCTCATCTCTGATGAGAAAACTCGGTTCTTCCGTTTTCCGTTCGAAGATTTGTTCCAGTCCTATTTGAAATACTCTCAAGTGATTCTGAAAGACCGTGTTATGAGGAATCTCTCTTTCTTTGTCCACTTGTTCTGCCGCTTTCCTCCCGGTCCGTTCTCCAAAAACCAAGGCTTCCAAAAGGGAATTTCCGCCCAGGCGATTGGCACCATGAACGCTAACACAGGCACATTCGCCAGCGGCCAAAAGGCCAGGAAGTTGGGTTTCGCCATCCACATTCGTTGGAATTCCTCCCATGGAATAATGTTGGGCTGGCTGGATAGGGATAGGCTCTAAAATCGGGTCCACCCCGGCAAAGTCCATAGCAATCTGTCGAATCCCCGGAAGACGATCCATGATTTTTTCTCTTCCCAGATGTCGAAGATCGAGGTGGACATATCCCCTTTCAAATCCACGGCCTTGGTCGATCTCGGTCTGAGTGCCCCTGGCCACGATATCTCGAGGCCCCAGTTCCATGAGATGCGGGGCGTATCGCTCCATAAATCGTTCGCCGTTCGCGTTGATCAGATATCCTCCTTCGCCCCTTGCTCCTTCTGTAATCAGGATGTTCGTCCTAAAAAGGCTTGTCGGATGGAATTGGACAAACTCCATATCCTCAAGAGGGACGCCGGCTTGATAAGCTAGGAAGCAGCCCCTTCCGGTGTTGATGACCGCATTGGTGGATCTGAGATAGGTTCGGCCATAACCTCCTGTTGCCAGGATCACAGCCTTCACTTGAATCGGGATCATCTTCCCTTCGAAAAAGTGGAGGCCAAGGACACCCACACATCGTCCCTCCGCCACAACGAGCGAAAGGGCAACCCACTCCTCATAGACAGGAATCTGAAGGCCGATGACTTGTTCATAAAGAGTGTGCAAAAGATTGTGACCCGTCCGATCCGCAGCATAACAGGCCCGCGGAAAGCCTGCTCCCCCAAACGGTCTCTGGGCGATCTTCCCATCCTCGGTACGGGAGAAAAGGGTTCCCCAGTGTTCCATCTCAACCACCCGTTCCACGGCCTCTCGGCACATGACCTCAACCGCGTCTTGATCAGCCAAATAGTCGCTTCCCTTGATCGTATCAAAGGCGTGGTTTTTCCAATTATCCTTCGAAGGAGCACGTGCATTTCCCAAGGCGGCGTTGATTCCTCCTTGGGCAGCCACAGAGTGGGATCTCAGAGGATGGACTTTAGAAAGGATCGCCACATCCCGGCCGGATTTCGTCGCCTCAATGGCCGCTCTCAACCCCGCCAGACCTCCGCCAATGATTAAGATTTCGTGAGAAAGGATTTCCATTTTTTAATCCTTTAAACTCTAAATCCCTCCAAACCTCCCTTTCAACCCCCAACCTATAACCCCCTTCATCCCCCCTTACTTTAAGGGGGGAGAGGAGATTTACCTTGAGCGCCAGGTTGGACAAAACACCCTCGATATCAAGCAGCACCTCATTGTCCCAAAAACGCATTACGTCAATTCCGTGCGTTCTTAGATACTCTGAACGGGCTGCATCGTATGACTTAGTATCGCTTTGGCCGTGCTGTCCGCCGTCCAACTCTACGGCAAGCTTCACCGTTGGACAGTAAAAGTCTACGATATAGGGGCCTATGCTGTACTGGCGGAAGAATTTTATTCCAAAAAATTGTCTATTCCGTACCTTTGCCCACAAAACCCTTTCCGCATCCGTCTGATTACGCCTTAACTCCCGTCGGCGTTGTTTCAATGTCGGGTCATTTCGTAAGAATTTCTTGACTCCCATTACCCTGCTTTATTCCACATCTTGTAAAAACTATCTATTCCCCCCTTAACTTAAGGGGGGAATAGAGGGAGGGTATTGAAGTTTTAGAAAAAAAAGACATATGAGAAGATGAACAAGCCGGCGCTTAAGAGGGTGAAGGCCCAGAATAAAATCTTTTCGTGTTTTACCATTCCCAAATCGATCAGAAAAAGTCGAAGTCCATAAAGGGCATGAAAAATGAAAACAAAGAGTAGGAGGATGTCAAGAGCCTTATTGATGTGAAGATTTGAAAGCCAGGGGGCTTGGATCCTTCCGACCAAGGAATAACCGGAGAGGATTTTTAATCCGACCAGGATGAGAAGCAGAGGACCGCTGAATCGAATGAAATAGTAAGGAAACATACACTTCTCGAATGCCAAATATCAAAACCCAAATGTGAAGCTCCCCGCCCATAGGGCGGGGCCGTTCGACAGAGCTCACGGCCCTGAGTATGTCGAATGGGCTTCCCACGCACGCAGTGGCGAGCAGGAAGAGAGCAAAGGAAGTTTTGTCCATATTGTGCCCCTTCACCCCGCCTATCCTTCGTTGGCGGGACGGGGCACATTCCGGCTAAATAAATGTCAAAATTAAAATCAAGAATCTTAGTATTTTAGCTTTAGATTTGATTTGAACCCCAAGCTTTGACCTTTGGACCTAAATTCTTATAACCCAAGAGTGGTTTTTTGGCGGAGGGGTTTTAATAGAAAGTCGAGGGTATCCAGAATGTCCGTAAACACCGCGTCGGCATTCTTGACGGCCTCCGAAGAAGCTCCTGCCTTGCCGATGACACAGAGGCCCAAAACAGCCTCCGCAATCATTGGTCCGTCATCTGCTCCACCGCCAACGGCAACGGTCCGGGTGGCCCCCAATTGGCGCAATAAGTCCAATTTCTTTTTCGAGGATTCTCCCTCCGTTAAATAGACGATCTCAGCGTTGACTTTCCTCAGGACCTCTTCAACGTGTTCCTTCTCTTCCTTGGTCAGGACGTAGATTTTTGCCCGCTTGGCAAGGAGGTTGAGCTTCTCCTTCGCCTTGGGGTGAACTCGGCTATCTGGCGCAAGGGTTCCCTCGAAGTCGATGAGAATAAAATCGATTTCCAAAGGTTCTTGGCCAGACCGTTGAATATGAATCATCTTTCCTTCCCTTCCAAAAAACGCTGCCGCGTGACTTCGTAAAGGATCATGCCTCCGGATACCGAAGCATTGAAAGAGGAAAGAGGACCTTTCATCGGAATAGAGAAGAGTCTATCACACCTCTTCTTCACCAAAGGTCTCATTCCTTTTCCTTCCGCGCCGATCACAATGGCCAGGTCCATGTTGAGATCGAGTTGGTAAATCAAATCCTTGGCTTCCCCCGAGGCACCGTAGACCCAGATTCCTTCTTTTTTTAAGAGGTCAATCGTGGCAGCAATATTGACCACCCTGGCAATTGGCAAGTGGGCCGCCGCTCCTGCAGACGCCTTGATGGCCACCGGAGTGATTCCGACAGCCCGATCTTTCGGAATGATGATCCCATGGACCCCACATCCCAGACCCGTCCGAATCAGGGATCCAAAATTTTGTGGGTCTTGGATCCCGTCGAGGATAAGAAAAAGCGCTTTGGTCCCTTGTTTTTTCCAGTGAGAGAGGAGTTCTCCGACATCCGCATAAGGAGTTTCTCTCACGAGACCCACAACGTTCTGATGAACGCCGCCCTTTGTCATTCGATCGAGCGATTCCCTGGTGGTGGAGGTCACGGAGATTTTTCGTGTGTTGGCTAAATCGAGGATCGATTGGAGGGAGGGATGAAGGGTTCGCGTGCCGATCAAAATCTTTTCAATTTGGAGATGAGACGACTTTAACGCCTCTTGGAGAGGATGAATTCCGTAAATGATCTGGGCCATAGAATTTGAAATCCAAAATCCGAATATCGGGCGAAGCGTCCGCCACGGACCAATCCGAAACAACGATGTCAAACCCAAAACTCGAAACCCTAAACTTTTACCCTGTTAAGTAAATTGGTTTATGAGATATCCTCGATAATTTTTTGAACGGCTTCAAGGGGGTCCTTCGCTTCTTTGATGGGTCGGCCGATGACAAGATAGTTCGCCCCTGCGGAGATTGCCTCCTTCGGGGTGAGGGTTCTCTTCTGGTCATCTTTCTTATCGGAGGGAGCACGGATGCCTGGCGTGACAATGAGAAATTTTTCTCCGCATCGTTCCCGGATCGTCCCGATTTCTTGCGGGGAAGCGATGACTCCGTCTATCCCCGCCTTCGAAGCCAGGGAGGCAAGACGGCCTACTTCTTCCAGGATCGAACCTTGAACTCCCACTTCATTCAAGGCGCCTTCATCCATGCTCGTGAGGATGGTGACGGCCAGAATCAGAGGTCTCGGGATCTCAAGGTTCTTAGCTGTTGCCCTGGAGGCTTCCACGGTCTTTTTCATCATTTCAAAACCCCCCAGCGCATGGAGGTTGAACATGGCCACATTCAGCTTCGTGGCTTCTTCGCCTGCCTTGGCCACGGTATTGGGAATATCGTGGTATTTGAGGTCGAGAAAGGCCTTTTGGCCCTTCTGCCGGATCATGTCAATCACCTTTGGTCCGGCATGGGTGAACAGTTGTTTCCCTACCTTGAATATCCCCACATGATCTTTCAGGAGTTTGACCCAACGCTGGGCCTCTGTGAAGTGGTCGACATCAAGTGCAAAGATGATTTTGTCTTTTGGATCGCCGGCCATGAGTAGAAATTCCTCAACTTTCGTCCCCTATCATATAAATGTTCTCAAGGTGCTGTCAATGAATAATTTGCATGAATAATTTGCACAGTCACAATGACAATTTCCTAGATCGAGACTGGAATGGGGGCTAACCTTTACAGGGGGGTCGGCGTTTGGTATAAATAAAAAAAGGTGAAGATGACATGAAAGCGGAGATAGAGGAAAGGGAAGTCAGAGAAGAAAACCGGAAGATCCGCTACCTCCGGTTCTTGGTTGATTTTTCCATCTTGTCGATCCAACAGGACGACCTGTTACTCGAAGAGGCGGAGGGGATTGTCGAGAATGTGAAACGGGCGGCTTGCAGCCTCTTCCCCGGAAAAGAAGAGACATTTGAATTGATCTATCGTCCCAGGTTCAATCGGGTCATTCGAGAGAGATTTGGATTTTCTGAAGAAAGCGGGAGGAGTGAATCTGTTTAGCTTTTTGACCGGAACGTGCCCCGGCCCGCCAAAGCGGGGGCAAGCGGGGCTTCGCGCAGGCAGGCCAATAGCCAAGTAATGACCACAATCTCGATGACCAAATGTTCGAAAAATTATGATCTTTTGTTATGGGAGTTTGGTGATTGGATATTATTTGGAATTTGAGATTTGGTGATTGGAATTTGACACTCCATCAATCACGATGATGGTGTCATCTGCATGCGTGAGTTTTTCGACGCCCTCCTCCGTCACTGCATAATCGTCTTCCAGAGCCACGGCACCGATCCCTGGAAAAATAAACTTGGGCTCAAAGGCGAAGACCATTCCGGTCTCTAAAGGTTGAGGAAATC
>Ga0316616_100000614_pt1 | contig 12107 bp, 11 predicted proteins | sample OWC_Aug_M1_C1_D1_FD_207660 | JGI IMG/M metagenome (GOLD analysis project Ga0316616, IMG submission 207660) | Wetland soil microbial communities from Old Woman Creek delta, Ohio, United States - OWC_Aug_M1_C1_D1_B | ecosystem: Environmental > Terrestrial > Soil > Wetlands | place: USA: Ohio... | reverse complement strand
TTTCTCGGTATTTTTCGTCCAGTTGATCGAGAAGATCCAGCTGACGCTCGACCTCCGGACGCGAAGCGATCACTTCGGGGAACTGCACACGATCAGCACCGAGATGAACAAGAGCATGAGGTTCGAGGAGATCATCGACGCAGTATTCCCGAAGATCCTGAACCTCGTGCCCGCGGATTATGCCGCCTGCATGATCAAGACCGAGCGCGAAGGCCGGGACCTGATGAGGATCGTCGCGCTGAACGGCTACAGCGCGGAACTCAAGGGCCGCGAGTTCCCCATCGAAGAAAGCGTGGTCATCACGGGAATGCAGCGGACCTGGCAGGAGCGCGGACCGCATATATTCTATACTGCGGACCTCGGGGACCGCGGCAGGGATATCTGCCTCTTTCCCTTCAAGGAGATGAAGAAGCCTGTCCGTGCCTTGTACGGAAGGCTCCTGGTGGTGGAGAATACCGTCCTGGGCGCCTTCTTCCTGGCATCGGTGCGCCCCGACGCATTCACCGAGTATCACCGGAACCGCCTCCTGGATACCCTCATGAACCAGCTCTCGCTGGCCGCCTACAACTCCCTGCTGTACCAGCAGATCGAGGGTATGGCGCGCACCGACGGGCTCACGGGCCTCCTGAACCACCGGACCTTCATGGAAAAGCTCAGGGAAAAATACCGCGAGCTGGACCGCTCCCCCCGCCCCTTCTCCGTCCTCCTGATGGACATCGACCGGTTCAAGGGCGTCAACGACAAATACGGCCATCCGGTCGGGGACGTGGCGATCAAGGCCGTGGCAAAGGTCCTGCAGGAGACGCTCCGCGGGACGGACTTCGTGGCGCGGTACGGCGGCGAGGAGTTCGCCGTGGGCATGATCGAGACCGAGGCGAAGGACGCGGTGGTGATCGCGGAGCGGCTGCGGAAGATCATGGAGCAGACCGTCGTGGCCCGGGTCCCCGACGGACATCTCCAGGTGACGCTCAGCATCGGTGTTGCCGCCTTCCCCGAGGACACGGAGAACAAGGAAGAGCTGGTCAACATGGCCGATGCGGCCCTGTACCACGCAAAGCGCTCGGGCAGGAACCGGGTGTGCCTCTACCGGGAGGCGAAAAACAGCCCGCAACCGGCGTCGCAGGCCTGATCGACAGGTTCCCTCGCGATTTCATTAAACTTTTTTCGTTTGAACGTGTCACATCATGCAGAACGGCAGTCCTATGGATGAGGACCTCATACTTCTCGACCGGTTCGCCGACGGCGACCGGGAGGCCTTCGATGAACTGGTGAGGAAGTACCAGAGGCCGCTCTATTCGATGCTCTACCGCATGGTGAGCGACCATGATGACGCCGCTGACCTCCTGCAGAAGACCTTCATCAAGGCCTTCACCGGGATCGGAGGATTTGAGCGGCGGTCCCGCTTCAAGACCTGGCTCTACCAGATCGCCATCAATCTGGCCAAGAACGTCTACCGGGACCGTTCCCGGTTCCAGCAGGTCCCGCTGGACGACGTGGTCATCCGGCGGAACCCCCGGACGCTCGAATCGCTCATCCAGCAGGAGACACGGGACCGTCTCCGGCGCGCGTTCGTCGATCTGCCCGAGCGGCAGCGGATCACGGTCATGCTCCGGGTGCAGGAGCAGAAAACCTATGAGGAGATCGCGCGCATCATGGAGTGCTCGGTCGGTACCGCCAAGGCGAACTACCATCATGGCGTGCAGAAGCTGAAGGCGAAGCTGGGCGAACCTTCAACGGACCCGACGGGGCCGCCGGTAAACGCGAAAGAATGACGGACGGCCGCTCGCGGCGGTCCGCGGAAAGAACGATAGTACCATGACGTGTGACAGACAGAACATACAGGAAGTGCTGCCCGCCTACCTGGCCGGTACGCTCGGGAGCGACGATCGCGTCCGGGTCGAGGAGCATCTGGCGGCATGCAGGGACTGCACCGCGGAGCTCGACCTCCTCAGGATGATGGCCACGGAACCCGTACCCGATCCCGGCGAGGGCTTTTGGGAAGCATTGCCGCACCGGATCTATCCTGAGGTCCAGCGGCAGCGCCGCCGGCAATGGCCTTCCCGCCTGTCTGACCTGCTCCGCGGCGCAAACATTCCCCGCTGGGGATGGGCTGCCGCAGCAGCAGCGGTCATCCTGGCGTCCTGGCTGGTGGTGCGTCCCCTGCCCGATCGGGCCCTACGTGCCGCGGCAAAACACCGACCGGCCCCTGCCGTGGACATCATCCAGGAGGCGTCGAACAACACCGAGATCCGGCCGGAGGACCTCGAACGGCTGAGCACATGGGCCCATCAGGAGCTCCTCTCGCTGCAGGACGGGCTTGCGGACCTGTCTGCCAACGGGAACGGCACCCGCGTCGAAGGTGCGCTGAACGTTGATCTCGAGGACGAACTTGCGTCCCTGAGCGACGAACAGCTGGAGACCCTCATCGACACCCTCGACCGGGGCAGTCATGATGAAGATACCGAGGATCCCGAGGAGGAGACATAAGATGACACCGAAGCGAATGTTCGCCGTCCTGGCATGCAGCATGCTTCTGTCCACTGCGGCCATGGCCCAGGAGCAGTCCCCGCCCGGCCCGGTCGGAGAGCGGTCCGCACAAGGCGCTCAGCGGGAGGAGATGCGCAGGAAGGTGGAGACCATCAAGATGGCGCGCCTTACCGAAGCCTTGAAACTTGACGAAAAGACGGCGGCGAAGTTCATTCCTGCCATTACCGTCATCGGGCAGAAGCGCAGGGAACAGATGGCGGAGCATCACCAGGCGATCCTGGACATCCGTCAGCAGTTCGGCGGCCCGGCAACGGACGAAAAGAAGCTCAAGACCGCGATGGACCGGGTGTTCGGAAGTCAGCGCGAGATGATGAAGCTGCGCGAAAAGGAAATGGCGACCATCCGTGACAATCTGACGTTGGAACAGCAGGCGCGCTATGTCGTGTTCCAGCAGGAGTTCATGCAGGAGGTCCGGGACGTCATCAGCGGCTCTTCGCCGGGCGGGAGACCCCACCGTGGCAGGATGGTGCCGTTAAAGGGATCGGAGCCTCGCAAAAGCGCTCCGCCCCCTGATGTCCCGCTCGAAACAAAATAGTATACAAACAGAGAGATAGCCCTGTTTCCGGGCCCGGATCATGATGTTGATCCGGGCGTTTTCTTGCTTCATCGAAACCGGGAGGCGGGAGGATCAGACCGCGGGAGGAGCGGGCGATGACATGGGAAGCCCAGCGGTTCCTGGCGCCGAAGTGCACGGATTGACTCTCCAACACAAAGACAAAGAAGCAATACAACATTCAGCTGCGCGCTTGACGCTCCCTGCTTGACAACAAACAAAACTGGTGCTTTAATGAATTTAAAGGCAGGATTTGCAACCCCGATGATCAGCGCAGTGATCCCGAAAAAGCCCAACCCTTCGTGAGAAGGGGGCGGAAAACCTCGGGTCTTCCTTCACGAAGATGGCCGGGTTACCGAAGGATATCCTTTGGTAATCCGGCTTTTTCATTAGAGTCCGATGCCCCCGGCATCGATGATTGATCTTTCGGACTCGAATGTTAATGGATTTCAACGAGATGAAGGTTTGCGCAGTATTCCCGACAAAGCCAAACCCGCCGTGAGGCGGGGGCGGAAAGCGGCGGATCTTCAGACGCGAAGATGGCCGAGCTGCCGAAGGATGAAGAAGGCAGCTCGGATTTTTTTAGCCTCAGGCGAGAGGGGGTGATCGATATGCAATGCATCGGGTATCGGGCGATACTTTACATAGAAGGGGGGTAAGCATATGAAGAACGGTATGAGAACCTCAATAAGCATCCTGCTGCTCCTACTGGTGCCCATCTTCCTGATTTCCTGCTCCGGAGATTCCAAGACAAGTTCGATGTCGTCCACCTCGGCGGTACGACCGCCTTCACAGCCGGTCAATGTCGTCGCCAGGGGCGCGGACAGCCTGATTAAGCTGGCGTGGGACCCGCCGGTCGGCGCCACGTCGTACAATCTTTACTGGAACATGACTGGCGGCGTGACGGCGTCAAGCAATCGGGTCCTGAACGTTTCCATGCCCTTCTCCCATCTCGACCGTACGAACGGCACGACCTACTACTACCGGGTCAGTGCAATGAACGTGGCTGGGGAAAGCGCTCTTTCCGTCGAAGTACGGGCGACCCCGCTGCTGCCGTTCACCAAGATCCTGACGAAGCTCATGGATCCCGATGCGGAGCAAGGTGACCAATTCGGCTACTCCGTGGACATCGACGGTGACTATGCGATCGTGGGCGCATGGCAGAGCAGTGGTTTAGATCCAAACAATCCCATCCCCTACGCAGGTGCCGCCTACATATTCCATAGATCCGGCACTGGCATATGGGATCCTGCAGGCGCAAAGCTCATGGCCCCTGATGCCAGTTCCTGGGATTTGTTCGGCTATTCAGTGTCGATCAGCGGAGATTATGCCATCGTCAGCGCAAAACATAAGGATGCCGTCGGCGCCGCATACATCTTCCACCGGATTGGCGTGAACACGTGGGACGCCGGCACGAAGATCGTAGGACCGGATCCGGCTGCATCTCTTAAGTTCGGCTCGGCTGTTTCGATCAGCGGCGATTATGCTGTCGTAGGAGATGAAGAACAGGGAAGGGTCTTTGTCTTCCACAGAACAGACACGAACACCTGGGACAGTGGTACACCGCTGCCAATGCCGCCGGACACGGATGTGACGGACCGCTTCGGTTATGCGGTGGCTATCAGCGGCGACTATGTGATCGTAGGTGCATGGGGCGAGGACAGTGACGCGAGCAATTCACTTCCTCAGGCGGGAGCTGCGTACATCTTCCACAGGATAGAGGACTCCTGGGCTCAGTTCTCGAAGATCATGCCGCACGATGGAGCAGAGGGAGATTGTTTCGGCATTTCGGTGGCCATCAGCGGCGACTATGCCGTGGTTGGTGCGGTACAGCAAGATGATGATTCGGGTGCGGTCTATGTCTTTCACCGGCTGGACGAGAACTTCTGGGACGAGGGCCCGAAACTCGTCGCTCCGGACGCACAGGCAGGAGACTCCTTCGGGTTGTCCGTAGCCATCACGGATAAGTATGTGCTGGTCGGCGCCTATGCTGAGGACTGCGGATGGGACGAAAACCATGGCGAGGGAGCTGCCTATATCTACGAGAGGATCGGCTCAAACAGCTGGGACGGAGGGACAAAGATCACGATCCCGCAGGGTGATCCCGGCGACGGCTTCGGCTTCGCGGTGGCGATCAGCGGGGAAAGCGCCATTATCGCAGCCATTGGGGATGACTGCGACGAAGTGAATGAAGTTCCTGAAGCAGGTGCTGTATACCTGTACTGAGCACATGAGCACCCTGCCGATAGGATGGGCTGGCGCAGCAGTCTTAACGTTCACTGCGCGCATCGGGCTCCGGGCATCCGGGGCCCCTTCTGTGCCGTCCTCCTGTTCATGCCGCGGTGATCCCGCCCGGGGAGCCCTCCAGTGGAACAGAGCGGCGGCGAGTTCCAGCTGCCGCCGCCAGCGTATGCCCTTCACCTCCCTGCTGTTCCTGCACCCGCATCAAATTATTGACAAAGAGACGTCCAAGCTCTTATAATCCCTCACCGTACGAACGAAAGGCCGGGCCCCGTATGAAGAAGATCGTCCAGAATTATGCGAAGTTCCTCCAGACCACGAGCGAACAGTTCGCCGATGCGGCGAAAAAGAACGGAGTCAAATGCCTCCGGGGATGCCATGAGTGCTGCTCCACGGGCTTCTTCGACATCACGCTCCTTGACGCGCTCCACCTCCGCGACAGTCTGAAAAAGGTCCCCGCCCACATCCGGAAGAAGGTCGTGGACCGGGCCAACGAGCAGCTCGATGTCCTGGAGCGGAAGGGCGCCTTCTCGCGCAAGGACCCGCTGCTCCGCTCCCTCAAGTCCATCGATTCCATCTCCCGCCGTTCCGCCAAGATGCGCTGCCCGGCCCTTGACGACAATGGAGCGTGCCTTATCTACGAGCACCGTCCCCACATCTGCCGCATCTTCGGCCCCACGGTGCGCGGGAAGCGCCGGGCGGTCAGGCTCGAGGGATGCGGCTACTTCAGGCGCGACATCCCCGAAGAGGACCTTGCCATCCTCAGCAATTACGATGACGAGGAGAAGCTCCTCAAGGCGATGTTCACGAAGGCCGGAAGGAAACGGAAGCGCGAGGTGGACACGATCATCCCGGCGGCGCTCGTCCTCGACCTGGAAAAATGGCTGTGAGTCACAGGGAAGATAAGCCGGGACCCGGAAGGAGACCATGCGATGCGGCATCGTGCCGTCGCTGTGGATGTATGCCTTTCTCCGGACTTCTGACCCCTGTCTCCTGACTTCTGTAGGACCCATGGAAATCCTCGACAAGATCGTCCGCTGGAAGGGCAATTTCATGAGCGCCGTGGAGATCCATTACCGCGACGCTCATGGCGTGGAGCGGACCTGGGAGGCCGTGGAACGCGTAGGCATCGGCGGCATCGTCGTCATGGTCGCCGTGACACCTGCCGACACGGTGCTGCTGGAAACGCAGTTCCGCCCCCCCCTCGGCAGGCACGTGATCGAGCTTCCTGCCGGTCTCGTGGACCCGGGGGAGACCATGGAGGATGCTGCGAAGCGCGAGCTGATCGAAGAGACCGGATGGTCGGCACGGGAGCTCCGGTTCCTCGCTGAAGGCCCCGTCTCGACGGGGGCCTCGACCGAGGTCCTTCGCGCGTACCTGTGCACCGGCCTCGAACATATCGGCAAAGCCGGCGGCGACGACAACGAGATCATCGAAGTAACCGAAGTCCCCCTCCGGTCGGTGGAGGACCATCTCGCGCAGGCGCAGCAGCAGGGCGTTCTCGTTGACCTGAAGGTCTTCGGACTGGTTGAGCTGGCGCGCCGGGCTCTCCGGCAGTGACGGTCCCGCCGGGCCTTTCGACCGGGCGGCGGGACCGTCCCGAGATCGATAGCACGTTTTTTTTCATTTCCCCTGCAGCAATTGCGGGGAGAATCCCTCCGCAGCATGAAGGAGCAGCATGATCAGCGTTGTCCACGACTTCACGACAGAACCGATGATCGCCTATTTCTCCATGGAGATCGGCATCCGGAACGATATCCCGACCTACAGTGGCGGTCTCGGTATCCTCGCGGGGGATACCATCAAGTCGGCGGCAGACCTCAAGCTACCCATGGTGGCGGTCACGCTCATCAGCCGCAAGGGGTACTTCACCCAGGAGATCGATGCGCAGGGCATGCAGCACGAGAAACCCGTGGTCTGGGACCCCGCGAAGGCCATGCAGCTTATGCCCGCGAAGGTCACGGTTCAGATCGAGGGCCGCGACGTCCACGTCCAGGCATGGATGTACAAGCAGGTCAGCCCCACGGGCGGGGAGATCCCCATTTTCTTCCTCGACACCGACGTTCCGGAGAACACTCCCGAGGACCGCGGCATCACCGATTACCTGTACGGCGGCGACCACCGCTACCGCATCAAGCAGGAGGTCGTCCTCGGGATGGGCGGCGTAAGGATGCTGCAAGCGCTCGAGATCCACATCAAGAAATACCACATGAACGAAGGCCATGCCGCCTTCCTGGCGCTTGATCTCCTCCTCCGGTTCAAACGGGACATCGAAAGCGTCTGGGACGAGCGATCCATCTGGGACACGGGACGGGTGCGGGACCTCTGCGTCTTCACGACCCATACGCCGGTTGAGGCCGGTCACGACAAGTTCCCCTACCCGCTCGTGAAACAGGTGCTGGGGGATATCCTCCCCATCGACTTCCTGAAGGAGATCGCGGGAAAGGACAGCCTCAACATGACCATGCTGGCCTTGAACCTGAGCAAGTACATTAACGGGGTTGCCAAGAAGCATGGCGAGGTGTCCCAGCACATGTTCCCCGGCTACCACATCCACGCCATCACGAACGGCGTTCACAGCTTCACCTGGACCTGCGAGGACATGGCTAAATTGTACGATGCGTACATACCGGGATGGGCGAACGAGCCGGAGCTCTTTGTGCGCTGCAGCAACATCCCTGAGCTGGAGCTCTGGGAAGCGCACCGGGAGGCCAAGCGGAAGCTCCTGGCGTATGTGCTGCAGGAAACCGGCGCCGACCTGGACCTGAACGTCCTCACGCTCGGGTTCGCGAGGCGCGCGACGGCGTACAAGCGGCCGCATCTGATCTTTTCCGACATGGACCGGCTGCTGCAGATCGCCCGCAAGCGGAAGATCCAGATCATCTATGCCGGCAAGGCGCACCCCTATGATGATGCGGGCAAACGGCTCATCCAGGGCATCTATGGGTATCGGGACAAGCTCCGGGAGATCCTGCCGGTCGTCTTTCTTCCGGACTACAAGATGGACATCGCCCTCAAGCTCGTTTCCGGCGTGGATGTGTGGCTGAACACGCCGCTGCGGCCGCTCGAAGCTTCCGGAACGAGCGGCATGAAGGCCGCGCACAACGGGGTCCTGAACTTCAGCGTCCTCGACGGATGGTGGATCGAGGGGCATATCGAGGAGTTCACCGGCTGGTCCATCGGCGGCCCCCCGACGGAAGAAGCTGAGTGCGGCGGAATGGACCAGGAGGACGCGGCGGACCTGTACCACAAGCTGGAGACCGTCATCATTCCCAAATATTACAACGCCGATAAGGGAGCCTGGACCAGAATGATGATGAACGCCATCAGCAAGAACGCCTACTACTTCAACAGCCACCGCATGATGCGGCGGTACGTGACCGAGGCGTATATCCGCTGATCGGAATTCTCTTAGCGGTTCGAATCGCTCCCTCCTCCCTCTCCGCCCTTCCGGGCCGTTCACCCCTCTTATGGCGCCCTCCCTACGGAAGGCGACAACAGCTCCCTAAATTTCCCGGAATGCCTGCCGATAAGTACAGATGGAAGTCTCTTGTCATGCCAGGCAAAACCATAAATAACAAACACTTAGCCAGATCAGGACCCATGATAGCCGATCCGGGAACAGTGATCAGGGGCAGCATGCCGGACTTCTGTCGGGGAAGCCGCTCCGGGATACTGTCCGCGTCATACGCCGCTCCCCGCGGCTGCAGGGACATCATCGCGTCGAACCTGCAGCCCGTCGCGGCCCGATCCCAGCGCAGCGGAGCTCTCTTCCGTCCCCTGCATCCCCTTTGCACCGTTATCTGCCGGACAGGCTCGGGGAGATCAGCGTCATGAGCGACCAGAACGGCAGCGTGCTCGTCGTCGATGATGACCCCTACGTCCTCGAATCCATCGCATCGCTCCTGCTGGCATTCGGGTACTCCGTCATAACGAGCGACAGCGCCGAGACGGCCCTGCGCGCCGTGCAGTCAAAGCCGGTCCAGGTCGTCCTGACCGACATCAAGATGCCCGGCGGCACGGGCGTCGAGCTCCTCGGCCACATCCATTCCTACGACGCCCAGATCCCCGTGATCCTCATGACCGCCTATGCCGAGCTGGACGTTGCGGTGGATGCCGTCAAGAAAGGGGCCTTCGATTTCATCACGAAGCCCTACAACGCGGACTATCTCGTTCACACTATCGACAAGGCGGTGAAGTACGCCGAGCTCATCAGGATGGAGCGGGACTACAAGAAGACCCTCGAGGAGACGGTCCGCACACGCACCCGGGAGCTGTCGGACGCACTCGAAATGGCCAAGAGCATGAGCAGGGAGCTCATCACCCGGCTCACGGTCGTGGCGGAATACCGGGACACCGATACGGGTGAACATATCAACAGGATCGGCCTCTACTCCAAGAAGATCGCCGAGCAGCTGAAGCTTGCTCCGGAGTTTGTGGATGCGCTCACCTTCGCGAGCTCCATGCACGACATCGGAAAGATCGGCATCCCCGACAATATCCTGCTGAAGCAGGGTCCGCTCACCCATGAAGAGTTCGAGATCATGAAGACCCATGCATCTATGGGCGAGAAGATCCTGTCCGGTTCCAGTTATCCGTCGATCCAGCTTGCGGCATCGGTGGCCTTGAACCATCACGAGCGGTTCGATGGCGGTGGCTATCCGCGCGGCCTCAAAGGAACGGACATCCCCGTCGAGGGCCGGATCGTCATGCTTGCCGACCAGTATGATGCCCTGCGCAGCGTCCGGCCGTACAAGAAGGCGTTCAGCCATACAGAGGCATGCCACATCATCAGCGTGGGAGACGGGAGAACGAGGCGGTCCCATTTTGATCCCGACGTTCTCGCCGCATTCGAGCAGATCGCACCGGAATTCGCGGACATCTTTGCCCTGCACGGGCAGGAAAGCCCGTCGCACCACGGACATGCTCAGCTACACATTCCGCTTGCCTTCCCTCCCGCTTCCCGATTATAGTGGGCCATGCAGTCAAAGATCACGACCCCCGAAGAGCTTCGTCCGATCCTTGCCATCCTGCGAGCGACGGGAAAACAGATCGTCTTCACGAACGGCTGCTTTGACATCATCCACACCGGCCACACGCGCTATCTGGCCATTGCGAGGTCGCTGGGCGACATCCTGGTCGTTGCCGTGAACAGTGACGCCTCCGTGCGGACGATCAAGGGCGAGAAGCGGCCGATCAATTCCCAGGCAGAACGCGCAGAGGCGCTAGCGGCGCTCGCATCGGTGGACTATGTCACGGTCTTCGACGAGCCGGACCCCTACCGGGTCATCAAGGAGCTGCAGCCGGACGTGCTGGTCAAGGGCGGCGACTGGCCGGTGGAGAAGATCATCGGCAGGGACGTGGTGGAAGCGCGGGGGGGCAGGGTCGTGAACGTGCCGTTCGTGGAAGGTCAATCGACGACGGGGATCATTGAGAAGATACTTCAGAAATACGCGAAGATCGGAAGTTAGGAAGATGGGAAGTTGGGAAAAGGCTGATGACAAATACGAAGCGCATAGAGCATTTCAGGGACTTAGACGTATACCGCAAGGCATTTGATGCCGCAATAAAGATCTTCGAAATCACCAAGACTTTTCCTTCGGAAGAAACGTATTCACTTACAGACCAAGTCAGACGCTCTTCCCGTTCCGCCTGTGCAAATCTCGCCGAGGCTTGGCGGAAGAGAAAATATCCTGCTGTCTTTAGGAACAAATTGACTGATGCAATGCAGGAAGCTTCTGAAACTCAAAGCTGGCTGGAGTTTTCTCTTGCATGCAAATACATGACTCATGATGCATTTCATCATCTGGATCAGGAGTATGAGAGCATTCTCGCCATGCTGAATTCCATGGAAAAGTCACACGAGAAGTTCTGCTTTTCGTGATGCCCCAACTTCGCAACTTCTCGTCCTCTCATCTTCATTCTTTTCATCCGCCTAACTTCCCAACCTCTCAACTTCGATCCTTTCTCTTTGCCTTTTCGTCTTCGATGGAATACAACGTCTCATCATCGAACCCGAAATAATGCCCGATCTCGTGCATGACCGTGTCGAGCACGATCTCCTCGACCTCATCGTCGTTCCGCGCGTCCCGTTCGATCGGTCCCTCGTAGATCACGATCCGGTCGGGAAGCACGTTGCCGAAATTCCACTCCCGCTCCGTGAGCGGCACGCCCTGGTACAGTCCGTAGAGCGCCCCTTCCTCGATCCCCATGTCGTCGAGCACCTCCTGCGGCGGCTCATCCTCGACCTCGATGGCGATGTTCTCCAGCTCGCCGAGGAACTTCTTCGGCAGGCGCTTGAGAGAGCGTTCGACGAGCGTTTCGAATGCTTTACGGTCCATGGTTCACCTGAGAAAACGATCGGATGGACAGATCAAGTCGATTGCGCATGCCTTCTCTCGCAGGCTTCGTATGAATCACGAAGAGCTTCCCGGATTGCCGGAGACGCCGATCACGGGAAGTCCTTATTCCCGACCGCTCTATCCTGCAGTCGATACTTCTCACCCTCTCCTGAGATCTCTGCCGCATGTCCGCATGCTCCTCAATGCCGCCGGGTGGTCTTTGCCGTCTGGAGGTACAGCGATACGCTGCCGGCGACGATGAACGGGACGACCCAGTCCCAGTCGAACCGCAGGTAGACCGGCAGGGAGACCAGGAGCAGGGCAAGCGCGGTGATGGACGTGAAAGGCTCGAAGCGGAACAGGGCGCCGGCCAGGACCGCCAGCAGCAGAAAGGTCTGTATCCTGGTGACGTCAACGCTCCACTC
>Ga0316616_100000612_pt1 | contig 12110 bp, 10 predicted proteins | sample OWC_Aug_M1_C1_D1_FD_207660 | JGI IMG/M metagenome (GOLD analysis project Ga0316616, IMG submission 207660) | Wetland soil microbial communities from Old Woman Creek delta, Ohio, United States - OWC_Aug_M1_C1_D1_B | ecosystem: Environmental > Terrestrial > Soil > Wetlands | place: USA: Ohio... | reverse complement strand
CAGCGACGACGAAATCGCCTTCTCGTTCGACGGCGAAATGAGCGCCAGCGGATAACGCGCCGTCGCGGGGTCCGGCTGGTACGTGTAGAGGCCCAGCGGAGCCTCGCGGTCGAGGTCCTCCGGGAACAGGTGGACCTTGCCGTCGGGCGTGCGGGGGAACACGTCGACGAACTGGACCGGTGCGGTGCCGAACGGCGGCGCCGCCTGCGCATCCGCCCGGACGGCTTCTCCCACTCCATCGGGCAGCCCGTCGATCACGCGGAGCATCATCTCCAGTTCATCCCGCGGCTCGTCGGGCTGATCCAGGCCGAGCCGCGCTTCGAGTTCCGCGAACACGTCGACGTTCGGACGGGCCTCGCCGACCGCGTCGACGACGGGCCGCACCATCTGGAGGCTGATGGGCCCGTACGCCCTCGCGAAATCGTACTGCTCGAGGAACGTCGTTGCCGGCAGCACGATGTCGGCGTAGCGCGCCGTGTCGGTCATCACCTGGTCGAAGACGACCGTCGTGAGGTCGTGCCGCTCGAGGCCCTGCCGCACGAGGTTCTGGTGCGGGGCCGTCGCCAGCGGATTGCAGTTGTAGACGAAGAGCACCTTGACGGGAGGGTCGACCGGCCCGGTCAGCATCCGGCCGAGATGATTCATGTTCACGACGCGCGTCGGCGGCTCGGCGGCGCCGATCCACGACTTCGTGATGCCCCACGACCCGGAGTTGCTGAGCGTGTACCCGCCGCCGCGGACGCCGAACTTTCCCCCGACAGCCGGCAGCGCGAGGATCGCGGCCGCGGCGTTCCCGCCGTTCCGGTTCCGCTCCAGCCCCCACCCGCAGCGGATCACGGCCGGTGACGCCGAGGCGTACATGCCGGCCAACTCGGCGACCGCGGCGGGTTCCACCCCGGCCACCTCGGCCGCGCGTTCGAAGGTCCACTCGCGCGCGCGTGCCCGCAGGGCCCCCGCGCCCGTCGTGTGCGCCTCGAGGAACGCCCCGTCGGCCAGCCCGTTCTCGAAGAGATGGCGGTGCAGCGCGAGCGCGACCGCGACGTCCGTGCCGGGCCTGAGCGCGAGATGGAGATCAGCCAGGCGGGCCAGCGGCGTCGCCCGCGGATCCACGACGACGAGCGTGGCCCCGGCCCGCTGCGCTTCGCGGACGTACGGCACCAGGTGAATCCCCGACGCCGACGGGTTCGCGCCCCAGATCACGATGAGTTTCGCGTGCGCATAGTCGGCGTAGGTGACCGACGGCATCTTGCCGTACAGCGCCTGGCTTGCCGCGCCCGTCGTGGACGCGCACAGCGTGCGCGCCAGATTCGAGGCGCCGAAGCGCCTGAAGAGCCTGGCGTCGGTCGTGTCCTGTGTCAGCAGGCCGTTGGAGCCCCCGTAGCAGTAGGGCAGCACCGACTCCGCGCCCCAGCGGTCCCGGGCGTCGCGCATCGCGTCGGCCACGCGGGCCAGCGCCTCGTCCCAGCCGACCCAGCGGAATTCTCCCGACCCTGGAGGGCCGAGGCGGAAGCCGGGCCGCAGCAGGCGGTCGGACCCGTACACGCGCTCGCCGAAGCGGCGGACCTTGCCGCAGATGAAGCCGCCGGTGACGGGGTTCGCGTCTCCTCCATCCAGGGCGACCACGCGCCCGTCGGAGAGCGAAACCGAGAGGCTGCAGGAATCGGGGCAGTCGAGCGGGCACGCGGTGCTGACCTGGTGTCCGCCGCCGGGCTTCGTCATGAGGAGGTCCTGGTTCGCACAGCCTGGCCGTCCTTCAGGTCCCGCAGGGCCTGAAACGGACCCGTGACGACGGGCGTGCCCTCGTTCACACCGGACACTTCGATGTCGAGGCCGCCGATGAGACCCGTGGTGACAGGCTGGAACCGGACCGCGCGGCCGTTCGCTACGAAGACCCCGGTGCGTTCGGTGCCGTCCGAGCCGGTCCTGACGACCACCGACTGCAGCGGGACGACCAGGATGTTCCGGCGCTCGGCCGTCAGCACCTCGGCGTCGCACGTCAGGCCCGGCCGCAGGCGCTGGTCCGGGTTGTCGAGCCGGACTTTCACGCGAAACTCGCGCGCCGCGGCCCCAGTCCCCGCAATCGGCAGGGCGCTGGCGCCGATCTCCACAACCCGCCCGGCGAAGGTCACGCCGGGGATGGCTTCGAGCGTGACGCTGGCCGTCTGATCGAGCGCGATCCGCAGGACATCCGCCTCCGCGACCTTCACTTCGGCGTCGATCGCGGAGAGGTCGGAGATCGTCATCAACGTCGTGCCGAGCTGGCCCTGGATGCCCATGACGACCATCTCGCCTTCCTGGACCGGCAGGCGCGAGACGACACCGGAGATCGGCGCGACGATGTCGGTCTTGGCGAGGATGTCGGCGACACGCGTGGCGTCCGCCCGGGTTTCCGCAACCCGGCGCTCCGCGGCCTCGCGCACCTGCTGAAGGCGCCGGAGCCCGGCCTCGGCGCTCCTGACCTGGGCTGCCGTGGTGTCGGCGGCGGCCGTCGCGGTGTCGAGCTCCGCCGCCGGCACGAGGCCGTCCTTGCGGAGGTCGCGCACCCGCTGCAGGTTGAGCTGCGCCTCCTGCGCGCGCGCCTTCGCCGCATCGAGGTCGGACTGTGCCGCCTGCAGGACGTCGGCCGTGGCGCGGAGGTCGGCCTCGGCACCCTTCACCCTGGCACTGGCGGCCGTCGCGCTCGCCGCCGCCTGGATGGCGTCGATCCGCGCCACAATCTGGCCGGCTTTGACCGCATCGCCCTCCTTGACGCGGAGTTCGACGAGACGCCCCATGACGCTGGACCCGATGTCCGCGTACCGCTGGGCCACGATCTGGCCCGACGCAGTCACCGAAGACCGGAAGACCGCCTTGCGCGCCGCCGGCTGCGTCTCGACGGCGACGCCGCCGCCGTCGCGGCGCATCACAAAGACCGCGCCGACCACCACGATGCCGGCCGTGGCGAGCAGCCCCACGGTTCGTCGTCTCATATGCCTCACTTTATCACGCGCTTCCGTGGTTCCCAGCGCGGGCGCGGGACGGCCGCCTGAGGATCCAGCGGCGCGGGGCGTGCGTCTTTCCGAAGGCGCCGGCCCGCGCTTGTTTGCTACAGTGGGGAGGCCGGATCCGCGCCGCCATGATCACGCACCTGCGTTCAATCGTCGAAGGGGTCGCACAGGGCCACTCATCCGTCAGCTCGAACCCGCTGCGGGCCGGGCTTGGCGCGCTCGCCGTGGCGGTGGCGGTGGCGACCATTGTCGTGGTGGTGACGGCGCTCGACGGCCTCGCCCGGTATGCGCGCACAACCGGCGCGCGCGCCTTCGGGAGCGACACGTTCTTGCTGGCGCAGATCGCCACCGCGGGCCAGAGCACGCGCCGTGAACTGGCCGAGAAGCAGCAGCGCAACCCGGCCATGGGCAGGCCCGAGCTGCGGTTCCTCGAGCGCTACGCCGGTGCCGAGGTCATCTACGCGTCGACGGTGCAGCGCGTGGGCGACGTCACCGCCGGGCCGCGGAAGTACGAGAACGCGGCCATCAGCGGCACGACGCCGACACTCGCTGAACTTCGGGACATGGGCATCGGCCGCGGCCGCTTCCTTCAGAGCCACGAGACCGAGCGGGGCGCCCAGGTTGCGGTCATCGGCGCCGACATCGCCGACGAGTTGTTTCCCGGGGCCGACGCCCTGGGCCAGGTCGTCCGCGTGGCGGGCCGCCGGTTCGAGGTCGTGGGCGTGCAGGCGCGACTCGGCACGTCCGGCGGCACCTCGCTCGACCGGTTCGTCTGGATGCCGCTGACCACCTTCGAACGCGTCTACGGGCCGCCGCCGACGCTGAGCATCTTCGCGCGCGCGAAGGACGGCGTGGCCGTCGACACGGCGGAAAACGTCGCGCGCGCGGCGCTGCGGGCGAAGCGGCAGCTCCGGCCCGGCGTGGCCGACAACTTCGACCTGCTGAGCCCGGAGGCGGCCCGCGACTTCGTGCTGCGGCTTTCGGAGCGCGTGGGCGCCGCGGCCGTTCCCATCTCCGCGATGGCGCTGCTGGCCGCCATCGTCGTGATTACGAATACCACGCTCGTCTCCGTGACGCAGAAGACGCGCGAGATCGGGGTCCGCCGTGCGCTGGGCGCGTCCCGCGGCGACATCATGAGGGAGGTCGTCGCCGAATCCATCATCGTCTCGCTGGCCGGCGGGCTGGCTGGAACCCTGCTGACCGCCGCGGCCGTCTCCTTCCTTGCCGGCGCCCTGCAAATCGACATCGTCGTCAAGGCCACGACCGTAGTCTGGGCGATCCTCGCGGCGGGCCTGAGCGGCCTCGTGGCCGGGTACTACCCGGCGCACCGCGCCACGCGGATCGACGTCATTTCGGCCGTCAGGGCGGAGTAGCGGGCGTGACCTGGCTCCAGGGAAGCTCCGAGGCCGGCGCGTTGGCGATGGATTCGCTCCGCAGCCAGAAACTGCGCTCGGTGCTGGCCATCGCGGGCGTCGTGATCGGCATCATCACGGTCGTGCTGGTGGCCACCGTCCTGGTGGGCGTGCGAAACGGGATCGCTGGCTTGTTCCGCGAACTTGGCACCGAGAACGTCTTCGCGTTCCACCGCGCGGGCGACCCCTACAGTCCGACCTCCGACCGCGACGCCCAGCGCAAACCCCTCGACCCGGGGCTGGCGGCCGCCATCGCGGCGGCCGCCACGTCGATCCGGGACGCGGCGGCGCAGATCATCGTGCCCCCCATCGTTGACGGGCGGCCGCTGGTCGCCCGCCGCGGCGCCAACGAAAGCGACACCGTGCTGATCGAGGGGGCGACGCCGAGCTTCTTCGAGATCACCGGCACCGAGTTCCGCGCGGGCAGGCCCTTCACCGACATCGAGAACCGAAGGGCGGCCAAGGTCGCCGTGCTGGGGTCGAACATCGCGCGGGCCCTGTTCGGGGCCGCTCCGTCGATCGGGAAGTCGTTCACCCTGGCGGGCGACACGTACTTCGTCGTCGGGGAAGCGGCGCCGCGGCGCGGGGGCTTCTTCGGCGAGAACCGCCAGGACAATGTCATCTCGCTCCCGGCGGCGACCGTCACGAGGCGGTTCCCGGAGGCGAAGCAGACCATCCTGTATGCCCGCGCGAACCCTGGTCAGCTGGCGTCAGCCAAGACGGAAATGGAATTCCTGCTGCGCCGTCTGCGAGGGCTCGCGCCCGGCGCGGAGAACGACTTCACGCTGTCGACCGCGGAGCAGATCATTGCCCAGTTCGACGAGATCGGCGCCCAGATCGGGCTGGCCACGTTCGCGCTGGCGGCGGTGAGCCTGCTCATCGGGGGCATCGGCATCGCGAATGTGATGATCATCAGCGTGACCGAACGCACTCGCGAGATCGGAACGCGGCTTGCCATCGGCGCCAGGCGCCGCGACGTGCTGTCGCAGTTCCTGATCGAGGCGGCGCTGCTCTCCGGGGTGGGCGGGCTGGTGGGGGTGGCGATCTCGTGGGCGCTGGGATTCCTGCTGAGCCTGTTCGCGCCCGCATTCCCGTCCGTGCCGCCCATGTGGGCCGTCGTCGGTGGGCTGGCGTCCGCGGTCTCGACCGGACTCGTCGCCGGCTACCTGCCCGCGAGGCGAGCCTCCGCCCTGGATCCGGTCGAGGCGCTTCGATACGAGTGACCCAGGTCCGGGATTCGGCTGCGGCCGCTACTTCGACGGGCTCGCGTCGTTGGTGGCGGCGATGACACCCGCCGTCACGCCGGCCCCGATGCCAACCAGCAACAGAATGCCGCCCGTGCTGGTGAAAAAGGCGCCAACGCCGCCCGCGGCCGCCGCGCCAGCCAGTGCGCCCGTCGAACTGAGGGATACCATCAATCCGGTGACCGCAGCGCCGGGCCCGAGCGCCGTCGCGGTGCTCAACCCGAGGACCTTGTCGGCCTCGTCGACGACCTCGACGAGGTAATTGCCCTGCGGGACCCCGGTGAATTCATAGCCGCCGTCAGCGGCCGAACGGGTCCGCGCCACGACCTGGACGGTGTCGATGTTCCGAAGCTGCAGCTTCGCGTTCGGCAGCATCTGGCCCTGGGCGTCGCGAACGGTGCCAGAGATCTTGCCGGCCGCCTGCCCGGCCCCTGCCGCAACGGCGAGGCCGAGGGCGAGAACCACCGCCAGGAATCCGATGCGCTTCACCATGTCGTCTCCCAATATCTGCGCCCGCGGGCGCATGTCCGGCCAACCGGTTCCGACACACGCCACCCGCGTCAGGCGATGCCACTGGATACTATCGGCGCCTGCGCGGCGCAAGTCAAGGATTCGGGGTTCGAAAACTGTATCGCTGGGGAGACAGCCAGACGCCAGGGTCCCTACAACTCCCGCATCCGCCCGGCCTTGCGGTCCCAGAACTCGACGCGCGCGACCTCGATCTTGATGAGCGAGAGTTCGGGATCCGACGCCCCTCCGGCGAACCACTGGTTGTAGGCGGGCGACCACATCCCGCCCGCGCGCTCGACGTCCCGCACGACCGACGCCACACCGGACACCGAGACGAAGCGGTCCTCCGGGGCCGACACGTAGGTGACGTTCACCATGCCGTTGCCGGCGATCTCCTGCGCCACCGCCGACGATGTGCGAGTGAAGAACCAGAGGATTCCGTCGAACGCATTCTCGGAAGCCACCATCGGCCGGCTCCGCAACGCGCCGCCGGCCGTAACGGTCGTGAACATCGCGAACGGGATGTCCTTCACCAGATCGCGGAATTGCTGTGCCGAGTAACGGCCTTGGCCCTGCTCCTCCATCCGAGTCCTCCGTCTCCCTAGCTTAGTCCTTCGATGCACAGATCCGGCAACGTAATTGTGCCCTCAGGACCAGGTGCTGAATGCCCGCGCACCGCCACCGCACGGGATTCCCGGGCGCGGAACAGTATAATCCCGGCGGCTCCCCAGCCGGAGGTGGCGATGAGAACCGCGCTGTTCCTGCTCACCCTCGTCGGACTCGGTGCGGCCTGCCGGACGGGCGCCCCGGCCGTGGTGGCCGACCTTCTCATCGTGAACGCCCGTATATGGACGGGCGTCCCCGAGCGGCCCCTGGCGGAGGCCGTGGCCATCGCCGGCGGGCGCGTGGCCGCGATCGGAACCACCGCCGAGCTGATGGTGTGGCGCGGGCCCTCAACCAGGGTGATTGATGCCGCGGGCGCGAGGGTCCTGCCGGGATTCAACGACTCGCACGTGCACTTCATGGGCGGCGGCCTGCAACTCGACAACGTCGACCTGCGGCAGGCGCCGACGCCGCAGGCGTTCGCGCAGCTCATCGGCGAACGGGCCCGGAAGACCCCCGCTGGCGAATGGGTTGTGGGCGGCGACTGGGACGACCAGCTCTGGGACCCGCCCGTGCTGCCGACCCGCGACCTAATCGACCCGGCATCTCCGGCGACACCCGTCTTCGTGAACCGGTTCGACGGCCACATGGCGGTCGCGAACTCGCTGGCCTTGAAGCTGGCCGGCGTCACGGCGGCCACGCCCGATCCCCCCGGCGGCGTCATCGTTCGGGACGCGGCGGGCAGCCCCACCGGCCTGCTCAAGGACGCGGCCATGGGCCTCGTCAACAGGGTCATTCCGCCCATCACACCCGCGCGGCGGGCGCAGGCGCTGACGCGCGCGCTCGATCACGCGGCCTCGCTCGGCGTGACCAGCGTCCGGGACATGGGGCCCGACGCCGGTGACCTGTCCACGTATGCGGACTTCGCGGAGTCCGGCCGGCTGACCGTGCGCATCTCGGCGGCGCCCTCCGAACTGCAGTGGGCCGACCAGGCGAAACTCGGCATCCGCCGCGCGTTCGGCACCCCGTTCTTCCGGCTGGGCGCGGTGAAGGGCTTCGCGGACGGGTCGCTCGGATCGACCACCGCCTACTTCTTCGAGCCCTACACGGACGAGCCGGCGACCCGCGGCCTGCTCGCCGACGAGATGATTCCGATCGAGGGCATGCGCCGTCGGCTGACCGCGGCGGACGCTGCCGGCTTGCAGCTCTGCATCCACGCCATCGGCGACCAGGCCATCTCGGTCGTGCTCGATCTCTTCGCCGATGTGGCGCAGGCCAATGGCGCGCGCGACCGGAGGTTCCGCATCGAGCACGCCCAGCATGTCGCCCAGAAGGACTTCGATCGCTTCGCGACGCAGGGTGTCGTCGCGGCCGTTCAGCCCTACCACGCCATTGACGACGGGCGGTGGGCCGAACGTCGAATCGGACCCGCGAGGATCCAGACGACCTATGCGTTCCGCACCTTCCTCGACAAGGGCGTGCGCGTGGCGTTCGGCTCCGATTGGCCGGTGGCGCCCCTCGGGCCCATCCTCGGCATCTACGCCGCGGTGACGCGGGCGACCATCGACGGGAAGAATCCGGACGGCTGGGTCCCGGCGCAGAAGATCACGGTCGAGGAGGCCGTCCGGGCCTACACGGCCGGGTCGGCGTACGCGGAGTTCACCGACGCGGAGAAGGGGACGCTCACGCCGGGCTCATTGGCAGACGTCATCGTCCTGTCGGACGACATCTTCGCGATCGCCCCGGAGCGCATCCGCGACGTCAGGGTCAGGACGACAATTGTCGGCGGGCGGGTCGTGTACGACGCGCCGCGCTGACCTCGCGCTCCCTGTCGAGCAGCGCCTGCTTGACGTGGAGCCCGCCCCCGTAGCCGACGAGTTTCCCGCTGGCGCCAATCACCCGGTGACACGGCACGACGATCGGGAGCGGGTTGCGCCCGTTGGCGAGGCCGACCGCCCGAACGGCCGTTGGACGGCCGACGGCCTTCGCGATGTCCCCGTACGAGCGGGTCTGGCCATACGGGATTCTCATCAGCGCCTTCCACACCGACTGCTGGAATGGCGTGCCCTTCGGGTGCAGCGCGAGGTCGAAGGCCGTGCGCTTCCCCTGGAAGTACTCGCGGAGCTGGCGCTCGGCCGACCGGAACGGCGCCGCCGACTGCTTCCATTCGGGCTTCGGCGCGAGGGCGCCCTTTCCGCACTGGAAGGCGATGTGCCGGAGGCCATGGTCATCGCACCCGGCGAGCATGAGCTTGCCGACGGGCGTGTCGATGTAGGTGTAGTACGTGGTGTGCTCGGAGTGGGTCGGCATGTCGTCCATCCTGTCCGCGCCCGGTGAAACGGGTCAAGCTGGAAGGGTATGCGGGACGGTCACGCGCGCGCAAGGCCCATCCGGCCCCGAGCGCGGTCGAGCACGAGTCCCACGATGTGAAACGGGGCGATGAGGCATCCAAGGAACCCGACGACGGCCAGCGTCATCACCAGGTAGGATTCCCCCGGCACGTCCAGACGCAACCGTGCCCAGCAGAACGGCAGCATCGCAAAACCCCCGCCCGTCATTCCGCCGGCCGCGCACCACGCGACGCCGCGGGCACCGATGCGGGTGACGCCGAGGGCTTTCGCACTCAGCCAGCCGGCGAGTGCGAAGGCCGTGCCGAACGCCCCGAGCGTGGCGGCCGCGACTGAACGCAGCGACTCGTGACCCGTCAGGCCGTTCAGTTCACGGAACACGGGTGACACCAGCAGGGCCGCCACGACGAACGCGCCGGCCAGCGCCGCCGCGCGGCGCGGCCCAATCCCGAGCCGCCGGCCGGCGAACCACCCTGCGCCGCCGAACCCCGCGAGCGCGCCGAACCAGAAGGCGGGCTCCGCCGCGGCGCGCAGGGGATATCCCGTCGCCGACGCAAGCCCCAGCAGGGCCGGGGGAGCCAGCATGCCCGCGAGTGCGAGGCGCGCCGAGCGGGCAAACGCCTCCCGGAACTGGTCTTCGCGCGGAGCGGGATCCCGGATCAGTGAGCGCATCCCGGTCCGACTATACTTCACGGCGAACCTATGAAGCGTTCGCAGGTCGTGGTCGTCGCCAATCCGGCTGCAGGTCCGTCGTGGCGGCGCCGGCCGCCCGAAGCGGTCGCGGCGCGGATCGAGAAGATGCTCGGCCGCTGCCGCGCGGATGGCTACGTCAGGCTGACCGCCGGGCCCGGGCACGCCAGGACACTCGCGCGCGAAGCGCTGGCAGATGGAGCCGACGTCGTCGTGGCGTGGGGCGGCGACGGCACGATCAACGAGGTGGCGTCGGCGCTGACGCACGCACGCGCCGCGCTCGGTATCGTGCCGATGGGTTCGGGCAACGGGCTGGCGCGGGAGATCGGCGTCCCCCGCGGGCACGAGGCCGCACTGGAGACGGCGCTCACCGGCACGGAGCGCACCATCGACGCAGGCGAGTTGAACGGCCGCATCTTCTTCAACGCCGCCGGCGTCGGGTTCGATGCCCACGTCGCGGCGGCGTTCGCATCGGCGGCGGAGCACGCCCGGGGGTTTGCGGCGTACGCGTCGCTCACCGTCCGGGAGTTGTTTCGGTACGAGCCCTCCACATACGTCATCAGCCCCGAAGGCGGGCCGGCGATCTCGTGCCGTGCGCTGCTCGTCTCCGTCGCGAACACGCGCCAATGGGGCAGCGGTGCGCGCATCGCGCCCGCCGCGCTCATGGACGATGAGCGCCTGGACCTGGCGATTGTGCAGGCTCTCCCGCCCGCCGTCGTACTGGCGAACAGCTGGCGGCTGTTTGCCGGTTCAATCTCGGGGTGGGCTGCCGTCGAAACCCGGCAGGTGCACGCGGCGTCGATTCGCTGCACGCCGCCGGCACCCGCGCACGTGGACGGCGAGCCCGCCGGCCTTTTCGACGCCGTCGACATCCGGGTGATTCCCGCGGCACTCAGGGTACGCGCTCCGCGCTCACGCTGAGCCGGGCCCGCCATTACCCCTGTCGTCGAACGGGAGGTGGCCGTCAGGCGAACCCGGCTTCTGCGCCGGCGGTTGAGGATCGTCGGAGAGGCCGTGCAGGCTCACGCCGAGCAACCGTACCGGGCGCGCACCGGCCTCGGTGCGGTCGAGCAGCGCCACCGCCCGCCGGGCCAGGCTGCCGGCATCACTCGTCGCAGGCAGCCGGGTGTCGCTTCTCGTGATGGTCGTGAAATCCCCGTAGCGGACCTTGATCGTGACGGTCTTCGCGAAGAGGCCCTTTCGCGCGAGCCACTCCGCGTCCTCCCGGGCCATCGCGGTCAGCTCTTCGACGATGCGCGCCCGATCCGCGATGTCCTGCGAGAAGGTGTTCTCGGTGCCGACCGACTTGCGGGGCCTGGAAGGTTCGACGGGCCGGTTGTCGATGCCGTGGGCGAGGTCGATCAGCCATCCCGCGTGACTGCCGACGGCGCGCCGCAGACGCTCCGGATCGGCGTGGCGCACGTCGACGAGGCGTTCGATCTGGATGCTCCTCAGGCGCGCCGCCGTCACGGGGCCCACGCCCCAGAGCGCGTCGACGGGCAGCCGCCGCAGGAAGGATTCCACGCGTTCGGGCGCGACGACAGTGAGCCCGTCGGGCTTTTTCCACCCTGACGCGATCTTCGCCAGGAACTTGTTGGGGGCGACACCCGCCGAGGCCGTCAGTCTCGTGGCGGCGTGGATCTGTTCTTTGAGGCGCCGGGCGACGTTGACGGCCAGAGGTTCGTCCCAGGCGTTCTCCGTCACGTCGAGATATGCCTCGTCGAGCGAGAGCGGTTCCACCAGCGGTGTGACGGCGCGGAAGATCGCGAACACGTCGGCCGACACTGCCCTGTACTTGGTGAAGTCGGGCGGAACGATGGCGAGCCGGGGACAGAGGCGGAGCGCACGGGCCATCGACATCGCGGACCGGACGCCGAAGGCCCGCGCCTCGTAGCTCGACGCCGCCACGACGCCACGCCCTTCCGGCCGGCCGCCGACGGCGACGGGCTTGCCTCGCAGTTCGGGCCGATCGCGCTGTTCGACGGATGCGTAGAACGCGTCCATGTCGATGTGGATGATGCGGCGCACGGGAACAAGAATACAGAAGACAGAAGACAGAAGACAGAAGACAGAAGACAGAAGACAGAAGACAGAAGACAGAAGACAGAAGACGGAAGACAGAAGACGGAAGACGGAAGACGGAAGACAGAAGACAGACGACGGAAGGACCGTTACGAAGCGCCGTCGCCCCCGCGAATGCGGGGGCCTCTGGGGGGCAGAGGCTGTGTGGATTCCCGCGTTCGCGGGAATGACGATTCACGCCCCGAATCCCGAATCCCGAACCCCGAGTCCCGAGCCCACGGCCCCGATTCTGAT
>Ga0316616_100000611_pt1 | contig 12110 bp, 10 predicted proteins | sample OWC_Aug_M1_C1_D1_FD_207660 | JGI IMG/M metagenome (GOLD analysis project Ga0316616, IMG submission 207660) | Wetland soil microbial communities from Old Woman Creek delta, Ohio, United States - OWC_Aug_M1_C1_D1_B | ecosystem: Environmental > Terrestrial > Soil > Wetlands | place: USA: Ohio... | reverse complement strand
GGAATCAGAGGCACGACCAACAAGCACGAAACGGTCACGAGGTCGGAAACGATACGAGTGGGCCGCAAGGTCGGGTAGAACCAAAGAAGCCCGAGTATCACTGGCATTGCGAGTAGCGGTCCAAGGACCCTCGCGACCTTAGTGAGACGACCCTGCACAATGGCACCCCTTCTGTTTTTGCGCCTCGTCGTATGCTTCGCCGCCTCCGGTCACCACCCCTGTGTAGTACCCACCACCCATCACAGAGCAACCCATGAACGGGGGCTTCCATCTGCACTTCTTTTGCATGTTCTGCAGAAACTCGAAGTCACACTGGGCCTTTGATTTGCCACACGTCTCGTAGCACTTGTCGTGGATTTCGCACGGTTCTGTGAAGTCGTAGTAGGGCCAGATGAAGTCGGGGATCCACTCGGTTCCTCTGCTCCCACACCAGTCGCGGGGGGGCATACGCGGGGGGCGCGGCACTCTCGGTTCAGAGTTTTGTCCCCATAGCCCCAACGGATCAGTGCCACTCACCGGATTCGCGTCAACGTATAGGTAGAAGTTGGGGCCAGCATCGAATCGAATAGGATCCTCGCTCACGAAGCGCCCGGTAGCCGGGTCGTAGTATCTAGCTCTGTAGTAGTAGAGGCCGGCCTCCGGATCCCATTCTCTGCCGGTGAATGCGTATCCAGGCTGGCTCGATCCGCTCTGGAGATTGCCCCAAGGGTCGTACTCCCGTTCGAGCGTCGCTACTCCTGCTTGATTGATGATCTTCGACACGCTGGCAAGTCCGTCGGCGTAGAAGTACGAGACACCTGTGGTGTCGTCCACTAGCAGTGGCCCATCCACGCCGATGTCGTGAACGTACTTGAGCGTGGTCGAGTCGCGGACCTCACGGAGGATCTCTGCAACTTGATAGGTGTAGCTCGTTGTCACGCCCCCTTCGACCTTCTCGACTCTCCTTCCCAGAGGATCGTAGGCGAAGCGGGCTTGCTCGACGGAGTTCTTCGTCACTCGGGTGAGCTGGTTTCGAGCGTTCCACTCGTAACCCCAGGTGTCCGTTCCTTCGGTCTTCGTTGTGAGGTTTCCATTTGGATCAATGGGAATCTTGTGGGGGTCCCCCGCCCGGAAAGGCACCGCCCATGGGATCCTTTCCGTCGTGCTGCAGCGCGCGTCGAGCACGGCGCATCTTACCGCCACAGCGCGTTCGCCCCCTATCGACGCGGGTGCGCTCGCGCGATGAGCTGCCGCAGGTCCTCGATCGCGACCCGCGTGTAGAGCGCCGTCGTCGACAGGCACCGGTGCCCCAGCAGCTCCTGCACGTGGCGGATGTCGGCTCCTCCCCTAAGGAGATGCGTCGCGCACGTGTGCCGCAGCGCGTGCGGCGTCAGCTCGACGCCGATCGCGCGGCCGTGGCGCTTCACGATCGCTCGCAGACCCTCAAGGCTGAGCCGGCCGCCGTGCCGCGAGGTGAAGAGCGCGGGATCGCCGTGCTTCACGAGCTCGGGGCGTGCCTCGGCCAGGTAGCGGCCCAGCGCCATCGCCGCACGGCCCGGCACCGGCACGATGCGGTCCTTCTTCCCCTTGCCGCTGCGCACGAGGAGGATCCGCTGTCGGAGGTCGAGATCCGAGACGTCGGCCCGCGCGGCTTCACCCAGGCGGATCCCGGTGCCGTAGAGGAGCTCGAGGATGGCGCGGTCGCGCTTGCCGATGGGGCCCCCCGGGAAGGGTACGGCGACCAGGCGCCGTGCCTGAGCTTCGGTGAGGATCCCTCGCGGCAGTCGCGGAGACCTCGGGAGCGGGATCGTCCGCGCAGGGTCGCGGAGGATGAGCCCACGGCTCGCCAGGAAGGAGAAGAAGCGGCGCACCGTGCTCAGCGTCGAGGCCCGGCTCGCTGCGGCGAGCGGTGATCCGCGCCGAGTCGTGCGCTCCTCGAGGTGCCGTGCGTACGCGACGAGGTGCGCCTCGCTGACCGCTCGTGCGTCCGCGATGCCGTTCTCCCTTAAGTGGTGAATCAGCCGCGGCAGCTCGAGCTGGGCCTTCTCGAGAGACGAGTCCGAGTAGCGCCGAGCCCGCAGCTCCTCGACGTAGTACGCGACGAGCTCGGCGAGGTCACCGCCCCCGCGGGTGCGCACGCCTCACCACGGCCTGCAGGTCCGAGATTTCGACGTGCGTGTAGCGCTCGGTCGTGGTGAGGCTTTCGTGGCCGAGGAGAGCCTGGATGTGGCGGATGTCGGCGCCGTGCCTGAGGAGGTGCGTCGCCACGCTGTGGCGGAAGGTGTGCGCGGTCACGCGCTTCTTCACGCCCGCTTGGCGCGCCCAGCGGCGGACGATCTTGTCCAGCGTCGCGCGATAGAGCACACCGCCGCGAGGCGAAACGAAGAGCCGCTTCGAGGCCTTCGCCGGATAGACGCCGGCGCCGGTCCTCGTCGCGGCCAGGAGCTGCGGCCGGCCGCTCGCGAGGTAGCGCTCGATCGCTGCGGCCGCGGGTGGCGTGAGCGGCACGTTTCGATCCTTGCCCCCCTTGCCACGCACGACGCGCAGCGTTCGCTCCTCGGTGTCGACGTCGAAGGGAGAGAGCTGGATGAGCTCGCTCGCGCGAATCCCGGTCGCGTAGAGCGTCTCGAGGATCGCGCGGTCGCGCAGCGCGAGCGGTGTCTTCGTGCCGGGCGCTTCGATGATCCGTCGCGCCTCGCTCGGCGTGAGCACCGTCCGCGGCAGGCGCGTCTCGAGCCGGGGGCGCTCGAGCCCCGCCATCGGGTCGTGGAGAAGCAGCTGGCGCCGCGTGAGGAAGCCGAAGAAGCTCTTGAGCGCCGAGAAGCGGTTCGCCTGGAAGCCGCCCGAGTAGGGCTTGCCGTCCTTGCGCCGCAGGGCGAAGAGCGTGCTCTGGTAGGCGGCGACGTCGTCGCGCCGCATCCCGACGAGCGTCAGGCCGTTGACTTCGGCCCACGCCAGGAAGGCCCGGACGTGGCCGACGTACTCGGGCACGGTGCGCTCGCCGTAGCGCACCGCCGCATCGTCGGCGAAGAGCTGGACGAGGCGCTCGTCCCTCGGAGACAGACTGCCTTGCTGGTTTCCGTGGCGAAGTGGCGAAGTTTGCCGAAGTCTTTTTCTCTTAAGGGAGATAGGTCCGCCACCACCTGTTTGGCGGGCGTGGCGAAGTGGCGAAGTTTCCTCGGTCACGGCGCCGCCCCGAGCACGGCGGCGAGCTGACGCGGCGAAAGGAGGCCGCCCAGCTCGTTCTCCTGAGGCTCGCGATCGAGGAGCCGATAGCGGACGGTCTTGCCCTGGCCGCTCTTCTCGCCGTCCGTCTGGACGAGCGCCAGGTACTCGAAGTCCACGAGGTCCTGCAGCCAGCGCCGCACGGTCGAGTCCGGCACGCGCAGCGCCTCGCGGATCTCGCGCCGCGACACCGTACCGCCGTTCGTCGCCACGAGCGCCTGGACGCGCTTGTAGGCCTCACGGAGCGGTCGTTTCACGTCAGTGAGCGTTTCCCTCAGGACCTCGCCGGCGAGCGCGTAGGCGGTCTCGTAATCCGCGAGGGAGGCCACGATCGCGCCCTCGGCCGTCCTCTCGCGCTGGTGCTGGTGGAGGAAGGCCGAGACCTCGATCAGGTTCAGGAAGCGTGCGTGGTCGCGCCGGGTGCGCATCCATGAGGACGGGAAGCTCAGACGGTCGGCAAACGGAATGACCACCGGGAGGGGCTCCAGCAGCCGCTGCGCGTTCCAGTGGCGCCGCGTGATCGCCTCGGCTTGGCGCCGCAGTTCGAGGCCGCGCCCGGTGCGCAGGATGCGCTGGCGCTCGTGGATGCGCCGCGTCTGCGCTTCGGTCTCGTCCATCATCAGCTCGAAGCAGCCCGTCGCGTTCTCGTGGTTCACCGAGCTGGCCGTCGTCGCTTCGATGAAGGCGGCACGAGCCTCGACCGTGAAGACCTTCGTCCGCATGTTCCCGGTCTGCGGGTCCTTCACCGGCGCCGCGGCGATGAGCTTCTTCCGGCTCTGCAGGACACGGATCGAGTAGTCGGCCTCCATCGAGCCGTAGCGCTCCTCGACGATCACGAGCTTGCGGTCGAGGAAGCCGGGCTCGGTGTAGTAGAGGCTCTGCGGGGTGAGGCGAGTTAGAAGCACCACGTCCTCGGGCGGGCAGAGCCGCTCGATCACCTCGGTGAGCCCGCTCTTCCCTGCGCCGCTCTGCGAGAGCACGATCGCGGAGAGCGGATCCTCGAGCTTGCGCGAGACGGCCACCAGGTACAGGAGGCGCTTGTTCGTCTCCTCGCCCACGTAGCCGAGCGCGTCGATGTCGCGCGCGACCTGGTCGAGCAGATCGCCACGGCGGAGGAAGCCGAGCGCCTCCAAGCGCTCGGCTTCGCTCATGGCCGCAGCCTGCGGCTCCTTCTCCTCGCTCGCTGGCTCGGCCGCCTTCTCGCCCTCGACGACGAGCGCCAGGAGCGCCGCCTCGACGGCATCGGCCTCGGCACCGAGCGCCTTCGCCGCGCGCCGCGCGTATTCGCTGCGGCTGCGCGAGGCGTAGAGGTCGATCGTGTCGACGTGGAAGACCTCGCCCTTCATTGCCTTCACGGTCGCACGGAGCCGCCCGAGGAGTAGCGAGTGCACGCGGGCGTGGTAGGTGACACCGTCGCGGACGAGCTGGATGCCGGCCGCGGCCGGGTCGGTCTTTTCTCTTAAGGGAGACGTGACCGGCTGTGGCGCTGGAGAGGCCGACGGAGCGGGCGCAGGCTCGGCCGCTTCGAGGAGCTTGCGGAAGACGCGACCCGCGTCCCCGTTCCTCGACACGAGGAGCTCGTTTGCGTCCTTGATCCCGGCCGGGAAAGAGACAGCCCGCGCCGAGATGCCCGCAGCCTCCAGCCTCCCCTTCAATGCTTCCGTTGCTTTCCGGCCCGCGTCGTCGTTGTCGAGCGCGAGGACGACGCGCTTCACCCGCTCGCGCTTCAGAAGATCGAGGTGGTCCGGCGTGAAGCCTTGCGTGCCGTAGATCGGGATCGCGATGGCGATCCCGGCCTGGTGAAACGACAGCGCATCGAAGATGGACTCCGCGAGCACGACCTCCTCGCTCGTGCGGGCGGCTTGGAAGTTCACGACGCCACGAAGAGGGCCAGGAAGGTAGCAGTGCCGGGGCGTCTTCAGCCCGCGGCCGTAGAGGCTCGTCCAGCTCCCGGTGAGCGGGTCAGGCAGCGGCACCACGATGCAGCCGCCGAGTAGCTCGCGGCCCTCGGGCGTGATGACGCCCAGCGCCAGGAGCTGCTCGCGGAGTTCGCCCTCCTTCGGGATCACCTTCAGGAGCGAGCCGTCCGCGTAGCCGATCTTGAGCGCCTGGACGAGATCGGTGTCCGTGATCCCGCGCTCGACGAGGTAAGCCTGAGCGTCCTCCCGCTCGCAGAAGGTGCGGTGGTAGTGCTCTACGACGCGAGAGAGGACCTCGCCGGCGTTCGGCAGTGGCGGCGCGCCTTGTGGGGGCGCGCCTTCGGCCGCCGGTTTCGCCGAGGCCGGCTTGCCGTTCCGAGGAGGGGTGAGGACGTCGATCGGCGTCCGTCGTTGCACGCGCGGCCGCTCCTCCATGAGCCGCTCGAGATCGAGGCCGGCACGGTGCGCCAGCGTCTCGAGCGCTCTCCCGAAGCTCACCTTGTCGTGTTTCGTCACGAAGCCGATGACGTCGCCCGAGGCCCCGCAGCCGAAGCAGTGGAAGAGCCCCTTGTCGGAGGACACGTTGAAGCTCGCTGACTTCTCGTCATGGAAAGGGCACGGGGCCACGAGCTGCTTGCCTTTCCGCTTGAGCTCGACGCCGCGCTCGGCGACGACCGCCGCGAGCTCGTTCGCGGACTTGATCCGCGAGATGCCTTCCTTGCTCACCTGCACCGTCGGCCTCCTTCGACGGGCCTTCGCGGCGACCCTTGTCAAGCGGTTTTATTTGATGCTAGATTTCTTTGACTGTCAATAGTGATTCCAGGTGCCTCCGTAGACTGCGGCCATGAAGAAGAAGGTCGCCGCGGCACCGAAGGTGGTTCCCATGCCCGACGACAAGGCGTTCGGCCTGCGGCTACAGGAGATCCGGAAGCGCCGGGGGCTCAGCCAGGTCGAGGTCGCCCAGCGCCTCGACATCCATCCCTCGCTCATCTCGCAGTACGAGCGCGGCTACCTGCGTCTCCATGGAGCGCTGCTGGTCCGCTTCGCCCAGATCCTCGCCACCACGCCCGACGAGATCCTCAGCGCTAAGGCGCCATCCGACGACGGCTACGGGGTCGACCGACGCTTCCTGCGCCGCCTGCGGAAGATCGACCGCTTGTCCGATCACGACAAACGGCTCCTCCTCGGGACGATCGACGCCTTCCTGGCCAAGGTCTCCTGAGGCAAGATAGCGACATGAGCAAGCAGGCCGCACGCGAAGACGCCCTCATCCGCAAGATCCGCAGCCTGCCACCCGAGAAGGTGGCCGAGGTCGAGGACTTCGTGGAGTTTCTCGCCCAGCGCGACGACCGACAGCTCACTCAGGCCGCCACCAAGCTCGCCGAGAAGGCGTTCCGCAAGGTCTGGGACAATCCCGCCGATGCCGCCTACGACCGGCTATAGCTTCGGCGACGTCGTCCTCGTTCCTTTCCCCTTCACCGATCAGACCGGCAGCAAGAAGCGCCCTGCCGTCATCGTCAGCTCGGCCGAATACCAGGCCCAGCGGCGCGACCTCGTGATCATGGCCATCACCAGCCAGATCCGTCCTCGCCCCGCGTTCGGCGAGTTCCTCGTCGGCGAGTGGAAGAAGGCCGGGCTCATCGCGCCCTCAGCCGTCAAGCCCGTCCTTGCCACGATCGAGAAGGGCCTCGTCCTCAAGCGGCTCGGCCAGCTCCAGCCGCCCGACATCCGCTCGTTGCGGACGAGCCTCGGCCAGATCCTCGGCTGATTGCACCGCGGCGCACAGCCACGGCACCGCCTTCGATGGAGCGCTCGCGTTCACGGCGCTCGCAGCGGCGAGCACTTCGGTAGCGAGCGCCGCGCCCGCGAGCGGGCTTCCTGAGCGTCAGGCTCCGGCGCCGATGGCTTGATGGCCATCAGCCGCCGACCCCTGACGAGCGCATCCGTCTAAGGAGGGGTTGAAGCTGACGGGCGCGGGCCCGTCGGACGCCCGCAGCTTAACCCCGTCTTAGCCGGACGCGCTCGATCGCTCCCTGCTCGTTGCCTCGGCCTGTGGCGCGCCTCCGCCGGACGAACGGCCCCGCGCCTCACCGGCGCCGGCATGCAGCGTGCGAGTCGCCACGACAGCGGGCACGCTGCCCGCCGGCGCCACGCCGCGCCAAGCCTCGCAATCGTGTCCCCTCGCGCCGTGCAGCGGGCGCCCTGAAACACCCTGAAACAATCGCTCGCACGGGGTCGGGTTAACCCGACCCCGTCGCCGTAACTCCTTCGAGCACCGCGGAGTGGACACAGAGCGGAAGGCGGGGTTAACCCGCTTTATCTTGCTGCGCTCCCCGTCCCGCCACCCGTCGCCAGCGAGCGCCGCGACCACGCCACCACACCCCGCAGCGCGGGCGATCGGCAGGTCATGAACGGTCGCCGCCGGCCGGTGAGCTGTCGTCGAGGGCCGTTGAACGATCGTCGAAGGCCGTCGAGCCGTGGCCATCACCGCGGCCGGCGCGACGCGTGCCGCGTCCGGGCAGCCACGCACGCGGCGTGACGGCCGAGCACACAGCCGAAGCGAAGCCACGGCGCGGCGTCGGACGCCGGCACGAGCCCGCTGACCTTCGATGCCAGCGCTGCGGGCGCAGTGCCGGCGGCCCGTTCAGGCGCGGGCCGTTGGTCCGGCGGAGGCGCGCCGTAGCCCACACGACGACGGCCGGAAGGCCGGCGAGCGCTTCCCGTTCAACCGCGCGATCAGCTGCGACGCTCCCTCCCCGCCAGGCGTCGTCAGCTGCATCGCCGAGTTGAACGGAGGCGCTCCGTTACGGGCAAGAGCCGACGACCTCAAGGCCGTAGCGCCGGAGCCGGACCCTTCAGGAAAGACGCCGCGATGTCGGGCGCGCTCCGGCCTCGCCTAGCGCGCCCGACATGGCGGCCTCCTCTGCCGGAGCCAGCGCGCTCGGCCGCGGACGGGCGAGCGCGGTGCTTTCCGTCCCGCCGTTGCTGCACCGCGCGTGCACGGACGCGGGCGAGCACTCGGAACGCTAGCCTGAGGGTCATCGCTCTTCGTCCCGAGGTTTCGGCTTCGCGAGGGATACGACGCCTGCCGCCGCAGCACTCACCGGTACTCCAACGGCCACGCTCACCCAGAAGCCGATGAAGAAGAATGGGTCTAGGTATCCGTCACGCAGGCACCCGACTGACTGAAGCAGAACTCCCATCACTATCGGCAGAATGACGACGGTGACCACCGTCCGTCGAAGCACCAGATGAACGATCACAGCAGCCACGAACGTCAGCAGCGCAAACTCAGACATCGAGCTCAGGCTCCAATCTTCCGCGAACCGTCAGTGCCGTCGGCGAGGTCCACCTCACGGCGCCTTGCACTTCTTCTGTGCATCGTTGTACCAATCACCGCCATAGTTCGACACAAACATGAAGTATGTGGAGGCAACCTGATCGCACAGGGTCGGCCGCGCGGGGTCGGTGCTTGACTTCCCAGCCTTCTTGCAGGTGTCGTGAAGGCAATCGGCGAACGCCCAATCACAGCAGTCCCTTGGCTTGCCGCACGAGTCGTAGCACTTGTCGTGCTGCTTGCAGCACTCGGTGAACCGAACACCGGGAATGCCCTCGGGAATGGCCTTTTCCCGCATGCCATCGCCGGGCCCGCAAAACGTCGTCTGCGGCGGTTTGGGGAACTTCTTATAGCGTATTCCCGATTGCAGCCCCAGCGGGTCAGTCAGGTTCACTGGGTTCTGGGTCACGTACCCATACGCGTTCGCTTCGTCCGCCGGACGATACAGCAGGGATAACGGATCCTCAGCAATGAACCTGGCGATCTCAGGCGCGTAGTACCTCGCCCGGTAGTAGTAGAGCCCTGTCTCGGGATCCCACTCGCGCCCGGTGAAGGCATAGCCAGGTTGGTTGACGCCGGCCTGCAGGCCTCCCCATGCATCGTACTCGCGCGTGAGAGTCACCTCACCCGCTGGGTTCGTGGCCTTGACCACGCTGTCGAGAGCATCCGAGTGGAGGTAAGACAACTCTGCGCCGTGGTCGATCGCGAGGGGTTCATCGGCCCCGAACCCATGGACGTACTTCAGCGTCGTCCCACCTCGGGCTTCCCGCAGGATGTCCTCACCGTCGTACGTATAGCTGGTCGTCACGCCCCCGGCGACCTTTTCGACTCTTCTCCCCGCTGGGTCGTACGCGAAACGGGCTTGTTCCACACCGTTCTTTAGAACGCGGGTCAGATCGTCGCGGGCATTCCACTCGTAGCCCCACACGTCCGTTCCCTCGACTTTCTGGGCAAGGTTTCCGTTTGAATCAATGGGAACCTGAGGGGGTTCCGCGACCCCCCATCGACACCCCCAGGGCGTCGTTTCCCGGCTCTGGCCGCGGGTTCCGAGCACGGCTGATGGTACCGCGGAGGTCTGCTCGGACCCTACCGGCGCGGGTGCGCTCGGGCGAGCACCTGGCGTAGGTCCTCGACCGCCACCCTCGTGTAGAGCGCCGTCGTAGCGAGGCTGCGGTGCCCGAGCAGCTCTTGGACGTGGCGGATGTCGGCGCCGCCGCGGAGGAGGTGCGTCGCGCACGTGTGCCGCAGGGTGTGGGGAGAAACGTTCACGCCGACTGCCCGGCCGTGGCGCTTCACGATTGCTCGCAAGCCGACGAGGCTCAGACGAGCACCTTGACGGGAGAGGAAGAGCGCTGCGTCCAGGCGCTTCACGAGCTCGGGACGAGCTGCGGCGAGGTAGGTGTCAAGGGCCGCCGCGGCTCGGCCCGGCACGGGCACCACGCGATCCTTCTTGCCCTTGCCGCTGCGCACGAGGAGGAGCCGCTCTCGGAGATCGAGGTCCGTGACGTCAGCCCGTGCGGCTTCGCCCAGGCGGATCCCGCTGCCGTAGAGCAGCTCGAGGATGGCGCGATCGCGTTTCCCGATCCGGCTCCCGGGGAAGGGCGCGGCGACGAGGCGTCGCGCCTGGCTCTCGGTGAGCACGCCGCGCGGGAGCCGCCGGACCTTCGGGAGAGGGATGGCCTGGGCCGGATCACGGAGGATGCGTCCTCGGCTCGCCAGGAAAGCGAAGAAGCGACGCGTCGTGCTGATCGCTGAGGCACGGCTCGCAGCCGCGAGCGGCGTGCCCCGGCGGGTCCTGTGACCCTCCAAGTGCCGGGCATACGCGACCAGGTGCTCCTCGGAGACGGCCCGGGCGTCGCGGACGCCGTTCTCACTTAAGTGATGAATGAGGCGCGGCAGCTCGAAGCGCGCCTTCTCGATCGAGGAGGCCGAGAAGCGGCGGACGCGCAGCTCCTCGACGTAGAGCGTCAGGAGCCGGCCGAGGTCACCGCCCCCGTGGGTGCGCACGCCTGACGACCGCCTGCAGGTCCGAGATCTCGACGTGCGTGTAGCGCTCAGTCGTGGTGAGGCTCCCGTGGCCGAGGAGTGCCTGGATGTGGCGGATGTCGGCGCCGTGCTTGAGGAGGTGCGTCGCCACGCTATGGCGGAAGGTGTGCGCCGTGACGCGTTTCTTGACGCCGGCCTCGCGGGCCCACCTGCGGACGATCTTGTCGAGCGTCGCGCGGTAGAGGACCCCGCCGCGCGGCGAGACGAAGAGCCGCTTCGAGGCCTTCGTCGGGTAGACGCCGGAGCCCGTTCTCGTAGCGGCGAGGAGCACTGGCCGGCCGTGTGCCAGGTATCTCTCGATCGCGGCGGCCGCGGGCGGCGTCAGTGGGACGTTCCTGTCCTTTCCGCCCTTGCCGCGGACGACACGCAGCATCCGCTCCTCGGTGTCGACGTCGAAGGGAGAGAGCTGGATGAGCTCGCTCGCGCGGATGCCGGTCGCGTAGAGCGTCTCGAGGATCGCGCGGTCGCGCAGGTCGAGCGGCGTCCGCGTGCTCGGCGCCTCGATGATCTTCCGCGCTTCGCGCGGCGTGAGGATCGTCCGCGGCAGCCGCGTCTCGAGCCGCGGCCGCTCGAGACCAGCCATCGGGTCGTGGAGCACCAGCTGCCGTCGCGTGAGGAAGCCGAAGAAGCTCTTCAAGGCCGAGAAGCGGTTCGCCTGGAAGCCTGCCGAGTAGGGTTTACCGTCGCCCCTGCGCAGCGCGAAGAGCTCGCTCTGGTAGGCGACGAGGTCCTCGCGCTTCATCCCCGCGAGTGTCAGGCCCTTCGCTTCGGCCCACGCCAGGAAGGCGCGGACGTGGGCCACGTACTCGATGACCGTGCGCTCGCCGTGGCGCAAGGCCGCGTCGTCCTCGAAGCGCCGGAGGACCCTCTCGTTCCTCGCTGACACACTGCCTTGCTGGTTTCCGTGGCGAGGTGGCGATTTAGCGCTCATACCCTTCGGCTGAAGGGGCTTAGAAATCGCCACTGCCGTTTGGCGGTTTTTGGCGAATGGCGATTTCTTCCAGCACCTCGGGCCTGAGCAGTCCCAGGGGTGTTCGCTGCGTTTCAAGAGCCACCAGGCGGTAGCGCGACGTCTTGCCCGCGCCCTTGGCACCCGCCTCGACCTGCGCCAGGTACTCGAGCTCGACGAGGTCCTGCAGCCAGCGCCGCACGGTCGAGTCGGGCACGGCCAGAGCCTCCCGGACCTCGCGGCGCGAGACGGAGCCGTCGCCCTTCGTGGAAAGCTCGCGGAAGCGCTCCAGCGCCTCCCTGAGCGGCTTCCTGAGGTCGCAGAGGGTGTCGGCCAGGACCTCGGCGGCGAGCGCGTAGGCGACCGCGTAATCGGCCGTGGAGGCCACGACGGCGCCGCCACGGCGCTCGCGCTGGTGCTGGTGCAGGAAGGCTGAGACCTCGATGAGGTTCAGGAAGCGGGCGTAGTCGCGCCGAGTCCGCAGCCAGCTCGAGGGGAAGCTGAGCTTGTCGGCGAAGGGGATGACGACCGGGAGCGTTTCAAGGAGTCTCTGGGCGTTCCAGTGGCGCCGGCAGACCGCCTCCGCCCCCTGGCGCAGAGCGAGGCCACGCTCGGTCCGTAGCAGGCTCATGCGTTCGTGGATCCTCCGCGTCTG
>Ga0316616_100000609_pt1 | contig 12117 bp, 9 predicted proteins | sample OWC_Aug_M1_C1_D1_FD_207660 | JGI IMG/M metagenome (GOLD analysis project Ga0316616, IMG submission 207660) | Wetland soil microbial communities from Old Woman Creek delta, Ohio, United States - OWC_Aug_M1_C1_D1_B | ecosystem: Environmental > Terrestrial > Soil > Wetlands | place: USA: Ohio... | reverse complement strand
CCCAGGCGGGATGTTCTCGGTATCCCCGGCAGTAGTCCGACAGCACGCGGTCCCACAGGCCGCCCGGCTCGGTGATTGTGATGGTATCCCCGTACAGGACGGCAAAACCCGTATAGCCTCTCGTCTCGTCCAGGACTTCCGGGTGAGGGGCCGTGTTGACCTTGATGGGCCCCATGTCCCGCACGCCCGATTGCGTTTCCACGTGATTCCAGAAGGTGAGGCCGCCTTTGCCGCGCACATCGTCGATGAGCATCTGCCAGGGGGCGACGCCCTGATCGCCGTTGTAGGGGTCGAAGGGCGAGCTGCGGAAGGGGTCGCTGTTGGCAAGGAAGGCCAGGCTGAGTGCGACTACGGTGATGCCGGCGACGCGGTAGAACCCTTTCCAGCGGATCATGAAGCACGCCGCGACGAGGGCCGCCAGAAAGGCGACGATGCCCGGCAGGGCAAGATTCATCCAGCGTGTCGTAAACCCGTTATGGAGAACCGGGAGCGTCTCGTAATCCTCGGGGCTCTCGAGTCCGACCGTCAGGACACGGCGCTCGTGGTTCCAGGCGGTGAGATCGCCCGTGACGGGACTGCCGGTCCAGTGATAAAAAGGCGCCGTCTCGGTGCCCGGGATGACGATCACCTCCGGGTATTTCTTCTCCACCTCGCGGATGGTGTGCAGCCAGGAGGAAGCGCCCCAGAGGTTGACGGCGCTTCTCTGCTCGCTCTTCTTCACAACGTTGCGAAGCGGCGGCAGGCCGTACTCCATGGCCATCCGGTCATGATCATTGATGATGACGACGGAGAACCCCCGCTCTTTGGCCATCCGGACCAGGGTCTCCACGTCATAGATCCCGTCGCTGAAATTCGAGCGCAGGTCGATGAGGCCTAAAGCCGGCCGAACGTCCGGCCGTGGGTCCGGTGGCGTGTCCGTCCGGGCATCGGCCGCCTGGGCGGGCAGTGCCATGAGAATCGCCGTGAGGACGATCGCGCAGATCAGCAGGATGCTCTTTTTCTTGAGGCCCATTTGACGTACCCCGAAGAGGATATTTCTCCTTCGCCTCTGAATGAGCAAAACCCTTGCCAGATTGATGCCTTAAGACAAAGAAAAATGAGGGATTTTTCAGGCGGGAGGCGGGGATGTTTTCCGGGGTTCACCGGTCGGCAAGGCAGCGCTCCGGAACCCCACGCCCTTCCCTGCGGGGAAGCAGGTCGGCGTAAAGGGCCTCGATCTTCCGGACCATGGCGGTGGAGCCATAGGCGGCTGCCGTCTCGGCGGCCTTTGCCGCCATGCGGCGGCCCGTCTCCGGGTGTTCCACGAGGAAGAGGATCCGGTCGGCCAGCGTCTCCGGGTCGGCCGGCGGGACGAGAAAGCCGTTCACCCCGTCGTTGACGAGGTCCGCGATGCCGCCGATCCGGCTGGCGACAACCGGCTTTCCCAGCGCCATGGCCTCGACGAGGGCCTTGCCCATCCCCTCGTTGATCGACGGGAAGGCAAAGAGGTCAAAAGAGCTCATGGCAAGGCCCACATCCGGCCGCCACCCGGCAAAGCGCACGTTCGATTCGATCCCCAGCGCCGCAGCCTGTCGCTGCAGTTCCCCCAGGAGCTCCCCGGCGCCCAGAATGACGAAGACGGTTTCCGGGTAGCGGTCGATGACCGCTCTGGCCGCATCGAGCAGATGCCGATGGCCCTTGACGGCCGTGAGGCGACCCACGGCGCCCACGACAAGGGCCCCGTCGGGGATGCCGAGGCTTTTCCGCACCTCGCCCCTTTCGTCCGCCGGAGCCGTGAACCGCCGCAGGTCGACGCCGCTGTGCACCGTGGCGAACTTTTCTTCCGGCGCAACACGGAAGCGCAGGTGATCCCGCCGCTCCTGGTCCGTCAGCATGACGAGCCGGTCGGTGATGAGGGCCGTCAACCTCTCGAGGAGAATGAAAACGCGGGTTTTCGCAGGGCCGAAATAGCCCCAGAAGACATGGCCGTGGGGCGTGTGGACGAGGACGGGAACCCCTGCGAGCCAGGCCGCCCAGCGGCCGAGGATCCCGGCCTTGGACGTGTGGGTATGCACGAGTGCGGGGCGCTCCCTGCGGAACAGCCGCCACAGGGCAAAAAGGGCCTTCAGATCGTTGACGGGGCTCACCCTCCGCACGATTCCGGCAAAGGTCAATATTTTGACCCCCTGAGCCCGCAGCCGGGAGAGATTCTCCTCGACGGAGACCCTCTCCAGGGGCCCCATCTCCGATTCGCCCGACGGCCCCATGACCAGCAGGACCTCGTAGGCCTCCCGGTCGAGACCCGCCGCGGTGAGATAGGTGTTCTCGGCGGAGCCCCCCTTGTCGAAGCGCGTGATGACGTGGATGACCCGGGTCTTTCTCATCGGCTGCCTGCCATGTATCTTTCGTGCCAGACCTGGAAGACGATCAGGTTCCAGAGCTGCCACGAGCGGTCGGAGCGCCGGCTCCGGAACGCCTCCACCACCCTCGCGACGGCGGCGGCATCGAAGATGCCCTGGCGGCGGATCCGATCGGGCTCCAGGTGCTCGTCGATCAGGCCGCCCAGGTCGTTGTGCAGCCAGGCGGAAAGCGGCATCTCGAAGCCCCACTTCGGCCGGTTGTGCAGCGAAGGCGGCAGCAGATCCTTGAAGGTCTCCACGAGGATGAACTTGCCCCTGCCGTTTCGCAGCTTCCTGCCCCCGCTGATGGTGAAGGCCAGTTCGCAGACCCGGTGGTCCAGGAAGGGCACGCGGACCTCCAGGGAGTTGAGCATGCTCATGTGATCGACCTTCTTGAGCATGTCGCCGGGCAGTGACTCCTTCACGTCGGTGTAGAGCATCCGGTTGACGGGGTCGTCCTCGCGTTCCCGGAGCCGATCGCGCAGGATCTCCTCGCCCAGGGACGCGTTCACCTCGGGGCGCATCCGCAAAAGCTGTTCCCGCGCATCGCGGTCGAAGATCTCGTTCCAGGCAAGAAAGCGCCTTTCGAAGGGCTGCCCCGCCCCCCGGACGAATTTTTTGACCCGGCGTCCATAATCGGTGAGCAGCGTCTCCCTCGAATCGGGGAGCATCGCGGCCAGGGGCTCGATGAGACGCCTCCGCACGGGACCCGGGATGAGGTTGTAGACCGTTGACCAGCGTTCGCCCGCGTACATGCGGTACCCGGCGAACAACTCGTCGCCGCCGTCACCGGAGAGGGCGACCTTGACGCTTTTTGCCGTCTCCCGGGAGACGATGTACGTGGGCAGTGCCGAGGAGTCGGCAAAGGGCTCGTCGAAGGAGTCCAGGACCCCCGGGATGGCCTCCAGGACGTCGCGGGCGCTCAGGGCGAACTCCCGGTGCTCCGTGCCGTGAAACCGGGCCACCTCGCGGGCGTAGGACCTCTCGTCGAAGAGCGGCATATCCTCGAAACCGATCGTGTAGGTCTGCACGGGCCTCGCCGAGTGCCTCGCCATGAGTCCCACGATGACGCTCGAGTCGATGCCGCCGCTGAGGAAGGCCCCCACGGGGACATCGGCAACCATGTGGCTGCGGACGGCTTCGTCCATCGACTCGAACAAGAGCGTCTTCTGCTCCTCGAAACCCGGCTCCGCGCGGTTCGCAAGCCCCGCGTGATCGATGTTCCAGTATTCTCCGGTGCTGACCGTTCCGCCGCAGAAGCAGAGGGTCTGCCCCGGCAGGAGCTTCCGGATGTTCTCGAAGATGCTGAAGGGGGCCGGGATGTAATTGAAGGTCAGGTAGAGCCCGAGTGCCTGCCAGTCGATCCGCCTCTTCACGGCGGGATGCCGGAGGATCGACTTGATTTCCGAGGCGAAGAGGAAGGTGCTGCCGTCATGCCACCAGACGAGGGGCTTGATGCCGATGCGATCGCGGCACAGGATGAGCGCGCCCATCTTCTCGTCCCAGACGGCGAAGGCAAACATGCCCGCGAGCCTGCGCGCGCACTGGATCCCCTCTTCCTCGTAGAGGTGGACGATGACCTCGCTGTCCGTGTTCGAGCGGAAACGGTGGCCGCGGCTCACCAGCTCCTTGCGAAGTTCCGGGTAGTTGTAGATCTCGCCGTTGAAAACGAGCCATATCGTCCCGTCCTCGTTGGACAGGGGTTGGCGGCCCGCTTCCGTCAGGTCGATGATGGAGAGCCTGCGGTGTCCCAGCCCCACCGACATCCCGGGGCCCTGCCGCAGGTACAGGCCCGACTCGTCGGGTCCCCGGTGGGTCATGACGTCGGTCATGCGCCGCAGGGCCGGCTCGTTGAGCCGGCTGCCGTTTGTCGTTACCGCTCCGCAGATCCCGCACATGCGGTCATCGTCCTGTCAGAAGAAATTGAACGCCCTGCACCGGATGTGTAACCGATTCCATATCGCCGACGGACGTGTCGGAGCATAACCGCCGACTGCTGCCGTGACGGCCCTCCCCTGCGCGTTGCCGGACCCGGAATGCCAGATGGGACGCTCGGAGAAATGTCCTTCAGATCCTGAAAGAAATCGAGCAAGAAGCATACCAGTCGCTGCTCACACGCAGATGCGCGTCGTCAACGTCTCAGCGGGCAACCGGGACGGGATTGTGGGAAGGGGGTTTGAAGATTCATGATACCACCGGTACCAGTCGACGAACTGCCGGATCCCGTCATCCAGGGACGTCCCCGGCAGAGAGCCGATGTCTGCCTCAGTATCTTTCATGTCCGCAAATGTTTCCAACGCATCGGCCGGTTGCGGAGGCAGAAGCTTCACCGCGGCTTTCTTTCCCAGCAGCCTCTCGAGCAGGACGATCAGTTCCATCAGGCTGACGGGCTGCCCGTGTCCGAGATTATAGATCCGGTAAGGGACGGGACTGAACGCCGCGTCCGGATTTCCTTTATCCCGGAGGGCCTTTCCCACCGGAACCCGATCCATGACGCGCAGGATCATGTCGACGATATCGTCGATATAGGTGAAGTCCCGCCGCATCCGACCGTAATTGTAAAGATCGATCGGCCGGCCCTCCAGGATGGACTTCGTAAAGGAAAATACAGCCATATCCGGACGGCCCCAGGGTCCGTATACCGTAAACAGCCTGACACCCGTGCAGGGGATCCCATACAGGCTTGCATAGGCGTGCGCCATCAGCTCGCCGGATTTTTTTGTGGCTGCGTAGAGGCTCGCCGGATGGTCGGCACGATGATGAACCGAGAAAGGGGTCGGTCTGTCGGATCCATAGACGGAGCTGGAAGACGCATAGACAAGGTGCCGCACGGATCCCTTTCTGCACCCCTCCAGGACATTGAGAAAGCCCTGGACATTGCTTTGAATGAAGGCCTGAGGGTTCTCGATCGAATAGCGCACACCGGCCTGGGCCGCCATGTGGAGTACGGCGGAAAATCTCTGCCGCAGGAAAAGCCCCTCGACCGATTCCGGAATGGCAATGTCCATCCTGCTGAAAGAAAACCGGTCAAAGGCCCGGAGAAAGCCGAGCCGGGACAATTTCAGGTTGACGTCATAGTAGTTGTTGAGATTGTCGATGCCGACGACTCGGTATCCCATGGCGAGAAGCCTGCGGGCAAGCTGGAAGCCGATGAATCCCGCAACGCCGGTAATCAAAACGGGCCATGCCTGAACGCGATCCCGGATCATCTTCTTCACCCGTCATGTCTGCGCTCGATCCGCCATCGTAAGCCGGAGTTTCCCCGAATCGGGACGAGAGCCTGATCTCGACCCGGCTCCCCCTGCCCCACCGGCCGACGGGGTGTCCGAGGGACGGAGTTCCTCGCAGAGGGCCTCCAGGAGATCGAGCCGTTTCTGCCACGAATAATTCCGTTCCACGAATGCCCTGCATTGCTTCGCTTCGTCCCGCATCAGGCCCGGATGGCTCATGTAGGTGCGGTGCCTGGCGATGATCCTCGATGCCATGGCTCCGGGCGACGGGTCGCTGAAAAGATACTCCGGATTCAGACGGTTGAGGATTTCGATCGTCCCGCCCACGGGTGTCCCCAGAACGGGCACACCGGCGGCCAGGGATTCGAGGGTCACGAGCCCGAAGCCCTCGAGTTCAAGGGTGGGCAGAATGAACAGATCCGCCATGCGGTAATAGTCGGCCAGCCTCGCATCGGGGATGAACCCGTCGAAGCGGACATGATTTTGAAGCCCCAGCTCCGACGTGATGCGCAGGAGTTTATCCCGGAGCGCCCCGGTGCCGCCGATCACGAGGAGTACTTCGGGGATCTCCCTGACAACATCCGGCATGGCATGAAGTAGGTTCTCCAGGCCCATCCGCGCGACGAGATTCCGGACGGTCAGCAGGACAAATCGATCCCCGGGAATCCTCAGCGACCGGCGGATCGCCCCCTTGTCGGCACTATCCCTGAACCGGTCGAGATCCACTCCGCCCGGTATAATTTCTACTTTTCCCGCGTCAATCCGGTGGGCCTCGACGATCAGGTCCCTCGTGAACCTGCTCAGAACGATGATCCGGTCCGATTTGCGAAGGGCTTCGCGTTCAATGAACCGCCGGATCCGGATGTCGCAGTGGTATCGGATTCTTCCTGGGATCGAACGGGGCTTCGCGTTCCGCGAAATGAATTCCTGGTAGGCCAGCGAGTGGCACGTATAAAGCTTCTTCACCGGGCCAGCCGTTTCAGACCGAAGCACGGCATAGGCCGTAAAGGGCTGGTGAAAGTGGAGCAGATCAAAGGCGTACTGCCTTTGCAGCCTCTCGAAACGTTCGCGCGCATTGACGAGCGCGGACCGAAGGGAGGAGGGACCACTGCCGCTCCGGATCCCGTAGCGCCACTCGCAGACACCGTCGATCACCTCATCGTCCGCTTCGTGACCGGGAAGTCTCCGGGTCAAGACGTGCACACGGTGATTCCGCCTGGCGAGTTCCGTACTCTCCTCGTAGAGGACTCGTTCCGCCCCGCCGATCACCCGGGCGATGGAGACATCGGCTGCAAAGAGAAGGTTCATCCCGGTTTCCTATTTTTTTCTCGCCGTTACGCTCAGGGAGGGCCCGACCCGGAACCGCCCTGCACTCGCAAGCTCAACGGACCGGACCGCAGCCCACAGCAGGGATCGTGCCATGCCGTTGAGGGGGTCGCCTCGCCTGCCGAAGAGTTGAACGTTTTCCGTCAGCCGTGCGTTGCGGACACGAATGCCGGTGAACTCCCGGGCGGACAGCAGCCGCTCAAGGAACCCCGGTGTCAGCGCATATCGATGAATCACCGTGAGCCTCCATGCCGCTGCCTCCGGCCCCAGCATCAATAGCAACCTCAAGGCCGCCGCGTGAAAGCTGCCGTTGGGAATCCGCAGCAGGAACAGCCCCCCGGGCCTCAGCAACCTCGAAACCTTTTCCACGGCTTTCCAGGGCTCTTCCAGGTGATCCAGGACGTTGAGCATCGTGACGGCATCGAATCGCTCATCTTCCGGAAAGGTTTCGAGCGGGCCTTCGACCCCAACATTCCCCAGCATGCGGCGAAGGTGTTCCATCGATTTGCGAGACGGATCGATCCCCCGTATGTCCCAGCCCCTGCTGCGCGCCGTCTTCAAAAAGAAACCGCAGCCGCACCCGACGTCCAGGAGCCTTCCCGGATGCAGGATCGCTTCGATCTCATCCAGCAGAGAATGGTAAATTCCGTTGCGGTGTCCGTCGAGCTGATCCCGGGCCGCCTCTTCGAAAAAGCGGTCGTCGAGATATCCGGATTCCGGCCCGCCGCCCATCGTCACGTTGTCCCGGCGGGTGACGAGGCCGCAGCGGGAGCACCGCAGATAATCCCTCTCCCGCGTCTCCATGCAGACAACGAGGCGCGACGAGCAATAGGGACAGGGCGGATTCGTTCTCATCCCATGCGCTTCCGGCACGCTGCCTGGGCGAAAAGCCGGTTTCGACGCCGCATCATATGCCGCATCAGAACAGAGCATAAATCAGCGGGGCGACAGCGCTGCTTTCCGTAAGCGCGACGGCTCCCCCGAACAGGAGCAGCATCATCACGATCGGCAGCAGCCAGAATCGTTTCCGGATCCGGAGAAACTCCCAGAACTCCACAACGAGGAACGTTTTTTTCATCGGCGGCACCTCAATATCGTTTCGCGAATCTTTCTTTCGGCTGAGCCGGTTCACTCCGGGGCACCCAGTAGGAGGGGGCTGCAGGATCCGGCTCCAGGGGAAGCGGCGCCCCGCCGAATGTCTTTTTCAGGAAAGCGGCCGGGGTCATGACCAGAATGTAGAACAGCGTCAGAATCGTGAGGGTAACCGCCGTTCCGATCCGGCGGGCGACCTTCTGCCACCCGAGCCAGACGGGCTTCAGGAAGGCAGGGGCAAGCAGAAATCCAAGGCCCAGAAGGCTCAGGGCCCCGAAGAAATAAAGCGGGGCGCTCCTCTCCAACCACCATGCCGTGAGCGAAAGCGCACCGAAAAACGCCGCAACAACAGCCCCGAATTTCCGGATGTCCCGGGACTCAGTCGAGCACTCGTTCATGACCCCATTCCTTCCCCCCGGCGCCTGCGGATTGCTCTTCTTTGTAGAGGATGCAGTCCTCGAGGACCAGGACATCCATTTCCGTCCGCATGAAGCAGCGATAGGCGTCTTCGGGGGTGCAGACGATGGGCTCGCCGCGGACATTGAAGCTCGTGTTGACGATGACCGGATATCCCGTGAGTTTCTCGAACTCCTCGATGATTTCGTAGTAATCCCGCTTCGTGTCCCGGCTCACCGTCTGGAGGCGGGCGGAATAATCGAGATGCGTCACGGCCGGGATATCGCTTCGCCGGACCTTCAGCCGATCGGAGATGCCCTCCAGTCCGGCGGGCTGGGGCAGGCGCCTTTTCTCCCGAACGTGCGCCACCAGGAGCATGTACGGACTCGGACAATCCGCATCGAAATATTCAACGCTCCTCTCTTCCAGGACGGACGGGGCAAATGGCCGGAACGACTCACGATACTTGATCTTGAGGTTCATGATGCTCTGTGTGGTGTCGCTGCGGGGGTCCCCCAGGATGCTCCGGGCTCCCAGCGCACGCGGGCCGTATTCCATCCGTCCCGCGAGGTAGCCGACGATTTTGCCGGAAGCAATCGCCCCGGCGATTCGTTTACCCCGATCTGCGGGTTCGACCGGGTGATAGCGGTACCCGTTCCGATCCAAAAATTGACGGACCTGGTCATTGGAAAAGGAGGGTCCGAGAAACGATCCGGACTGCCCGTCCGGCTCTCCGTTTACCACGCGATCCCCGCCGCAGTAACGATGCCAGACGGAAAGCGCGGCACCGAGCGCCCCACCGGCATCACCGGCCGCCGGCTGGATCCATAATCGTTTGAACGGCCCCTCGCGCAGAACCTTCCCGTTTGCCACGCAGTTCAGCGCCACTCCACCGGCCAGGCAGAGATCCGTGAACCCCGTCTCCCTGTGCACGTGACGGGCCATGCGAAGGACAATCTCCTCTGTCACGGCCTGGATGCTGGCTGCGAGGTCCATCTCCCTCTTCGTAATGGTTGCCTCCGGTTCCCGGGGCGGGCCGCCGAACAGTTCCGCGAAACGCCCGTTTGTCATCCGGAGGCCGCCGACAAAGTCGAAGTAGGACAGGTTCAGACGGATCGATCCATCCTCCTTCACGTCCACCAGTTCCCGCAAGATCAAGTCCCTGTAGATGGGTTCCCCGTATGGAGCCAGTCCCATCAGCTTGTACTCCCCGGAGTTGACCCGGAATCCCGTAAAATACGTAAAGGAGGAATAGAGCAGCCCCAGGGAATCGGGAAAATGCATTTCCTTCAGAAGACAGAGATCCTTGCCCCGGCCGAAACCGTAGGAGGCCGTCGCCCATTCGCCGACGCCGTCAACGGTCAGGATGGCCGCCTCGTGAAAGGGGGAAGGGTAGAAGGCGGAGGCCGCATGAGACTCGTGATGCTCCGTAAAAAGGACATCGCCGTCGAAACCGACGGCCTCCCGGATCACCTTCGGGATGTGGAGTTTCTTTCCGAGCCAAACCGGCATCGCCTGAAGCCAGGAACGAAGTCCCCGGGGCGCAACCGTGAGGTAACTCAGGAGCAGGCGATCGAAGGTGAGAATCGGCTTATCGTAAAAGACGACAGTGTCCAGATCGGCCGCGGAGATCTTTCCCTCGCGGAGGCAGTAAGCCACGGCGTTTTTCGGAAACCCGGGATCGTGCTTGATGCGCGTGAAGCGCTCCTCCTGCGCCGCGGCGACAATGTCGCCGTCCCGCACCAGGCAGGCCGCGCTGTCATGATAGAATGCGGAGATTCCGAGGATGTTTGTGGCCATGATCCCTTGCCTGCCGTGGTTGCCATCCGCGCGGACACCGCATCGCATGCGCGTAACCCTCACGGCGGTCCCGCTATAGAATATTGCGTCGTTTCAGAAAATCATGCAGTTCGCTCGCCACGCGCACATGCCCCTCCGGACTGAGATGCGCGTCCTTCAGGTAAAGTTGCTGCGGATCCGGCATCTTGAGGAATGCCGCCGTCAGGTCCAGAAAGGCAAGGTTCTGCCTGCGGGCGAATTCCGCCATGGCGGAATTCAGGCCCGCCGTGCGGGTATGGGCCCGCGAATCGCCGAGGCTCTCGGGGGCCGGGATGTACAGCATAACCGGAACGGAACCCAGTTGATGACAATCTTCCTGCCATCGCATCAGAATTTCCTGGGTCAGCATGAGATCTTCCTCCCGGTATGAACGTTGGAAGCTATTGACCGATGCGACCTCGTCGTGATGCCTCATCAGATGCCGCGCGTAATGCATCCTCGCAAAATTGACGAGATGGGAATGACCGACGAGAAACCGGTAGCCCGGAACGTTCTGAATCCGGATCTGCCGGTTGTAATAACGCAGCTTCGGGGAATCGGACTCGGTCGGTGTCCGCTTTACAAGGTCGCCCTCGGAACCGAGCCGGAAAAGGCCCCCGTTGCGATTGTCTTCGAGATCGTTGCCTTCGAAAAAGGCCAGAACCACGACATCGGGTAGAAACACCGGGCCGAACCGCTCGAACAGGAGGACCTCCTGGTCGTTTCCGTAACCGCGGATGGCGGCATTGATCGCCTCCACCCGCCTTCCGGGGGCATCGCGATTGGCCAGCTCCTCATAGCGTTTGATGTAGGTTTCCTCGAGTTCAACGCCTTCCGCCATGCTCATGGAGTCTCCCAGGAGCATGACACGGAGACGATCCGTCTTCTTGCCGGGTTCGATCTCCCGGTCCCGCAAGCCCAGCGAGTTGGTTTCCAGGTGGAACCATCGGACCGAGGTCCCCTTCAGGTATGCCTTCGTGTCCGCCTTCAACCGGTAGATCAATTCGGAGTCCTGTATGGCAGGCATGGGAACGATGAGATCCTGGGGCATGAAGATCCGAAGGTAAAGCTCCATGAAGACGAAGCTGACGAGAATGCTGGAGGCGACGAGGAGAACATTTCTCCATCTGGATGCTGAAGACCGCTTCGATTCCATTCACCGCGCTCCCGATACCGGTTCGATCGTGGCAACCGCGCCCGTCCGCGCAGGTGTCCGGGTGATTCATTTTGCAAGTTCCATTCCAGCCCTTTAGCCCCGGAACGGCCCTTGGCGGTCAGGATGTTGGCGGATCGCTTCGCGGTCAGTACCGGTATTCGAGGAGGGATGAGCAACCCCGTCGTGATCCGCAACGGATGCGGTTCCGCCGGGATTGACTCGCTGCAAGGATCAGGATTTTCGGGCGACGACGACGAAGAATCCCCCCTCCCCGTGCCCCTTGAACACGGAGGTCATGTTCACCACCGCCCTTTCGACGCGGCTGCCCACCCGCTCGGGTCTGAAAAGGTTCTCCTCCCTATCCACGCCTGAAAACGGAATGGTCTTCGGGATGCTGTGGATGAACTGGAACCCCGTCTCCTCGAGCCAGGGCAGAACATCCCCGATGGTGTGGGCGGACTCATGGGGATTCTTGTACTGGTCCATGAACCAGGAGTTTCTCTTGGCCTCACTCGTTTGTCGGTCGACGGTCCTCCTGTCCAGAAATCGAAACCGGTCATTCGTTGCCTTGAAGATCCCACGGCGCAAGTGGGTCAGCGTTCTGCCGTACCGGTCGTAGAGTCCCACGATGATGTACCCCCCCGGCCGGACCAGCGAAGCAATGGATTGGAAGCCCTGGCGGGGGTCGCTCGTGTGATGCAGGACGCCGTTGGAGATGACC
>Ga0316616_100000607_pt1 | contig 12127 bp, 8 predicted proteins | sample OWC_Aug_M1_C1_D1_FD_207660 | JGI IMG/M metagenome (GOLD analysis project Ga0316616, IMG submission 207660) | Wetland soil microbial communities from Old Woman Creek delta, Ohio, United States - OWC_Aug_M1_C1_D1_B | ecosystem: Environmental > Terrestrial > Soil > Wetlands | place: USA: Ohio... | reverse complement strand
AAGCAAACCGGCTTCCGGGTTGGATCACTCGGACGACGGAGGGAAACACGCCATGCAACAAGATGCCGTGCAGGGGGTGTGGGTTGAGGTCGAGCGGGTGGTGCTGCGCCCGGAGGAGCGGGCCCCGCAGATCCCACCCGAGACCCGGGCCGTCCCCTATGTGCTCCGCGTCTCGGGCTTTCTCGACCAGGAGGGCGCGAAGCTCGGCGACGAGATCGGCGTGCTCACCCTGGCCGGGCGCCGGCTCCGGGGACGGCTGATCGCGGTCAATCCGTCGTACCGCCACGGCTTCGGCGACACCGTCGAGGAGCTGCTGCGGATCGGCACGGAGGGCGAACCGTCATGACCCGCGACCTCTCCCATGCCGCGGTCATGGGCCGCAGAAATGCGATCATGCAGGCGTCCATGGGGCTCGACTACGAGGAGTTCATCACCAGCCCCATCGCCTTCGAGTACGAGCGCATGATGGAACGCGCCTCCTATCCGCTCGAGGAGATCCGGCGGATCCAGCGGGAGACGAAGGTCGGCGACACGCCGCTCTACGAGCTGGGGCGGCTCACGCACGCCGTCCGCCGCCTCAGCCAGCCCGGAAAGGGCGCGCGCATCCTCCTCAAGGATGAGGCGACCAACGCGTCGGGCTCCTTCAAGGCGCGGCGCGCCAGCGTCTCGGTCTTCGAGGCGGCGAGGCGAGGCTACCCCGGGGTCTGCGCCGCCACGAGCGGCAACTACGGTGCCGCAGTGGCCTCGCAGGCGGCGCAGCGAGGCCTCAAGACCATCATCCTCCAGGAGGTCTACGACTCGCGCGGCGTCGGGCAACCGGAGATCGTCGAGAAGGGGCGCCTCTGCGAGGCCTACGGCGCCGAGGTGCTCAAGCTCAGCGTGGGGCCCGAGCTCTTCTATTACCTCCTGGTCACGCTGGAGGAGACCGGGTTCTTCAACGCGTCGCTCTACACGCCCTTCGGCATCGCCGGGGTCGAGACGCTCGGGCTCGAGATCGCCGAGCAGACCCGAGCGCGATACGGCCGCGACCCCGATGCGGTGGTCGTCACCCACGCCGGCGGGGGCAACCTGACCGGGACCGCCCGTGGGCTGCGCAAGGCCGGCGCGGAGAAGACCACGGTGGTCGCCTGCTCGGTGGATCTGGCCGGCCTGCACATGGCCTCGGATCGGGACTTCAACCGGAAGAGCTTCACCACCGGCCACACGGGCTTCGGCATTCCCTTCGCGGTCTGGCCCGACCGTGTGGACGTACCGCGCAACGCGGCGCGGTCGTTGCGCTACATGGACGAGTACCACCTCGTCTCGCAGGGCGAGGTCTTCTACGTGACGGAGCTGCTCACCAAGTGGGAGGGCCTGGAGCGCGGGCCGGCCGGCAACACCAGCCTCACCGCGGCCGTCGCGCTGGCGCGCGAGCTGCCCGAGGAGCACCTCGTGGTCGTCCAGGAGACCGAGTACACCGGGGCCGGCAAGCACCACAACGCCCAGCTGGCCTTCGCCCGCGCGATGGGCATCGAGGTGCGGCGCGGCAACCCTGAGGAGAACGTCCCCGGGGAGCGCATCGTGATCCCCGAAACCCTCGCGCAGGTCCGCGGACGCAGGCAGGACATGGACGGCCTGCGCGTGCGCTACGTCAGGAGCGCCCTGAAGGTGTTGCCCCTCGATCGGTGGACGCCGAGCGATGTGGCCTTCGTGGCCCAGGACGTCCAGATGTCTACCTCCTGGGTGAAGGAGACGGCGGAAAGGGCGAGCCGCGAGGGGTAGCCGCCTCCAGCTCCACTCAGGGATCGCGACGGGACAGGCTGGCAACGGGCTGAAACGTCACAAGAGGGGAGATCGGCCATGCCGGACAGCGTTCGCACACCGCATCTGACGCGCCGCATGTTCTTGAAGCTGGGTGCCGTCGCCGCCTCCGGCAGCCTCGTGCAGGGGCCGGCCACGATCACGAGGGCCGCGGGTCCGAAACGCGGCGGCACATTCACGCTCGCCTACACGGTGGGCCTCACCGAGTTCAACCCCGTCAATCTCGTCACCGGCCACTACGCCTTCCAGCGGGCCCTGTTCAACACGCTCGCGCACTACGATGCCAAGCTCGACCTGCAGCCGGAGCTCGCCGAGAGGTGGGACATGGCGGCCGACGGGACGGCGCTCACCCTGAAGCTGCGGGAGGGCGTCAGGTTCCATTCGGGGCGAGAGTTCACCTCCGCCGACGTCAAGGCCAGCTGGGAGTTTGCCACCACCGACGAGAAGACGACGATGCGCACGCTCTTCAGGTCGATCAAGCAGGTGGACACCCCGGAGAGGTACGTCGCCGTCCTCAGGCTCGACGGGATCAATCCGAGCGTCTTCGACGCCCTGGACACCCTGTATATCATCGACAAGGAGAATATCGCGGACCGGGCCAAGACGGGCGGGGGAACCGGTCCCTTCAGGCTGGATAAGTACGTCCCCAACGACCGTGTGGAGATGGTGCCCTTCAAGGACTACTGGGACAGGGGCAAACCGTACCTGGACCGGTACATCATTCGCACGATCCCCGACCTCTCCGCCTTGGCCGTCAATCTCGAGTCCGGTGCGGTGGACTGCATCTGGCAGCCCAGCAGCATCGACCTCGTCCGGCTCAAGGAGGCCGGCGGCCGATTCGTCGCCGACCTCGGCGCACCCGGCGCGTCGATGTACAACCTGGCCATCAACGTCAAGCGGGAACCGTTCACCACCAAGAAGGCCCGCCAGGCGATGGCGTGGTGCATCGACCGCGCGCGGTTCTGCCGGACCACCCTGCGAGGGCTGGTCGAGCCGACTTGCCTGATGTGGCCGAAGCACTCCTGGGCCTACTTCCCCGACCTGGAGGGCAAGATCGGCTTCGACCTGGGCAAGGCGCAGGCGCTGCTCAGGGAGATCGGCTTGGGCGGCGGCTTCGAGAGCGAGATCGTGGTCTCCAACAGGCGCTACCCCGGCTCGAGCGACCTCGCCCAGATGATCCAGGCCGAGGCCAGGAAGATCGGTGTCACCATCAAAGTGGTCGACCTGGAGCCGGCCCGGTACGACGCGCAGGTCGTCGTCAAGGGCGATCACAGCATGGCGGTCATCACCTACGGCCGACTCAACCGCGACCCGGGCACGCTGGTGGCGGCGGCCAAGGCCTTCTACACGGAGAAGGAAGGGACGTGGACGCACTTCGAGTCGGCGGAGTACGACCAGCTCCGCAAGGAGCTGCAATCGACGCTCGACCGGGGGAAGCGCAGGGTGACGGCCCGCAGGATCCAGGAACTGGTGCTGGAGGAGTGCTTCACCAACTCCGTCGCCTATCAGCAGCGCACCTGGGCGTACGCCAGCACCGTGAAGGGTTTCGGCTACGACATGGACAACGCCCCCCGTGTGGACGAGATCTGGCTGGACAGGTGACCCCTTCGCCGGGACTCGGCCCGAGCGGCCGAGCCCCGGCGGTTGTGTCGCTGCCCACCATCCGCCGAGGAAAACGAGTCGCTGGACTTAGCCTGCGATATTCAGAAGCTCTCGGTGGAGCCCGGTCCTGTGCAGACCGTGCAGGCAGAGCCGGTCGGAGCCTTTCCGGGCCGTAAGGCGAAAAAAGAAGCAACGTCCCCTGTCTGCCCCCAGGCCACCGCGTCCCCCGTGCCCCTGTGGCACCAAGGGAGGGGGTCTGCCCCACCGCTGCCTGGCTATGGCGCGGGGATCCCCGTTACGCCTTGAACGATGCGTGCTCCACGGTCCACTGCTTCAACAGCGTCGGGTCGGGCTCCTGGGGGATCCCCGGCACCGTTGAGGTCTTGACCTCGCCCGGGCCACTGAGGACGATCTCCGGCTTGCCGATGTCGTTCTTGTAGAAGTAGGACGAGGGGAAGATATCCCCGGGGTAGGTGAAGTTCGGCAGCGTGGCCAGCTCGGCGCAGATCGACCCGCCGATGGCGCTCTCCAGCATGCCGCCGATCCAGCAGGGGATGCCGTGCTCGGCGCAGAGCGCCTGGATGTCTCGCGACGCCGTGAGGCCCCCCACGCGGGCCATCTTGATATTGACCACCTTGCAGCTCCCCAGCCGGATGGCGGCCTGCACGGTGGCCAGGCTCTGCACGCTCTCGTCCAGGCACACGCGGGTCTCGATCCTCTTCTGCAGATCGGCGTGGTTGACCAGGCTCATGCCGTCGTCGGTGAGCGGCTGCTCGATCATCGCCAGCCGGTACCGGTCCAGCTTGCGGAAGAGATCCGCGTCGGCCAGGGTGTAGGCGGCGTTACAGTCCACGTGGAAGGTGAAGGTGGGAAACGTCGAGCGGACGGCCTCCACCATGTTCAGGTCCCAGCCGGGTCGGAACTTCAGCTTGATGCGCGGGAAGCCCTGGTCGATGGCCCCCTGGATCTTTGCCAGGAGGATGTCCAGGCTGTCCTGCACCCCAAAGTCGGCCCCCACGGAGACCCGATCGCCTTGGCCGCCGAGCGCCACGTGCAGGGGGACGCCGCGCCGCTTGGCGTCCAGGACCCACCAGGTGATATCCAGGGCGGCGCGGGCGAACTGGTTCCCCTTGATGAAGGCGATCCGCTCCAGGAGGGCCTGCGCCGTCTCGATGTCCTGGCCGATGATGCGGGGCGCCATGTGCGTGCGCAGCGTGTGGAAGGTGGCGATGGTGTGTTCCGCCGAGTACGCAGGGATGTAGACCGGACAGGCCTCGCCCCAGGCGTAGTGACCTTCGCCCTCCATGCGCATCAGGATGGTGTCGGTGGCATCCTGATCGGCATAGGACGTGCGCCAGATGAACGCCAGGGGCAGCTTCACCCAGTAGATGTCGATCCGCTCGATCTTCATGCTCGCTCCTCTAGCCCGCTGTGGTCGCGAATACGGCTCGCGACCACAGCGGGCTTACAAGAAAGCCTTAGGGTCGGCGGGCCGGAACAGATCATGCGTCGCCGGGACCCCGCGACACCGCACCCCTCCCGCGGGACGCGGGACGAGTACCCGGTCCGGCCACCACCAGCCTTGCTCCCGCTCCAAGCAGGAAGCGCTCCTGTTCAGGTCAGCCAGGATTATTCACGGATCTTTCGTGAATAATCCTGGCTAGGCGGGCGGCATCACGCGCTCCTCGCGGGACCGGATCCCAACCGCCTCGCCCATCTGCCGGTAGTCGACGCCCGAGCGGCCGTTCCAGTCCCAGACCACTCGGCCCTCCTTGAGGGTCAACTCGCAGACGAGGCGGCGGTCCCCCTGCAGCGTCCCGCCGAAGGAATCCATGAACCCGTAGGAGCCGCGGAGGAGGCTGAGGGCGGCGACGTCGGCGGCGGCCCCCCTGCCGAGGTGCCCGTGCTCGGGATGTCCGATGGCCTCGGCGGCCGTGACCGTCGCCCTGCGGATTACCTCGGTCAGCGGCATCCCCATGACCAGGAACTTGGAGAGGGTGGTGGCCATGTCCAGCATGCCAGCGTTCATGCTGAGGGTGTGCAGGTCCGTTGAGATGACGTCCGGGTAGAAGCCCTGCTGAATGCTGGGAACCGCGTTGCCGAAGACAAAGCTGCCGGCCCCGTGGCCCACGTCGAAGAGGACGCCGCGCTTGCGGGCCTCGTGCAGGTAGGGCAGGACGTGGCCCTGGGCGTCGAACCAGGGGACCGGTCCCCGGTAGCAGTGCGTGCTGATGTCGCCCGGGCGCAGCCTCTCCCCGACCAGCTGGTAGTAGGGCCGCTCTCGGCGGAAGTAGCCGAAGTCCACCATGACCGGAAGGCCGGCCAGCCTCCCCGCCTCAAGGGTGCGCTCCACGGACACCCAGTCCGGCAGCTCGTAGTGGGCGGTCTTGATCCCCACGATTCTGTCGGCGTGCGCCCTGGCCAGCTCGGCCGTCCGGCGCGGGTCCATGTCGTAGATGTTCTGCTCGGCCTCGATGTTGGCCATGCCGAGGCCGGCGATGTTGACGAGGGCGTACATCCGGGTCGCGAAGCGGTCGAGGACGCGGAACCGGAAGTCCTCGAAGTTGCGCCGGCCGGCACTGCCGACATCCACCATGGTGGTGACGCCGCTGCGGAAGCTGAAGCCGTCAGGCAGGATGCTGTAGTCGCCGGCCCAGGCGTCGCGGTTGCCGGGGGTGGCATAGAGGTGGACGTGCATGTCGATGAGGCCCGGAACCACATAGAGGCCGGACAGATCCATGACCCTGGCCGCCTGATCGGCGGGAATCACGTCGTCCACGGCCCCGATCTTGCCGTCGACGATGGCCACGTCCTTCACTGCGTCAATGCCGTTCCTGGGGTCGATGAGGTGCCCCCGGCGGAGGATGAGATCAAAGCGCATGGCATGCTCCTCGGGATGGATTCGATGACGAGCGACGGCATGGGCCGCTGCGGCGTGCCGGTGATTGCGTCAGGGCGGATGCGGGCGTCTGGGGCCTCCAGTCCGGGAGCCGAGCGGCGGCTGGGGGGCTGTAAAGGAAGCCGGCACGCGGGTGAGGGAATCGCAACAGATCCAGAGCGCAGGCATGTCCTGTTCCGCCTGGCGTGGCTTCAGCCGCGCTATTGTTAGCCCCAGGCGTAGAGGAATGTCAAGAGGCAGCCTTGGAAGCCGGGCTGAAATGACGAGGGATGAGAACAGGCGCTCATCTTCACACACAGCGACGCACATAAGAGACGAGCATGAAATAACTCTTCTCGATGGAACCCCGCCCATCGGCCGGAGTCTTCGGCGGGCGGCCCGCACCAGGCCCTGGCGGGCCGGCATACGGGGGGGGCGACGAGTGAGTTCCATGGCGGTGCGGGCGCGGCCCCGTGGTTTTCCCCGGCGGGCTCCGCGGTTTGGCAAGGCACCTGGTCAAGCCGCGAGGCCCCGCTCGCGCCGGCGAGCTGCCATTCGTCATCCACCCCATCCAATGCCCGAACAACCTCTGGCTGGTAGGAGAGCACCTGTGCTATGAGAAGGACTGCGGGCGCGACTGGGGAGGGGTGGCGCGACCGGAAAGGGGCAATCCCATGCTCATGAACGTCTTGGCCGCAGTGGTCACCGTTGTCGCCTTCGGGGCCATCCTCAGGGGGCTGGAAGTGCGATTTGCCCTGCTGACGGCCGGGCTCGTGCTGGCCGTCGCCTCGGGGAATCTGGCGGCGTTCCCCGAGGCCTTCATGCGCAGCATGACCACGGCCGGCCTGATCAGCGTCATCCTGCCGGTCATGGGCTTCGCCGCCGTCATGGAACTGACGGGCTGCGACCGCCACCTGGTGAAGATGGTCACGGACCCCCTGATGAAGATGCGGGCCGTCCTGGTGCCGGGCGCGGTGCTGGCGACGTTCCTCATCAACATTGCCATTCCCAGCGCGGCCGGATGCGCGGCGGCGGTGGGCATCGTGCTGGTGCCGGCCATGATCGCCGCCGGGGTGCATCCGGCGATGGCGGCCTCGGCCCTGCTGGCGGGGACCTGGGGGTCGGTCTTCAATCCCGGCCTGATGCACAACCCCGTCATCGCCAAGATCGCCAACGTCTCCCCCATGGACGTCATCTTCGGCCACATGCGCGCCTCGATCGTCGGGATCCTGATCGTCGCGGTGCTCTCCTTCGCCATCGCCAAGGCCTTCAAGCAGGATCGGGGCTGGACCCCGGAAAAGGCCGGCGCGACGCAGGGGGGTGCGGGGAAGAAGCAGGCGCCGCCCCTGGAGCGGGTGAACCTGCTCTGGGCCCTCATTCCGACCGTCCCCCTGGTGCTGCTGGTCCTCACCTCCGACCGGCTGGGCCTCACGACGGCCTGGCTGCCCAAAGGGCTCACCGTGCTCGAGGCGATGGCCATCGGCACCCTCCTCGGCATGCTGATCACCTGGACCAGCCCGGAGACGGTGACCAAGCGCTTCTTCGAGGGCATGGGGCACGCCTACGGGCTGGTGATGGGCATCATCATCGCCGCCGGCGTGTTCATCGCGGGCCTGGAGGCGGCCGGGGTGATCAAGGCCTTCATCGAGACCCTGAAGGCGACGAAGTCGGCGGTGCCGTTCATCGGCACCTTCGGTCCGATGCTGCTGACGGTCGTGGTCGGGTCGGGGGACGCCGTCACCGTGGCCTTCAACAACGCGGTGACCCCCCAGGCCGCCCAGTTCGGCATGACCTCCATCAACCTGGGCAGCCTGGCCATGATCGGCGGAGCACTGGGCCGGAGCATGTCGCCGGTGGCGGCGGCCGCCATCATCGTGGCGGGGCTGGCCGGGGTCAACCCGGTCGAATTGGCCAAGCGGAACGCTGTGCCGATGTTTGCGGCCGCCGTGGCCATCATGCTGATCCTCGGGGGCTAGGCAACGCAACCGTCAGCGCTGGCAACGGGCCGCGAACCCGGAACGGCCCGGATAGGCCCGGATAGGCCCGGAAAGGAGTGACACCATGTTCCTCAATATCGCCGCCGCAGTGGTCACCGTCCTAACGTTCGTGGCCATCATCCGCCGCGTGGAAACCCGGCTGGCGCTGCTCGCCGGCGGCCTGATCATGGCACTGCTCTCCCTCAACCCCCAGGCGTGGTCGACGGCCTTCTTCAACAGCATGACCACGGCCGGACTGATCAGCGTCATCCTGCCGGTGATGGGATTCGCCGCCGTCATGGATGTGACCGGCTGCAACCGGCACCTGGTCAAGATGCTGACCGATCCCCTGCTGCGGGTCCGGGCGGTGCTGGTGCCGGCGGCCATGCTGGTCACCTATGTGATCAACATTGCGATCTCCAGCGCTGCCGGCTGCACCGCAGCGGTCGGGGTCGTGCTGATTCCGGCCATGATGGCGGCCGGGATCCACCCGGCCATGGCGGCGGCAGCGGTGTTTGCCGGCACCTGGGGGTCGGTGTTCAGTCCCGGATCGCCGCATCCGGCCCTGATCGCCAAGGTGGCGAACCTGACCGTCGTCGAGGTCATCTACGCGCATGCGTGGGCCTCGATCGTCGCCGCGATCCTCGTCGCCGCGATCCTCTTCGCCGAGGCCAAGTTCTTCCGCCAGGACCGGGACTGGACCCCCGAGAAGGCCGGGTCGGACCTCAGCAAATCCAAGGGAGCCAATCAGCAGCCTCTGGAAAAGGTCAACTTGGTCTATGCCCTGATCCCGGTGGTCCCGCTGCTCCTGCTGATCCTGACCTTCCCCCAGTTCGGCATCACGACGAAGATCCTGCCCAAGGGTCTGACCGTGCTGGAGGCTATGCTGATCGGGACGGCCCTGGGGATGGTCGTGACCTGGACCAGCCCGGTCAAGGTCACGAAGGACTTCTTCGACGGCATGGGGCACGCCTACGCGAGCGTCATCGGCATCATCATCGCCGCCGGGGTGTTCATCGGCGGGCTCCAGGCGGCGGGGGTGATCGCGGGGCTGATCGAGGTGCTCAAGGGGGTCAAGTCCGCCGTCCCGGTCCTCGGCACGTTCGGCCCCTTCCTGCTGGCCGTGCTGAGCGGCTCCGGCGATGCTGCGGCGCTGGCCTTCAACAACGCCGTCACGCCCCATGCGGCCGAGTTCGGCATCAGGGCCGTGGACCTGGGAAACCTCGCCTGGGTCGGCGGGGCCCTGGGGCGCAGCATGTCCCCCGTGTCGGCGGCGTGCATCATCGCCGCCGGCTTTGCCGGGCTGAGCCCGTTCGAGCTGGCCAAGCGCAACGCCGTGCCCATGATCGTGGCGGCCCTGGCGGTCATGCTGATCCTGTGACGAGGTGTCCGAGCATCGCCATCGGGCTGCGACCGCTGTCGGGACTGGAGGGAGGACCGAGGGAATGAATGTCTCTTCCCTGATGAAGGATCCGGCGATCGCCAAGGCGTTCGCCTGGGTGGATACGAATGCAGGCCGGATCGCCGATGAGGCGATCCGGATCTGCGAGATCGAGGCACCGACCTTCGACGAGGGGGATCGGGCGGCCTATGTCCGCGGCCGCTTCGAGGCTCTCGGCCTGCAGGAGGTGCGGATCGACGCCGCGGGGAATGTCCGCGGCCGGCGGCCGGGGACGGGCGGCGGACCGGGGGTGGCCATGGCGGCTCACCTCGACACGGTGTTCCCCCGCGGCACCGACGTCAGAGTGAAGCGGCAGGGCACCCGCCTCGCCGCACCGGGCATCGGCGACAACAGCGTGGCCGTTGCCGCGCTGCTGGCCATGGTCGAGGCCCTGGACGCCGGGGGCGTGAAGACGGCGGGCGATCTCTACCTTGCCTCCAACACCTGCGAGGAGGGGTTGGGCGACCTCAAGGGCATGAAGGCCTTCATGGCCGACGTCAAGGGCAGGGTGGGTGCGGTCCTGGCCATCGAGGGCATGAAGGTCAACCGGATCATCCACATCGCCGTCGGCAGCCGCCGCTACAAGGTGACCTACACGGCGCGCGGGGGTCACAGCTGGGGCCACTTTCCCTCCCCCAGCGCCATCCACATCCTGGGTCGAGCCATCGCCGACATCTCACGCCTGGAGGTCCCGAAGCAACCCAAGACCACCTACAACGTGGGGGTCATCAAGGGGGGGACCACCGTCAACACCATCGCCGCCGAGGCGGAGATGCTCCTGGACATGCGCTCCATCGACCGGGCGTGCCTGGCGGACCTGGAGAAGCGGATCCTTGCGATCCTGGAGCGGCAGGCCAAGGAGGGGGATGGCCAGGTCAAGCTCGATCTGGTGGGCGACCGGCCCGCCGGGTCGATTCCGGCGGACCATCCCCTGGTGCAGACCTGCAGGGCGGTGCACGCGGCGCTGGGGCTCACCACCTACACCGAGGCGAGCAGCACCGACGCCAACGTGCCCCTGTCGCTGGGGATTCCCGGGGTGTGCATCTCCGTCACCGAAGGCGCCAACGAGCACCGGCTGGACGAGTACATCGAGACCGCTCCGATCCCGGCCGGCGTGAAGAACATCCTGCTGGCGGCTGCGGCGCTGGCGGCGAGGGAATAACACAATGAAGCAATGAAGCAATCAATCAATGAGCAAACCCCAATGCCCAATCGCCTAGTTGCCGAATTGCCTAATTGCCCAATTGCCTTTTTGGGGAGGTCACCCATCCCATGCTTGCCATCAACGCCGATCGCCTGCTCGCCGACCTCGACGCGTTTGCCCGGATCGGCGCCGATCCGCAGGGTGGGATCACCCGGCTGGCTTACAGCGAGGCCGATCTGCAGGCGCGGCAGCTCTTTCTGGACAGGGCCACGGCGGCCGGATTGGCCCCGCGCACCGATGCGGTCGGTAACATCTTCGCCCGCCGGGCCGGGCGCGAGGACGGGCTGGCACCGGTTGGATTCGGCAGCCACCTGGACTCCGTCCCGAACGGGGGCCGCTTCGACGGCCCGCTCGGCGTGCTGGCCGCCCTGGAGATCAGCCGGGCACTGAACGATGCCGGGCTGACCACGCGGCGGCCCATCGACCTGATCTGCTTTGCGGCGGAGGAGTCGGGCCGGTTCGGCCTCGGCACCCTGGGCAGCAAGGCGCTGGTCGGCAAGCTCACGGGGCAGATGCTTGACTCGCTCCGCGATCCGCAAGGGCAGAGCCTGCGCCAGGTTCTGCAGGGCTGCGGCTTCGATCCTGCGAGGCTGGAGCAGGCGCGCCTGCGTCCCGGCGACTACCACGCCTACCTGGAGCTGCACCTGGAGCAGGGAGCGGTGCTGGAGAGCCGGGGGCTGCCCGTGGGGGTGGTGACGGGAATCGCGGCGCCCACGCGGTACCGTGTGACCTATACCGGGCGGGCCGATCACTCGGGCGCCACCCCGATGGGCCTGCGCAAGGACGCGCTGGTGGCCGCGGCGGAACTGGTCCTCGCGGTCCAGAGACTGACCGTGAAGCATGGCAGTCCCACGACGGTGGGGACGGTCGGCATCCTCCGCATCCAGCCCGGGGCCATGAACGTCATCCCGGGGCAGGCAATGCTGGGCGTCGACATCCGTGACATCGAGGCCGAGGGCAAGAGCCGCGTGGCCAAGAAGGTGTTCGCGGCGGCCAAGCGGATCGCGAAGAAGTGGGGGATCGAGGCTGCGATCGAGCCGCTCACGGACGATCCCCCGGTGCCCCTGCCGGCGCGCATCCGGCAGATCAGCGCCGAGGCCTGCCGGGCCCAGGGGATCCCGTTCATGGAGCTGCCCAGCGGCGCGGGCCACGACGCCATGTACATGGCTGAGGTGACCGAGGTCGGGATGCTCTTCACCCGCTGCCGCGAGGGCATCAGCCACAAC
>Ga0316616_100000606_pt1 | contig 12128 bp, 11 predicted proteins | sample OWC_Aug_M1_C1_D1_FD_207660 | JGI IMG/M metagenome (GOLD analysis project Ga0316616, IMG submission 207660) | Wetland soil microbial communities from Old Woman Creek delta, Ohio, United States - OWC_Aug_M1_C1_D1_B | ecosystem: Environmental > Terrestrial > Soil > Wetlands | place: USA: Ohio... | reverse complement strand
CTTGACGGCGGTCGAGGTCGCCTCCTTCTGCGTCTGCAGCTCGGCCTGGGCCGCGGCGAGGGCCGACTTCGCCGCCGCGAGCTCCTTCGCGGCTGCCTCGGCCTGCGTCGGCGCGTCGGGAGGCGCCGTGGCGTCGGCAGCAGGTGCCGCTGTGTCGGTCGCTGGCGCGGCCGGCTGCGCGAGCACCGGTGTGGCGATCGCGGACAGCACGAGCGCGAGGGTGGCGACGCGCGTCGCCTTCGTGGTCCCCTTGACGGGGATCGTGTTCTCGATCGGGTGGGACATGCCCTTTCCTCCTCCGGGGTGGGCCCAAATCTAGACCCCGGGGAATCGCAAAGCCAACGCCCCAGCGGACCCGAGGGTGAAAAGCTGACCATCCTCAAGGTTGAGTCGGCGCCCGGGCGCTAAGGGCAGTTCCGCCCCGGTTGTGGCGGGCCGCCGAGCACCCATATCCTCCGGCAGACGGCTCCAATGCCGGGGTGAATCGCGAGGAATTCGGCTTGCTCAGGATCGGCGTCTGCGTCCTCTTCTCGGCCTTCGCCGCCACCGCAGTCGCGGCGCCGCCATCGCCGCAGGTCGTCGTCGCGGAGGTCCGCAAGGAGCCCTTCGTCGACCGCGTCGAGGCGCTGGGGACCCTGCGTGCCAACGAGATGGTGGTCCTCACCGCCAACACGACCGAGCTGGTGACGAAGATCCACTTCGACGACGGCCAGCGCGTGCAGGCCGGCGACGTGCTGGTCGAGATGAGCAGCGACGAGGAGCGCGCCCAGCTCGCGGAGGCGCGCGCGGCGGCGGCGGAGGCGCGATCGCAATACGAGCGCGTGCGCCCGCTCGCTGCCCAGGGTACTGCGGCCAAGTCCCAGTACGACGAGCGCCGTCGCGAGTGGGAGACGGCGCAGGCCCGCGTCGCCGTCGTCGAGTCGCGGCTGGCCGACCGCACGATCCGCGCGCCTTTCGCGGGGGTCGTCGGGCTGCGCAAGCTGAGCGTCGGCGCGCTCGTCAGGCCCGGTGATCCCATCACCACGCTGGACGACGACGGGGTGATGAAGCTCGAGTTCACCGTGCCCGCCACCTACGTCGACACCCTGCGGCCGGGACTCGCGATCGTCGCCAAGGCGCGCGCCTACGGCAGCCGCGAGTTCCACGGCCAGGTCCGCAGCGTCGACAGCCGTGTCGATCCCGTCACCCGCTCGATCCTGGCGAGGGCCGAGATCCCCAACCCGGACCGGGTGCTGCGGCCGGGGATGCTGATGACCGTCGTCCTCATGAAGAATCCGCGCGAGGCGCTGGTCGTGCCCGAGGCGGCGATCGTGTCGTCGGGGCGGAAGAGCCACGTGTTCCGCGTCGACGCCGACAACCGGGTGCAGCGGCGCGAGGTCGAGGTGGGTGCGCGGCGCGCCGGCGAGGCCGAGATCCTGACGGGGCTCGCCGCGGGTGAGCTCGTGGTCGTGCGCGGCACGCAGCGCGTGCGCGACGGCCAGGTCGTGCAGGTCGTGCCGGCAGGGTCCGCCGCCGCACCATGACCCTATCCGACCTCTCGGTCACCCGGCCGGTCTTTGCGGCAGTCCTGTCCCTGCTGCTCGTGGCGTTCGGCCTGGTGGCGTTCGACCGGCTGCCGCTGCGCGAGTACCCGGACATCGACCCGCCGGTGGTGTCGATCGAGACCTCCTATCCCGGTGCCGCCGCCAACGTGGTCGAGACGCGCATCACCGAGGTGATCGAGGATCGCATCGCCGGTGTCGAGGGCATCCGCCTGATCGACTCGAAGAGCGAGGACGGCCGCTCCACCATCAGCATCGAGTTCGAGGTCGGCCAGGACATCGACGCCGCGGCCAACGACGTGCGCGACCGCGTCGCCACCGTGCTGGACGACCTGCCGGACGAGGCGGACCCGCCCGAGGTTCGCAAGGTCGACAGCAACGACAACGTCATCCTCTGGCTCAACCTCGCCAGCGACCGGCTGACCGTGCCGGAGCTGACGGACTACGCGGAGCGCTACCTCGTCGACCGCTTCTCGGTCCTGGACGGCGTGGCGCGGATCCGCCTCGGCGGGGCGCAGCGCCCCGCGATGCGCATCTGGCTCGATCGCGTCGAGCTCGCCGCCCGCCGGCTGACGGTCGCCGACGTCGAGCGGGCCCTGCGCGCGGAGAACGTCGAGCTGCCCGCGGGCAGCATCGAGTCGGTCGAGCGCCAGTTCACCGTCCGCGTGAACCGTGCCTTCCATACCCCAGAGGACTTCGCCGCGCTGGTGATCGCCCGCGAAGGCGACGGGCACCTCGTGCGGCTCGGCGACGTCGCCCGGGTCGAGCGCGGCGCGACGGAGGACCGCACGCTGTTCCGCGGCAACGGCGTGACGATGATCGGCATCGGGATCATCAAGCAGTCGGTCGCCAACACCCTCGCCGTGGCGCGCCAGGCGAAGGCGGAGATGGAGCGCCTCAACGGCACGCTGCCGCCTGGCATGGAGCTCAGGCAGAGCTACGACACCTCGGTCTTCATCGAGAGCGCGGTGGCAGAGGTCTACAAGACCCTGTTCGCGGCGATCGCGCTGGTCGTCCTGGTCATGTACCTGTTCCTCGGCAGCGGCCGCGCCACGCTGGTGCCGGCCGTCACGGTGCCGGTGTCGATCGTCGCCAGCTTCATCGTCCTCCTCGCCCTCGGCTTTTCCCTGAACCTGCTGACCCTGCTCGCGCTGGTGCTGGCCATCGGCCTGGTGGTCGACGACGCCATCGTCGTGCTCGAGAACATCCACCGCCGCATCGAGACCTACGGCGAGACGCCGCTGGTCGCCGCCTTTCGGGGCACGCGGCAGGTGGTGTTCGCGGTGATTGCGACGACGGTCGTGCTGGTGGCGGTGTTCGTGCCCCTGGCGTTCCTCCAGGGCGACATCGGGCGACTGTTCTCCGAGTTCGCGCTCACGATGGCCGCCGCCGTCGGCTTCTCCAGCCTCGTCGCCCTGTCGCTGTCGCCGATGCTCGCCTCGAAGGTACTGCGCGGGCACGAGCGCCGTTCCGCGTTCGCTCGCGGCGTCGAGCGCACCGTCTCGGCGCTGCGGCGGGCCTACGCCCGGAGCCTGGAGGCCGCGTTGCGGCACAGCTGGGCGGTTTGGCTCGCGTTTGTCCTGCTGCTCGCGGCGACGGTCCAGCTGGTGCGCGTCATTCCGAGCGAGTACGCGCCCAAGGAGGATCGCGGGGCGTTCTTCGTCATGGTCAACGGCCCGGAAGGCGCCTCCCACGACTACATGCGCGACTACATGGCGAGGATCGAGGAGCGCCTGATGCCACTGGTCGAGTCCGGCGAGATCACCCGCCTGCTCGTCAGGTCGCCGCGCGCGTTCGGGAGCACCGAGATCTACAACACCGGCATCGTCATCACCGTGCTGGACGACTGGGGCAAGCGCCGCTCCGGGTGGGACATCATGGACGACGTGCGCCGGCGGCTCTCGGACCTGCCGGGCGTGCAGGCCGTGCCGGTGATGCGCCAGGGCTTCGGCAGCGCGGTCCAGAAGCCCGTGCAGTTCGTCCTCGGCGGCGGCACCTACGAGCAGCTCGTGGCGTGGCGCAACCAGCTGGTCGCGAAGATCGAGGAGGACAATCCCGGCCTCACCGGCCTCGACTGGGACTACAAGGAGACCAAGCCACAGATCCGGGTCACGGTCGACTACGACCGGGCAGCGGACCTCGGCGTCACGATCACGACCATCGGGCGGACGCTGGAGACGCTGCTCGGCTCGCGGTCTGCGACGACCTTCACGGAGACGGGCGAGGAGTACGACGTCATCCTCGAGGGCGAGCGCGACATGCACCGCACGCCGGGCAGCCTGGAGAACATCTACGTGCGCTCGGACCGGACCGGCGAGCTGGTGCCGCTGGGCAACCTCGTGACCCTCGAGGAGGTCGCGGACGCGAGCACGCTGAGCCGGTTCAACCGGGTGCGGGCCATCACGCTCGAGGCGAACCTCGCCGACGGCCTGGCGCTCGGCGACGCCCTCGCACACCTCGAGCGCCTGGTGCGAGAGCACCTGCCGCCGCAGGTCGTGGTCGATTACAAGGGCCAGTCGCGCGACTTCAAGGCCGCGGGCAGCTCGATGGCATTCGTGTTCGCGCTCGGCGTGGTCGTGGTTTTCCTGGTGCTCGCCGCGCAGTTCGAGAGCTGGGTCCACCCCCTCGTGATCATGTTCACCGTGCCGCTCGCGATGGCCGGGGCGCTGCTGGGCCTCTACGCGACCGGCCAGACGCTCAACCTGTACAGCCAGATCGGGCTCGTCATGCTGGTGGGCCTCGCCGCCAAGAACGGCATCCTGATCGTCGAGTTCGCGAACCAGCTGCGGGATGCGGGGCGGGACTTCGACGCCGCGCTGCGCGAGGCCGCCGACATCCGGCTGCGGCCGATCCTGATGACGGCGATCACCACCGCGGCTGGCGCCGTCCCGCTGATCCTCTCGAGCGGCGCCGGCACCGAGACCCGCGCGGTCATCGGCACCGTCGTGCTGACGGGCGTGCTGGTGGCAACGCTGTTCACGCTCTACGTGGTGCCGGCGGCCTACCAGGCCCTGGCGCGGCGCACCGGCTCGCCGGGCGACGTGAGGCGGCGGCTGGAGGCGGAGATGGTCAGCGGGGGTGGTCCCGAGGGGTCCGGCCGATGATTCCCGTGCTGCCGGTCAGCGGCCTGCCGCAAACCGTAGAAATGGCGGGGGCGGGTTCGGCAATCTGCCACCACCTGGAGTGAACGAATCAGGGGGATTCGTGGGGGGTACCGCCGTGCAGACAGCGCCGGGGCGTCTCGGCTGGCATGGATTGACGGTCCACGCCGGTCTGTTCGCGGCGCTGTGGTGGGCACTGACGGGCGGCGGCGCGAGCACCTGGCTGGTCGGCGTCCCGGTGGTGGCCGCGGCGACAGCGGCGAGCCACCGCCTCTGGCCCGCGTGGACCGGCTGGTGGTCGCCCGTTGCGCTTCTGCGGTTCGTCGCGTACTTCCTGCGCGAGTCGGTGCGCGGGGGTTGGGACGTCGCACGGCGCGCGCTGTCGCCCTCGCTGCCCCTTCATCCCGGCATGATCGAGGTCCACTGCAGGCTCGCCCGGGGGCCCGCCGAGGTCTTCCTGGTCGACGTCCTCAGCCTGCTCCCGGGTACGCTCAGCGTCGATCTCGACGGCTCCGCGCTGACCCTCCACGTGCTCGACCGCGACGCGCCCGTAGAGGAGGAGGTGCGGGAGCTCGAGCAGCTCGTCGCGGCGATGTTCCGGGTCTCGCTCGAGGTGCCGGGTCGCTCCGCATGACGACGCTCTACCTCCTCGCCGCGCTGGTCCTGCTGCTCAGCATCGTGCTGGGGCTGGTGCGCGTCGTCCGCGGCCCGACCGCTGCGGATCGCATGCTCGCGGCCCAGCTGTTCGGCACCACGGGCGTCGCCGTGCTCTTGCTCCTGGGGCGTGCCTTCGCGGCGCCCGCCTACTGGGACGTCGCCCTGGTGTTCGCCGTCCTCGCGGGCATCACCGGCGTGGCGTTCGTGCGGCGCCACGCGGCCGCCGAGCCGCGAGGGGGCGGGGAGGGCGAAGATGTCCGCCGTTGACTGGCTGGGTGCGGTGCTCGTCGTTGCCGGCACCGCCTTCTTCCTGGCGGGAACGATCGGGCTGCTGCGGTTCCCGGACGCCTATACGCGCCTGCACGCGCTGAGCAAGGCCGACAACCTCGGCCTCGGGCTGCTGGTGCTCGGCCTGGCCGTCACCGCGGACCGGCTGATCGACCTCGTGCACCTCCTGCTGATCTGGCTGCTGGTGCTCGTCGCCAGCGCCACCACCGCACACCTGATCGCGCGCAGTGCGCGCCACCGGGGGGTCCCGCCGTGGACGCGATCGCGCAACTGAGCCTGGCAGCGATCGACGTGGTGCTCGCCCTAGCGCTCGTGGGGCTCGCCGCGGGCGCGCTGTCGGTACGGAGCCTGTTCACGGGCGTCGTCCTCTTCGTCGGGCTGGGGCTGCTGCTCGCGCTCGCCTGGGTGCGCCTGGACGCACCGGATCTGGCGCTCGCAGAGGCGGGGATCGGCGCCGGGCTCGCTGGCGCGCTGCTGCTCGCGGCGGCCCGGCGGCTCGCCGGCCCCGTGCACCGCGAGCGGATCGGCGACGACGAGGAGGCCTGAGCCGATGCCGCTCCTCGTCCGCTTCCTCGCCGCGGCCCTCTCGCTCGCCGTCGGCGGCCTGGTCGCCTGGGCGGTGCTGGGCCTGCCCGAATCGGCGGGCCTGCGCGAGGCCGTGACGGCACAGATGGATCGCAGCGGCGTCAGCCACCCCGTGACGGCGGTGCTGCTCAACTTCCGCGGCTACGACACCCTGCTCGAGGTCGCCGTCCTGCTCCTCGCGCTGATCGCCGCCTGGTCGCTGCGCCTGGCCCCGCCTGGCCGCAGCCCGGAGCGGCCCGGGCTCGTGCTGCGCGAGCTCGTGCGGCTGCTCGTGCCCGTGCTGATCGTGCTCGCGGGGTATCTCCTGTGGCTCGGCGCCCACGCGCCGGGAGGCGCCTTCCAGGCCGGCGCGCTGCTGGCCGGCGCGGGCGTCCTGCTGGCCCTCGTCGAGGTGCGGCCGCTCGGCGCCACACCACCCTTCGCGCTCCGGCTGCTGGCGGCCGCGGGCGTGCTGGTCTTCCTCGCCGTCGCGTTGCTGGCGATGTGGGGCGGGCGGCTCCTGGAGTACCCGCCCGAGTGGGCCGGGCTGCTGATCCTGGCCATCGAATCCGCGGCTACCATCTCGATCGGCCTCGCGCTGGCGTACCTCTTCCGGGGGGACGAGCCGACGACGCACCGCGAGGGGGGCGAGCGGACGTGAGCGCGGTCCTCGCCTACGGCCTGGCCGGTGCTGCGCTGATCACGATCGGCCTGTACGCGCTCATCGTGCGCCGCCACCTGTTGCGCAAGATCCTGGCGATGAACGTCGTCGGCAACGGCGTGTTCCTCGTCCTCGTCGCCCTCGCCAAACGCAGCGCCGTCCCCGACCCCGTGCCCCACGCGATGGTGCTGACCGGTATCGTGGTCGCCGTGAGCGCGACCGCGCTGGCGCTCGCGCTCGCCGTGCGCGTGCGCGACGCCACCGGGCAGGCGACGCTGGACGAGCGGCGTGGCACGGCGGCCGAGGCCGGCCGCGGGCGGGACGTGCCGGGATGATCGGGCTCGCCGACCTCGCGCTGCTCCCCTGGGTCGTCGCGCTGCCGCTCGGCGGGGCGGTGCTCAGCTTCGTGCTGCGCACGCGGGCCCCGTTCGTCGGGCTCGTCACTGCCCTGGCGACGGCCGCCGCCGGCCTGCTGCTCGCGGCGCAGGTGCTCGCGGCCGGCGTGCAGCGTCACCTGGTCGGCGGATGGGGCGCGCCGCTCGGCATCGACCTGCAAGCCGACGGCCTGTCGGCGCTGATGGTTGCGATGACCGCGGTCGTCGGCCTCGGCGTTTCCGTGTACGGGTCGGCCTACTTTGCCGGCGGGAACGAGGACACCGCTCACCAGCGCGCCTACTTCTGGCCGCTCTGGCTGCTGCTGTGGACGGCGCTCAACGCGCTGTTCGTCACGGCCGACGCATTCAACGCCTATGTCACTCTGGAGCTGCTCGGCCTCTCGGCGGTCGCACTGGTCGCGCTGGCCGCGACACCCGCTGCCCTGACGGGCGCGATGCGCTACCTGCTGGTGGGGCTGCTCGGCTCGCTGCTCTACCTGCTCGGCGTCGGCCTCCTGTACGGCGCGGCCGCGACCCTCGATCTGCAGCAGCTCGCGCAGGCGCCGCTGTCGGGCCGGGTCGCGGCGGTGGCGCTCGCGGCGATCACCGCGGGCCTGGTCCTCAAGACGGCGCTCTTCCCTTTCCACTTCTGGCTGCCGCCGGCGCACGCGAGCGCGCCCGCGCCGGTGAGCGCGGTGCTGTCCGCGCTCGTGGTCAAGGCGTCGTTCTACCTGCTGCTGCGCTTCTGGTTCTTCGTCGCGCCCGAGCTGGCCTCCGCCGTGCTCACGACCGGACTGGGCCTGCTCGGCGCGGCGGCGGTGCTGTGGGGCGGGCTGCGGGCGCTCACCGCCGAGCGGCTCAAGCTGGTCGTGGCCTACTCGACGGTCGCGCAGATCGGCTACCTGTTCCTTGTGTTCCCGCTCGGCCTGGGGCAACCGGAGGGATTCACGGCCTGGGGTGGCGCCGCGCTGCTCGTGCTCGCCCACGCGACCGCGAAGGCGGCGATGTTCCTCAGCGCCGGCGTGATCCTCAAGGCGGCGGCGCACGACGGCGTGAGCGGGATCGACGGCACCGCGCAGGCCCTGCCGGTCACGATCTTCGCCTTCGCGCTCGCCGGCGTGAGCCTGATCGGCCTGCCGCCCACGGGCGGCTTCGCGGCGAAGTGGCTGTTGCTCAACTCTGCCCTGGCGAGCGGCCAGTGGTGGTGGGCGCTGGTGCTGATCGCCGGCAGCCTTCTGGCCGCGGCCTACACCTTCCGCGTCCTCGCCCACGCGTTCACCCGACTGCCTGGCGACCCGCCGCCCTGCGTCCGCTCCCGCCGCCTCGAGTGGAGCGCGCTCGCGCTCGCGGCGACGGCGCTCGCGCTCGGCTTCGTGGCCACCGATGTGCTGGAGCTGCTGCGCGTCGGCGCGCCGGTCCAAGGGCCGGTCCTGATGGAGCGGGCGCCATGACCTTCGACGCCTGGCTGCCGGCCCTGATCCTTTTCAGCTCGCTGATCCCCGGTCTGCTGATCTTCTTTCTCGACGAGGAGCGGCACCGGCTGCGCACCGCGCTCAACCTCGCGGGCGCGGCGCTCAAGCTCGTGCTCGTCGGCTGGATGATCTGGGGCGTCTTCCACGACCACGCCTACCTCAGTCGCCTGACCCTTCTGCCCGGGCTCGACCTGGTGCTGGAGGCCGACGCTCTGTCGGTGCTCTTCGTAGCGCTGTCGACGGTGCTCTGGCTCGTGACCACCGTGTACGCCATCGGCTACCTCGAGCACTCGCCGCACCGCAGCCGGTTCTTCGGCTTTTTCAGCCTGTGCGTCAGCGCCACGGTCGGCATCGCGCTCGCCGGCAACCTCGTCACCTTCCTGGTCTTCTATGAGCTGCTGACGCTCGCCACGTTCCCGCTGGTCGCGCACCGCGGCACCGCGGACTCGATGCGCGGCGCCAAGGTCTATCTCACCTACACGGTTGCCGGCGGCGCGGTCCTGCTGGTCGGTGTGGCCTGGCTGAGTGCCATCGCCGGTCCGGTGGAGTTTACCGAGGGCGGCGCACTCGATGCGGTCGCCGGGCGCTACCGCTCGGAGCTGACCGTGATCTTCGTGCTGCTGATCGGCGGCCTCGGCGTCAAGGCGGCGCTGATCCCGCTGCACGGGTGGCTGCCGCAGGCGATGGTTGCCCCCGCACCCGTCAGCGCGCTGCTGCACGCCGTCGCGGTGGTCAAGGCGGGCGCGTTCGGCATCGTCCGCGTGGTCTACGACGTCTACGGGGTCGACCTCGCGGCCGACCTCGGCGTGCTCGGGCCGCTCGCCGTGCTGGCGGGCGCAACCATCGTGTACGGGTCGGTGCGGGCCTTGGCGCAGGACGGCCTGAAGAAGCGGCTCGCGTACTCGACCGTCAGCCAGGTCTCCTACATCGCGCTCGGCACGGCGATCTTCGGCCCGGTCGCCAGCATCGGCGGCATCGTCCACCTGGTGCACCAGGGCGTGATGAAGATCACCCTGTTCTTCTGCGCGGGCAACCTCGCCGAGACCCTCGGCATCCACAACGTCAGCGAGATGCGCGGGTGCGCGCGGCGGATGCCGTTGACGATGGCCGCCTTCACCGTCGGCGCGCTCGGGATGATCGGCGTTCCGCCCGTCGCCGGCTTCGTCACCAAGTGGTACCTCGGCACCGGCGCCGTCGCGGCCGACTCGGACTGGGTACTGCTCGTGCTGGCCGCGAGCAGTCTGCTCAACGCGGCCTACTTCCTGCCCATCCTCTACACGGCCTGGTTCCGGGAGCCGGCCGGCGAGTGGCCCGACGAGCAGCCGCGCGGCCGCTTCGAGGCGCCGCTCATGCTGCTCGTGCCGGCGCTCGTGACCGCCGTGCTGTCGGTCGCCGCCGGCCTGTTGGCCGCCGCGCCCTTCAGCCCGCTCGAGTGGGCCAAGCTCATCGCCGCGCGGGAGTACGGCCTGTGACCCTGGACGGCGGGTGGATCCCGGTGCTGGTCGGCGGCGCCATCCTGGTGCCGATGCTGCTCGCGCTGGTCGAGGTCGCGCGGCCCGGCCTGCACGGGCGCTGGCTCGCCGTCGCCCCTGTTCCCGCGCTGCTCGCCGGCGCGCTGCTGGCCACCGGGTCCGGGATCGACGCGCCCTGGCTGCTGTTCGGCGCCCGCTTCGGCCTCGACGACACTGGCCGCCTTCTGCTCCTCGCCAGCGCGGTGGTCTGGCTGGCCGCCGCGCTGCATGCCGCCGGCGAGGGGATGGCACGGGGCGCGCGGGCGGGGCTCCTGCTGGCCATGGCCGGCAACTTTGGTGCCGTGCTCGCGCAGGACGCGGCGAGCTTCTTCGCCTGCTACGCGCTGATGAGCTTCTCCGCGTACCTGCTGGTCGTCGAGCGGGGCGACGCGGCGGCCCGCCGCGCGGGGCGCGTGTACGTCGCGCTGGTCGTGCTCGGCGAGGTGCTGGTGCTGAACGGGCTGCTGTTCGCGGCCGCGGGCTCGGCGACCGCCGTGTCGACGATCCCACTCGCCGGGCTGCTGCTCTGGGTCGGGTTCGGCATCAAGGCCGGGCTGGTGCCACTGCACTTCAGCCTGCCGCTCGCGTACGGGGCCGCGTCGACCGCCGGCGCGATCGCGCTCGCCGGGGCGATGGTGAACGCCGGGCTGCTCGGCTGGCTGCGGTTCCTGCCGGGTGGCGACCCGGGCGCTGCGGACCTTGGGCTGGCGATGATGGCGCTCGGCCTCGGCGGCGCCTTCTACGGCGTGCTGGTGGGGCTCACCCAGACCGACGCCAGGGTCCTGCTCGGCTACTCCAGCGTCAGCCAGATGGGCCTGATGGCGGTCGGCCTCGGTGCCGGCGTCGCCGCGCCCGGCAGCTGGCCCGCACTGGTAGGGGTGGTGGTCCTGTTCGCCGTGCACCACGGCTTCGCGAAGGCGGCGCTGTTCGCCGCTCTGGCCTCGTCGGAAGGTAGCCGCTCGCGCCTGCGCCACCTCGGGCTGTTGGTGGCTGCCGCGGCGCTGATCGGCCTGCCGTTCACCAGCGGTGCGCTGGCGAAGGCCGCGTTGACGGGCGCGCTGCCGGCGCTGCCCGGGTTCTGGGCCGAGGCCCTCGCCATCGCCCTGCCGCTCGCCACGCTCGGGACCACGCTCCTCATGGCGCGCCTGGCGTTTCTCTCGGCCGGGCGTGGCCCGGTGTCCTCGGCCCCGGCTACCGCCCGGGCCGGCGCGGTGCTTCTTCTGGTCGCGGTGGTCGGCGGCGTCTGGTGGCTGCCTGGCGTCGTCCCGGTGGTGGCGGGATCTTCGGCCGGGTCTGGCGTGCCATGGCCGGCCCTCGCCGGCGGGCTGATCGCACTCGCCGCCTACTGGCTCGACCGGGCGCGAGGCGTCGCGCTGCGGGCCCGTGTTCCCCCGGGCGATCTGGTATTGCCGGTGGAGCGCCTCGCCGCCGCCCTGTGGCGTTTCGTTTGCGGGGCCCCGGACGCCCATCATGGCGGCGGGTCCGAGGCCCCGTGGGCGACTCGTTGGTCGGGCCGGCTGGCGGCGCTGCTCACGCGCGGCGAGACGGCCCTCGCGCGCTGGGAGCTCGCCGGTATCGCCCTGCTCGCGCTGGCGGCGGCAGTCGCCCTCGTGGTGTCGTGGGGGTAGGCGCGACGCTGGCTCGGGCGGGCGCGATGGAGCATCTGCCGGCGCCGCCGCGGGGTGCGGGTGCAGGTGCGAGGAGGTCGCAGACGTGCAGCGGTTTCAGGACACCCTTTTCGTGGGCGGTCCGGAGGTGATTTCCCGGTAGAATCCCGGCGTTTCGTGGCGTCGCGGCCGGCAGCGGCTAGACTGATGGCTCACCTGGCCGGATCGATCGGCTGGGGTATCGGTGGGAGCCGTTGCGGCCAGCGGCCGGTCAACCCTTCGACCACTGGCACGTTCACTATTTTGTTACGGCTGCGCAGGTGTCTGTACGAGGCCCGCGCATCGGTATCCG
>Ga0316616_100000603_pt1 | contig 12152 bp, 6 predicted proteins | sample OWC_Aug_M1_C1_D1_FD_207660 | JGI IMG/M metagenome (GOLD analysis project Ga0316616, IMG submission 207660) | Wetland soil microbial communities from Old Woman Creek delta, Ohio, United States - OWC_Aug_M1_C1_D1_B | ecosystem: Environmental > Terrestrial > Soil > Wetlands | place: USA: Ohio... | reverse complement strand
AGGATGCCCCGAAGGCGAGCGCCTGCCGCCCGCTCTCCAGCAGGTCGGAGGCGTAGAAGCGGCTCAGCGCCAGCAAGGCCGCCGCCGCAAGCAGGAGGCCGATCCCGATGCGAATCGGCAGGGGGCGCCGGGGCCCCGCCGCATCCGGCCGCGGGAGACCGGCCGCGCCGAGGCCGCACAGGACGGCGGCCGCCACGGCCACGGCCGGAAAGCTCCACGCCATGTCGAGGAGGCTGTGCGCGAGACCGGCCACGAGCGTGGCCAGCAGGGCCGCCGCCCCTGCCGCTGGCAGGCCGGGTCGTGCCGGAGCGAGGAGCCGGAGCATCCGGGCCGAGAGCACGCCGACGGCGACCAGGAGCAGGAGCGCGGCGGGCAGGCCGAACTCGGCGGCGACCTGGGCCAGCAGGTTGTGGGGATTCTCGCCGCTGACATAGGGGATCCGCTGGTAGTGGGTCAGGGCGACCGGAAAGCCGCCGGGCCCGACGCCGAGCCAGGGATGCTCCCGGATCATGTCCCAGGTCCAGCGCAAGATGTGCCAGCGCCAGAGCATCGAGCTATCGGTCATGGACGCCGCGGGGGCGTTCCAGCCGGGCGGGGGAAGCACGCGCAGCCAGGCCGCCGCGGCCCCGAGGACCCCAGCCCCGAGGGCGGCCAGCCCGAGGGCGAGCCCGGGCCGCCGCAGGCGGGGCAGGGCCTGGCTGGCCGCCCACGTCAGCACGCCCAGCCCGAGCGCAAGGCCGGCGCCTCGGGAGCCGGTGAGCCAGATCGACGCGGACAGGAGCCCGGCGCTCGCGAGAGCGGCGAGGCGGAGTGCCGGCGGGTGGCAGTCGGCGGCGAGCGTGGCGGCTGCGCCGGCGGCCAGCAGGAGCGCGCCCGCCATGGCGTTCGGATAGCCGAAGGGACCGGTCAGCTGGTTGGCGTAGAGGCCGTGCTCGGCGCCGCGGAGCAGCGACAGGGCCCCGGCAAGGCCCGGGGCCAGGCCGGCGAGGACGATGGCGCCCAGCAGGAGCGGCCGCGCCCAGGGCACGCTGCGCGCGCAGCGTGCCGCCGCGGACCCCGCTGCCGCGTAGGCCAGCAGCAGGAGCAGGCTCTGGATCGTGCGGTCCGGATGGATCGTCTGCGCCGCCGAGGCGGCTGCCAGGATCCCCGCCCCGAGGAGCAGGGCGGCGGCTGGCCGGCGCAGCCGCGGGCCCGCCACGAGCCAGACCGGTCCGACCGCGAGGATGGGCAGGAGCACGGAGAAGGCTTGCCCGGTCGGGCTGCGACCGCCGATCGTCCAGGGAAGCAGCAGGACGGTCCCGGCCAGCACCAGGCTGGCCAGCGGGAGGGATCGTGGGCTAGGACTCGCCATGATTCCGGTCGTGGCCGCGGCGGTCCAGCCCGTACTTCTTGGCGCGGTAGCGGAAGGAGCGGAAGTTGATGCCGAGCAGCTGCGCGGCGCGCGTCTGCACACCCTCGGCCTTCTCCAGGGCGTCCTGCATCAGCCGCTTCTCGAGGTCGGCGACCACCTGCTCCAGGTCCAGCCCCTCGGGCGGGACCTCGAGGCGGGGACCGGCGGGGGCGGCCACGGGCTGGAGCACGACCGGGGGGAGGTGCTCGGCCTGGACCGTGTCGCCGCTGGTGAGGGCGACGGCGCGCTCGATGACGTTTTCGAGTTCCCGGACGTTGCCGGGCCAGGGGTGGGCCATGAGCCGGGCCATGGCATCGGGGTGGATCGTCATGGCCGACCGCCCGGTCCGGGCCGCGAAGCCGTCGAGGAAGCTCTGGGCCAGGAGGGGGATGTCCTCCCGCCGCTCGCGCAGCGCCGGGATGTCGACCGAGATGACATTCAGCCGGTAGAACAGGTCCTCCCGGAACTGCCCCTGCTGGATCAGCTGGGACAGGGTCTTGTTGGTGGCGGCGATGATCCGGACGTCCACCTCGATGTCCTCGGTCCCGCCGACACGCCGGAAGATGTGGTCCTGCAGGAAGCGGAGGAGCTTGACCTGGAGCATGGGGCTCATCTCCGCTACCTCGTCCAGGAACACGGTGCCGCCGCGGGCGACCTCGAGCAGCCCCGCCTTGTGGGCGATGGCCCCGGTGAAGGAGCCCTTGACGTGGCCGAAGAGCTCGCTCTCGAGCAGCTGCTCCGGGATGGCCCCGCAGTTGATGGGGATGAAGGGGCGGGTGCTGCGCGTGGAGTTGTAGTGGATGGTGCGCGCCACCAGTTCCTTCCCCGTGCCGCTCTCCCCGGTGACGAGGACCGTGGAGTCCACGGCCGCGACTCGACTGATCAGCTTGTACAGCTCGACCATCTTGGGGCTACGGCCGATGATGCCCTTGAGTGCCGCGTCCTCGCTTCGGGGCGCCGGCGCCGGCTCCTCCTGCTGGCGGCGGCTGGACTCCTCCAAGGCGCGGCGGATGATGAGCCGGATCTCCTCGACCTTGAAGGGCTTGGTGATGTAGTCGAAGGCCCCTTGCTTCATGGCCTGGATGGCGGAGTCCGCCGAGGCGTAGGCGGTGATCATGATCACCGGGGTCTCCAGCCCTTGCTGACGGATCCCGGTCAGCAGACCCACCCCGTCCAGACGGGGCATCTTGATGTCCGAGACGACCAGATCCACGGGCTGACTCGTGGCCAGGGCGAGGCCGGTGACCCCATCCCGAGCGGTCAGGACCTCGTGGCCTTCCTTCTCGAGGAAGATGCGGAGGAAGTCCCGCATCGCCTCTTCGTCGTCTACCACCAGTATCCGACTCACACTCATCCTCGTCCGGTCCATCCTGGACTCGACGGGAAGCCTGAACGACGGGGCGACCGGGGTCAAGGGCATTCCCCGCCCGCTGCCGGCACGCCGACCGACCCTAGCCCGCCCCGGAGATGGCTGCGCGATCGGCGGCGGGGCTCGGGACGTCCGGGGGAGCGGGGGCACGCCGGAGGCGGAGGCGGAAGATGGTCCCTATCCCAGGCTGGCTCTCGGCGCGGATGTGCCCGCCCATGCTCTCGACGATCTTGCGGGCGATCGCCAGGCCCAGGCCGGTGCCTGACGGTCGGGTCGTGAAGAACGGATCGAAGATGCGCTCCAGCGCCTCCGCCGGGATCCCGCGGCCCGTGTCCCGCAGGGTGATCTCGACCCAGCCGGGGACCGTGGATTGGTGCATCGGTGGATTAGTGGATTCGGCGACGGCGGGGATGGGTCTTCCTAGTCCACTACTCGACGAATCCACTAATTCACCCTGCTCACCTTCGTCCGGGAGCGCCCGCACGGTGACGGTGAGGGTGCCGCCTTCCGGCATGGACTGGGCGGCGTTCAGGCAAAGGTTCCAGGCCACCTGGCGCAGCTGGTCCGGGTCGGCCAGGCCGTGCAGCCCGGGGGTCTCCTCGGCCAGCTCCCACCGCGTCCCCGGCTGCCACTCGCTGCTCTTGGCCAGGAGCAGCAGCGTCTCCTCCAGCAGCGGGCGAAGGGCGCAGGGGCGGAAGAGCATGGGGTGGGGCTTGGCGAAGTCCAGGAACTGGCCGGTGATCAGCTTCAGGCGCCGAGCCTCCCGCAGGATGATCTCCAGGAGATCCCGGCTGGAGCCCGCCAGCGACTCGTCCTCCCGCAGGACCTCCACCGAGCCGCTGATGGCGGCCAGGGGATTGCGCACCTCGTGGGCGATGTTGGCCGCGAGGTGGCCGAGGGCCCCCAGGCGGTCGGCCCGGCGTAGCCGCTCCTCGACCTTCCGCCGCTCGGTGAGGTCCTGGAAGATGGCGACCAGGCCGATGATCTCCTCGTCCGCGCTCAGAAGGGCCGAGCAGGCGATGCCCACCGGGATGGTCCGCCCGTCGGCGCGCCGCAGCTCGACCTCCGTCGCCTGTCCGTCCAGCGGGGCAGACGGGTTGGCGAAGAAGGCCTCCAGGGTCTCGCAGGGGGCGAAGGGGGTGGCGTGCCAGGGCTGGTCCTGGAGGGCGGCGAAGCCATACCCGGTGATGCGCTCGGCGGCATCGTTGAAGGAGATCAGGCGCCCCGCGAGGTCGAAGGTCATGATCCCGCTGGGAATGGTCGCCACGATGGCCTCGTGCAGCGTCTGCAGATTCCGCAGGTCGAGCCCCCGGCGCTCCAATTCCTGGCCCGTCTGGCGCAGCCGCTCCACGAGATGGCTGCTCAGGAGGGCCACGGCCAGGAAGGCGACGGCGTGGATGAAGACCTGGTAGACGGTGTATCCGGCAGGCCGCGGCGTCAGACTGCCTGCGAAGGGGACCGGTGCGATGAACCGCGTCGACTCGGCCAGGACCAGCCAGGCATAGGACACGCTGCTCAAGAATGCCACGCCGAGACTGCCTTGCTGCCCGTACAGGTTCGCGGCGGCGAAAATGACGAAGATGGACATGAAGGGGAGGGCCGAGTCCGGCCCCCCCGTGTAGTGCACGAGCAGGGTGACCAGGAGCAGATCGAGGGCGAGCTGGACTACGCCCTGCGCGGAGGTGAAGCGCTGGGCGCGGAGGGCCATCGCGTAGAGCAGGGAGAAACCGAAGGTGCATCCAAGCAGGACGTAGAGGGGGGTGGTGGAGAAGGGGAGCCGCTCGCCCAGGTCCAGGATGACTGCCGACCCGAGCAGGATCGAGGCCAGCAGCAGCCGGACCCCCGTCAGCCACTTGAGCTTGTGCAGGGTGCCAGCCCGCTCGTCACCCGGGATGGAGGCTGCGCCCATGAGCCGTCCCCCTGGCCCCACAAAGGAAAACGGGGCCAGCAGCTGCGCCTGGCCCCTGAACCGCTGTGCCTGGGACGGGCCGCTAGCGCCCGACCACGGTCACGAGCTTGAAGATGGGCAGGTACATGGCGATGACGACCCCGCCGATGACCACGCCCAGGAAGACCATGAGCATCGGCTCCAGGAGGGCAGTCAGGTTCGCCACCGCCGTGTCCACCTCTTCGTCGTAGAAGTCAGCGATCTTGCCGAGCATCGCGTCGAGGGCGCCCGTCTGCTCGCCGACCGCGATCATCTGCACCACCATGGGCGGGAAGACCCCGGAGGCCCTCAGGGGATCCGAGATGGTCTTGCCCTCGGCGATGGAGGCTCGGGTGCGCATGACCGCGAGCTCCACCACCTTGTTCCCGGCCGTGCGCGCCGTGATCTCCAGCCCGTCCAGGATCGCCACGCCCGAGCTGACCAGGGTGCCCAGCGTCCGGGTGAACTTGGCGACGGCGACCTTGCGGATCAGGATGCCGAAGACCGGGGTCCTGAGCAGGAACTTGTCCACCGCCAGCTTGCCGGAGGGGGTCGAGTACCAGTAGCGCAGCCCCACGACCGCGGCCGCCAGGACCCCGAGGAAGATCAGGAAGTACTGGCGGGCGAGCCGCGACAGCTCCAGCACGATCACCGTCGGCAGCGGCAGCGTGGCCCCGAAGCCCTCGAACATGGCCTTGAAGGTCGGGATCACGAAGATCAGCAGGAAGATCACGACGACGACGGCCACGGTGATGATGGTGGAGGGGTAGATCATGGCCGACTTCACCCGCTTCTTCAGGGCCATGGCCTTTTCCATGTACTGGGCCAGCCGGTTCAGGATGGTGTCCAGGATACCGCCGGCCTCGCCCGCCTCCACCATGTTGGCGTACAGGTTCGAGAACACCTTGGGGTGCTGCTTCAGGGCGGCCGCGAAGGTGAGGCCTCCCTCCACCGACTGCCGGATGTCGGTGAGCGTCTTCTTGAAGGACTTGTTGTCCTGCTGGGAGGCCAGGATCTCCAGGCACTGCACCAGCGGCAGGCCGGCGTCGATCATGGTGGCGAACTGGCGGGTGAAGACGACGATCTCCTTCTCGGTCACCCCCCCGCCGAAGCTGAAGCTGATCTCCCTCGGCTTGGGCCGGACGGCGGTGGCGACGATTTGCTGGGATCGGAGCCTCGCCACCACGGCCTCGCGGGAGGCCGCCTCCATCTCGCCGTTGATGGTCTGCCCCGCCCGGGTGCGTCCGCTGTAGATGAAGACGGCCATCTGCTGCTCCTCCTTCGACTGCTAGCGTCGCCCGGCCCCGCCGGCAGCGGCGAGGTAGGATGACTGCCCGGCCTGGGCCCGATCCATCATCTGCAAGAGCTCGTCGGGCATGCTGGATGCCCCGAGGGCCTGATCCTTGGTGATGTTGCGCCGCATGTAGTGCCAGAGCAGCGACTCGTTCATGGTCTGCATGCCGGACTTCTCTTTGCCCGACTGCATCATGCCGTAGATCTGGTGGATCTTGTCCTCGCGGATCAGGTTCCGGATGGCCGCGTTGGGCACCATGATCTCCAGGACCAGGACCCGGCCCTGGCCGCTCGAGCGCCGGAGCAGCATCTGGCACATGACCCCCTCCAGCACGAAGGACAGCTGCGCGCGGATCTGGGGCTGCTGGTGGGGCGGGAAGACGTCGATGATGCGGTTGATGGTCTGCACCGCCGAGTTGGTGTGCAGCGTCCCGAAGGTCAGGTGCCCCGTCTCGGCGATGGTCAGCGCCGCCTCGATGGTCTCCAGGTCCCGCATCTCGCCGATGAGCACCTTGTCCGGGTCCTGGCGGAGGACCGATTTCAGCGCGGCCTTGAAGGAGTAGGTGTCGGAGTGCAGCTCGCGCTGGTTGACCACGCACTTCTTGTGCTGGTGCACGTACTCGATGGGGTCCTCGATGGTGACGATGTGCTCGGGCCGCTCGCGGTTGATCTTGTCGATCATGGTGGCCAGGGTGGTGGACTTGCCCGACCCGGTGGGCCCCGTCACCAGGAGCAGGCCCTTGGGCCGCTCGCAGAGATCCGAGACGATCTTGGGCAGGCCCAGCTCCTCGAAGCCGAGGATCTTGTAGGGGATGGTCCGGATGGCGACCCCGACGGCGCCCCGCTGCACGAAGACGTTGGCCCGAAAGCGGCTCAGGCCCTTGACGCCGAAGGAGAGGTCGAGCTCCTTCTGCTCCTCGAACTTCTGCTTCTGCGCGTCGGTGAGGATGCTGTAGGCCATGGACTTGGTCTCGGCGGGCGCCAGCGGCTGGGTGCCCACCGGCGTCAGGTGCCCGTGCAGCCGGATCATGGGGGGGATCCCGGTGGTGATGTGCAGGTCCGAAGCCCCTTTGTCGATCATCTCTTTCAGGAGTTCATGCAGGTTCGGCATGCCCGTGCTCTCCCCGGCCGCCGCCGGCGGCCTAGCCTCCGGTGGTTACCCGCATGACCTCTTCCAGGCTGGTCATGCCCTCGCGGATCTTCTGCAGCCCCGCCTCGCGCAGGGTCTTCATCCCACCCTTGCGGCCCAGCTCGCGCAGCTCGATGACGGAGCCGCCCTGCAGGATGGCCTCCTTGATGTTGTCGGTGATGGGCAGGACCTCGTAGAGGGCCACCCGGCCCTTGTAGCCCGTCTCGCTGCACGTCATGCACCCCTTGCCCTTGACGGGGACGATGCTCTCGGCATCCTCGGGGCTGAAGCCCAGGGTGATCAGCGCGTTGGGCGGCACGGGGACCGGCTCCTTGCAGGACTGGCAGACCCGGCGGGCCAAACGCTGGGCCACGATGATGTTGGTGGAGGCGGCGACCAGGAACGGCTCCACACCCATGTTCAGGAGCCGGCTGATGGTGCTGGGGGCGTCATTGGTGTGCAGCGTGGACAGCACCAGGTGCCCCGTGAGGGCGGCCTTGATGGCGATCTCGGCCGTCTCGTAATCGCGGATCTCGCCGACCATGATGATGTCGGGGTCCTGCCGCAGGAACGAGCGGAGCGAGGCGGCGAAGTTCAGGCCGATCTCGGCCTTCATCTGGACCTGGTTGATCCCGGGCAGGTTGAACTCGACCGGGTCCTCGGCGGTCATGATGTTGGTCTCGGTGGTGTTGAGCCGGTTCAGCGCGGAGTAGAGGGTGGTGGTCTTGCCCGAGCCGGTCGGCCCCGTGACCAGCACCATGCCGTAGGGCAGCAGGATGGCCTTCTCGAAGTTCTCGAGGGCCCCGACATCGAACCCGAGCTTGGTCATGTCGAGCTGGAGGTTGCCCTTGTCCAGCAGCCGCAGGACCACCTTCTCGCCGAAGAGGGTGGGCAGGGTGGAAACCCGGAAGTCCATCTCCCGGCCCCCCATCTTGATCTTGATCCGGCCGTCCTGGGGCAGGCGCCGCTCGGCGATGTCGAGCTGGGCCATGATCTTGACGCGCGAGGTGATGGCCGCCTTGAGCCGGGAGGGCGGCTGCATCACCTCGTAGAGGACCCCGTCGATCCGGTACCGGACCCGGAAGCTCTTCTCGTAGGGCTCGATGTGGATGTCGGAGGCGCCCTTCTTGATGGCGTCGGTCAGGACCAGGTTCACCAGCTTGACGACCGGGGCCTCCTCCGCCGCCTGACCGAGCTCGGCGATGTTGACGTCCTCGCCCTCCCGCAAGGCCTCGACGTTGCTGTCGTCGAAGCCCTTGATGATGTCCTCCACCGCGCCCGTGGAGTCGTAGTACTTGTTGATGGCGTTCTTGATGGAGCTCTCGGCGGCCACGACCGGCTCGACCTTGAAGCCGGTCATGAACTTGATGTCGTCGATGGCGAAGATGTTGCTCGGGTCCGCCATGGCGACGGTCAGCACGTTGCCGGTCCGGTTGATGGGGATGACCTGGTGCTTCTGGGCGATTTCGGAGGGGATCAGCTTGATCACCCCCGGGTCGATCTCGAAATGGGACAGGTTGATGGAGGGGACACCGTACTGCCGGCTGAGGAAGGAAGTGATGTCGTCTTCGCTGATGAAGCCCAGCTTGACGAGATTGGAGCCGATGCGGCCACCGGAGGTTTCCTGCTGCTGCAGGGCCTTGGCGAGCTGCTCCTTGCTGATGAGGCTGGCCTTGACCAGCATGTCACCAAGGCGAGCCGAGCCTACGGCCATGGTGTCCCTCGCGCCAGTTCAGCGGCCCGTCCGAGCCGTGAGGAGCCTCATGTTACTGACCCGACCCGCCTTGTCAAGGGAAAAGCCAGTCACCGCTCCACTGCCTCCCGCATGGCCCGGAGCGGGGCGGGCGCTCCGATCCAGCGCTCGAAGGCCAGCGCGCCCTGGTGGACCAGCATCCCGAGCCCGTTGGCGGCACGGCAGCCGCGGCGCCTGGCGAGGCGCAGCAGCGGGGTTTCCGCGGGCCGGTATATGAGATCGGACACGAGGGCCTCAGCGGGCAGGCTGTTATAGTCGAACAAGGGCGGATCGCCGGGGTGCAGGCCGACCGAGGTGGTATTCACCAGTAGCCGGATTTCGGGCACCTCGCTCACCCGCCAGGAAGAGTGCAAGGTTTGGACCGCGATGTCGCAGCCGGGGTAGCGGGCCGCGAGATGGGCGGCCAGCGCCTCGGCCCGGCTGGCGGTCCGGTTCACCAGGACCAGCCGGCGGGCCCCGGCCCTGGCCAGCGCCACGGCCACCGCCCGGGCGGCCCCCCCGGCGCCGAGGAGGGCGGCGGTCAGCCCCTCCGGGCGGCAGCCCAGCTCTTCCTGCAAGGCCGCGAGGAATCCCGCCCCGTCGGTGTTGTCGCCGACCAGTTTCCCGTCTCCGGGGATCACGGTGTTTACCGCGCCGACGGCCTGGGCCTCGGGCGTCAGCCCGTCCAGGAGGGGGACGATGGCCTCCTTGTGCGGGACGGTCACGTTGGCGCCGAGCAGGTTCTGCATGGAGCGGAGCCCCCCGACGGCGGCCGGCAGGTGGGCCGGCGTGACGGCCCAGGGCAGATAGGCGGCATTCACCCCCGCCGCGGCAAAGGCTGCCCGGTGCATGGCCGGCGACGCGCTGTGGCTGACGGGATGGCCCAGCAGAAAGGCCAGGCGGGTGTGTCCGTCGATGCTCATGCGTGACCCGTTAGCCCGGAGCGTTCACGAGCCTTTTCGTGAATGCTCCGGGCTAGGCGATACCCTCCGCGATGGCGCGGGTGAGCGCCTCGCGGATGGCCTCCATCCGCTCGCCCTCGGGGAGCTTGCGGCCGTCCCGCTCGGTCGCGTAGAAGACGTCCATGGCCTGGTCGACCTCGGTCGTGATCTTGGCCAGGGTCACGTCCACGTCCAGGTCCGAGAGCGTGCTGGTGATGAGGTAGAGCAGCCCCAGGCGATCCTGCGCCCGGACGTCGATGACGGTGTAGCGCTCGGAGACCACGTTGTCGAACTCGATCCGGGTCTGGATCTCGGCCCCCGTGGGGCGCGGCCGAGACAGCAGGTCCTTGCGGCGGGCCTTGATCAGGTCCCGTACGGGCACCTGCTCCAGGACGACCCCCCGCAGGTCGCGGGCGAAGCGCTGCCAGACGGTCTCGTCCGCCGGCGCCGCGCCGCGGCCGTCGCTCACCTGGAAGGTCCGGATCAAGACCCCGTCCGCCCGGCTGAAGAGCTGGGCCGAGAGGATGTTGATGCCGTTGGCGGTGAGCGTGCCGACGACCTTGGCAAAGCGCCCCGGCGACCCTGGGGCGCAGACCAGCACCTCGGAGTATCCGGCCATGGGGAAGGCCGCCCAGCGGGTGGCCACCGGCTCGCCCCGCCGCACCCGCTCGATCAGCTGGAGGTGCTGGGCCACCCGGGCGCCGGAGGTGGTCAGCACGTAGCGCACGGGCATGAGGTCGAGATGCTGCCGGACCACCTCGGCGCCAAACTCCGGGGCGAGCTCGGCCACCAGGGCCGCGCGCAGGCTCGCGGCCTTGCGCTGCTCCTCCTCGCCCTCGGGGACGCCGCGGGTCAGGATGGTGTGGGTCTTGATGAACAGCTCCCACAGCAGCGTCCCCTTCCAGTCGGTCCACACCTGGGGGCCCACGGCATTGATGTCGAGGTAGGTGAGCAGGTACAGCATCCTGAGCAGGTCCTCGTCCCCCACCAGGCGGGCGAACTCGATGATCAGCCGCTCGTCGTCCAGGTCGCGCCGCTCGGCGATGTGGGCCATGGTCAGGTGCTGGGCCACGAGGAAGAGGACGGCCTGGCGATCGGCGACGCCGACCCCCAGGCGGGTCAACGCCGCCTCCGCGATGGCCACGCCCCGCTCCGTGTGCCCGTGCCCCTCGCCCTTGCCGATGTCGTGGAGGAGGATCGCCAGCTTCAGCACCTCGGGCTTCTTGAGCTCGGTGGCGATCCGCCGGAACTCCTGCAGGCGCGGATCGGCCGTCTCGTGCAGGGCCTCCAGGTAGTCGAGGAGAACGAAGGTGTGCTCGTCCACCGTGTACCGGTGGTAGTAGTCGTACTGGACGAGGCAGTCGATCCGCTCGAACTCCGGCAGGTAGGCCTTCAGCAGTCCCAGGCGGTGCATCTGCCGCAGGGTGTCGGCGACCCCCTTGGGGGCCCGCAGGATGGCCAGGAAGAACCCCAGCGCCCGGTTCGACCGGCGGAACTCGTCGTCCACGAGAGCCAGGCTGGAGCGCACCGCCTCCTTGGCGCCGGGGGAGAGCTCGTAGCCCATCTCCAGCCGGTACCAGAAGATCTTCAGCAGCCGGATCGGGTCGGTCCGCAGCGCGTCGCGCTGCGCGGGCAGGATGTGGATCTCGCGGCGGAGCTCGGTGAACCCGTCCCCGATCTCCCGGGCCCGCAATCGCGTCATCATGGCCTCCACGTGGGAGCTGGGCCGCACCAGGCACCGCTCGACGAGTCGGCTCGAGACCTGGTGCAGCGCGCCGGCCCGCACGAAGTACTGCTGCATGAATCGCTCGACGCCGTAACTCGACTCGTCCCGGAAGCCGAGGCCGGCGGCCACGGGGACCTGGAGCGATAGCGACAGGACATCGCCCCTGCCGCCCTGCAGGTAGTGCAGCTCGCTCCGCACCCGGAGCAGGAAATCGAGTGCCTGGAGCCACTGGGCCAGCTCCACCGGGGACAGCACGCCCAGGGGGGGCAGCGCCTGCGCGTCGGGCACGCGGTGCCGCGCGCGGGCCACCCAGAGGGCCGTGTGGAAGTCGCGCAGGCCGCCCGGGCCCTCCTTGACGTTGGGCTCCTGGACGTAGACGGAGCCCCCGAACTTGGCGTGCCGCTGCGTCTGCTCCTCGAGCTTCTGCTGAATGTACAGATCCGCCCGGCGCCCCTGAAACACCCGCCACATCTGCTCCTGGAAGCTGCCGAAGAGGACCGGGTGCCCCGCCAGGAAGCGGGCCTCCAGCATCGAGGTGCGGGCGGTGAGGTCCGCGCTCATCATCCGGGCCGCATCGGCCAGGGACCGGCAGCTGTGCCCCACTGCGAACCCGAGGTCCCAGAGCAGATACAGGATGTGGTCCAG
>Ga0316616_100000602_pt1 | contig 12152 bp, 12 predicted proteins | sample OWC_Aug_M1_C1_D1_FD_207660 | JGI IMG/M metagenome (GOLD analysis project Ga0316616, IMG submission 207660) | Wetland soil microbial communities from Old Woman Creek delta, Ohio, United States - OWC_Aug_M1_C1_D1_B | ecosystem: Environmental > Terrestrial > Soil > Wetlands | place: USA: Ohio... | reverse complement strand
GGGGGGAGGCCAAGGTCAAAAGAGGGGACGTAGGTTCCATAACACCTTCCCGCTTATCACCCAGCCGCGCGCCCTGTCTTCGGAACTACGAAACCAGAAGGCGCCACAAGCAATGCGCTTCAGAACCTACGTCCCCCTTTACTGATGCTCAAGGATCCGGAGCACGAGGCTCGACAACTCTTGCAGCATTGGCGTCGACGGTGAGAGGAGGATGCTGGCCCGATCGGGGTCCAGGATGCCGGCCACGCCACCGGGCTTGAGCACCCGGCGCATCTCCCTCAGGGCTCGCAGCGGATCCGACAGATGCTCCAGGACCCGATGGGCGAAGGCGGCGTCGAAGGCGGCGTCCGGGAAGGACAGCTCATACACGTTGCCCACCTCGAAGCGCGCATTCGCCACGCCCTTCTCCCTCGCCAGCGCCCGGGACCGCTCGACCTGCACGGGAGCGATGTCGATGCCAACCACCTCCCCCGGGGCCAGTTGTTGGGCCAGGTCGACGGTGATGGCTCCGATCCCGCAGCCGCAGTCCAGCAGGCGCATCCCTGACCGGAGATACGGCAGCAGGAAAGATACCCGCTGAGCACCCGCACTTGTCTTGGTGTGGTACTGTTGCCAGGCGGCGCCATAGCCCCAGGTGTACTGCTCCCGCGGCCCACGTGGGCTCTCTTCCTGAGCGCCAGGTCGCTCCTCCATTGCTGCAACCTCCCGTCGGGAAAAGACTCGCTCAACCCGCATTCTTCGCCAATACAGCTCGCGAAGAATGCGGGCTTAAGAGGGTCCCTGTGGTCGGCGGTCCGGGACGGGTCAAGCGTCGCCGGTGCACCGTGACACCGCACCCTTCCCGCGGGACGCGGAACGGGTACCCGGTCGGCCGACCACCAAGTATCTCCCCGCTGCAGGCGGGAAGGCTACTGGTCCGGTAAGCCCGGATTATTCACGAGTCCTTTGTGAATAATCCGGGCTAGCGGTCAGGCTCACTTCAACTGCACGCGTCTTCTCAGGGGCGGCCAGTCAGGCTCGTCGCCCGGACGCGACATGAGCCCGCGCGGTATGCCCTGACGGTATGCCCCGCACGAGGACCACTCTGGTGTGCAGGTCACCCAACGTTTCCTTGAGGGAGTTCAGCCGGGAGCCCTATCCCTTCCGTGCGCGGATGCCACTCTTCGCAAGCAGGGTGTCCCAGGGCCAGTGCCGAGCCAGCCTCCCTCTCCGGTCTAGGCTGCTTTGTGGACGGTGACCGCGCCAGCCGTGATCTCCGGCGGCGTTGGCAGCAGGGAGGCGATCGTTTTGACCCAGTCCGCCGCCATCCGGTTGGATTCTGCCGCCCCCGCTTGGTCCTGAAAGACGCTGATCGACGCGACGACGTCGTTTCCCGCGTCCACGACGTAGTACGCGACGAAGCCCGGCGCTTTGCTGATAATGGGCACGAAGCCCTGCGTCACTCGCCGCGCCAACTCCGCCGCTCCCCCCGGACTCGTCTTGTACCGCCGTATAGCTGCGTACATTGCCTGCTCCTTTCTTGGGGCCAGCTGCCTCCCCACTTGACCGTATGCTTACAAAGAGTGGCATGCGTAGGCTTGAGACGCTGGTGCGCACATTCCGGCATTTCGCAAATCGTGGACCACCATGCTTGCGGCGAGTGGGCTAACAATAGGCATAACCCTCCGGCTAACCCAGAGCGAAGCGGCGGAATCGTCGGAAGGTGTTGATGCAATGGTTAGACCCCGATCACCATGGTCGTCGAGGAACAATCAATGTATAGTTAACCCCTGCTTGTGACTGGTCGGGATTGGTCATGAGTATGTTGAGGGTATGCTCGCCTGGTGCCAGCGGCTTCAAGAACAGAAAGTATCCATCTGTCACTGCGGGAGAGCGATCTCCTGCGGAGAATCCAAAATCGGTGAGCAGGGATGGATTGGGGACTCGCAAGGTGAAGCCCCCGGGTTGGCTTTGGGCGCGGAAAGCGAAGAGGTCCTCCACCGGTACACCGTCGATCTTGACTTCAAGAGAGATATAGGGGGCCAGCGGGACGTCATCGTTGACATCACACCGCACCTTCTCTAGATCCGTCGCCATTTGAAGACAGGGATCGCCCAGTACCGGAAAGTCAGGCGAGAAACTAACGAACACTCCTCCCAAGGAGAAGAAGATCGCCTTGCCAGCAGGCACTTCACAGGTCCGGTCAACAACACCCCCAAAGGTACTTGCGAGAAACCACACCTTCCCCTTCTGGTTCTTATCACACAATCTCCCATCGGGATCGAACGCTGGGTTTGTCGCGATTGGCTCCGTAACCAACCAGTTGTCCCATTCGCTGACCAGCTCATTGTAAGATTTCCCAAAGAATTGTTGACCAGGTTCAACGATGCCGGCTCTGTTTCCGTTATCGTCGGCAGGGGCTACTGCCACCATGAGCCCAATCAGGATAACTGCAGCTAGCCACATTCTAATGACGTGTCTCATCCCTTCCTCCTCATGCATTGCGTGCTGTTAGGCGGTTATGGGTGACGATGTCGTGCTTAGTCTCGTCGACTCCTTCACACCACCCCCTTTTATGCCCGGCGAATAATACCCAACGTCGTGTTCGCCGGGCCAGGTGAGCCTCGGAACACGCGTCGAGCCAGTTGGGCACCCGCACGAAGGCCGGGGTTGGCGGTGCCTCCTATCGCGCAGCCATCAGCGTTTTCCTCCCGAGCGAGCTCACGCTACTCAATCTTCTCCCACTCTGTTCGTAGGACGATTTGCTTCGAGGGATCACGCCCCCACGGGCGCGGCGCGCTGCTGCTGAGCAGGCGCTTTCCTCGCAGTTCGACGTCCCGAACCTGTTGGGTGCCGTTGTAGACCTTATTTCAGAAGGTGTCGACGGAGACGGTGAGCGTCTTCCCATCGAAATGGTACCGCCCAGCATACGCCGCCATCGTTTCCCACAAGGCGATCCGCTCGGTGTCCGAGGCCCCGTACTTGCGGGTTCCATCCGTATGAAGCACGATATAGTACGTCGGGGTAATGATCGTGTACCCGTGCGGCTTCCCCGGGCTCTCCTGGAGCTTCCCGGCAGTACTCCGCGTCACCGACACCAAGGTGTAGGTCCCGACCAGCGACTCCCGCGCCGAGCAGGGCGCCGCCAAGAGCAGTCCGAGAAATACCGCGATTATCGATCGGTCCATAAGGTCTGCCTCCGCTTTGGCGCAGTCCAAATGCGATGCCGCGCCGTGAGGTAGCAGCTCACCCACCCTCACGCGGTTTCCGGGTAACACGCCTTGCGGCGTCGCCCGGGCAGACAACGCATCGGCCTCGACGGCCCCGCCGAACCGACTACTGGCCAGATGCCGGAGCCTGAATACAGAACGACTCACCGAGAAATCGGTCCCTCACTGGGCGGAGCGTCGAGCAGACAGTCATATGGACTGCCAGCACGTGGGCATGGACTCGACCGCTCTGGCCGGGTTCTCGCCCACGGGTTCGGCTTCCACCCGTGTGTCATCCCGAAGGCGGTCCGGCGGGGCCCCTTCGCCGCAGGATGGCGTCCCATCCTCCTGTCCAATCAGGAGTGGTAAGGGCTACGCCCCGTAGTGACCAGTGGGGCTGCAGACCGGGCCCATCCGGCCCAGGGGCTACCGCGCGACGCGCATGGTCTTGAGCAGCTTGAGGGTCCCCTGGTCGTTCTGCATGACGTGGTAGGAATCCAGGCCGTCCCCGTTGCCGTCGAAGTTGTACTCGCCCATGGCCCCCGGAAACTTCTGAACGCCCTGGATCGCCAGGCGGAGGTTCTCTGGCTTGAGATCCGGCGCCTTCTTCATGGCCTCGGCAAAGACCCGCACCGCATCGTAACACCAGACCGCGGACCCACTAGCCTCTTGCCCGTACTTCGCCTTGTAGACCGTCACGAAGCTTCTGGCGGCGGGGCTGGCGTCCCCGTTGAATTCGCTGACCCCATATGTGCCGTACAACGCTTCGCCTGCCTGGGTCCGGATTTCCAGATTGAGGATGGACGAGGAGCCAATCCAGGTCACCTGGGCGCCCTGCTGTTTGAGCTGCCGGGCGAAAAGGCCGAGATCGGCGGGGAGGGTCATGTACGTCACGAGGGCGAGGGGCCCCGACTTCTTAATGCTCTCGATCACGGCGGTGAAATCCTTTTCTCCGTTGATGTAACCCTGAGTCATGACCAGCTCGACCCCGAGGTCTTTCAGGGCGGCCGTGACCAAGTCCCGGCCGCCGATGCCGAAGGGCTCCGAGGAATACACGAGGGCCACCTTGTTGACTTTCAGCTTCTCCACGGTGAACTTGGCGATTATCTTGGCGCTGATGCCGTCGTGCGGGCGGAAGCGGAACAGCCACTGGCTCCCGCCGTGCGTGAGGCCGTAGGCGGTCGCGCCGATGGCCACCGGGATCTTGGCCTCGTTGATCGTCGGCAGCATGGCCTGGACTTGGGCCGAGAAGATGGGACCCAGGATCATGGGGATCTCTTTGCCCTCGAGGAGCTTCTGCAGGGCTGCGACCGCACCGGGATTCGTCGACTGATCGTCCGCGTGCACCAGCGCGAGCGGCCGGCCGTTGATCCCCCCGCCAGCGTTGATCATTTCCACGGCCAGCTCGGCCCCCTGTTTCATGAATCGACCGTTTACCGCAGCAGACCCTCCGCTGAGGGGAACCACCTGGCCGATCTTGATCGGCGGGCTCTGGGCGTGGGCCCCCGCGGCCACCCCGGCCGCCAGGCTTGCCATGACGAGTCCCGCGATCCATGCGCGCACTGTCCTCATGATGACCCCTCCTCCCCCGCGCATGAGGGTCAAGAAAGGTGAACCGAAAAAGGGGACCAGAAGGTGCAACACGCAATGCTTTTCAGAATCTACTTCCCCCTTAACGTATCCGACCCGATCCCGGTGCACTGGTGGCTGCTATTCCACGCCAGGGCGAATCCCACCGAAGACCTGCAGGTTATACCGGATGTCCTCGCTGAAAGAGCCAAAGGGGCAGGTCCAGGTTGCCGTCCACGCGATGCTATGACTCCCTGGCGACAGCGGCTTTAGGAGCATGTAATAGCCTTTGTGGACGCTCGGGCTCAGCAGAAGCTCGGGGATGCCGCTCGGGGTGGCTCCGAGGATGTTGTCCGTTGGTAACTGCACCTCGAAAAGCGGAGAATCTTTGGCAGAGGTCACGAACTTTTCCGGCCTCGCGACGGCTTGCCCGTCGATTCTGACCGAGAGATTCTGGACGTCCTGGCACTGGAGCTGAGCGCGGAGGAACTCCGGAGTACGGTCGGGATCATTGAGGAACGCGAAGTAGCCTTCATTGATCACCGGGAAGAAGATGAGCTTGTCACTGGGGATTTCGCACTCACGGGATGTCGGGGTCCCAGAGCCCAGAGTGCCGGCAAGAAACCATACGGGCCCGCTCTGGCCCACCCGGCACTTCTCACCCATCGCGTCGAGGAGGGGGTTGTCGGCCGTGGGTGCCTGGAGGGCCCACTGCCACCACTGCGCCCCCAGGGCGGCGTACGACTGCCCAATGGCAAAGTGGGATCCGATAGGCACGATCCCCGGATTACCCTCCTCGGCAAGTACCTCACCCACCGACGCGAATACCGCCAACCCGATCATCGCGAAATACACAATTCGCATCTTCATCTCGAACCCTCCTTGGAGACGTGCAACCCCGTGCACTAGCGTTCGCCATCTCAGGTGTCGCCGAGTGCCCAACGCTGAACTCGATCGCGGCCTCGCGACTCGGAGATCGGATGAGGACTTCGCGTTCACTCGACGTTTGTAGGTGGCCCACTGCCGGAACCCCAGCGGGGAAGGTGGCCGGCCGCCTCGGGCCAGTTCCCCCACCGCTCACGCCCTGCCCCATGAATCGGGGTGGAGTAGCCTCTGGAGAGGTGGAGAGGCCTCCAGGTACCGCAGACTGGCGCATGCGAGGTCCCGGGGATTGACGGCAGCCTCGTCCGCAGGGGTCCACCCTTTCCATCCCTTGCCTCCGGGCTGCGATGGCTAAAGAAGAGGGCAAGTCGTGTACCACGCCCGCGAAGACCAGGAACCCTTTGATTCTGCAAGGCAGCCAAGAGGAGCGGCTCGGAGCACCTTGCGGAAGGTGGGCCACGCGTGGCGCAGCGGAGGTGTCTCTCTTCAGCGGAAGCTCACGAGTCTCAACGGACGGACGGGGGGGCCACCCCTGGCCCACGGGTGGGCCACGCGTGGCGCAGTCGGGGAGGAATCGCGCGGGCGCCCCGCGCAAGGGTGGGACGATGCGGCGGGATGACGCATGGGAGTGGGCGCAAACTACGCCCTGTCGAGATCCGCCACCGTCGTCTAATCCGTCCTGGGCGGCCAGCCACACTGGCTTCTACTTAAGCCCGCATTGTTCGCAAGCCGCGCTCGCGAATGATGCGGGCTAGGGCCTGGCGAGTTCGTACTTCCTGATCAGGCGCCCCAGGGTGCGCCGGCCGATGTGGGCGGTCCGGGCGGCCCGAGTGACATTGCCTTGGTGTTCGCGCAGCAGCTGCGTGAGATAGTCCTTCTCAAAGTCTGCGACCACTTGGGCCTTGTGCTGCTTCAGGGACGCCTCGCGGGGGGTCCCCGGCCGGGGGGCCTGCGGGATCGGGAGATGCGTGGGTTCGATGATTGGCGCGTCGGTCAGCACGAGGACCTGCTGGAGGACATTCTCCAGCTCCCGCACGTTCCCGGGCCAATCGTAGGCGCAGAGCGCCGCGATCGTCTCGGCCGACAGCCGCCGCCCCGGCTGCCCGTGCTGGCCGGCATAGCGCGCCCACAGGTGGGCCGCCAGCAACGGGATATCCCCGCGGCGCTCGCGGAGCGGCGGCAGGGCAAGGCTGAGGACAGCCAGGCGGTAGTAGAGGTCCTCCCGGAACGTTCGATCCTGCACCATGCGGAACAGCTCCACGTTCGTGGCCGCGATAATCCGGACATCGGCCTGCTTCGTTCGGGCGGACCCGAGGGCATGATAGCGCTGGTCTTCGACGAAGCGCAGGAGCTTGGTCTGGGCGCACAGGCCGAGGCTCTCAACCTCGTCCAGGAAGAGCGTCCCCCCTTCCGCCTCGGCAACGAAGCCGGGCTGGGCCGACCCGGCGCCGGTGAAGGCACCTTTATGGTGCCCGAACAGTTCACTCTCGAATAATTCCACCGGAATGGCCCCGCAGTTGACCGGCAGGAAGGGCCTCCGCGCCCGGTGGCTGAGGTAGTGGATAGCCCGCGCGCACAGCTCCTTGCCGGTGCCGGTTTCCCCGGTGAGGAGGACTGGGGCCTCCCGCCGCGCCATCAGGGGGAGGAGCCGCCGCACCGTCACGAGCGCCGGATCCTCGCCAACGAGCTGGGCCTGTCCCAGCGTATCGGGCGGGGCTGGCCGGCACGGGGTCCGCTCCTGTGCCCGGCACCCCAGCAGGCGGTGGACCCGGAGGCAGACCTCGGCGGCCTGGAGGGGTGTCACGAGAAAATCGGGGGTCCAGCGGTCCAGCTCCTCGAGCATACCGTCCAGGGCGCCCGCCGGCAGGACCGGCAGGATCGGCCTCTGGGGGTGCCCCTCCCGGAGCGTCGCCAGGAGGTGTCCGGCCGTCACAGTGCAATCGGGCAGGATAGGGATGAGCAGGTCAGGATGGTGCTCGCCGACTCGCGCCCCGTTGGCCAGGGGTCCTTTGATGGTGTCTACCCGGCAGCAGGCTCGCCGCTGGAAGATCGCCCGGAGCTCGGTCCCAGCTTGTCGCGCCGTGTCTGGCTCAATGATGAGGATTCGTGGTTGCGCCATGGGCCCCCTCCCTTCGCGCAGCGATACCACCATGTATCATTCAAGCTGCTCCGCCGATCAGGGCGGAGAGGCAGGCAGCGCCCGAGGTCCGGTCAGACTGCGATCCAGTAGGGCTGCTAGGCGCCTCTGCTCCGAAAAGCACGACAGCCCCTCAGGGCTCAACCTCCCCCGAAGGGCTGTCGCATGCTCTCGTCCAGCCAGCGGGCTGGATTGGTTCGTTCCAGGGTCCCCACGCGTACGCATGGCCGCACCCTCCCCCTGGTGCGAACCGTGAAAGCTCTAATAGCGTGGCCACCGTAACTCGTACTCAAGTGTAGAGTCAAGCGTAAAACGGTGTTCTGGCAGCGGTCGTCTGATTCGCCCTCCATTTTCGCTGCGACAGGCTTCGCCGAGGTGGATAGGGATGTGAGATGGGGCCAGGCTTGCGTAATTACGTATCTCAGAACTGCCAACAGCGTTCGCTAGTTCGAGAGTTCGATGGTTCGGTGGTTCAGGGGAACGAAGCCCAGTTGGCAGTAGGCAGCGGGCAGCAAACAACTGCGAACAGCGTTCAGCGGGTAAACAGGAGATGGAGCAAGGGGACGGGAAATGCGGGTCAGGCCGCGCGAACTCCCGCGAGCGCTCGCAGCCGCCGGATTCTCCGGATCCGCGTGGGGGCCGGGGAGCGTGCGGCATGGTAGAGGTCCCATGCGAGTTGCAGGTTGAGCCAAAACTGGGCCTCCATCCCGAACAGCCGCTCCAGGCGGAGGGCGGTGTCGGGAGTCATCCCTCGCTTCGCATGGACGAGCTCGTTCACCCGGGGGAACGAGACTCCGATCCGGGCAGCCAGCTCCACCTGCGACATGCCCAACGGCTTCAGGAACTCCTCGACCAGCATCTGACCGGGGTGCGTCGGGGGCCCAATGGTCGGAATGCGAACCATGACGAGCTTCCCCGCGACGCGGTCACGGAGTGTTCCAAGTACGTAATCGCGTCACCGGATAGATTGGATCACAGCAAAGATCGGAACTCATCGGGACTGATGCCCAGATCGTCAAGGATGCCGGCGAGGGTTTTCGGCTTCAAATCCTTGCCCGCGTGCACGGGAATAACGACACGGGCTCCGTCGCTGGGCCTTCGATAGACCGCATGGCTGCCTCGCTGGCGGTCGAAGACGAAGCCCAGACGCTCGGCGACGCGAACGACCTCGGTCGCCCGAACGACCGGTAGCTTCAGGCTCACATCTGGACCTCTAGCGGTTTGATCAGGATGTCCTCTGCCGGGATCGGATCGCCGTGCGCCTTGAGGCTATCGAGATAGACTGCGATGGCCTCCCGGATGTTGGCAATGGCATCCTCCAGCGTGTCCCCTTGCGTGTGGCACCCCTTCAACGCGGGGCAGGAGGCGTGGTACCCGCCATCCTCCTCGCGCTCCAAGAGTACCGTGTAACGATAAGATTCCATCACTCCTCCTCCACCCGGCCTTGCCCGTCTCGCTCCAACGGAAGTGTCTCAGGACCGAAGCCAGGGGGGACTATACCATTTCCCTTCTACTCATTGAAGGGGGCAGATTCGATGTGGTGCACTGTCAATTTCCGCTCCAGGTGGTCCGCCGGAGCCGGTAGCGCAGCGCCGTCTCTTCCACCCGGAATGCTTTTGGGCCAGGCTTGCGGAATTGCGTATCTGACAGGTGCCAAGGGCGTTCGAGAGTTCGATGGTTCGGTGGTTCAGGGGAACAGGACCCAGCTGGCAGTACGCAGCGGGCAGCAAGCAACTGCGAAGAGCGTTCGGCGATTCGAGGGTTCGGCTGTTCAATGGGAGGTGTCTGGCTCAGAGACTCTTGAGATAGGCTGCTCCCCCGAGCTGCGCCATCTGCTCCTCGATCCAGGCGGCGCGCTCGCGGACGTAGGCCGAGGGATTCCGGGCCTGCAGTCGGTGGGGATTCGGCAGCACCGCGGCCAGAATAGCGGCCTCCTGCTGGTCCAACGCGGGGGGGCTCTTGCCGAAGAAGGCCTGTGCAGCCGCCGCCACCCCGTAGGTCCCCTCGCCGAACTCGGCGACGTTCAGGTAGACCTCGAGGATCCGGCGCTTCGGCCAGAGCAACTCCAGGAGGACGGTGAAGTAGGCCTCGAGGCCCTTCCGGACATAGCTCCGACCCGGCCAGAGGAAGAGGTTCCTGGCCACCTGCTGGGTGATGGTGCTGGCCCCGCGCAGGCGGCCCTTCGCCGTCTTCTTTTGCAGGGCGTCCTCGATGGAATCGAGGTCGAAGCCCCAGTGCTGGGGGAACTTCTGGTCCTCGGCCGCGACGACGGCGAGCCGCATGGGAGCTGAGATCGACTTCCAATCGACCCACCGATACCGAATGGCCCCGGGGCGCTTTCCGCCGAGGAGGGGGCCGAAGCGCTTCTCCAGCATGAAGGCGGACGTGGGCGGGGGGATCCAGCGCAGGCAGAGCACGGGCGTGAGCGTGAGGGCGAAGAGGAGCAGCGTCCCCCAGAGGAGCATCCGGCGGATGCGGCCAAAGAGGGTGCGCCTCGAGCCAGCTGCGGCCTTCAGCAATTCCATGTTCCCCCACGCCGGAGGGCCCGCGGCCCCTTGCGACTTCTAACTGGTAGGCGGCTGGATCCAGGCTGGCCCGAGGCTGCTCAAAAAGGCCCAGGTGCAAGGCGGCGTCACCCATCCTGACGGATGGGTACCCGGGGCCGAGTGAGGCGTACTCCTGGTACGCCGCAGCGAGTGCCCGAGCGCGCCAATCCGCCTGCGGCGGACAGATGGGCCTTTTTCAGCAGCCTGGTAGCTGCTGCGTCCACTGCTCCAGCAGCCCCAGGCTCACCCCGGCGCCGCCGCAGACGATGACCACGATGGGCTTGACTCCCTCGAGCGGTTTCGCGCGGTCGTACACGGTCGAGAGCGCGGCGCCGCAGGCGGGCTCCACCAGGACCCGGTGATCGTCGGCAAACCGGAGGCATGCCATCAGCGCGGCCCGGTCCGACACGACCCAGGGCGTCACCGGGTGCCGCCGGGTCCAGGCCAGCGCCTCGGCGGCAACGGTCCGGGCCCCCAGGGTCGTTGCGATCGAGTCAATCCGGTCCAGGGTCACCAGCCGACCCGCCCGCACGGCCGCCGCGAGGCTCGCCGTCCCCTGCGTCTCGACGGCGACGACCGGTACATCGACCCACCCGACCTGATGCATGCCCTCCAGCACGCCGCAGAGGAGTCCCCCGCCCCCCACCGCAACGACCACACCTCCCGGCCGCACGCCTGCCTCGGCAATCTCATGGACCAGGGAGGCGTGGCCGGCCCAGATGCGCGGATCGTCGAAGGGATGGATGTAGGCGGTGCCAGCCGCCTGGGCGAGGGCGGCCGCATGGAGGTGTGCGGCGTCCCAGTTCTCCCCGTGGACGAGGACCTCGGCTCCCTCGCGCCTGATGAGGTCCTGCATCCAGGCCGGTGTGGTCCGGGGCACGACGATCGTGGTGCGCACGCCGAGCTGCCGCCCGGCGTAGGCGGCGGCGTAGCCGGCGTTGCCCCCCGAGGCGCAGACGAGCCGGAGCGCGCCGGCCTCGACGCTGGCCTTGCAGAGCGCGCCGATTCCCCTGGCCTTGAAGGAGCCGACGGGCTGAAAGGCCTCCATCTTGAGGTAGACGGGGGCGCCCATGAGGGCGCTCAGCGGACGGGACTCCCACAGGGGCGTGGTGACGTGGAGTGGAGGCATCGCAATCCTCTAGCCCGCATTATTCGCGAATACAGCTCGCGAACAATGCGGGCTTAAGGGAACCCCTTGTGGTCGGCGGTCCGGAACGGATCACGCGTCGCCGGTGCAGCGCCACACTGCGCGGTGTCCGCCCGACACCACGTGTCGTCCCGCTGCAGGCAGGAATCGCTACTGGTCAGGTAAGCCCGGATTATTCACGTGTCCTTCGTGGATAATCCGGGCTAAATGAACCAATGACTAATTCCTCAGGGCAGCCTTCGGGATACCCAGCCTGCTACTTCCGAGGACCTGCAGCCTGAGATCGTGTGTAAACGGGCTCATGCTTGTCATAGACGTCCGGCCATGTCAAGCGCGAGCTGCCTTCTGTATCCGCCTTGACCGTACACCCCGGCCAGGGGTAGCATGCGGGAGTTGCAGGGGGACACGGGGAGAAAGAAGGGACCCCAATCCGAAATTCTTGAACCGCCAAGGTCACCCAGTGCACCCAGAGGGTACCCGGCTGGGTACCCGGGACGGCAAGATCATTGGGGTCAGAACATGACTACAGACTCGAACGCCACCGCACCAGGAGGGTGCTTGGGCTTCGGCTCTTGACCCAGCCCCTGGCGGCCTTGGTGACCCGCGGTTGCGTATTGGCGGTTGGTCGGTAATTTCAGGTCGAGGAGGACTGACGGATGGGAGCCCGCCCAGTTGATGTGCTC
>Ga0316616_100000600_pt1 | contig 12165 bp, 8 predicted proteins | sample OWC_Aug_M1_C1_D1_FD_207660 | JGI IMG/M metagenome (GOLD analysis project Ga0316616, IMG submission 207660) | Wetland soil microbial communities from Old Woman Creek delta, Ohio, United States - OWC_Aug_M1_C1_D1_B | ecosystem: Environmental > Terrestrial > Soil > Wetlands | place: USA: Ohio... | reverse complement strand
CGTCTTTTCCTTCTCGCTGCTCTTGTTGTGGGAGGCCTGGCAGGGGAAGAACGCTCCCCATCCAACTGCTCCGACGGCCGCAAGTGCGCCGGCGACAGGCACGCCTCCGACGCCCAGCCCGGGGCTGAGCACGCCGGTTGACGCGCCTGCCCAGACAGGTTTTGCAGCAGGGCCGCGCGCTGTGGTGGAGACTGACGTGTATCGGGCCACCATCGACGCCAACGGCGGCGACTTGCGTGAATTGCAGTTGCTGCCCTATCGCGAGACCGAAGACAAGACAAGTGTCTTCACGCTGTTCGAGGGCAACCCGACGCAGCCTTATCTGGCGCAAAGCGGCCTCGTCGGCAAAGGCTTGCCGACGCATCGCAGCGTCTTCCAGCTTAATCCCGGCACCTATCGCCTAACCGGCGGTGCCGTACAACTGGAGGTTCCGCTGGTTTGGGACGATCCGGCTACCGGGGTGAGGATCGAAAAGACCTATATATTCAAGCGCGGCAGCTATGAGATCGCCGTCAAGACACGCGTGATCAACAGCGGCAGCCAGCCCATCGATCTGACGCCATACTACCAGTTCACCCGCCACGGCGAAGCCCCGCGAGGATCATCGTTCTTTCTGCATACCTACACCGGCCCGGCGTTCTACACTGATGCCAAGAAATTCCAGAAAGTCGCGTTCAAGGACATCCAGGAAGGTAAGGCAGATTTCGAGAAGACCGCGGACAACGGCTGGGTTGGGTTGGTGCAGCACCACTTTGTGGCAGCCTGGCTGCCAGAAGGCAGCGTCAAGCGCGAGTATTACACCCGAGCGCTGGGCAACGGCCTGTATTCGGCCGGGGTGATTCTGGCCGAGGGCACGCTCGCCCCGGGGCAGCAAAAGACCTTTACCGTTCCGCTGTATGCCGGCCCGCAGACACAGACCTTGCTCGAGAAAACTGCACCCGGTCTTGATCTCTCACGCGATTACGGCTGGCTCACGCCGCTGGCATATCCCATTTTCTGGGCGCTTGCAAAAATCGAGCGTCTGGTCGGCAACTGGGGCTGGGCCATCATCATCCTGACCATACTTCTGAAACTGGCGCTGTATCCGCTGTCGGCTGCAGGTTACAAGTCGATGGCCAAGATGAAGAAGCTGACGCCGCGCCTGCAGCAACTGAAGGAAACCTACGGCGACGATCGCGCCAAGCTGCACCAGGCGATGGCGGAAATGTACAAGACCGAGAAAATAAATCCGCTCGGCGGCTGCCTGCCCATCCTGATCCAGATTCCGGTTTTCATTGCACTGTACTGGGTGTTGTTGGCGGCGGTGGAAATGCGCGGCGCGCCATGGCTGGGCTGGATCACCGATCTGACCGCGCCGGATCCGTGGTTCATCCTGCCGATCGTGATGGGCATCACCTCCATCCTGCAGGTCAAACTCAACCCGCAGCCAATGGACCCGATGCAGGCCAAGATCATGATGATGATGCCCGTTGCATTCACCGTCATGTTCGTGTTCTTCCCGGCGGGCCTGGTGCTCTACTGGGTGGTCAACAACATTCTGTCGATTGCACAGCAGTGGGTGATCAACAGGCAGGTTCAGGACGGTGGCAGAGCGGCGGCCTCCGCCAAGGCCTGATCTGATCGCCGCCATCGCCACCGCCCCCGGGCGCGGGGGGGTGGGGGTGGTGCGGGTGTCGGGGGCCGACATCGTCCCGCTTGCCAAGGCGATTCTCGGACGCATACTCGAGGCGCGCCACGCTACATACTGCCGTTTTCTCGATGGCGAAGGCCGAGTGCTCGACGAGGGCATCGCGCTTTACTTCGCCGCGCCGCATTCGTTCACCGGCGAGCATGTCCTTGAATTGCAGGGGCACGGCGGGCCGGTGGTACTGAACCTCATCCTGCAACGCTGCCTCGAACTCGGCGCGCGTTTGGCCGAACCGGGCGAGTTTTCACGGCGCGCCTTTCTCAATGGCAAGCTCGACCTGGCGCAAGCGGAGGCGGTGGCCGACCTGATCGATGCGGCGTCCACCGAGGCAGCGCGCTCGGCGGTTCGTTCGCTCACGGGCGTATTTTCCGCTCGGATTGTCGAACTGGTCGAGGCGTTGACCCGCCTGCGCATGCTGGTGGAGGCCACGCTCGACTTTCCCGAGGAGGAAATCGATTTCTTGCGCGACGCCGACGCCTTCGGCCGGCTGGATGCCATCGAGGCAAGCTTGCAGACGGTGCGCGCGCAGGCACGCCGGGGCGCACTGCTGCGTGAAGGGTTGACGGTGGTGCTGATCGGCCAGCCCAATGTCGGCAAGTCGAGTCTGCTCAATCAACTGGCCGGTTTCGAAGCGGCGATCGTTACCGAGATCGCCGGAACGACCCGCGACACGGTGCGGGAAGCAATTCAGATCGCGGGCGTGCCGCTGCACATCATCGATACGGCCGGATTGCGCGAGACCGACGACGCCGTGGAAAGACTGGGTATCGCACGCACCTGGGCTGCAGTGGAAAATGCCGACGTGGCGCTGCTGCTGGTGGACGCTGCGCACGGCCTTGGCGGGCAGGAAGCCGGCATTCTGGCGCGTTTGCCGAAACTGACGCGGCTCACCATTCACAACAAGATCGACGTGACCGCCGAGGCGCCGCGCGTGATCGGCGACGAGATATGGCTGTCTGCGAAAACCGGCGACGGCGTGGAGTTGCTGCGTGAAAAGCTGCTCGAAGCAGCCGGCTGGCAGGCGGCGGGCGGGGGCGCGTTCATGGCACGGGCGCGTCATCTGGATGCGCTTGCGCGTGGCGCCACGCATCTCGCGGCGGCGCGTAAGGCAACCGGTCAGCTCGAACTGTTTGCCGAAGAACTGCGGCTCGCCCAAGCGGCGCTGTCTGAAATAACCGGCGAATTCAGCGCCGACGATTTGCTCGGCGAAATCTTCAGCAAGTTCTGCATCGGCAAGTAGGCGGCGCGTGATCTTTTGCCCTCGCTCGGCAGCGCTTATGCTTGAATACTATCCTTTCCACTTCGATTGGCCGTCATGTTGACCTGGCGCGGCATTGCCGACGAGCTCAAAAGCCACCGTGCGCGCCTGCTGCAGGCAAACTTCGTGGCGCTGCTGGCGGTGATGGCCTCGGTACCGGTGCCATTGCTGCTGCCACTGATGGTCGACGAGGTGCTGCTGCACCACCCCGGGAAGATGGTCGCTGCAATGGGGGCGGCGTTTCCGGCGGCCTGGCAGGGGCCGGTGCTGTTTATTGGCGCGGCGCTCTTGCTGAGCGTGGTCCTGCGGCTCACCTCGATTCTGCTCAACGTATGGCAGGGGCGCACCTTTTCGCTGCTGGCGAAGGAGGTGGTGTACCGTATCCGGGCGCGCATGCTGGCGCGGCTTTCCAAAATCGCCCTGTCGGAATTCGAGACAGTGGGTGCCGGGCGGGTGACCTCGCATTTCGTCACCGACCTCGGCGCGATCGATACCTTTCTCGGCGCGTCGATTTCGGGGTTTGTCGTGTCGGTCTTGACCCTGGCGGGCGTCGCAGCGGTGCTGTTCTGGATGAACTGGCAACTGGCGCTGTTCATCTTGCTGCTGAACCCGGTCGTAATCCTCTTTTCGACGCGGCTTGGCAAGCGGGTGAAGGATCTCAAGAAACGAGAGAACCGTGCGTTCGAAGTGTTTCAGGACGCGCTCGCGGAAACGCTCGATGCGCTGACGCAGATCCGCGCAATGAATCGCGAAAAGCATTATCTGGCAAGGGTGACCGCGAAGGCGGCCGATATCCGTCAGCATGCCGCGGCTTTTGCCTGGAAGTCGGACGCGATGAGCCGGATTTCCTTCTTTGTCTTCTTGGCGGGCTTCGACGCCTTCCGCGCCGGCGCGATGCTGATGGTGGTGTTTTCCGACCTGTCCATCGGCGAGATGCTGGCGGTGTTCGGCTACCTGTGGTTCATGATGACGCCGGTGCAAGAACTGGTGAACATGCAGTACGCCTGGTTCGCCGCCAATGCCGCGCTGGGACGCATCAACGCGCTGCTTGGCCTGCATAGCGAACCGCAACATCCGGCGCTGCGCGACCCGTTCGCAGGCTCGTCCGCTGTCGGCATCATGCTCGACCATGTGAGTTTTGCCTACGAGGAGGGCGAGACGGTGCTGGACGACGTCAGCCTCAGCGTGGCGGCGGGTGAAAAGGTGGCGCTGGTGGGGGCGTCCGGCGGCGGCAAGTCGACCCTGGTGCAGGCGTTGCTGGGGCTGTACCCGGTGAAGTCGGGGCGCATCGTCTATGGTGACGTGCCGGTGACTGAAATCGGCTGGGAAGCGGTGCGCGAGCATGTCGGCGTGGTGCTGCAGCACCCTGTGTTGTTCAATGACACTGTGCGCGCCAACCTCACGTTGGGGCGAGAGGCCGACGACGCCTTGCTGTGGCAGGCGCTCGAGATCGCCCAGCTGAAGGACATCATCGCCGCGTTGCCGCATGGGCTGGATACCGTGGTGGGGCGACAGGGCGTGCGGCTGTCCGGCGGGCAGCGCCAACGACTGGCCATTGCGCGCATGATCGTCGCCAACCCCAGGATCGTCATCCTCGACGAAGCAACCTCCGCGCTCGACAGCGAAACCGAACGGCACTTGCACGAAGCACTGAGCCGGTTTCTGGCCGGCCGTACCACGCTGATCATCGCGCACCGGCTGTCGGCGGTGAAGCAGGCCGATCGCATCCTGGTGTTCGAAAACGGTCGCGTGGTGGAGGCCGGTGGCCATGACGAATTGATCGAACGCGGCGGTCTGTATCACAAGCTGTATCACACTGCATGACGGCGCGGGCTGGCTTGTTGCGGCCGCCCCCTGTTTTTGAGTGAGACAAGCTGCTAGAGTCCGTTCTGCGTTTATTCGACCCTGAAAGGAAACACCATGAACCGCACCCTGCTGTCCATATCGGCGCTGTTGCTCGCTCTTACCCTGAGCGGTTGTGGCGGTGACGAGATGGTTGTCAAGAACGTTTCCCAGCAATCCACGGGCCAACAGTTGCTCAGTCTCAAGGAGGCACTGGACAAGGGCATCATCACGCAGGAGCAGTACGAGACTCAGAAAGAAGTCATCCTTAAGAACAGCAAGTAAATTGCGGTTGTCCCGAGGAAGGCGGCGCTTTCCGCAAGCCGCCGAGGAATTCCCGGCTCCCCTGGTCGGCGGTCCCGAGGCGGCGTATTTTAAATGTCGTGCATGATCAGAGTTTTCTGATATACTTCGCATCGTTGTGCATACAGCAGTGGGCAGGCGAATCTATTGTCGCCGTGCCTCGGGACTGTTCTCACAGCCCCATCGTCTTCGACCTCTCTATTGTGCCGCCGGCTATTTTTCGCAGCCGGCAGTGACAAGTCTTGTGGTTGGCGCCGATGTGATCGACGCGACCCGTTAGGCGTTATTCATAACGCCGCTATTTCCGGTTCGTATGTTCTGACCTGTCTGGCCGGGTGCCGGGTGCGGGTCTGGTTTGCGCATTTGGGCGCACTGAAAAAAGGTTTGCCATGAGCTTTTCCGAACTGGGGCTTGATCCCCTCATCCTTAAATCCGTTTTGGCTGCGGGCTATGAACACGCCACGCCGGTCCAGCTGCAGGCGATTCCCGCCGCGCTGACAGGCCGGGATCTGCTGGTGTCTTCGAACACGGGTAGTGGCAAGACTGCGGCGTTTCTGCTGCCGTCGATCCAGCGTCTGCAGGCCGAGCCGACAATCAAGAGCATGGGCCCGCGCGTGCTGGTGCTGACCCCGACGCGCGAACTCGCGCTGCAGGTTGAAAAGTCGGCCATGAAGTATGGCAATGACCTGCGCCGCTTTCGCACCGCCTGCCTGGTCGGTGGCGCGCCGTATGGACTGCAGCTCAAGCGTCTGTCGCAGCCGGTCGACGTGGTGGTGGCGACGCCTGGCCGTCTGATCGATCACCTTGAGCGCGGCAAGATCGACTTCTCGCGTCTGGAGGTGTTGGTGCTCGACGAGGCCGACCGCATGCTCGACATGGGCTTTGTCGACGACATCAAGGCGATTGCCGCACGCTGTCCGAGCGAGCGCCAGACGCTGCTGTTCTCGGCCACGCTCGATGGCGTGGTGGGCAACCTGGCGCGTGAACTGACGCGCGACGCGCAACGCATCGAGATCGAAGCGGTGCCCAAGCAGGAAGCCAAGATCGAACAGCGCCTCCTGTTTGCCGACAACATGGACCACAAGAACCGTTTGCTCGACGCGCTGCTGCGCGATGTGGAAATGGTACAGGCGATCGTCTTCGCCTCGACCAAGCGCAGCACCGAGGAAATTTCCGACCTGCTGGCCGAGAGCGGTTTTGCCTCGGACGCGCTGCATGGCGACATGCAGCAGGGTCAGCGTAACCGTGCGCTGCAGCGCTTGCGTGAAGGCCGCACCAAGGTGCTGGTCGCCACCGACGTCGCTGCACGTGGTATCGACGTGGCGGGCATCAGCCACGTCATCAACTTCGACCTGCCGCGCCAGGCCGAGGATTATGTCCACCGTATTGGCCGTACGGGCCGTGCCGGCCGCACCGGCATCGCTGTCAGCTTTGCCGGGATGCGTGAAGGCGGGTTGGTGAAAAACATTGAGCGCTACACCGGTGACCGCATTGAAGTGCATACCCTGCCGGGGTTGGAGCCGACGCAGAAGCCGAGCGCTGGCCGCCCGGCGGCAGGCCGGCCATCTTCGGGTCGTCCGCGCAGCAATGCGACTCCGCGTAGCGGCGGGTTTGGCGACAAGCGCAGCGAACCGCGCAGCTATGGCGACCGTCCTCCGCGCGGCGACAGCCGCGACAACCGCGATCGCGGCTACCGGGCGGATGCGCCGCGCCCGAGCGGCGATCGCGCGACCCGCAGCGATGCGCCGCGTGGCAACCGGTTTGAGAATGCCGTACGGGGTCCGTCCGACGTGCCCCGCATGACCAATGATCGCCCAACCCGCAGCGAGGGGTATCGGGGTGCCGCGGTCGCCGCGCCGAGAGCAGAAGTGAACGGCAACAGCGTCGAGTATTGGGAAAAGCGCGAGCGTGAGGCCAAGGCCAAAGCCGCTGCTGCACGGGCCACCGGCGCGCGCCCCGGCCAGCCGCGCAGTTATGGCAACGAAAACCGAGGCGGCGGCAACCGCGTCGGGGTGCGCGGACGCTTCAAGGACTGATCGTCGGGTAGTCAGGCGATTGGGACAGAAGGGGGTTTCACGTGAAACCCCCTTTTTTCGTCCGCGCATCGCCCGTCGCTGAACCGCACGCCTGCTGCCATCACCTTGTCCGGTGGTCCGTGTTGGCAATAGGACCCCGGTACCGGGGACTCGATGTACAGCCGGGCCGCGGAGTCACCACCGCAGCACGGCGCTAATCTGAGGCCGCGCCCGGTGATCCGTGTGGTCGATATGCGCGCACAGCGACTTGCGATTCGGCCGTGCGTCGATATTTTGCTAAATTGCCGGTTGTATCGCCCGCCATGTCTGGAGCTGACGGGCCTGCCATTAACTTGTTGCCATGAGCATCACCGCATACGAAACGGCGCATCATGCAGATATCCAAAAGAAGGCCTCGCCCCGGCGCGAACTCGCCAACCGATCAATCGACCGCGCCCCTCTCCGGGCGATGGGTGAGCGAGCGCGGCCTGCTGCTTCCCACCGGTGAGGCAACGCTGCAACGTTACGAATCGCTGATCGCGCAGCAATTCGACGAGGTAGAGGACATTGTCCCGGCAGATGGATCCATATTGCTGGTTATTCGCCGGGGTGCAGCGGTGTCGGCGCGTTTGAGGGCGGCATTGTTGAGGCCGCTGCCCGAAACGTTGGCGACCACCGGAACGCTGCACGAGATTCCCGTCGAGTATGGGGGCGCGGCCGGCCCCGACTTGCTGGTCTTGGCTGATCGCGCTGGAATGGACCTAGCGGCGTGTATTGGCTGTCATGCAGCGGTGGAATATACCGTCGCCTTCTTGGGGTTCCAGCCAGGCTTTCCATATTTGAGGGGGCTGCCACGCCCCCTGCACATGCCGCGCCGCACGTCGCCGCGGCTGCGGGTTGCGGCGGGCAGTGTGGCAATAGGTGGACCCTATACCGGGATTTATCCTGCGGCTGGCCCCGGGGGCTGGCAGATAATTGGCCGCACGGCGGCCGAGTTGTTTGATCCTCGGCGTGACGCGCCGGCGTTGTTGCTGCCGGGCGACCGCGTTCGATTCGTGCCCCAATGATCGAGGTGCTGCGGGCCGGCTTGTGCGACTTGGTGATGGACCAGGGGCGGCCAGGCGTCGGTGCGCTCGGCGTGCCCGTTGGCGGCGCGGCCGACCCAGCGGCGCTGGCGGCGGCGAACCGGCTGGTGGGAAACGAAGCCGCGTCCGCGGGTCTGGAAATTGCCCTGGCGGGACCTGTCCTGCGATTCCGGGCGGCTGGCGTGGTAGCGCTCACCGGTGCGCGCTTCCGGGCAGCGCGCAGCAAGGGTGCGGCGGTGGCATGGAACGAAACGATGGCAGTGGCTGCAGGGGAGACCCTGACTCTGGACAGGGTGGAGGCGGGCTGCCGTTGCTGGCTGGCATGGCGCGGCGGAATGGAGGTGCCGCGCGTGATGGGTAGCCGCAGCACGAACCTGCCGGCCGGGTTCGGCGGCTACCAGGGGCGGGCGCTGCGGGCGGGCGATGTGCTTGAAGCGGGCTCGCCAGCGGGTGACCTGCATTGGCTGCGGGCGCAGCCTGCAGCTGCCTTCGACCCTGAAGCGCCATTGCGGGTGGTGGCCGGACCCCAGGCCGGCCTGTTTGACGATGCCGGGCTGGCGGCGTTCTTCGGCGGCGTTTATCGGGTGGGTGCGGCCTCTGACCGGCGCGGATTGCGCCTGAAAGGGCCGCACGTGACGCATGCGCGGAATGAACTGCCCTCGCAGGGGGTCGTGCCCGGCGCGATACAGGTTCCGCCCGACGGCCAGCCGATCATCCTGGGCTGGGACGGCCCGGTGACCGGGGGGTATCCCGTGATTGCCGGAGTGATATCCGTCGATTGGCCACGGCTGGCGCAGTTGAGGCCGGGCGATGCCGTGCGCTTCGTTACCATCGAAGCCGAAGCCGCGCGTTCGCTTGCCGAAGCGTCGGCCTGGCGTGTCGAGGAGATGGCATGATCGAATTGAATGCCGATGTCGGTGAAGGGTGTGACGACGCCAGCCTGATGCCTTATTTGGCGAGGGTGTCGATAGCCTGCGGCGGCCATGCCGGCGATGCGGTCAGCATGGGCACCGCACTTCGGTTGGCGGCCGAGCATGGCCTAGCGGTCGGCGCCCACCCGAGCTATCCGGACCGCTTGCAGTTTGGCCGTCGCCCACTCGCCGCGTCCCGGGAGGACGTGGTGGCCTGGGTAACGCAACAGACCGAGGTGCTGGCCGAGCATGCTGCTCGACTCGGACTACGGCTGGCGCACGTCAAACCGCACGGCGCACTGTATAACGTGGCAGCCCAGGATGCAGGCGTGGCGCGGGCAGTCGCTCAGGCAGTGGCAGCATTCGATCCGGCATTGGCGTTGGTGGGTTTGGCTGGATCGCGCCTGATCGAGGCGGGACTGGAAGCCGGATTGCCGGTGTTGAACGAGGCATTCGCGGACCGCCGCTACCAAACCAGCGGTCAACTGGTTTCACGTGAAACCCCCGGCGCCCTGATTACGGACCCTGAAACAGCCGCCCGGCAGGCGCTCGCACTCACCCGGGGAGAGGGGATTGTCACATTGGCTGGCGAAGCCGTCCCGATTCGGGCCGATACTCTTTGCCTGCACAGCGATACGCCCAGTGCATTAATAGTCGCCGCAGCGGTCCATGCCGCGCTCAATCGCGGATAATGCTGATCCCGCGCAACTCATTCCCCGATCCATGCCCCTGCTTACCTTTGACCGACTTGAACTCGCCTACGGCCACTGGCCGTTGCTCGACGGCGCTTCCCTGGTGGTCGAGGCAGGGGAGCGCATCGGGCTGATCGGCCGCAACGGCACGGGCAAGTCCAGCCTGCTGAAAATCATCGCCGGCGAGATTCGGCCGGATGCGGGCGAGGTGTGGCGCACGCCGGCCCTGAAACTGGCATATGTGCCGCAGGAGCCGCAGTTTCAGCCAGGCCACAGCGTGTTCGAGGCGGTCGCCGAAGGCGTGGGCGCCGCGCAGCGGCTGTTGGCCGGCTATCATGCAGCGGCACACGCGGTGGCCGAGGGCGACGAGGCGGCGTTTGCCGATCTGGAGCGGTTGTCGCACGAACTTGAAGCGGTCGACGGCTGGCGGCTCAATAGTAGGGTGGAGGAAACCCTCCAGCGTCTGGGGCTGGATGCCGATGCGGCGGTCGAAACCCTGTCCGGCGGTCAGAAAAAGAGGGTGGCGCTGGCGCGTGCCCTGGTCACCGATCCCGAGCTGCTGTTGCTCGACGAGCCGACGAACCATCTGGATTTCTCCGCCATCGAGTGGCTGGAAACCCTGCTTAACGACTATCGCGGCGCCTTGCTGTTTATCACCCACGACCGGCGCTTTCTGGATAACGTCGCCAACCGGATTGTTGAGCTCGATCGTGGCCAGTTGCGCGAATATCAAGGCAATTTCAGCGCATATCAGCTCAAGAAGGCTGAACAGCTCGAGGTCGAGGCGGTGCATAACCGCAAGTTCGACAAGTTCTGGAAGCAGGAGGAGGCCTGGATCCGCAAGGGCGTCGAAGCCCGCCGAACCCGCAACGAAGGCCGCGTGCGACGTCTCGAGGCGTTGCGCCGCACGCGTGAGGCGCGCATGGCGCATGCCGGCCAGGTCGGTTTCCAGATTGATGCGGGCGATCGTTCCGGCAAGGTGGTGGCTGAACTCGACCACGTCAGCTACGGCTATGGCGACCGCATGCTGATTCGCGACTTCTCGGGCACCATCCTGCGCGGCGACAAGCTCGGCCTGCTGGGGCCCAACGGTGTTGGCAAGACGACGCTCATTCGCCTGATTCTAGGCGAATTGAAGCCGCTGTCGGGCTGGATCAAGCAGGGCACTAAGCTGGAGGTGGCCTATTTCGACCAGTTCCGCAACCAGCTAAACGACGAGGCGACGCTGATCGACACGATTTCGCCCGGCTCCGATTTTGTGGAAATCGGCGGGCAGAAAAAGCACGTCATCAGCTATCTGGAAGATTTCCTGTTTCCGGCGGAACGGGCACGTGCCAAGGTCTCGGCGCTGTCCGGCGGCGAGCGCAACCGGCTATTGCTGGCGCGGTTGTTTGCCCGCCCAGCCAATCTCCTGGTTCTGGACGAGCCGACCAACGATCTCGATATCGATACCCTGGAATTGCTGGAGCAATTGCTGCAGGACTACAGCGGCACCGTGCTTATCGTTTCGCACGACCGCGCCTTTCTGGACAACGTGGTCACCCAGTCGATCGTGTTCGAGGGCGAGGGCCGGCTGACGGAAATCGTCGGCGGCTATGCCGACTGGCGCGCCTGGCAGCAGCAACGCGCCTTGGCCGGAACTGCGCCCGCGCCCAAGGCGCCGCCTGCGCCGGTAGTGGCGAAGGTGGTGAGCAAGGCCAGGCTCAGCTACAAGGAGGCGCGCGAACTCGAAGCACTGCCGGCGCAGATGGCCGCGCTGGACGCCGAGCAGGCGCAGATTGCCGAACGTTTGGCCGACCCCGCGCTGTATCAGACCCATCCGCAGGAGGTCGCCGTGCTGCATGCTCGCAGCGAGGCCATCGAAGCCGAGTTGCTCGCCATGCTGGCACGTTGGGAAGCGCTGGAAGCCAAGGCCGCCGCAGCCTGAGCGGCAGTATTATTGGACAGCCAGCGCGTTGCGTCGTGTTTCACGTGAAACAGAAGCCGGCAACAGGTAGAATGGCGGCCATCATGAAATTCCCCGATTCCTTCGATGTCATCGTCGTCGGCGGCGGCCACGCCGGAACCGAGGCCGCGCTCGCTTCCGCGCGCATGGGCGTGAAGACGCTGCTGTTGACGCACAACATTGAGACGCTGGGGGCAATGTCGTGCAATCCTTCGATCGGCGGCATCGGCAAGGGGCATCTGGTCAGGGAAGTCGACGCGCTGGGCGGCACGATGGCCATCGCCACCGACGAGGCGGGGATCCAGTTCCGCACCCTCAACTCCTCCAAGGGCCCGGCAGTGCGCGCCACCCGCGCGCAGGCCGACCGCGTGCTGTACAAGGCGGCGATCCGCCAGAGGCTGGAAAACCAGCCCAATCTCACGATCTT